>Ga0209253_10000407_pt1 | contig 36656 bp, 33 predicted proteins | sample FrelakmetBRP12BR_FD_187145 | JGI IMG/M metagenome (GOLD analysis project Ga0209253, IMG submission 187145) | Freshwater lake sediment microbial communities from the University of Notre Dame, USA, for methane emissions studies - BRP12 BR (SPAdes)... | ecosystem: Environmental > Aquatic >... | reverse complement strand
CATGCGCACGCGCTACCACTACTCCGCGCTGGCGCAGGAGAAGACCGGCGACTTCTGGGTGAACGGCCGGCTCTTCGGCCGCCAGACCTGTCACGTCACGGAGGGCGTGGAGGAGGCCGAGGTCGTCGTCCTCATCGGGACGAACCCGTGGCAGGCCCACGGCATCCGCAACGCCCGCGATACGTTGCGGGCCATCTCCAGGGACCCGGCCCGCAAGCTCGTGGTCATCGATCCACGGCGCACGGAGTCCGCGCGGATGGCGGACCTGCACCTCCAGGTTCGCCCGGGCAGCGACGCCTTCCTGCTGGCGGCCATCCTCTCGGTCATGGTCCGCGAGGGCCTGGAGGACCGTGCCTTCCTAGAGGCCCACGCGACCGGCTTCGAGGCCGTCCGCGCCGCGCTGCTGGAGGTCCCCGTCGAGCGGTACGCGGCCCGCTCCGCGGTCGCCGTCGAGGACGTGCAGCGCGTCGCCCGCTGGATCGCCGGGGCGCGAAGCGCATCGGTGCGGGTGGACCTGGGCCTCCAGCAGAGCCTGCACAGCACCCTCAACTCCTGGCTCGAGAAGCTGCTGTGGCTCGTCCCCGGCCACTTCGCACGGCCCGGCTGCAACGTCCTGCACACTTTCCTGGTCCCGCTCGTCGGGCACTCCGACGAGCCCGGGCCGCAGAGCCGGAGCTGGACGACGACCGTGACGGGCTTGCCGGAGATCGGCAAGCTCTTCCCTCCCAACGTCCTCCCGGCCGAGATCAACGCCCATCACCCGGGTCGCGTCCGCGGGCTGGTGGTGGACAGCGCCAACCCGGCGCTCTCGGGCGCCGACACCCAGGCCTACCGGGAGGCCTTCTCCCGCCTCGAGCTCCTGGTCGTCATCGACGTGGCCATGACCGAGACCGCGCGCTTCGCCCACTACGTTCTGCCCGCAGCGTCGCAATTCGAGAAGTGGGAGACCACCTTCTTCCAGATGGAGTTCCCCACGCAGGTGGCGCACCTGCGGCGGCCGATCCTCGCGCCGCGTCCAGCCACGCTGCCCGAGCCCGAGATCTACCGGCGGCTGCTCGTCGCCATGAGGGAGCTGCCCGCGCTCGGCTTCCCGCTCCTGCGCGCCGTGGCGCGGCTCGATCGGCGCTGGCCGCGCCTGCGCCTCTTCCCCGCAGCGCTCGCCGCCACCCTCCGGCTTCGGCCGGGCCTGCGCCGCTACCTTCCGTTCGTCCTCTCCGACACCCTCGGGAGGGCGCTGCCCGAAGGCGCTGCGGCCACGGCGCCGCTCTGGGCGGCGGCCCACGCCTACGCCGGCCGGCACGCCGGAGCCGTCCGGCGCACCGGGCTCCGAGGCAGCGCCGCCGATCTGGGCGAGGCCCTCTTCGCGCGGATGCTCGAGAGCCCTTCCGGTGCTGTCCTCAGCACCCACCGGCACGAGGACGTCTGGGGCCTGGTGCGCCACCCGGATCGTCGCATCCACCTGGACGTCCCGGAGATGCTGGAGGCCCTGCGCGCCCTGGCTCGCGAGCCCGAGCCCAGCAGCCTGGAGGCTTTCCCGCTGGTCCTCGTCGCGGGCGAGCGCCGCGCCTACAACGCCAACCAGATCTTCCGCGACCCGGGCTGGCGAAAGTCCGACGCCGAGGGTGCGCTCCACGTGCACCCGGACGACGCCCGGCGACTCGGGCTCGCGGACGGCTCGCTCGCCGTCTGCGAGTCCTCACGCGGCCGCATCGAGGTGAGGGTCGCGCTCACCGATGCGCTCCAGCCGGGAGTCGTCACCCTGCCGCACGGCTACGGTGCGGACTACCCGGACGGCAGCGGGCAAAGGCGGACCGTGGGCCCGATCGCCAACCTGCTCACCGACGCGAGCCACTGCGACCCCATCACGGCGACTCCCTACCACAAGCACGTCCCCGTCCGGCTCCGGCCGGCGGGGAGCGTGCCCTGATGGCGCGGCCGCGGATCGCCTCGAGGCGACGGAGGCCCCGCATTCACGCGAGCGAGGCCCGGGCCGGTCCCCGTCGGCCCTGCCGGCGGACGATGGCCATCGGGCCCCCGAGACCTTCAGGGGCAGTCCCGCAGGCGCCTCGCGACCAGCTTCTCCGACGTGCGGACCGTCGTTCCACCCGAGGTGGTCTCGGATTCGATCGTGCTCTCGTACCCATCCGGCTTCACGACCGTGACGTTGCGCGACTTGCTGATGACGCCGTCGCCGAGCTTGCACGTTGCCTCGATGGTGTACCTGTCGCCCGACCTCTTCGTCGGCTCGAAGGCACAGCCGGCCCGCTCCAGCATCGCGCGCTGCGCCTTGAGGTCCTTTGCCAGGTCCATGCAGTCGGTCCGGGAGATCAGTTGCGGACCTCCGGGTCTCGAGGGATCTTGCACGGTCCGCTTGAGCTCCCAGACTCCCCTCTTCGGGTCCGGGGGCTCCTCGGCCGCTGCCACGCGTGGGAGACCCAGCAGCAGAACCATCAGGCATCGTGCCCAGGTGCTCATCCCGTCCTCCATGACGCGCCGGAGCCAAAGGTCCGGGCCTTCCAGCCGGCCGGTGTCGAGCGCGGTGCTACTTCTTCAGGCTCGCCACGTAGCTCGCCACCGCGTCGGTCTCCGCGGTGGAGAGCTTCATCTTGTCCATCGGGGGCGGGTGGAATTCCACCACCTCCTTGGTGAACGCCGCCGACTGGCCGGCGACGGGCTTGCCCGAGCCCCCCTGGCCGTTCGAGCCGTGGCAGCTCGCGCAATGCTTCTTGTAGACGGCGGCGCCGTCCGCGGCGCCCACCGAGCCGGCCGCGGCCAACGCCATTGCCATCAGGATCGATCGAGCCATGGGCGGTCCTTTCGACGTGCCGTCGCCAGCGTCTCAAGCGGCGCATCGGCGGCCGTTGACTCCGGTCAACGGACTCTGGATGGGCCCTCAAATAGTCGGCTCCCAGCCCCCGATGGCGCGCCCCGGTCGGGGGCAGTCGCATGATCGCCGCGCACCCCGCGGTGGCCAAGGTCCACTACCCCGGCCTGGCCAGCCATTCCCAGCACGCCCTGGCGCGGTCGCAGCGGCGAGGATCTCATCGCCGACGTCGACGCGGCGCCGGGGACGCTGCCCCTGAGCCCGCCCGGCGCGACGCCCTACCGCACCCGCCAGACCCCGCTCGACCTCGGCGGGAGCCGTGCGCGCCAGCCGGCTCCGTCCTTCGCGAGCACCGCGCCGGGATCGGCGAGGAGGACCTCGGCCGTCCCGCCCACCAGCTCGGAGGCGGCCAGGGTGGCCTCGGCCGCACCGAGGTTGTGGGCCACGAGCACGGTCTCGCCCCCGCCGCGCCGCAGGTAGGCGAGGACCGACGGCGGAACGCCGGGAAGCAGGCTCAGGTCCCCGCTCCGGAGCGCGTCCGAGGCGTGGCGGGCACGGATGAGGGCCCGGTAGCGGGAGAGGAGCGACCCCGGGTCGGCGGACTCGGCCGCCACGTTGGCGGTCTCCTTCCCGGGCGCGAAGCCCTGCCAGGGGCGGGCGGTGGAGGTGAAGCCGCCACCCGGAGTGGCGTCCCAGGGCAAGGGCGTCCGCTTCCACTCGTCGTTCGTGCCGGGGCCGTTGCGCATCCCGAGCTCCTCGCCCTGCCAGAGGAAGGGAGCCCCGGGGAGGGTGAGGAGGATCGCCGCCGCGAGCCGGAGCTTCGCCCCGTCCCCGTCGAGCTGCGTGCCGATCCGGATCTGGTCGTGGTTGGTGAGGAACGGGGCGTCCACCGCGCCCTTCGGGTAGGTGCGGATCACCTCCTCCAGCACGGTGCCGATGCCGGCCCCGTCGGCGGCCTTCACGCCCTCCACGATCGCCGTGGCGAGCGGGAAGTCGAAGAGCACGTCCAGCTCCCCCGGGGCGTAGTAGTCCGAGATGTCGAAGGTGTTGGACCAGACCTCGCCCACCAGCACCGCGTCGGGCTTGGCCGCCTTCACCGCCGCGGCAAACTCCTGGAGGAAGGCGTGGGTCTCGGGGTTGCCGGACTGGCCCGGGCCGGGGCCCGTCTCGATGAGGTGCCGGACGGCGTCGAGCCGGAACCCGTCCACGCCTCGGCCCAGCCAGAGCCGGGCGATGCGCTTCGCCTCCTCGCGCACCGCCGCCGTGCGGTAGTCGAGGTCCGGCATCCCGCTCCAGAAGATCGCGTAGTAGTAGGCGCCGTTGCGCTCGTGCCAGGTGCTCTGGTCCGAGCTCCAGGGCTGGCCCCATCCCGGATCGTCCGGGCGCCAGACGTACCAGTCGCGCCTCGCGGAGGCAGGCGACGAGGCCGACTCCATGAACCAGGGGTGCTGGCTCGAGGTGTGGTTCAGGACCAGGTCGACGATCACCTTCATGCCGCGCTTGTGCGCCTCGGCGATCAGCCGCTCCAGGTCGGCGTTCGTGCCGTAGTCCGGGTTCACCCTCTCGTAGTCGGTGACGTCGTAGCCGTGGTAGCTCGGGGAGTCGAAGACCGGCATGAGCCAGAGCGCGTCCACGCCCAGGTCGGTGGTCGTCCTCGGGTCGCCGTCGTTCAGGTAGTCGAGCCGCGAGACGAGCCCGGGGAGGTCGCCCTTCCCGTCGCCGTTCGAGTCCAGGAAGCTCCGGACGAAGACCTCGTAGAAGACGGCACCGTTCCACCAAGGGCCGGCCTGCGGGGAGGGCGCGGGCGCCGCCGCCCCCGTGCGTCGGTCCGACCCGGAGTCGACGAGAGGCCGGGCGGACGGGTCCGGGCCCCGTGCCGTGGCACAGGCGGCGAGCAGGAAGGCGAGCAGGAGCGCGGCGGGGCGTCGCATGGCGGACCTCCGGTGGGGCCGACTCTAACGCCGCCCGGACCCGGGCGCCGGGCGAAGGCGTCGGGCTGCCGGCCCGGCGCGGGGGAAGGGCCGGCCTGCGTGCCTACGGACGGCGAAAGACGACCGCCGTCCTGGGCGCCAGCGTCACCGCCGTGGCCGTGAGATTCGAGAAGCCGGATGGCACGCTCACGGCGGACGGTCCGGCCTCGTCGTCATCGACCACGACGGTGGCGTTCCGCAGGTCGTCGCCGGTGCCGAGCTCGACCGCGGCCGAGCCGGCGTTGACGAACACGGAGTAGCTGCGGGTCGCCGCCGAGTCCGCCACCTTGTAGGCGATGGCGTAGGGTTTCGTGCCGTCGAGCATCGTCCCGTTCGCGGTGGCGAGCGCCCTGGTCCCCAGCCGGAAGGCGTCGGTCGACTTGCGCAGGGCGAGGAGCCCCTGCACGTAGTCGCGGAGCTTGCCACCGTCCGAGCCGGGCGCCAGGAGCACCTCCCAGTCGAAGCCGTTCACGGCGTCGGAGGCGTCGTAGCTGTTGTAGACGTAGTGGATTCCCGGGCTGTTGCCGGTGGTCGTCTCGCCCTGCGCGCTCGGAACCCGCTTCGAGCGGCCCATCTCGCACCCGCCGTGGAGGAAGGCGATGCCCTGCGAGGTGGCCTGCAGCGCGAACCCCAGTCGCGCGACCCTGTGGATCTCGGCGGCCTGCGTGTCCGGGTTCAGCCTGAGGATCTTGGAGATCTTGTCGTGCAGGGTGAGCCCGTCGTGGGCGGTGAGGTACTGAACGGCGTCGCCGGGGCTGTCCGCCGCGAAGTTGGTGGCGTCCCCGCGAAGGTTTCGAAGGAGCGCCTCCTTGTCGATGGCCGTGCCCGTGCTGGTGATGAAGCCCACGTTGGCGTCGCTCGTCTCGCTCAGCCCGCCGCCCTTGATGATGTCGCGGAAGCTGTCGGAGAAGACCGCGATGTCGTCGGTCTGGGTCATCCAGTCCTGGTTGGCCGGGACGATGGGATCGCCCAGGTCGTCCTTGGCCGGGACGCCGCCCATCCGCCAGCCCTCACCGATGAAGAGCACGTGGGGGTTCACGCCGGAAGCAGCCTGGTAGGCCTGTCTCATGGTCACCGAGTCGATGAGCCCCATCAGGTCGAAGCGGAACCCGTCCACCCCGTACTCCTGGGTCAGGTACCTCACGGAGTCGACGATGAGCTTCCGCATCATCTTCTTCTCCGAGGCGGTGTCGTTGCCGGTGCCGGAGGAGTTGCTGCCCCGATAGAAGTAGCCGGGCGCGAAGACGTCCAGGATCGCGGTGGTCGCGGTGTGGTTGTAGACCACGTCGAGCGTCACGCCGAGCCCCGCCCGGTGCGCCTCGTTGACGAGTGTCTTCAGCTCCTGGACGCGGCGGACCGGATCGGCGGGGTCGGCGGAGTACATGCCATCCGGCGAGAAGAAGTTGTGCGGGTCGTACCCCCAGTTGTAGTTGTTGCCGCTGCTGGTGAGGCTGCCCTCGAACGCGGCGCGCTTCCCCTCGTCCCCGTAGTAGTAGGCGAGCACCGGCAAGAGCTGGACGTGCGTGACGCCCAGCGCCCGGATGTGGTCGAGCCGCTCGGCGAAGGCCTGGTAGGTGCCGGGTGGATTCGCGAGAGTGGCCGGACCCACCTTGATGGTGTAGTCGCGGACGTGGACCTCGTAGACGATCGCCTCGTCGCGCCGGGCGTAGCCGGGGGGCGCGGTGAACGGGACCCGGGTCACGGGGCTGCCGCTCACGAGGTCGACCGGCGGGATGCTCGTCGGATCGACCACCGCCCCCATGCCCACCCGCTGCGTGCTGCTGTCGAAGCGGCCCATCGACCGCGCGTACGGATCGAGAGCCGCCGCCCCGTCCAGCGCGTACTGGTAGAGCTGTCCTTCGGGCACGCCGCTCGCGGTCGCCTGCCAGACCCCGTTCCAGCCGTCCTTGTCGACCTCTCCGCCGCCGGTCAGGTCCTTCGACATCGCGTGGGTCGCCGCCGGCGAGGTGGAATTCCAGGCGGCGAAGAGGAGGACCGAGACGTTCTTCGCCGCGGGAGCCCATACCCGGAAGGTCGCGCTGCCGGTGCCGAGGTCGTATTCCGCGCCGAGCTTCGCGTCCGCCTTCGGCGTCGGGTACGAGGTGGCGCCGCCCCCCGAGGAGGAGCAGGCCATGCAGAGCAGGAGGGAGCTCACGGCAACGCAGGGACCGAATCGGCTGGCTGTCATGAAGCCTCCTCGGACGGGATCGTAGTCGAGGCTTCGACCTCCCGCAGCGCGATGTCCTGGAAGGCGTGCATGAGGTCGCGACAGGCGGCGTCCCAGCGCCGGCAGGCGGCGACGGTGCTCGCGTCCCGGGCGAGGAGGCTGGGGCGCGACACGATCTCGGAGACCTCCCTGGAGAGCGCGGCGACGGCGACGGGATCACCCCCGGCGAGAAGGCTGGCGACGAACTCCGATGGCGGGTACCAGGATGCGGCTCGCTGGAGGTCGCGGTGGATCTGCGCCTGCAGCACGTTGCGCGGCCCCTCCCAGAGCTCGTTGACCGAGGAGTCGCGGAAGAGCCTCGGCAGGCTCGAGAAGTCCTCGACGATGCCGTTTCCTCCGAAGACGCCCATTGCCTCGTGGATGACGTCGGTGCAGTCCTCCGACGCCACGAACTTCTGGAGCATCACCAGCTCGCGCGCGTCGAACGTCCGGCGGCGGGCCGGCAGGCTCGGGTCGGGACTCCTCGACAGCCCACCGGCCTCGTAGAACAGCCGGTAGGTCTTGAAGCCGCCTGCCGTGGTCCGGCGCGCCGTGTGGGCCATGTCGTCGAGCTGCGCCTGGGCCATGGGGAAATCCGAGATCTTCTGTCCGAAGACCTCGCGAAAGCGCGCGTATCCGGCGGCCTCGCGCGCCGCTCGCGTCATGTAGGCGGCGGACGCAAGGCCCACGGTCAGGCGGGAGAGCGTCAGCACCGTCCCGACCACGTTCGCCAGCCCGCGATCGAGGGCACCGAGGGGGTAGGCGACGGCGCCCTCGAACGTCACCTCTGCGGTGGGGAGCTCCGCGGTCCCCATCTTCCACTTCAATCGATCGATGGTGAGCCCGTTGCGGCGCTTGCCCTTCTGGCCCGGGAGCCAGCACGGCGTGATGAAGAGCCCGAGGCTCTCGGCCCCGCGTGGCTTGGCCGTCACCACCGCGTAGTCGGCATGGGCCACCGAGCAGAAGAACTTCGTCCCGTGGAGCCGCCAGGCACCGTCCTCCTCGACCGCCTCGACGAGGTTGGCCGGGACGTCGGAGCCGCCCTGGATCTCGGAGAGGAACTGCGCGCCGATCCCGAACTCGCCTCCACGTCCCTCCTTGACGTGCTCGAGGATCGCCCTCGTCTCGGCACGATCGGCGAGCCCTTCCAGGACGGCCACCATCCCCTCGGTGCAGACGAGCGGGCAGGCGATGCAGGCCTCCCCGTTCTCGTAGATCAGGTAGAGCTTGGTGAGCCGGGTGATGAGGTCCGTGCTCGACGAGAACAGCCCCTGCGAGAAGACCTCCCGCTCCATCGTCTCGGTCTCGGCGGGGCGCACGATGCGGTCCACACGGTTGTGGTGCGCATCCCAGTGGACCAGGAACGGCCGGCGCTCCGGGATCGCGATGGCGTTGGCCATGTCCCGCCAGCGGAACGAGACGCTCCTGGAGAGCTCGCGAGCCGCCGCGTCGACCCTGGCGAACCCGGCCCCGGCGAAGTGGCGGACGACGCGCTGCAGGAACCCATCGGAGGCGTAGTAGTCGAGCTGCTCTCGCCACTCGAGAAAGGGCTCGAAGCGGTACGGGTTGTTCCGGTTCGCAGGGGCCACGGCTCGTCTCCTCGCGAGGCGCTGGATCCGTCGACTCGACGCCTCCCTACCTGTGTAGCGCATCCGCGACCGTGGCGGGACGCCTCCCCGACGGGCCAGAGCCTCGAGGATCCCGGGCTGCGCGGGCCGCTGGCCGGCACGGCCCCCGGGAAGCGTCAGCGGGCGATGAAGCGCCGCACGTCGGCCACGGTGCGGCCGGGATCCTCCTCGTGCGGCACGTGCCCGAGGCCCTCGTAGATCACCATCTGGCTGCCGGCGATGTCGCGATGGAACCGCTGCCCATGCTTCGGCGGAATCAGCCGGTCGCGCGCGCCCCAGAGGATGAGCGTGGGTATCGTCAGCGTCTGGATGCGGCCGGCGTCGTTCCCCGGCCGCAGCTGCGCGAGGCGCCGCCCGAGTGCGGCGCGGTTGCCTTGGCGCAGGGACAGCTCGTAGTAGCGGTCCACCAGCTCCTCGGTGACTCGCGAGGGATCGCCGTACACGTCGCGGACGCTGACCTCGACCAGGGCACGAGGCAAGGCGTGCTCGGCGATCCAGCCGAGCGCCGGCATGCTCGCCAGGCGGAAGCCCAGCGGGACCGACTCGGGGTCGAGGGCATACCCGGCCGCGTCCACCAGCACCAGCCGTTCCACTCGCCATGGCGCGGCCGCGGCCACGTGCCAGGCGATCTCTCCGCCGAGCGAGTTGCCAGCCAGCACGGAGCGCTGCACCCCCATCGCGTCCAGGAAGCGCAGCGTGAAGCGGGTGTAGGCGTCGATGCTGTAGTCGCCTTCGCGGTCCGGACCCGTCAGGCCGAAGCCAGGCAGATCCATGCGGATGACCCGGCGCTGTCCCCTGAGCGCCGCCGCCCAGCCCTCCCAGGTGTGCAGGCTCGCCGAGGTGCCGTGCAGCAGGACGATGGGGGTGGGGTCGGCGCGCGGGCCCTCGTCGCGGAAGTGCACGGCTTGGCCCTGAACGTCCAGGAACTGGGAGGGCGGGCCTGCCCAGCGAGCCTGGAGCGCCTCCACCGGCCGATCGGGCGCCCAGGTGACGACCAGGCCGGCCGCGGCCGCCACCAGGACCAGGGCCGCCAGGCCGAGGAGGGCCTTCGAGAGGAGTCTCATCGATCGAGAAGGTATCCGTTCAGGCGCTCGGATCTCCACCTCGGAAGCGGACGGAGGTCGCGGCCCCCACGGGGGGCCCCGGCCACCGGGAAGATCGGGACCACGCCGCCCGACAGGCAAGGAGCCTGGGCGGCGGGACGGCCTGGAGGACCTTGCCGAGGGTCGGCGGCCCGGACCCTCCAGGACGCGCCCATGCCTCGGGCCGGTCCGCTCGTCATGCGGCCCTGAGCCGTCCGTCCCGTAGCTCGGGGACGACGGCGAAGCGGTCCTTGCTTGCGGCGAAGGCAACCTCGGCCTCCAGGCCGCGCTGCAGCATCATCTGGCCGACCCGGCTCCGCGAGAGGCAGTGGAAGGCGTCGCTCCGATCGTGGAGGAGCCGGGCCGCCAGCGCCGCGTCGCTCGGCTCGTACGCCCCCTCCCCTTGCCGCGCGAAGAGGGATACCAGGTACCCCGCGCCGTAGAAGTCCTCCAGGTTGAAGGCGTCGGCCGAGCCGGAGCAGACGACGAGCACCGTCCTGCCAGCCGCCGCGCGGGTCACGTGATCGACCACCGCCTGGCCGTTGAGCAGCGCCGCGGCGTAGACGTGGTCGGCGGCGCTCGACTTCCGCACCGCCACGGTACCGTTGGTGGTCGAGTAGATGAGGGTCCGTCCGGAGAGCGGCTCCTCGAGGAGCGCCAGGGGAGTCGGATGGGCGAAGCCCGGGATGGTCCTGGCGTCGAGCTCGCCGGACAGCACGAAGGAGCCCGGAGGGCGGCCCGCGGCCTCGGCCCGGGCGGCGGGGCCATCGAGCGCGGGCACGACTTCCGTGGCACCGTGGGCCAGGGCGGTGACGATGCTCGACGTGGCGAAGAGGATGTCGAGCACGATGACGACCTTGCCGGGCAGCAGGTGTCCGTCGAGCTCCTCCTTCTTCAGGAGGACGTGGATCTTCGCCATCGGAGGCCCTCAGCCGAGACCGTGGATGCGCCCCCGATCGAGGGCGCGGGTGGCTTGCCCGCCCAGGACGCGGACCAGGTGGATGAGCGGCCCGAAGCGAGGATCGTGCGTGTGCCCGTCCACGTACCGCCGGTAGATCTGCTGCACGATGACGGCCACCTTGAAGAGCGCGAACACGTAGTAGAAGAGGACCGCCCCCACTGCACGGCCGGCCTGCGCCGTGTAGCGTTCGACCAGCTCCTGCCGCGAGAGGCTGCCGGGAAGATGCGTGGGGCCGTGCAGGGAGGTCCGCAGCTCGGGGCGATCGCCCGGGTCCGTCCAGTACCCGAGCATGGTACCGAGGTCCATGAGCGGGTCGCCGATCGTGGCCATCTCCCAGTCGAGGACGGCGATGATCCGGGTCGGGTCGGCCGGGTCGAGCACGACGTTGTCGTACTTGTAGTCGTTGTGGATGAGCGCGGCGCCGCTCTCGGGCGGCATGTTCCGCGCGAGCCAGGCGGCGATGGCCTCCATCTCGGCGATCTCGTCGGTCCTGGCCGCGAGGTACCGCTCGGTCCAGCCCTTCACCTGGCGGGCGACGTATCCCTCGGGCCGCCCCATGGCCCCGAGGCCGCTCCGCTGCAGATCGACGGCGTGCAGGTCGGCGAGGTTGTCCACGAGCGCCGTCGAGGTGGCGCGCAGCAGCTCCGGCGTCAGCGAGAGCCCGGACCCCGCCCCGTCGCCCCGCACGATCACGCCGCGTACCCGCTCCATGAGGTAGAACTTCGCGCCCATCACCGACTCGTCGTCGCAGAAGGCAATGGGGCGTGGCGCCCGCGCGTAGGCACCCTGGAGCGCGGAGAGGAGCTGGAACTCCCGCCGCATGTCATGGGCGTTCCTGGCCTTCACCCCGAACGGGGCGCGGCGGAGCACCGCCTCCCGCTCGCCCAGCCGGACGAGGTAGGTGAGGTTGGAGTGGCCCTTGCGGAACTGGAGCGCCGTGACCGGGCCCGACGCGCCAGGCAAGGCGGCCTCGAGGAACGGGCGCAGGCGCTCGAGGTCGAGCCGCTCCTCCTCACGCACCTCGTCCGCCCCGTCGATGGGCGCGCGCGTCTCCACGCTCACGGCTCGCCCCTCGACGGGGCGTACTGGCGCAGGATTCGCTTCGCCACGTTGGAGATGTGGACCTCGTCGGCCCCGTCGTAGATCCGCCCGCCCCGCTCGTGCGCGTACCAGTAGGCAAGGGGAGTGTCGTCGGTCATGCCGAGCGCCCCGAGCGCCTGGATGGCCCGGTCGAGCACGCGCTGGAGTGTGCGGGCGACGGTGAACTTGATGAGCGAGATCTCCTCCCGCGCGGCCGGGGCACCCTCGCGCTCGATCTTCCAGGCGGCGTGCAGGACCATGAGCCGCGCACCGTTGATCTCGGCGCGGCTCTCCGCGATCCATTGCTGCACCATCTGGCGGGACCCGAGCAGGTCGCCGGGTGCCAGCTGCCGCGTGGCGGCATGCTGGCACATGATGTCGAAGGCCCGCTCGCAGATGCCGATCCACCGCATGCAGTGATGGATGCGACCAGGCCCTAGCCGGTGCTGGGCGAGGACGAAGCCGCCCCCCTGGGGGCCGAGCAGGTTCTCGAGCGGGACGCGCGCGCCCTGGTAGCTGACCTCGGCGTGGCTGGCCCAGTCGCTTCCGCGATGGCCCATGACCGAGATGTTGCCGATGAGCTCGAAGCCGGGCGTGTCGGTGGGCACGATGATCATGCTGGCGCGCCGGTACCGGTCCTCCGCCTCCGGATGGGTGACCGCCATGCAGATGGCGAAGGCGGCACCGTCGGCGGAGGACGCAAACCACTTGTGGCCGCGAATGACCCACGAGCCGCCGTCCTTCTTCGCGGTGGTGCCCATCCACACCGGGTTCGAGCCGGCGAACTCCGGCTCGGTCATGGTGAAGCAGCTCCGGATCTCCCCCCGCGCCAGCGGCCGCAGCCAGCGCTCCTTCTGCTCCTCGGTGCCGTGCTCCAGCAGCAGCTCCATGTTCCCGATGTCCGGTGCCTGGACGTTGAAGGCGTAGTGGCCGAGCGGGCTCTTGCCGAGCTCCTCGGAGAGGTGGGCGAACTCGGTGAGGCGCAGGCCGGCACCGCCCCACTCGCGCGGAAGGTGTGCCGCGAAGAGCGCCGTCTCCTTGGCCCGGATCCGCACCTGGCGCAGCTCGGGGAGGACCGCCGCGAACCCCTTCGCCCGAAAGGTGGGCTCGAGGGGATGGACCTCCCTCTTCATGAACTCTCGCACGACCGCGCGGAAGGCACTCACGCGCTCCGATTCCTCGAAGTCCATCTAGGCCTCCACTGGTGATGCGGCCTCGTGCCGCGCGGAATGCGTCCAGGCCTCAGCCGCGAGGGCGGCGCTTTCGATGCCATGACTCACGAGACGCAGGACCCGCCGTCGACGGCGATGTACTGGCCGGTGACGTGGCGCGAGGCCTCGGACGCGAGGAACACCACGACGCCCTTGAGGTCCTCGTCGCCCCCGATGCGGCCCAGCGGCGTCCTCTCGACGATACCCTTCCCGATCTTGTCGAGGAGCCCGTGGGTCATCTTGGACGGGAAGAATCCGGGGCAGATGGCGTTGACGTTGATGTTGTACTTGCCCCACTCCGCGGCCAGGGCCCGGGTGAAGTTCACCGCGGCTCCCTTGCTGGTGTTGTAGGCAATGGTCGTCATCTCCGGTGGGTTCCCGGACAGGCCGGCGACCGAGGCCACGTTGACGATCTTCCCGGAGCGCCTGGGGATCATGCAGCGCCGCCCGACGTCCTGGCTGATGAAGAACATCGCGTTGATGTTCAGGTTCATCACCTTGCTCCAGGCCTCGGCCGGGTAGTCCTCGGCCGGCGCCCCCCAGGTCGTGCCCGCGTTGTTCACGAGCACGTCGACGGTGCCGAAACGGGCCAGCACCCGGTCCACCATCCCCGGGATGGTCTCGAGGCGAGCCAGATCGCCGGGCACCGCGAGCACCTGCACGCCCTGCCGCGCGAGGTGGGCCGACGCCTCGTCGAGCTCGGCTGGCTTGCGCGCTGTGATGGCCACCCTGGCACCCATCTCTCCCAGGGCCTCGGCCATCTGGAGGCCGAGCCCGCGGGAGCCGCCGGTGACCAGGGCCACCTTGCCCGAGAGATCGTAGAGCTTCTTCACGCCCATCGCGGTCGTCTCCCTGCCGGACGGCAGCCAGCACCGCCACGGCCTTCACCCACCAAGGTGTTACGGCGTGGCCGCCCTCTCCGCCAGCCCGAATACCGTGTCGCGTCGACATGTGCGATTCTACTCGCACGGCGCCATGACCTGGTTCGAGCGGCTCAGCGGCCTCGACGCGATGTTCCTCTACATCGAGGACCGTACGGCGCACATGCACGTCGGCGCGGTGGCCGTGTTCGAGGGTCGCGCACCCGCCTATCGGGATCTCCTGGCGCTGATCGCTTCGAAGCTCGAGCGTGTGCCCCGCTACCGGCAGCGGCTCTCCTTCGTCCCGTTCGACCTCGGGCGGCCGGTGTGGATCGACGACCCGCATCTCGACCTCGAGCACCACGTGCGCCACACGGCGCTGCCGCCACCGGGTGGGGAAGAGCCGCTGAAGCGGCTCGCGGGGAGGCTCTTCGGCCAGCCCCTCGACCGCGACAAGCCGCTCTGGGAGCTCTGGCTCGTCGAGGGGCTGGGCGACGATCGCTTCGCGGTGCTCCTCAAGACGCACCACTGCATGCTCGACGGCGTGTCGGGCGCGGATCTCGCCACCGTCCTCTTCGACGTCGACCCGAGCGCCGTCGCCCCACCGGAGCCGCCCCCGTGGACGCCTCGCCCTGCGCCCGACCGCACCGCCCTGGTCGCTTCCTCGGTCGCCGATCAGCTCCTCCACCCGCTCGAGGTCCTTCGCGGCGCCTTCGAGCCCTCGAGCGCCGCCCGCAGGCTCCTGCTCGAGCTCGGGGCCGGCCTGAAGCCCCTCGTCGGCCTTTCGCAGCTGGGCCGCGCGCCCACCTCGTCGCTCAACCAGCCCACCGGCCGCCACCGGCGCTGGGAGATGGTGTCCCTCGACCTTGCCGCGGTGAAGGCCGTTCGCACCGCGCTCGGCGGGACCGTGAACGACGTCCTGCTGGCGGTCGTCGCCGGCGCGCTGCGCAGGCTCCTCGAGGCGCGCGGCGAGCAGCCCGGCGCGGACCTCCGTGCCATGGTCCCGGTCTCCGTCCGGGGCGCCGACGCGCCCGGCGCGCTCGGCAACCGGGTCACCGCGGTCTTCTGCCCCCTGCCGGTCGGCGAGCCGGATCCGGCGCGGCGGCTGCACAAGGTGGCGAGCGAGATGAAGCGGCTCAAGGAGAGCGGGCAGGCGGTGGGGACGCTGGCGTGGACGCGCCTCGGCGACTTCGCGCCACCGACGCTGCTCGCGCAGGTCGCCCGCTACCAGGCGATGCACCGCTACATGAACCTGGTCGTCACCAACATCCCCGGGCCCCGGGACCCGCTCTACCTTCTCGGGCGCAGGATGCTCGCCTGGTATCCGCTGGTGCCGCTCGCGCAGGGACAGACGGTGGGCATCGCGGTCCAGAGCTACCACGGCAAGATCGGCGTCGGCCTGCTCGGGGATGCCGATCACGCTCGCGATCTGCCGGAGCTGGCGCGCGCCATCCCCGAGGCGCTGGCCGAGCTGACGGCGCTGGCGGAGCGCGCCCACGGCGGGGCGGTGAGCTGACCATGCCCTTCGTGCAGCAGGCGCACCATCGACTCCACTACCAGGTCTTCGGCCGCCCCGACGCGCCCCCGCTCCTCCTCATCATGGGGCTGGGGATGTGCTCCGAAGCCTGGCATACGCTGCCGGAGCGCCTCGCGGGGCGCTTCCGCGTCATCGTCTTCGACAACCGCGGCACCGGGGAGTCCAGCGCGCCGCGCGGTGGATTCCGCATCCGCGATCTCGCCGACGACGCCGCGCGGGTGCTCGACGCGGAGGGCCTCCGGCAGGCGTTCGTCTTCGGCATCTCGATGGGCGGCATGATCGCGCAGGAGCTCGTGCTGCGGCACCCCGAGCGCGTCTGCGCACTGGCCCTCGGCGCCACCTTCGGCGGCCACCGGAGAAGCCACAAGCCCAAGCTGTCCGCCGCGCGCGATCTGCTCCTGGTCAGCCTCTTCTCGCGCCGGCCGGGACGCATGGCTCGGCTCCTCGTCTCCGACGAGTTCTTCGCTCGGCATCCGGAGCACTTCGCCCTGTGGCTGGCGCGGCTCAGCCGCCCGAGGCGCTCGACGGCACGCCGGCAGATCGTCGCCATCGCGCTGCACGAGGCCGAGAGGCGGCTGCCACAGGTCCGCGTGCCGACGCTGGTCATCAGCGGGGATCGCGATCGCCTGGTGCCCGTCGAGAACTCGCGCCGGCTGGCGCAGGTGATCCCCGGCGCACGGCTGGTCGAGCTGCCGGGGGCGGGGCATGCCTTCCCGTTCGAGCAGGCGGAGGAGACCGTGCGGGTCCTCGCGGAGCACTTCCTCGCCTCGGCGCGCCCGGGCCCGGGTCCGTCCCGGCGCCAGTTGCGGGGGCGGTAACGCGCCCACATCTCGTCCACGAACACGTCCCAGGCCTGGCCCTGCCGCTGCCGGTCCGCCCGGAAGTCCCAGCCGGCGAGGTCGAGGATCCTCCGGGTGTCGGCCGCGTCGCGCGAGCCCTCCCGTCCGGCGGTCCGGACAGGCTAGGGAGGCGTCGTGCCTCCAAGGGCACCGTCCCGCGGCTTCTCGCCGATGCCCTGACCCGTCGTCAGTACCCCATCGAGCGCAGCTCCCGCAGCAGGTCGCGGTAGAAGGCCGCAGCGTCGAAGTGCTTGGACCAGCCGATCTGCGCCCAGTGGTCGGCCTCCACCTCGGACAGCACCTCGCCCCACCGCTGCGACGAGGCGGGGACCACGCCGTCGTTGTCACCCCAGCGCGACTTCATCCACAGGTAGCTCGGCACCAGCAAGGGATTCGTCCGGCGCTTGTGCCGCACCAGGCCGACGACGCTGGCGCAGGCCACCCCGCGATCGTCGGCCACCTCCTCGTTGAATCGGGCCATGCTCGCGGTGGTGAGGTCGCGGAAGGCCTCGAGCGACGCCCCGCCGACGGCGAGCGCCCTGGCGATCCCCAGCCTGGCCGCGAGGTCGGTCGAGAGATCGGCGAGCGGTGATCCATGGTGCGGCGTACCCACCGTCACGAGCGCGGCGACGCTCCGCCCCAGCCCCAGCCGCGCGATGGCATAGCGCGCGTCGAGCCCGCCCATGCTGTGGGCGACGAGGTTCACGCGCCTGGCCCCGTCGGCGCGGACGCAACGGGCGAGCTCCTCGGCACGGGCGCCGATGGACCCGGCCGCCGCCACCCGCGCGACGCGCACCCGGATGCCGTCCTTCTCCAGGGCCTCGCGGACGCCGCGGAAGTAGGCGTGGCGCCCCTTGCCCAGGCCGATCTCGTCGAAGCCGAAAAGGCCGTGGACCAGCACCACCGGAAGCCGCGGGCGGGCCGGGGCGCGCCGGCGCCGGCGGAGCCGCCTGGGCGCGCGGCGCCGCAGCCACAGCCAGAGCGCCACCGCCGCGGTGGCCAGGATCAGCGCGGCGAGCGCGTAGAGGTACGGCCGGTCCATGCGGGACGACGATACGCGCGGCAACGCGGCGCCACAACGGCACTGCGGTCTTCGTCGCTCCTACCCGGGAACGGACCGGGCCACGGAAGGCTGGCCGCTGCCGGGACCGGCCACGACGCCGCGGTCGGCGAGGAGGGTCACCGCGGCGCTCCCGACCCGCTCCCCAGGGTGGTGAACTGGACCTCGAGCCGCAGGGTGACACCCGGATGCATGCGCCGGTCGCCCGGCGGGTCGACCGGCCAGCGGATCTCGGGCTCGAGCTCGGCGAAGATCCACATCCGGTAGAGGTTGTGCCGGAACCGGGCGAAGAACCGGTAGAGCTCGATGCTCCCAGGCACGGCGGTCGCCCCCGAGATGGAGGTGGCGAGGTAGAAGGCCGTGCCCGGCCCGACGAGCTGCTGGACGCCCGTCTCTGCGTTCCACTCCAGCCGGCGGCCGAGCTGCTTCACGGTCTGCCTCCCGCTGGTGCGCCAGAGGGTCGTCGGGGTGATCTCGACGTTGACGTCGGCCTCCGTGTACTCGCCGAATCCCAGGTGCAGCTCCCAGAACACGGCCGGGCTGATGCGCAGCAGGAGCGGCCCGGCGAGGCGGAACTCCTGCAGCCAGCGCAGCCTCACGTACGGCGGCGGCGGCCAGCGGAGGCGCACGCCAGCAGCCAGGTCCAGGAGGCCTCGCTCGATCCGGAGGAAGTTGTAGCGGAGCTCGACGGCGCCACCCCCGCCCCTGATCAAGGGCAGGGGGCGAGCGGCCGCGGTCCCGGACGCGGCGACGGCCTCCGCATCGCCGCCGAGGAGCGACACGCTGAAGCGCGAGAGCCACCGATTCAGCGACGGAAGCCGGACGTCGGCGATCACCGTGCCGCCTGGGTCGAAGCCCTGGTCCTGGTGGAAGCGGACCTCACCGCGGAGCCGGAAGTAGGAGCTGGGCTGCTCGAGGGGCAGGTACGCCGGGTTGCCGAAGAAGTGGTCGAGCCAGACGACCAGCCGCCCGATCATGGGCTCGAGCTGCGCCCGTGAGACGTCGAGCCAGGTCGTCTCGGCGGCCGGCGCCTCGGCCGTCGGGGCCTGGCCCTCGAAGAGCAGACGAGGCTCCGGCAGCTCCGGGGGCGTCTCCTGAGCGGGAGCCGGCTCGACCGCGGCCTGGCGCGGCTCGAGGGCCTCGGCCGTGGAGGCGATCGGCTCGGGTTCAGTGCCGGCCCCCGGCGCCGGCTGCGTGTCGCCGGGGCGCGTCGGCACGGCCGTGGAGGCGGCCTCCTGGGCGGGCGCCGGGCCGGGCCAGGATGCCACGAGCCCGGCCACGACGGCCCCCAGGGCGGCACCGGTGGGTGACCGCCGCACCTGCCCCACCGGCTTCGTGCCTGGCGCCCTCGTTGGGAGTCCTCCCGACACGCCGCAATCCTAGCCCGTCCGCGGAGTCCCGGAGGCTGGCGTGACGGGAGCGACCCGACATGCCGACCTGCGGAATCCTCGGACCGCGACACCGCGGTCGCGGGGACGACTGGCCGGCGGCAGGTGCGCTCGTCGGGCACTCATCGGGACATGACCGGTCCCGACGGTTGCTGCTACGCTGCCGTCTCCGCGGTCCTCGCCGGCTGGCTCGGAGTACCCAGCGGACGGGCGCCGCTCCCGGATCGTCGGGGGGCAGGAACCTGGAGACCCTCTTGTCCTCGCGTGCGCCTGCGCAGGGCCGACCGCTCGTGTCCGTCGTCATGGCCGCATACAACGCGGCCAGGTACGTCGGCGATGCCCTGGCCTCGCTCTCCATCCAGACGGTGCGCGACATCGAGGTGATCGTCGTCGACGATGGGTCCACCGACGGAACCTCCGAGCAGGTTCTCCTGGCCGCGCGCCGGGATGGTCGAATCCGCCTGTTGCGACTGGGCCGCAACCGGGGGCAGCCCACCGCGCTCAACGTCGGAATGGAAGAGGCGCGCGGGCGCTACCTGGCGATCCTGGACGCGGATGACGAGGCGACGCCCGAGCGGCTGGCGCACCAGGTGACGGCTCTCGAGAGGGACCCCCGCCTCGTCCTCGTGGGCGGCTCCGTGTCGACCTGGTGCGACCGGCACTCCGTGGAGGGGAACCCCTGGCGCTACGAGAGCGAGGACGCGTCGATCCGCGTTCGGAGCCTCTTCAAGTCGGAGTTCATCTCCGGGGCCATGGCCCTCGACCGCGACCAGGTCGAGAGGCATGGCTTGCGCTTCGACGAGACGCTGCGCCTCGGCGCGGACTGGGCACTGTCCATCGCGGCGATGCGAGTCGGCCGTGTCGCCAACGTTCGTCCGATCGTCATGAGGTACCGCGTTCACCCGGGACAGCTCACCGTGGGGATGATGGACGACCTGCGCTCCGACAGCGCCCGCATCCGGGGCGATGCCCTGGCCTCGGTGGGGGTGCGACCGACGGAGGACGAGATGCGAACCCACCTGGCCGTGAGCCCCTGCAACTACTGGGCTTTCGGCGCACATCGGTACTTCCAGGCGCGGCGGGCCACGATCCAGGAAGAGGCCGAAAGATGGTTCGAGCGCTTGCGCCGCGCCAGTGCCCGTACCGGACGCGTCTCGCAGGAGGCGCTCAGGGCCTACCTCGACGAGATCGCCTCGCTGATCGCCGGGTGCCTCGAAGGCCCTCCCGGGCTTCCCGGCGAGGCCCCGTCCGCCTGCCCGGTCTCACACCCGAAGGCCTGCGTTGCCGCCCATCCGTGCCGCTAGCCTGGCCATGGCCGACTCCTCGACCCGCCGAGGCCCTCCCGCGCTCGGTGACCCGTGACGTTGAGCCCAATCTCGATTCCGAGCAGGTCGACCCGGGCCAGAGCCACGCATACGGGAAAGCCCGTAGACCCCCAACGGGACTTGTACCTGACCGGTGCGGTCCACATCATCGCGGCGTTCGAGCCTGGGAGAGTCTCGGACGCAGGAAGGAGCAACACATGACGCACGGGACGAGGAAGCTGACAGGGAAATGTGGACGGGTCGCTCTCCCGCTGGGATGGGTCGCCGCGGCCGCGCTCGCAGCCGCTCCGGGGGCGGTCCTCGCAGGCGACGGGTACTCGGAGGCCGCGGCCGACAGCGGGACCGCCGAGTTCCTCCGGCAGGTCTGGATGCCGGCCTCGAGCGAAGCCACGGCGGCCACGCCGACCGGTGCGGAACCGAGGAGCGACTCTCGAGCGGCCGCCGATAGCGGGACATCCGAATTCCTCGCTCAGGTGTGGATGCCATCGTCGAGCGCCGCGACGTCGACCCGCCCAGACGCGCAACCCGGAGCCGCCAGCGGGGAACCCGACGAGGCAACGACCGAGGACACCGCGACGAGCGCCCATCAGGAATGGGTCGAGTCGATCTGGAACTCGCCGTGAGCTAGCCGCGCACGGCCAGCGCGGTCAGCTGGCCGCGCAGGTCGCGCTCGAAGTCGGCGAGGGCCACGCCCATGGTGTCCCGGAACGCGTCCGGGAAAGGGCGCCCCTCGCCGAGACGGGCCAGGAGGAGCCGGACCCGGTTCTCCCCGTGGCGGGCGAGCAGGAAGCGGAAGGCCCGGTCGGCGGTGCCGTAGACGAGCTTCGAGTCCGAGCTCACGAGCGACTCCGGCGCAGCGAGCGCTTCGGCGCGTGCGCGTACGTGGCGTTCGTCGGCGGTGACCGACGCCATCCCCTCCTGGAACCAGACCGGAATGTCGTGGCCTTCCCAGCCAGGCCCGGCGGCGTGGAAGAGCATGCAGTGGGTGAGCTCGTGGGCGAGGATCTGGCCGAGCGCGTCGTCGCTGGCCCTGCCGCGAGACCAGGTCCGCGGCGACTGGAGGTCCACTGCGTCGTGGCGTGCCCAGGCGCGCATCCACGGCCGACCCTGGCGTTGGGCGGCGGCCTCGAGGCCGTCGTGCGTGGCGTGGACGGTGAGGGTCACCGGCGTGTCGAGCGAGCCCCAGCGCTCGGCGGCCGCGACGGCACGCGGGAGGACCCGCTTCACCTGCTCGACGGTCTGGGCGTCGTCGCCGCCGTGGCGCAGCTCGATGATCGCCCGGCCGACCTGGACGGTCTCGGAACGCGCCGCACCCGGTCCGGCCGGATCGTGCGCGCAGGCGGAAGCAGCGAGGAGGAAGGCGACGGGGAGGCGGAACTTCAAGAGCTCATGGTGCCTGCGACCCTCGCCGACGTTCCTTGACCTGGATCATGTCCGGTACGTATCTTCTTAGGAAAAAAGGCTTTTCCGCCGTGGCGGAGGGGGCGCCCCTCGCGGCCAGAGCGCGCAGCTAGCCGATCGGCTGGGACCAGAACCTCGACACGAGCTCGCAGCGGCCCTCGCAGGCCGACTTCGCGAGCAACGCGCTGACGTGGACCTCGACGGTCGCCTCGGCGCACCCCAGCGTGGCCGCGATGGTCTTGTTGGCCTTGCCCAGCGCCAGGAGCGCAAGGACGGCAGCCTGGCGCGGGGTGAGGTGCCACCGCGCTTCTGCTGCTGCGACGCGGGGCCCAGGGTCGCCCGCCCCGTGGCGCTGGACGGCCAGGTAGTGACGTGGGCTTCCCGGGGTGGAGATCCTTCTGGCGTGGAACGGTCCGTCACGTCCGGCGATGCTCGCCTTCAGACAGGAGAGAACGAGCTCGGGGGCCTCCGCGCGGAGCGCACAGCCGGCGTGGTTGGCCAGCGCGATCCGTCCGTCGGCCCAGACCACGAAGGCGGCCGCCGCGATCTCCACCAGGGCCGCTCGGAGCCCGGCGGCCTCTGCCTCGGGAAGATCCCCTGCGTCGCCGACTCTCGACCCGGGCGCCGGCGGTCCCCGCTCCAGGGCCTTCGGCCAGGTCGGGTGGTGCGACCCCTGAGCAGGGTGCCGCGCCTCGTCGCGTGCGACCTTGGCCATGTGTCCGCTCCATCCTCTCGAGAGAAAGGACCGATTGCCCTCCCATGCACCTTCCTATCCGTCGGCGTCGGGTCACGCGCCGTTTTCGCGTCGAACGGGGCGCGGCACCTCGGGCCTGACGCTTTGGGGGGCAGCGCGTTCCCTCTCCCGGAACGCAGCGCGCGTCGGCGAAGGTGCGCATGGTGCGCCTTGACTCCGCCTCGCGCGGCCTCCGAGAGTGGCTCGGTGCGACCGCTGCTCACCGCGTTCCTGGCCATCGGCGTCACCTCTGCTCACGCCGCCACGATCCAGGTCGGCGCCGGCGATTCCTACGCGAAGATCGAGGCTGCGCAAGCGGGCGACGAGGTCGTGATCGCTCCCGGGAGGTACGCCTTCCGCGTCCACCTGACGCGACAGGCCTCGGCGAGCGCGCCGATCGTCATCCGGGCCCAGGACCCGTCCAACCCGCCGGTCTGGGATCTCGGGGCCTCGCTCGTCGAGAATGCGCCCGGCAGCTACACCGCCGGCGACCGCGGCCGGGGCTGCTGGCAGATCTCGGGCGGCACGAACTACCACATCTCCGGGATCGTCTTCACGAACTGTCGCAACGCCGGCGCCAACTCCGCGGGCCTGCGCTACTACAACGGAGCCCGCGGCATCCTGGTCCGGGATTGCACCTTCCGCACCAACGACAACGGGATCACCGGCGGGACCCAGGACAGCGAGATCACCGTCGAGTTCTCGGAGTTCGACCGCAACGGCAACCTCCAGGCCTCGACCTCGGCCCCCACGCACAACATCTACGTCTACGGCGGCACCTTCACGCTGCGCTTCTCCTACGTCCACGACCCGGTGCAGGGGCAGAACTTCCACATCCGCTCTCGCTCCGGGGTCATCGAGTACAGCTGGATCGCCCGGGGCCGCTCCTACGAGGGCGACCTCATGACGGACGACGACATCCCGGGGGCCGGGTCGCCTCCGTACGCGCAGACGCTTCTGCTTCGCGGGAACCTCATCCTCCAGGATGCGGCACCGCAGAACCGCGGCCAGATCATCGCGGTCTACAACGACGCGGGGCGCGCCGGCCTCACGCTCGGGATCCGGCTCGTGAACAACACCATCGTCGGGAACGGCGGCCACGCGTCGCTCGTGCACCTCTCGAACGCGGACGGCACGGCGATGACCGCGGAGCTCTCCAACAACCTGGTCTACGGCACGACCGTTCCCGCGCTCGTCGAGACCGCCTCGGCCGCCACGGTCACCGGGACGAGCAACTGGCTTCCGACGGGCGCCTCACCCGGGCCGCTGGCGAGCAGCGTCCAATCCGCGTCGCCTGGCTTCCGGGACACGGCGGCGAAGGACTTCACGCTCGCCGCGGCAAGCGCCGCGATCGGCGCGGCGAGCCCGTCGGTGAGCGGTCTTCCCGACGCGGAGTACTACCGGGACGAGGCGCAGGGGCGGATGTACCGGCTGCGCGCCAGCACCCGGGACATCGGCGCCTTCGAGAGCACCACCGGCGGCGCCGGGATCGGCCCGTACGGTGCGGCGCCGCCTCCCTCCGGTGGAAGCGGTCCCGCCGCCCCGGCCAGCCCCGAGCGGGGCTCGGGGTGCGGAACGACGGGTGGCCCGGCGGGCGGCCTGCTGCCCGTGCTCTTCCTGCTCGCGCTGCTCGAGGCCCGAAGAACCGTGGCGATGCCGTCCTCGGTTCCTCCCGCGGTCCCGGCAGCCGTGGCCGCACCCCGGCCAGATCCGGCGCATGGCGCCTTGGCCGGGGAACGTGAGTGGGCCCCGACGGGCCCGTCCCCATGGTCTTCCTAGCCGTGGGTGGCGATCGCGGCCGTCGCCGCGGCCATTGGCCGGGAGGCGGAGGAGGTCCCGGGGGTAGAGGAGATCTGGGCGACGAAGGCGCCGAGGAGGACGGCGAGGAATGCGACCACCAGGGCGTCCTTCAGGCTGCGGCCCTTGCCGATGTTGCCGAGGTTCAGGGGCTTGTTGTTCGTCGTCATGGCATCCTCCGGTTCCGCGTCAGGGGTTCGAGTCCTCTCGTGGATGAAGAGGCGCGGCCGGGAAGGATGTGACAGGCCCCCGACCGCACCCCCACCCGGACGCGAGCGCGGTCATCCCCGCGAGGACCGACAGGTCGCACCGGCTCCGGCTCCTTCAGAGGCGGGTCCACACGGCCGACTCCGCCTCCGAGCAGGAAGCTGCAGTAGACGCGCAGGTGGGTGGCGCGCTGGAAATCGTCGGGGGCGCCCGGGTAGTGCCCCTGGAGTGCCAGGTCGGGCGTGGGGGTCCCACTGGCCCGTGGCCCCGAGGCCGAGCTGGGCGGTGGAGACCCGCAGTACGCCGGCCTCGTCGCAGTCGTAGGCGCCGAAGAGGCCCCAGAGCCCCTGCAGACGCTCTCCGCCGTCGAGCCGCCGGGCGCGGAACGGGTACTTGGTAAGGCAAGGTCGAGCCCGAGAGTCTCGGCCGCCGGGATGAGGTGGTTCGGCGGCGGCAGCGGGATGCGAGACCCTGCCTCGGCACGGCGCGATGCCCCATCAAGTCCTCCACGCGCCGCACGGAGGACTGACCGGTTGTCGTAGGATGGCGGCCATGGTTCAGACCCTGCGAGCACTCAAGTTCCTGGTCACCGGGCCGCTCGTCCTGCTGCTCTGCTTCTTCATCAACCTGGTGACGTCGCCGGGACACTGGTGGGTCCAGTGGGTGGCGCTCGGGATCGGCATCGCCTGGCTCGTGAGCCTGTTCCGGGTCCTGAAGGCGGCCCTGATGGTGGGAGGCCTGGCTGCGCTCGTCTCCATCCTGCGCAGCCGGCCGCAGGGCGAGCCGGCGGCCCGGAATCCGCAAGGCCCGGTCGCGAAGGACGAGTAGGAGGCGGCGCCAGGACGGTCCGGAGCGCTACCCCGCCCGGATGGCCGCCGCGAGCGCGGGGATCTCGCTGCGGTCGGCACCGGTCCCCATCACCTGGATGCCCCGCCCACCGTCCTCGAACCGGGGCAGGACGTGCACGTGGAGGTGGAGGACGTGCTGGCCCGCCGGCCGACCGTGGTTCCAGCCGACGTTCATGCCCATCGGCGAGAGGGCGTCCCGCACCTTGCGCTGGACCGCCTTCACCGCCTGGAAGAGCTCGCCGACCGCGCGGTCATCGAGATCGAGGAGCGTGGGCGCATGGATCCGGGGCACCACCAGGACGTGGCCCCGGGCCGCCGGGAGGACGTCGAGGAACGCTACGGCACCCGGCGTCTCGTGAACGATCTCCGCCGCGACCTTGCCGGCGATGATCCGGCAGAAGATGCAGTCGTCCATTTGCCCTCCCCCGGTCGCGCCCGGCCATCCTACCGCGGCTCCGCGACCATTGGCCCTGGCGACCGGCGCCGGCCTCCTGTGCAGGCCCGCGGCGTCGGGCTGCGACGCGACGCGCCATGGCATGGCCCTCCCGCCCGACGACCCCGGCTTGACAGCTCCTGCGCTCGCGGGCTAACGAGCCCGATCGTCCGGTCGCCGAGTCCTGGTCGGGCGTACCTGGCTGCGCCGAGGAGGCCGCTCGTGCCCTTCCCCAAGTCCGTGATCGCCTGCGAGTGCTGGGCGCGGGACGGCCTGCAGTCCATGCCGGTCCTCGTCCCGACCGCGCAGAAGATCGAGATGATCGACCGCATCACCGAGGCAGGCTTCCAGAAGCTCGAGGTCACCTCCTTCTCGCACCCCAGGCTCCTTCCACAGTTCGCGGACGCAGCCGAGGTGCTCCGCGGGATCCGGCGCCGCCCCGGCGTGTCGCACGTCGTGCTCATGCCGAACGAGAGGGGCTTCGACCGCCTCGAGGCCTGCCAGAAGGAGGGGTACGGCGCCGAGGAGATCATCCTCATGATCTCGTCCAGCGAGAGGCACAACCTGCTCAACTTCCGCATGAGCCACGCGGAGGCGATGGCCGAGCACGCGCGCATCATGCGGCGCGCCCACGGACTCGGGATCCGGATCATCGGCTGCGCCGGGACCGTCTTCGGCTGCCCCGTGGGCGGCGACGTGCCGCTGGCGGACGTCGCCAAGATCGTCCGCTTCTACTCGGGAGAGGGCGCCCAGGCCGTCATGCTCGGCGACACGACCGGCGTGGCGAACCCGGTGCAGGTGCGCGAGCGGGTGGGCCAGCTCCGGTCGACGTTCGCCGGGACCGAGTTCATCGCCCACTTCCACGACACGCGCGGAACCGGGGTAGCGAACTCGATCGCCATGCTGGAGCTGGGCGTGCGCTACGTGGACACCTCGCTCGGCGCCATCGGCGGCCAGCCCGCCACGGGCGCGGCGAAGTACTCCGCGGGCTTCACCGGGAACACCTGCACCGAGGACCTCGTCGCCGTGCTCGAGGAGATGGGGGTCCGCACCGGAGTCGACGTCGGGAGGATGATCGAGGCGGGGAGGCGCGCCGAGGAGGTCCTGGGGCAGCGCCTGCGCTCGAACGTGATCCGGAGCGGCCCGGTGATCCACGGCGAGTCTGCTCCCGAGAAGGAACCTGGCGTGGTCCCCGTGCCGCGGTAGAGGCGCGGCTCCTACGGGTCCGCGACCGACGTCTCCGGCCGGACGCCGCGCGCCGCGAGCAGGTCGCGGGCCCCCTGCACCACGTCCGGGTGCACCGCGAAGGTGATGGCCACGGTCTCGAACGGGGCGCAGAGCAGGAACTGGACGCCGAGCGGGTGACGCTCGGCCTCGCGGACGAGGTCCTCCGGGCCGCGACGCGGCGGCGCGCTCGGCGCGGGAGGCGCCGGGTGCTGGCGGCGACGCCACTGAAGCGCGCCCGCGTACTCCTGGATGAGGAGCGTCCGCTCCGGCCCGCGCTCGAGGCAGGAGCGCGCATACTCCACCAGGCGTACCGTCGCGCCGAGCGCGGACGCGACGCACTCCGGCGGCGCGCGGTGCAGGAAGGCGAGCCCACGGTGGAGGGCCGCGCTGCGCGCCACCAGGTCCCGGACCGCCGGGGTGGGGGGGAGCTCCGCCGCGACGGCGGGAGCGCGCCGCGCGGCCGGCGGCTCGAGGGCGAAGCCGGGAACCTGGACCTGTTGCGAAGCCTGGGGGATGCGCCGCTGCATGTCGGACCTCCAGACGGCGAAGGGATCCGCCCGGATGGCCGCTCTGCTAGCAGGTTTCGTGGTGCGGCCGCAACGCCCGCAGTGGGGATGACCTGCCGCGGATCAAGGTGCCGCGGAGCCGCCCAGCCCCTCTTCGAGTCAGCCGTGCGGGTCCATGACCTTCACGAGCTTCATCCGGAAGAAGCTCGCCGGCGCTAGAGGTTGAAGAAGGCCCTGAGCCTCTTCATGAACGCCTCCTTCGAGCCGACGCCCACGTGCGTCAGCTCTGCACGCTTCCTGGACTCGATGTTCGCTTCCTCTCGCTGCGCCAGGATCGCGCTCAGCCTCTCCAGGAGGTCCGGGTTCGCCCGGATCACCGGCTCGAAGTGCTCCTTCGACAGCTCGACGAGGTGCACCTCGCTCGCCGCGATCACCGTGGCCCTTCTCTTCTCGCCGGTGAGAAGGGACATCTCCCCGAAGATCTCCCCCTCCCGCAGGCTGCCGACCACGGCGTCGTCGATGTGGACGTCCAGCCGTCCGCGCCGGACGACGAAGAGCGAGTCTCCCTGGTCGTGCTGCTGGACGACCACCTCCCCGGTCCCGAACACCTTCCGGTGGACCCTCCCCGAGAGCCGCTGGAGCTCCTCGTCGGCGAGCGTTCGCAGGATGTCCGTCCGCCGGAGGACCCCGAGGAGGTCCTTCTCGTCCACGGTGAACGCCTCACGCGGAGACCTGGAGATGACCTCCCGGGTCGGGAACGGGAAGCTGTAGCCCTCCCGCGTGATGGCGTACCAGACCTTGTTCAGCACGCTGCCCTTGGTGGGCATGTGGGAGGCGTAGTCGTCGAGGAAGTACTTCAGGTTGTACTCGATGCTGCTGTCCAGGAAGCCGCTCACGAGCACGACTGGCGCCGGCTGCTTCTCGATGTGCTCTTCCCTCGACAGGATCTGCGTCATCAGCGCGATGGCCTTCTCGGGCGGCAGGTCGTAGCCGAGCCCCACCTTCAGGTGCACGGCGGTCCTCTCGCCCTCTCCCCGGTTGCCCAGGTTCAGGACGATGTTCTGCATGATGTAGTTGTTCGGAACCATCACCCGCTGGTTGTCGAGCGTCCTCAGGGTCACGTAGCGGAACCCGACATTCACGATCTGGCCGGCGATGTCGAGCTCCTTGATGGCAATCCAGGTGTCCCTCTTCAGGTTGTCGTCGTTCTCGACGTAGAAGCCGGAGATCACGTTGGCGATGGTCGCCTGCATCGCGAAGGCGACGGCGGCCGTCAACACCGTCGTCGTCGTCACGATGGAGGAGACGTCGATCTGGAAGATGATCCGCAGCGACGTCAGGGCAAATGCGACGTAGACCAGCAGCGTCAGGAGATCCCGGACGAACGACGGTACCTGCCGCTTCATCCGGTAGTAGCAGTAGATGTCGATGATGAGGTAGGCGACCAGGTTGGCGAGGCACAGCATCACCACCAGGCTCTGCAGGCTGCCGACCAGGCTGGCATAGGCGGGCGCGGCGCCGAGCTGCGTCTCGAGGACCAGGAGGGCCAATCCCAGCAGGGCGAGCTTGATCGTCCCGGTGACCTTCGAGAAGGAGACGTCCTTCTTGAGGACCACCTTGAGGCAGTAGACGAGCAGGAAGAAGGCGAGGACGGCGACGAGGACGGCGAGGCGATTGGTCACCACCTGACCGACGCCCATCAGGGCGGAAACCCTGCTGGAGAGCTGGGAGTTCATGACCCTCTCGTTTCCTCGGCGGAGCGGGATGCCTGGGGAGCGCCACAGTAGTGGCGGGCCCATGGGAGGTCAACGGCGTGCCGCTGCGACGCCTCGCGGCCCGGCTGGCGGCTCGTGCCGGGGCGATGGCCGAGCTGTACGTCGCGGGCCTCGACGCGGCGAGGGCCGCGGGAGCCCAAGAGGTCGGCAACTGGTTGGACGTCCGAACGTTCGAGATGGGCAGCCCCTAAGCGGGGCCCCAACCGAGGTGCTCCCCGTTTCGCGCCGAAGGGCAGAAAATATGACCATGGTGCAGTGTGCCCATGCATCCGGCGGGTACCTCCTCACGATCGACGGGGAGTTCGGGGCGTCCGAAGCGCGGGCCATCAAGGACATCTTGCGCGCCGTCGCCCCCGGCTCCCTCGTCACGCTGGACTTCAGCCAGGCGGAGAGACTGCACGAGTTCGGAATGGCGTCCATGGTCCAGATCCTCGACGCGCTGAAGGGCTCGGCCGTTCGAGTCCGAGGGCTCTGCCGCCACCACTTGCGCATTCTCGCGTACCTGGGCGCGCGCCTGGCCGGTGGGACCGAGACCTCCACGAGCGACGAGGCCTGACCGGCTTCGGCCTGGACGTGGCGCCGGCGCGCGAGCCTTCGTCGGGCCGGGTCGGGTGCAGCGCGGGCGACCTGAGCGGGAAACACGCCCTGGCCAGGCGGCTTCGAGCGTGGCACTCCTACGGAGGCCATGCGCCGGTCCGGCATCCTACTCACGCTCCTGCTGGGCTGCACCCGGCCCGCCCCGCAGGAGGGCGCCGGGTCGCGTGCCGCGGCCGGGGCCGCCGCAGCGCACTCGACGGACTGCGGAGGCAGGCCGTGCCCGCCCGAGGACGCCTGCATCGCTTGCGGTACCGACCTCTTCTTCTGCGTGGCTCCCGGCACGACCTGCTGCGGCGGGCTGCCCTGCGCGCCGCCGCTCGCGTGCCTGGCGTGCCAGGATACGCCGCACTGCGTGCCTCCCGCCTCGACCTGCTGCCGCGCCGACGCCTGCCCGCCGGAGACCGTCTGCCGGACGTGTGGCGACGCACCCCCGACCTGCGCGCCACCCGGCGCGCCCTGCCCGTGACCCGACTCGGCTCGCGGCGTGCGCGCGGCTCCGGACCCGGCACGCGCCGAGGCCGGCCCGGGAGCCGAGGAGGCTTGGCTGCGTCCGATCAGGTCGATAGCACCTCGGCGGGGTCGCCCACGGACACGAGGCCGCCGCGCACCACGGCGCAGTCGAGCGCCAGCGCCCCATCGAACTCGCGCACGATGCGCCGCAGCACGCCCATGTCCTGCTCGAGCGTGTCGGGGTCGAAGGTCGTCATGACGCATCGTTGCCGGAGGGCGTGCATGGCGATGAGACAGTGTCCGGCGCGCAGGAGCCGGCCTTCCCACTCCCGCTCGGCGAGGCCTTCGACCCCGCCGATCACCAGGTTGGGCCGAAGCCGCCGCCCGTCGTGGCCGAACGCCTCGATGGCCCCGTCGGTCGCCACCAGCAGCGGCAGGACGTCGAACCGGGCATCGGCGCTTCCCTTCGCGAGCCGGGCTCCGGATCCGGCGGCGGCCTCGACGTCGCGCCCGACCTCGGGCGCGTCCCAGCGCCGGCCATCGACCAGCGGCTGGCCGTCCGGCCCGAGCGTTGCGCGGTGCTTCAGGAGCCCGGGCCGCGTCCGTGCGGTGACGATGCGGCCGCGCGCGTCATACGCCTGGACCAGGCGGTCGCCGCGAATCCCGTCGGGGAGCAACTCCACCTGGCGGAGCCGCTCCCCGGCCATGGACTTGACCGGGTAGCGCCAGAGCTCGGCGACGATCAAGGAGCGGCCGCGGCGGGGTAGTCGGTGTACCCCTCTGGCCCCGGCGTGTAGAAGGTCGCGAAGTCGGGGGCGTTGAGCGCGAGCCCGCGCTCCAGCCGCGTCACCAGGTCGGGGTTGGCGAGGAAGGGCCGGCCGAAGGCGACGAGGTCACCCCGCCCCTCGCGCAGCGCGTCCTCGGCGGTCGCCCGGTCGAACCCGCCGGCGACGATGAAGGTGCGCGGCCACGCCTGGCGCAGCGAGCGCTTGAGCTCGTCCGGGACCTTGGGCGCCCCCATCGCCGAGTGATCGACGAGGTGGAGGTACTGGATCCCGGTGGCGGCGAGGCGCTTCACGAGCGCGGTGTAGGTCTCGTCGATCTCCGGATAGGGCTTCATGCCGGCATTCACCCCGTACGGCGACAGGCGGATGCCGACGCGCTCGCCGCCGATGGCTGCAGCCACCGCCTGGGCCACCTCCAGCACGAAGGCTTGCCGCTTCTCCACCGACCCGCCCCAGGCGTCGGTCCGCTGGTTCGTTTGCGGGCTCAGGAACTGCTCGAGCAGGTAGCCGTTCGCGCCGTGCAGCTCGACGCCATCGAAGCCCGCGGCCATGGCGTTCCGCGCCGCCTGGACGTGCTCCTGGATGGCGTGCCGGACCTCGGCGTCGGTCATGGCGCGCGGCACGGGATGAGGCTGCAGCCCCTTGGCGTCGGTGTACATCTGGCCTTCGGCCGCCACCGCGCTGGGGGCGAGCACCTCGGCGCCGGCCGGCAGGTTGAGCGGATGGCCCACCCGCCCCGTGTGCATGAGCTGCACGAAGATGCGGCCGCCCTTCGCGTGGACCGCATCCGTGACCTTCTTCCAGCCCTCCACCTGCTGCGGGGACCAGAGACCCGGGATGCGTGGATAGCCGGTCCCGTTGGGAGAGGGCGACGTGCCCTCGGTGATGATCAGCCCCGCGCCGGCACGCTGGCGGTAGTACTCGGCCATGAGGGCGTTGGGGGTGTTCGCCTCCACGGCGCGGCTTCGGGTCATGGGTGCCATGACGATGGCGTTCCGGAGGGACAGCGGGCCGAGCGTGGTCGGGGCAAACAGCGAGGTCTTTGACATGGCTCTTCTCCTTGGAGGACGGGTCCAGCTACGAAATGGGGGCGGCCACGACGTTCGTCGGGGGGATGGGCTTCCAGGGGTTCAGCCAGCGGGGGCGGACCCGATGACGGGCGAAGAGCTGCTCGCCACGCCACCACCGGCTGGGTGCGGATGCCGTCATTGCCGCAACCACACCGGCGGCAGGAAGCGGCCGGGCCTGGCCGGGTCCTGGAACCGGATGGCGGAGGAGCCGTCCGCGACGACCAGGTCTGGCCTGCCGTCGCCGTCGAGATCCGCGATGGCCACGGAGAGCGGGCCGTAGTAGCCGCGGTACAGCACGGCGGGCTGCAGGGCACCCGGAACCGCGGGGTTCTGAAGGAAGACCGCCACCGATCCCGGGAACCCTGGCGCCCCGGCGCTGGCGACGACCACGTCGAGCGCCCCGTCGCCATCGAGATCGGCCGCCGCGACGGCGCAGGAGCCGTCGTCCAGGGTGTCGTGGCGCACCGCCGCCTCGAAGGTTCCGCCGCCACCCGGGCTCTGGGGCAGGACCAGGAGGGCGCCCCGGTAGTCGGCGACGAGCATGTCGCCATGCCCGTCCCCGTTCAGGTCGGCGATCTGGACGGCCACCGGGGTGGTCCCGGCCGGATGGTCCACGCTCGGCTGGAAGGTGCCCGGGCTGCTCCCGTGGATGAGCACCGAGGCCTTGCCGCCAGCGGTGGTGACGACCAGGTCCACGCGCCCCGCTCCGGTCAGGTCGCCGGCCGCGACGGCCGTCGGCTCCCCGCCCACGGCAAGGCCGAAGGGAGGGTCGAAGGTCTCCGGGGTGGCTCCCTGGAAGAACACCTGCACGTCCTGGGCGCCGCTGGCGGCCACCGCGATGTCCAGCCGGCCGTCGCCGTTCAGGTCGGCCAGCACCAGGTCGACGGGCCGGCGCGCCCCCAGCGAGAGCTGCAGGGGAGCCGAGAAGGCGCCCGGCTCCGCACCGACCTGGAACTGCACGTCCACGTGGTAGGTCCCGGTGGTGGACGAGTGGCTGGCCACCGCGACGTCCGGCAGGCCGTCGCCGTCGAGGTCGCCGACGGCGATGGCGACGGGGTCGAGGCCGGTGTCGCTGCGGACCGGAGCCAGGAAGGCGCCCGGCTTGAGGCTGTCCTGGTTGCGAGAGGTGAGGAAGCCCGGAACGTGCGCCCCGTGGTCGAACGCGGCATTGGCGCTGAGCACATCCGGGCGGCCGTCGCCGGTCAGGTCCGCCACGGCCACGGCCTGGGTGAGGTAGGTCGGACCGACGCCTTCCGACGAGGAGCAGCCGGAGGCCAGCAGCGACAGCAACAGGCCAGCCATGACGAGAAGCGCCGGGCGTGGGTGGTCGGGCACGTGCGTGAACATGGCTTCGCTCCCAGGTGGATCGGCTGGAGGGGATCTAGGCTGGCGCGAGGACGCTGCAAGCCCACCCGGGCTGCAGGCCCGACCGGGTGTCGGTCCAGGTGGCCAGGGGTCCGATGCGCAGGCCCGGCGGGCCAGGCCCGGGCGGCGCCTCGCCACGGAGGTCCGTCGGCTCGGGCGGGGCGGCGCGACGGGCACCTGGGGACCCATCCGGCCGGAATGGTACTGTTCCCCGCTCCGGAGGTGTCCCGTGGCCAAGGCGATCCAGGACTGCATCCCGCACAACCGCTGCTGGGGCTGCGGCACGCTCAACCCGCGGGGGCTCCACATCAAGAGCTACGTCGAGGGCGAGGAGACGGTGTGCCGGTTCCAGCCGTCACCGGAGCACATGGCCGGCCCGACGCACGTCGTCAATGGCGGCATCATCGCCGCCGTCGTCGACTGCCACACCGTCTGCACCGCCATCGCCGACGCTTACCGCGCGGCCGGGGCGGAGCTCGGCTCGGAGCCGCTGCGCTGGGCGGTGACGGCGTCCCTGAAGGTCGACTACCTCGCTCCCACGCCCATCGCCGAGCCGATGGAGCTGCGCGCGCGGGTCCGCCAGGTGAGCGGACGGAAGCGGGTCGTGGAGTGCACCGTCCGCTCCGGCGGGCGGGAGACTGCGCGGGCCGAGGTGATCGCCGTGGAGGTCCCCGCCGCCTGGCGCGAGCCCTAGCCGCGCCGGGCCGGGGAGAACACCGACGAGCCCGTCCCGCCCGGGGAGTTGATCGCCGGGGGCGTGTGTTGCAGTCATCGCAGGGCGGCTTCGTGCCGTCAGCCGTTTCTCTTCGCGACACCAGGAGACCGCATGATCACCGTTTCCCGCCTTGCCCTCGTCACGGCGCTCGTCGCCGGCACCGCCGTCGCGCAGGAGGCCCCCAAGCTCGTCTTGCCGCGCCCCAGCCCCAGCGCCACGTTCAAGCAGACCGTGGGACTCACGGACGTCAGCGTCGCCTATTCCAGCCCCGCCGTGAGGGGGCGCAAGATCTGGGGCGAGGTGGTTCCCTTCGACGAGCTCTGGCGCGCCGGCGCCAACGAGTGCACCAAGGTCACCTTCGGCACCGCCGCGTCCATCGGGGGGAAGCCGGTCGCGGCCGGCAGTTACTGCCTCTTCCTCCTTCCTGCGAGGACGGGCTGGACCTTCATCCTCAACAAGGACACGAGCCTCTGGGGCACCGGGGGCTACAAGCCGGACAACGACGTGCTGCGTGTCCCGGCGACGGCGACGACCGTTCCGCCCCGCGAGCGGCTCGCCTACGGCATCCTGGACTTCAACGACGACGGGGGCACGCTGGCTCTCGAGTGGGACACGCTGCGCGTCGGCGTGAAGTTCGAGGTGGCCACCCGGGCGACGGTCCTGGCGGAGATCCGCGCGCTCAGGACCGACGACTGGCGCCCCTACGCCAGCGCCGCCCGCTACCTCATGGAGTCGAAGATGGAGCCGACCCTGGCCATGGATCTCGTCGACCGGTCGATCCAGCTGAAGGAGGAGTGGAACAACCTGTGGATCAAGGCGCAGCTCCTCGCCGCCGCCGGCAAGCCCAGGGAAGCGGCGGCGGCGGCGCAGCGCGTCCAGGAGCTCGGCAAGCAGTCGCAGAACTTCTACGTGGCGGACGACGTGGCCAAGGCCCTGGCCGAGTGGTCGAGGAAGTAGCTCACGAACGCCGCTCGAGAAGCTCCAGGTAGAGGGCCTCGAAGCGGTCGAGCACGGGCTCGGGGCGGAAGCGCGCCGTGGCATCGTCGCGCGCCGCCCGCCCCATCGCCGCCCGGCGCGGCTCGTCGCGAAGCAGCTCGAGCACCGCCGCCGCCAGCGCCCGCGGGTCGTGCGGTGGCACGAGCCGCCCGGTCTCCCCGTCCCGGACGACCTCCGGCAGCCCGCCCACGTCGCTCGCGATCACCGGGACCCCGGAGGCGAGCGCCTCCAGCGCCGCCAGGCCGAAGCTCTCCTGCTCGCTCGGCAGCACGAAGAGATCCGCCTGCCCGAAGAGTCCCCCGAGATGGAGCTGCTCGCCGAGGAAGGTGACGTGCGGGCCCAGGCCGAGCGCGCCCGCGAGCTTCTCCACACCCTCCCGCTCCGGGCCGTCGCCCACCAGCACCAGCACCGCCGGGCGCTCGCGGATCACCTCGGAGAGGGCGACCACGGCGTCCCCCACCCGCTTCAGCGCCCGGAAGTTCGACGCGTGGAGCAGGACGGCCGGTCGCGCCGGGCCGTTCCACTCGAGACGGGGGAAGAGCCGGTGCAGGCCGGAGCGATCCGGGCTGGGCCGGAACTCCTCGGGGTCGACGAAGTTCGGCACCACCTCGATCCGGCAGGCCGCGGGCAGCTGCAGGGTGTCCACGGCGGCCCGGCGCAGCCACTGGGAGGGGGTGGTGACCAGGTCGCTCTGCAGGGTGGCGTGACGCGTCACGGAGCGAAGTGCGTGGTCGCCGCCGAGGCTGGTCACGTCCGTCCCGTGGAGCGTGGTGACGACCCGGGGCGGGCGCCCGCCGCGCGCCTCGACGATCTGGCGGGCCAGGAGGGCGCTGGCTGCGTGGGGGATGGCGTAGTGCACGTGCAGGATGTCGAGCCGCTCCCGCAGTGTCACCTCGGCGAGCGCGCCAGCGAGGGTGAGCGCGTAGGCGCCATGCTCCATGGGCGGCCGCACCACCGGGTCGACGCGGTGAAGGTGGCAATGCTCCCGCCCGTGCCCCAGCCGTGCCGGTACACCGGAGGAGAAGACGTGCACCGTGTGGCCGCGCCCGGCCAGCTTGGCCCCGAGCTGAGAGGCGACCACCCCGCTGCCGCCGACGGTGGGGAAGCAGGCGATGCCGATGGAGAGCGGCTTCACAGCGTCACGCTCCGGACGTCGGGCGAGAGGGGGCGCGCCGCCTCCACCAGGGCGGCCACGAGCACCCCCGGCCCGGCGCGGGCCGCGAGCGCTGGAAACGCGTCCACCCGCTCCTGGGGGCGCCCGCCGGGGCGCAGGGCGTCGAGGAGGCGGTCGAGCCGCTCCACGGCCACCCGGTCCTTCACCAGCGCGGCGCGCTCCGCGGCGGTGACGAGCCGCTCCACCGCGAAGGCCGCGGTCTCGCGTGTGCGCCGGACGTTTCGCTCGAGCGCCGTGTCGAGCCCGCCGAGGAGCGGCGCCAGCGCGTCGAGCTCGCGCGCCAGGCCGCCGAGCAGCCGCTCCCGAAGCACGTCGGGCGCCGGCATCTCCCCGGGGCGCGCCGCCACGCGCGCCAGCAGCTCGGCGCGCGGCCGGTCGACGTCCTCCGGCCGGAGCCCCAGCCGCTCCAGCTGGCGTCGCGCCGGCCCGTCGACGACGCGCAGCCGCGCCCGCGGTGCGATCATCGGCGGCTCCAGGCCGAAGCGCTCGTAGACCGGCGGGAGCTGCGCGAAGTAGCTGCACTCCGCCGGGCCACCGAGATAGGCGGCGGTCGGGAGGATCGCGTCCTGGACCAGCGGGCGCAGCAGTGCCGACGTGCTGAACCAC
>Ga0209253_10000406_pt1 | contig 36683 bp, 33 predicted proteins | sample FrelakmetBRP12BR_FD_187145 | JGI IMG/M metagenome (GOLD analysis project Ga0209253, IMG submission 187145) | Freshwater lake sediment microbial communities from the University of Notre Dame, USA, for methane emissions studies - BRP12 BR (SPAdes)... | ecosystem: Environmental > Aquatic >... | reverse complement strand
ACATCCTGCTCACGGGCGAGCCGGGCCACGAGCCCCGCCGGCAGGTCGCGCCCGTCCAGCGGCAAGCGGCAGGTGCGGCGGCCCGGGATGGCACGAAAGAGCTCCTCCATCTCGGGCGGCGAGGGGCACCGCTCCTCGAGCCGGATCCGCGCCAGCATCCCGTCCCGCCGGCCGCCGGCCACGACCTCGACGCTCGTCGCCCATCCGAAGTGGGCCGCCGCCACCCGCAGGTTGAAGAGGGCCGCCCCGCAGGCGAGCGTCAGCTCCCGGTCGCGCGGGTCGGCCACCGGCAGCGCACGCCACGGGTCGGCGTACAGCCTGGCCTCGTCTCCCTCGATCTCGAAGGCCCAGGGCTGGCTGTTGTGCCGCGAGGGAGCGAGCACGGCGTAGCCCAGGAAGAAGCGGAGCTTCTCCGCCGGGCCGCCCCACACCGGCAGGTCGGCCTCTCTCGGTGCGCTGGGCGCTGCAAGGGGAACGACGCGGGCCATGGCACACCTCGCGCAGGTATGCCCTACAGGTAGGGATCCCCTGGCGGGCGCAGCAGTCCCCTGGTGGAGTCACCCTTGCGGGTGAGCCGCCGTCAGGGGGCCAGTGCCCGGAGTTCCGGCGTCGAGGCCTCGAGCCGCCCCTCGGCGATGAACCAGGCCAGCGTGTCGCGCAGCGTCTCTTCGAACGGGCGGATGGAGTAGCCCAGCGTCCGCTGCGCCTTGGCCGAGCGGACGAAGGTGAAGAGATGACTCGCGCGCACCAGCTGGGGCGACACCTTCGTCTCCCGGCCGCGGCGCCGGTCCCACCACTCTCCGACCGCCGCCGCCGCCAGCGCCACGCGGTAGGGGATGCGGCGCGGCGGCGCGCGTCCGCAGGCCTGGGCCACGCGGCGGACGAAGTCGGTGGTGGCGAGGTTCGTGCCGCCGAGGATGTAGGGCTCCCCCGGCGTCCCCCGCTCGAGCGCGTCCACGTGGCCACGGGCCACGTCGCGCACGTCGCAGAAGGACGATCCACCCTCGACGTAGTAGGGGATGCGCCCCTTCGCGAGAGCGAGGACGGTGCTGGCGCTCGAGCGGTAGACGTCGCCCGGGCCGAGCACCACCGAAGGGCGCACCACCACCACCGGCAGCCCGGCGGCGAAGAAGCGGAGCGCCGCCTCCTCGCCGCGCAGCTTGGAGGTGAAGTAGTCGATGCCCAGCGCCGCGGCGCCGAGCGGGCTCGCCTCGTCGGCGAGCGCCGGCTGCCGCGTGCCGCCCATCACCGCCGTGGACGACGTCACGACCACCCGCCGCACGCCGGCCTCCACCGCGGCGCCGAGCACCACCTCGACGCCCTGGACGTTCACCTCCCGCTGCCGCTCGTCACCGCCGACGAAGTGGACCACGCCGGCGGCGTGGACGAGGCCGTCGCACCCCTGGACGGCGCGCGACACCGAGACCGCGTCGAGGACGTCGCCGCGGACCACCTCGAGGTCCACGCCGGAGAGGTTCGCCAGGTTGCTCTGGGCGCGCGCCAGGGCACGGACGGCGTGGCCGCGGGAGGCGAGCTCCCGGGCGATCCAGGAGCCGACGAAGCCGCTGGCTCCGGTGACCAGCACGCGCATGGTGAGGCATTGTCGCAGGGAACCGGCTGGCGGCAAGGTCCGTGGAGGGTGCCGGCACGGCACCGACCGCGGTCGAGGCCGGGGGTGGGGAGCCCGATCCCGGGCGGGCGTCCGGGGCCCCCCGCGCTCAGGCCCCCGCCGGCGCGGGGGCGGCCGCAGGCGGCCCCATGTGGCGGGCCACCACCGCGAGCAACTCGTCGAGGTCGAAGGGCTTCGAGAGATAGGCGTCGGCGGGCGGCAGCGCGCTCGCGACGGGCATGGCGGCGGTCATGATGGCCACCGGGACGCCCGCCGCCAGGTTCTCCTCACGGAGCCGGGCCAGGAGCTGCGGCCCGTTCATGACCGGCATCACCAGGTCGACGACCAGCAGCGCCGGCAGGCCGCTGCGGAGATAGGCGAGCGCCTCCTCGCCGTTTCTGACCGCGTCCACGGCATAGCCCTCCAACGCCAGGAAGTCGGCGATGCCCTGCCGGATCCCGGCGTCGTCCTCGACGAGCAGGATGCGCTTCGCCGGCATCGTGTCCCCCTTGCCCACCACGCCTCGGGATCCTACAGGGTCACGGACGTCGGCGCGTCGAAGGAGACGGGGGGATGCCCGGGGGGCAAGCGCATCGGGCCCGGTTGCGGGGCCCCACGCGGAGCGCCGTGCGGGTCGAACGGAGGCCGGGCGTGCGGCACGGTGGGCGGCGCGTCCCGCGGAACCATCGCCGCGCCGACGGCCTCGGCCTCGCACCCGTAGCTCTCGCGCATCTGCCCGACGACGGCCGCGAGGCTCCCGTAGTGGTCTCGCCCCCTCGAGAGCGCCTGGCGATAGCTCGCGGCGACGTCCGGGTCGGCGAGCATCTTGGGCGTCGTCATGTTGGCGCAGACGTAGTCCTGCGCGAGGCACTGGCGTCGCATCGCCAGGTGCCAGTCCATCCAGTTGGCGGGCTCGCAGTCGCCGAGGCCGAAGGTGCGGACCGCGGGAACGGCCAGCGCCGAGGCGAAGGCCACGGTCAGGCCGATGAGACTGAACCGAGCCAGGCGTACCGAGGGGGTGGCCATGTCGTCCTCCCGCGGCCGGGGCGATCATGTGGACCGGTCCGCTCGACGTACATAAGCGGTCCCTTTGCCGGCGCCACGGCCGTGGACCCGGAGCAGGGCCCCGGAGGGGGCGGACGCCTCGGGCCTGCCCGTTCCTCGCTCGGCCGTGGTTCGCCGCGCCGTCGCCCCGGGCCAGGTCGGCCCCCGCTTCACCGCGCCGCGCCCGGCCGGAATCGCCGGTCGATCCGGGCCCGCAGCGCATCGACCAGTTCGCGCTCGCTCATGCCACCGCCCGGTGCCACCGCGAGACGGACCACACCCGAAGGGACGCGGGCCCCGGCGGTGAGGACCGTCCCGCCGGCACGCACCTGCACCAGCGACCGGTCGAGGTCGAGCCGGCAGGGCTCGAGATAGAGCTCGACGAAGAGCGCCCTCAGCCGACCCGCGGTGAGCCGCTCGCGCTCGGCCGAACCCATCTGGAATGCCAGCGACGCGCCGCCGAGGCGCACCACCTGCTCGGCGACGAGCCCGACCCGGAGCGCCAGCGCCGCCAGCGCCTCGAGTCCCTCCGGCTCGCCGTATCGCCAGTAGCTCCGGAGCACCGCCCCGCAGTCCGGGCAGGCCAGTCCGTGGACCTCGTCGAGCCCGCGGGTGCGAACGAGGTGTAGCGCGAGGCGCGGCCGCCGGCAGCGGCGGCAGGCCATCCGCGGCCCGAGCGCGCCGAGGACGATGCGGGCCACTCGGGCCACGGGCTCGCGGGCCAGCGCCAGGTGGACGCCGGCCAGCAGGTCGGGGGCCGCGAGCTGCAGGCCAGCCGTCACCTCGCCGCCGCCCGAGCCCGTGCGGCCGCCCTGCGCGCCGCTGCGGGCTCCTCGCCGGCCACCGTCCGCCCCACCGCCGGCCCGGCCGACGGAGGCGCGCAGCCCGAGCTCGAGCCGCAGGTGGCGTGGCGGGTGCGCCAGCAACTGCTCGAAGGCCGGCGCGTCGGGCCAGGTCTCGCGCAGGACCTCCCAGCGCTCCGCCCAGCCCTCGGGACCCGCAAGGGACTCCGGCGGCCTTCCGGCCTCCTCGGCGCAGAAGGCCATCAGCGCCGCCGCCGCCTCCCAGGGCGTGCGCTCCGCCGCCTCCTCCAGCCGCCTCGCCAGGTCGCGAGCCGCCGCGCTGGCCCGCTGCCGCTCGAGCCGCGCCACCCCGTGCCGCACGAGCGGGCTCTCCGCCAGCGGGTCGAAGGGGCGCAGCCCTCCGGCGCCCTGCCGCACCAGTCCCGTCATGGCCTTCCTCCACAGTCGCCCCACCTCGGCGGCGGCCCGCCACAGCCGCGTCAGCCGGTGCCGCGCGTCGGCCCGCGCCTCGCCGGCCTCCACCTCGAGGTCCCGCCGCGTCTCCCCGAGGAGGTCGCCCCCCCGCCCGGCACGGCGCCGGGACTCCTCCCAGAGCCGCCAGGTCTCGCTCTCGAGGAATCGGGCGCGCTCGCGGCGCAGCGCCGCGGCGATGCCCTGGAGCGCGGCCGCCCGTCCCCGGAGGTGGGCGAGCCGCTCCTCGTCGGAGACGTCTCCGATCTCGTCCCCGGCCCCGGCACGCTCCGCGAGCAGCTCGAGTGCTGCGCGGTCGCGCCGGGTGTAGGCCTCGTTCACCCGCGCCATGAGCCCAGCGAGCCGCTCGCGCTCCACCTCGTCGCCGGTGAGATCCGGGTGGAAGAGGCGCGCCAGCCGCCGGTGCAGCTGCTTCAGTGCCCGCTCCTCGTCGAGTGGCTCGACCTCCGCCTCGGCCGCAGCGTCGGGACCGCCGGCGCCGCCCTCGTCGGCGTCGGCGGCGCCGCTCCCGCCCGGCTCGCCACCGCTCGTCCCGGCTGCGGCGGCCGCGCGCCGCGCGGTCAGCCGTTCCGCCCCCTCGCGCGCCCCCCGGCCGCGGCCCGCGGTCTGCGAGCCGGGACCGCCCGCGTCCGGTCCGGAGCGGAGCCGCGCCGCGAGCCGCGCCAGCTCGTCCTCGAGCGCCTGGATCCGCCTCACCAGCCGCTCGGCGTCCGCGAGCTCGGCGAAGGCGCCGCCGAGCGCCGCGTCGTAGCGTCGGGAGAACTCTCCGAGAAGCCCGGCGAGCCGTTCGACCTCGGCGTCCAAGGCGTCGACCTCCGCCAGCGCGGCCCGGCGCCGGGCCTCCGCCGTTGCCAGGCGCGGGTCGGAGGGTGCGGGCGGCGAGGCGGCGAGGCCGTGGTCGCCCGCGCGCGCCGTCACGGCCGCGCCCCCGCGCTCGGCGCTCCATCGGCTGGACCTCGCCGGGGCTCCTCCCTCGAGCCTCCGCGGGAGTCCCCGGCCGGCCGCTCGTCGGTGCCTTCCAGCGCGGGTCCGAGGCGCGGCGGGCTCGCGAGCCGCCAGACGGCCCAGGCCACCAGCAGCACCGAGGCGTACTGCGCGGGCGTGAGGCCGAGGTAGCGGGCGTCGGCGTAGGGGACGTCCCGTGCCCGCAGGAGGTCGAGGAAGAAGCGGGGCACGGCGTAGAGGAGCGCGAGCACCGCCAGCAGCCGCCCCTGCAGGAGCCGCCGCCGCCAGAGGAACCGGATGGCTCCGGCGATCGCGAAGAGGACGAGCGCCTCGTAGAGCCCGAGGTCGTGGCGCGCGCCTCCCGGAAAGCGCACCGCCAGCGGGAAGCCGGTGAGGACCCCGGGGTGGTCGTGCACCGCGAAGCAGCCCAGGCGGGCGATGGCCCAGCCCGGCGCGATTCCCAGCGCCAGCGCGTCGCCGTAGTCGGCGAGCCGGATGCGGTGGACGCGGAACCAGACCAGCGCCGCCAGGATCCCGCCGAGCAGCCCGCCGTAGGAGGAAAGCCCCTCCCAGGGCTGGAAGATCCGGCGGGGGTCGCGCAGCTCCTCCGGGTGGTAGGCCACGAGGTGGACGAGGTGGCCGAAGAGGATCCCGCAGACCACCCCCCAGATCGAGAAGTCGAGGATGGTGCGCCCTTCGAGCCCCCTGGCCGCGGCCGCGCGCGACGCGACGCGCACCCCCACGAACACGCCCAGCGCGGCGAACAGCCCGAAGAGCTGGAGCGTGAGCGGCCCGAGGTGGATCCTGGGGAGCTCGAGGTACGGGATCAACGTGCCCACTCCATACACCGGGGTGGGGACCCCGCCAAGGACGCCTCCGAGTCGCCGGGGGTCCCGGCCCCGGCGCAGGGCGCCCGTCCGCCGGAGGCTCCCGAACGGGGCCTCCGGCGCGCCTCCAGCGTGATTATCCTATGGTCACGGAGGTGCCTCCCATGCTGATGCCCACCCTTCCGGCGGGGCTCCGGGAACTCCTCGCCTCGCTCTTTCCAGGCGCCGAGATCATCTCGGCGCTGGCGCTGGCGCCCGACACGGGTGCGTCGGCGACGCTGAAGGCCGAGGGCTACGGGGCGCCGCTCCGGCTCGTCCTGCGTGAGCGCGGCGGCCAGGAGCGGGCCGTGGTGTTCCACACCGCCACCTCCGACGTCTTCGGGCACGACCGGCGCGCCGACCGCGCCGAGGAGATGCTCCTCGCCTGGGACACCTTCCCGCTCGTCCCCGGCCACGTGCGCGCGCTCGACACCGGCGCCGTGCTGTCCGGCGGCCGGCTGGCGTCGCTCCGAGAGGCCGGCGAGTTCTACCTGCTCACCGAGTGGGCTCCGGGCGTGCCCTATGCCGACGACCTGCGCCGCATCGCCACCGAGGGGCGCTCAGGCGAGCTCGACCTGGCGCGCGCCGAGGCGCTGGCGCGGTACGCGGCGGGGCTGCACCGCGAGAAGCTCGGAGACCCGGAGCGCTACCGCCGGGCCGTGCGGGACCTCCTCGGCCATGGCGAGGGGATCTTCGGGATGGTGGACGGCTACGGTCCAGACGTCCCGGGGGCGCCGCCCGATCGGCTGCGCCGGATCGAGGAGGCGTGCCTCGCCTGGCGCTGGCGTCTGCGAGGTCGCGAGGGACGGCTTTCGCGCACGCACGGCGACTTCCACCCGTTCAACGTGGTGTTCGAGGAGGGTGGGCGCTTCACGCTCCTCGACGCGAGCCGCGGCTGCGCCGGCGACCCGGCCGACGACGTCACCGCCATGGCCGTGAACTACGTGTTCTTCGCGGCCGCCCGCCCCGAGGTCTGGGAGCGCGGTACCGGTCCGCTCTGGTGGCTCTTCTGGGCCAGCTACCTGGAGGAGAGCGGCGACGGAGCCCTTCTGGAGGTGCTCGCGCCGTGGCTCGCCTGGCGCTGCCTGGTCGTGGCGAGCCCCCGCTTCTACCCCAGGCTGCCCCCCGAGGCCCGCGACCGGATGCTCCGTCTTGCCGAGCGGGCGCTGGCGGCGGAGTCGTTCGACCCGTGCATGGCCGCGGAGCTCTTTCGTTGAGCGGCGCGGTGGTGTGGATCGACGGGCTGCCCTCGGCCGGCAAGTCCACCCTTGGTGCGCGCCTCGCGTCCCGGCTGCGCCAGGAAGGTCGGCCCGTGCTCTGGCTCGATGGGGACCAGGTCCGGGGGGCGCTGGAGCCCGCTCCGGGCTTCGACTCCGCGGGGCGCCAGGCCTTCTACCTGACGCTGGCCCGCCTCGCCGCACTCGCGGCGGCGCAGGGGCTCGTGGCGGTGGTCTCCGCGACCTCCAGCCGGCGCTCGCACCGCGACGCGGCGCGACGGCAGTGGCCGGGGCTCGTCGAGGTCTTCGTGGACGTGCCGCTCGTCGAGTGCGAGCGGCGGGACCCGAAGGGGCTCTACGCCAGGGCCCGGCGGGGAGACCTGGCGGGGCTGCCCGGGGCCGGGGAGCGCTTCGAGCCGCCGGAGGCGCCGGACGTGCGGGCCCGCGGGGGCGAGGACGCGGATGCGGTGGAGGAGGTGCTGGCGCGGCTGCGCGGCGGATGAGGCGCGCGGCGGACGCCGCACCACTCGACGGCCGGGAGGAAGGTGGAGGGACCCCCGCGGGCTGTGCCTCAACGGGCGGCGGCGATCGCGCCCGGGGAGACATCGGCGACGGCGGCGGAAGCCGCCGGTGGGGCCTGCACGGAGGTGCGGGGAGCCGGCGCGGCCACGACCGTGTGGAGGATGAACGCACCTTCCAGGGAGAGCGACAGGGCGATGAGTGCGATGGCCTTCAGCATGGGGAGCCTCCTTCTTCTGGCTCCCCCTTCTACGGCCCCGCCCCGAGGCTATTTCGCCGGCCCCGCCCCGACCGGAGGTGGGCCCCCCTCAGGCGTCGCTCTCCAGGTCCGCCCGGAGCGCCGCCTGCTGCGCCGCCGAGAGCGGCACCTCGATCTTCAGCGCCGGGTGGTCGACGCCGATGGCCACCGGCACATCGCCGCCGGTGTCGAACTTCAGGTACTGCACCGAGGAGAGCCGCTCCTCGCCGACCTGGCGCGAGTCGAAGGTGGCCGGCACCTTCCGGCCCGAGCCGGTCCTCACGTAGAGGCGCTCCGGCAGCCCCATCCACTCGCGGAGCTTCACGTCCCGCAGCCTGGGATCGTCGATCTCGATGAGGAGCGCCGCACCGAGCTCGCCCTCTTCACCGAGGAGCTCGTTGTAGGTCTCGAGCTCGTGGGCGATGTCCTTGTCCTTCACCATCCGCTCGGCCCGGACCATCTCCTGGATCTGGTAGCGGATGGTCTCGCGGTTCTCGAAGAGGAAGGTGAGCGCGTCGCCCAAGTGGATGCGGCGCGGCCCCTTCACCTCGAGCACGCGGGCCTGGATCTCGGGGCGCGCCTTCTCGTAGGCGGTCAGGTCGAGGATCTCCTCGCGGGTGACGGGCCTCATCCTTCCTTTCCTCCGCCGCCCTTCCCGAAGCCGTCCTCGCGGTAGGCGCGCGCCAGGATCTGCATGGGGTGAAGCGGCTTGTGGCCGGCGAACTGCTGGAACTGGATGGCGGCGAGGGGGCAGTCGGTGGCCCACACCTTCGCATCCGCCGCCTTCATGCCGTCGAAGGCCCTCTGTCCCACCCGCCGGGACGGCTCGAAGCCCTCGACGGTCATGGCGTAGGTGCCGTCGTGGCCGCAGCACTCCATCACCGTGCCGGCGATCTCCACGCCGGGGATCTTCCGCACCAGGTCGCGCCCCTTGAAGCCGACGGCCTGCGCGCGAAGGTGGCACGGGGCGTGATAGGCGACGCGTCCGCCGGGCGGCGTGCTCTTGAAGTCGGTGGAGAAGCGCGGCTCGTTGCGCAGCGACCAGAGGTACTCGGAGACGTCCATCACCGCCGGCGCCAGCTTCTCGGCCCGCGCGCGGTCCTCGCCCTCGAGGAGGTGCGGCCACTCGCGGCGCATCACCATCGAGCAGGTGGGGTTCACCACCAGCACCTTGGCCCCCTTCTCCACGAAGGGCAGCAGCAGGTCGAGGTCGTGATGGGCCTGGCGGCGCAGCGGCTCGAGCTCGCCGTGCTCCCAGGCGGGCATCCCGCAGCAGCGCAACCCCTTCACGACGCGGACGTCCACGCCGTTCTTGCCGAGCACCTCCAGGACGTCCTTGCCGAGCCGGGTGTCGTTGTTCTGGACGAAGCAGGTCTGGAAGAGCACCGCCTCGCCGCCGGGCTCGGGCTTGACGTACCCGGCCCCTTCGGCCCAGGCGTCGAAGGCCTGAGTGGCGAAGTCGGGCAGGAGCTTGCGCCGATCGATGCCGATGGCCTTCTCCATCACCCAGCGGGCCGGGCCCATCTTGTTCATGGCGTTCGCCAGCCCGAGGGAGAGGCGCGCCATCTTCCCGGCCGCGTCCGGGTCGCCGAGGAACTTGTCCCGCAGCGCGTGCCGGCTGCCCTCGGCGCGGTGCTGGATTGCGTCGTAGCGGTGCACGAGCGCCGGGAAGTCGAGCTGGAAGGGGTGCTTGTCTCGTGGCGTGTAGGGGCACTGCACCTCGCACAGCTTGCACTGGAAGCAATCATCCATCACCGCCCGGACGTCGCCGGCGGTGAGCTGGCGAACGTCGTGGTCCTTCTTGTCGAGAAGGTCGAACAGGCGCGGGAAGCTGTCGCAGTACTTGAAGCACATCCGGCAGCCGTTGCAGATGTCGAAGGCGCGCAGCACCTCGCCGTCGAGCGCCTTGCGGTCCCAGTAGACCGGCTGCGCAGGGTCGTAGGAAAGGCCCGGTGTCGGGTCGTAGCTGACGTGCTTGTTCTCCGTCGCGCTCATGGCGTGCTCCCCTCCGGGCGGAACGAAGCGGCCCGGCCCCCGCGTGGAGGACCGGGCCGCGGGTGCGTCGCAAGCCTGGCCCGCGTGCGGTCGGCCGGGGCTACTTGATCGAGTCGAGCATCTTCTGGAACTTGCCGGCGTGCGACTTCTCCGCCTTGGCGAGGGTCTCGAACCAGTCGGCGATCTCCTTGAAGCCCTCCTCGCGCGCGGTCTTGGCGTAGCCCGGGTACATGTCGGTGTACTCGTGGGTCTCGCCGGCGACGGCCGACTTCAGGTTGAGCACCGAGTCGCCGATGGGGAGGTCGGTGGCCGGGTCGCCCACCACCTTGAGGTAGTCCAGGTGGCCGTGGGCGTGGCCGGTCTCGCCCTCTGCGGTGTCGCGGAAATTGCCGGCGACCTCGGGGTAGCCCTCCACGTCCGCCTGCTTCGCGAAGTAAAGGTAGCGCCGGTTCGCCTGGGACTCGCCGGCGAAGGCGTTCTTGAGGTTCCCGTGGGTCTTGCTGCCCTTGAGCTGAGCCATGTCGTCTTCTCCCTTCTCGTCTTCTGGTGGTGAAGGTCGGTCGATCTTCCGGGCCCCCGTTCCTCCGGGCGGAGCGGCCGGCCGGAACCCTTCCGGGTTGCCACGACGGCGCGGCCGACGTTCATTTTGTATGGCCGCCGCTCGCCGCTGTCTCGCGGAAAGACGGGGCTTCCCCTCTTCCTCTGCTCGCAGAAGATGCGCGCGGCGTGGCCGAGGCGCCAACACATCGATTCTATCGGGGCGATAGGGCCGCCCTATCGCAGCGGGGCGCGCCGCGACCGGACCGCGCGCCGCCCCTGCGCTGCGCGGCACCGCCGCTGCCGGGCGTCAGGCCAGGATCTGCTTCTTCAGGCCGGTGGCGAGGTCGTTCAGCGCCCGCGCCTCGGAGGCGACCTGCTGGGTCGACGCCATCGTCTCCTGGGTGGCGAGGTAGATCTCGTTCATCGCCTTCAGCACCTGGTCGAAGCCGTGGTCCTGCTGCTGGGCCACGTTGGCGATGTCGCGCGCGGCCTGCGAGGAGTCCCGCAGCGCGCTCGCCAGCCGACGGATGGAGTCGCCGGTGGACGAGGCCACCTGCGCCCCCTGCTCGGCGCGGCGCACGCCGGTCTCGGCGGCGGTCATGGCGGCGAGCATCGCCTTGTGGACCTCGCCGAGGATTCCCTTCACCTGGGCCGCCGCCTTCTTCGCGTCCTCCGACTGGCGCCGCATCTCGGCGACGAGCGGCCGGAGCGCCTGCCCTTGCGGCCCCTTCTCGGTCTCGGCGGCGGCGGCATCGGCCATTCGCTGCGAGCGGTCGGCCACGAAGTTCACGACCGTCGCGATCTCGAAGATGTCGCGCATGCTGTCGTTCAGCCCCTCGATGGTCCGCGACAGGCCGCGCACCTGATCGGCGAGCTGCACCATCTCCCCGGAGATGGCTTCCACCGCCCTCAGCCCGTCGTCGGAGCAGCGCTCCGACGATTTCGCCAGGCCTATGACCGTCTCGGCGGTGAGCGCCGCCTTGGTGGCGGTGTGCCCGAGCTGACCCATGGTGGCGGTGGTCTCGCGCACGCTGGCCGCGGTCTCGGAGGTCATGCTGGAGAAGGAGGACACCGACGACAGGAGCGCCTGGGCCGCGGAGAAGAGCTCCGCGGCGGTGCGCTGCACCTGGAGGCGCCGATGCGACTCGAGGGCCAGGATCTGGTCCTGCCGCTTGCCGGCGAAGGACGCGAAGAGCCCGAGGACCAGGGGCGTGGCGTCGATGATCCACATGAGCGGGCTCGACTGCGCCTTGCCGATCGCCCAGACGTCGCCGTGCCGCGTCGCCGCCTCGATGAACGTGGCGACGACCGGGAAGCCGAGGCCAAAGAGGGCGCCGTAGAGGGCGTAACGCCGGGTGTACATGGACCGTCCTTCCGCACGGGGGAGAGGCCGTTCCATTCTCGCCCCGCGCCGGTGCACCCGCCAGGATCCACCTTGTGGGCGAGCGCCCTACCCCGGCGGCTCCTGTCGCACCGAGCCCTTGAGGTGGGCCGCCAGATCGGCCAGCGACTGGGCCTCGTCGGCGACCTCGCGCGTGCAGGCGGCCGTCTCCTCCGTCGCCAGGTAGATCTCGTTCATCGCGTTCATCACCTGCTCGAAGGCGGTCTCCTGCTGCTGGGCCACCTCGGCGATCTGGCGCGCCGCCCGGGCGGACTCGGCGAGCGCCCGGGAGAGGCCGCGCATCGTCTCCGCGCCCCGGTGGACGACGCGCGCTCCCTCCTCGGCCTGCGCGCCGCCCCGCTCCGCCGCCTCGACCGCGATGCGCATCTCGCGGTGGACCTCCCCGAGAATGGCCCGCACCTGGGCCGTCGCCTCCCGCGCGCGTGACGGGTCGCGGTCCACGGCGGCGGCAAGCTCGAAGACATCGCGCATGCGCGCGTTCAGCCCGGCCACCCGGCGGGAAATCCCTCGGACCTCCGCGGCGAGGTCCGTCAACGCGCCGCTCGAGGCCTCGGCGGCGGCCATGCCCTCCTCGGCCGCCCGGTCCGACTGCTGCGCGAGCCCGATGACCGACTCGGCGGTGAGCGCCGCGGCGGTGGCGGTCTTCACCAGCTGGGTCATGGTCGCGGTGGTCTCGCGGACGCTGACGGCCGTCTCGGCCGTGCTGGCGGTGAAGGTGGCGACCGAGGAGAGGAGCCCGCGAGAGCGCTTGGCCACGTCGGCGGCGGCGCGCTCGAAGGTGGCCCGGCGGTTCCGCTCGGCCCGCAGGTTCTCCTCGTGCTGGCGCGACAGCGCGTCGTGCTGCCGCCCGATGACGAACCCGAGCGCGCCGAGGACCAGCGGCGCCGTGTCCATGATCCAGAGCAGCGGGCTGCCGCGGTGTGCCGCCCAGAGCGCCCGCGGCCCCGCGCTGCCCGCGTGCAGCCAGGCGGAGACCAGCGTGCCGGCCGCGGGCAGCCCCAGGCCGGCCAGCACTCCGAGAAGCGCGTAGCGCATCGCCTGCATGTGGCCTCCCCTCACGTCCCGGTGCCTCCTCCCCGGCCACCCGTCCACCCTCCCCGGGTGGATCGACACCCGCGACGCCGCGAGCACAGCGGCGGAGCGGGTGGGTGCCGGGAACACCTCAGGGCGCCGGCCGGGCCGCAGGCGCGGCCTTGGCACCCGAGGCCTCGTGGGCGTCCCACCGCCTCTGGAGCTCCGCGCCGAGCTCCTCGAACTTCGGCGTGATGTCCTTCTTGGCGACGACCTCGAAGCACTGGAGGCACTGGTGCAGCCCCTGCGCCGCCGGCACCACCCACTGGATGTGATGGGGACAGTTCATGACACGAGGGTTGTAGCGCAGCGAAGGCGTCCGGGGAAGGGCACGCCCCGTGCACTCTGCCGGCTCCGTGGAAGAGCTCCGCGTGCCCAAGCGCCGGGTCCCGGTCGAGGTCGTCCTGCCCGGCGGGGCGGCGCGGCGGGTGGCCCTGTTCCTCGCCGAGGCCGCGCCCGGGCACGACGGACCGGAGCGGCCCGGCGACGTCCTCAACGGCTCGAGCGCCTTCATCCCCGCCCTCGACGAGGAGAGCGGCGGCATGACCTTCCTGAACCGCGCCTCCATCGCGCTGGCGCGGGTGAGCGCCGAGGTCGAGCCCGATCCCGGGGGCGGCTTCACCATCCCCAACGAGCAGGAGGTCGAGATCACCCTCGCCGACGGGAGCCGGCTCTCCGGCCTCGTCAGCTACGTCCTCCCGCCGGAGCGGTCTCGGCTCGGCGACTTCCTGAACCAGGCCACCCCGTTCTTCCGGCTGCTCGAGCGCGGCGGCGTCACCCTGGTGGGCCGCGCCCACGTGGCCCGCATCGCGCTCGTCTCGAGGTGAGCATGGCCCGGCTCGACGCCTTCATCGAGAAGCTCGTGGCCGCCTCCGGCTCGGAGCTCGTCTTCCAGACCGCCCAGGGCGCGCTGCTGGCGGCGCCCGACGGACCGCGCCAGCTCGTGCGCCAGCCGCTCTCCACCACCCAGATCGTCGGTGCCTTCGCCGAGATCGCGCCGCCCGACCTGCAGCCGGGCTTTCCCCGGCCCGGGGCCACCGTCTTCGCCTACCGCGGGCCGGCCGGAGCGGTGGAGGTCCGCTTCGAGGCGCAGGGCGACGCCGTCCGCGCCGTGGTGCGCGCCGTGCGGGAGGAGGCGCCCGGCGACGCCCTCGCCCCCCCGCCGGCCGCGTTCCAGGATCCGGCGTGGATGACGAGCGAGGTGGCCGCCCTCGAGGCCGCCGGCGCCGTCGTGCCCGCCGTGGCCGGCGCCGGGCCGCCCGTGGCGGGCGCCCCGCAGGGCGCGGCCCCGCCCTCCCGTGCCGACGCGGACTGGGTGCCACCTCCGACGGCGGCACCCGCGACCGGCCGGCTCACCCACGAGCCGCGCCCGGCGATGGACCGGCTCCTCGACGACATGCTGGCGCGCCGCGCGTCCGACCTCCACCTCACCTCCGGCAGTTCACCGGTGCTCCGCATCGACGGCGACATCGTGCCGGCACCGGAGTACGGGGTGCTGGCCCCGGAACGGCTCGCCGCGATGGTCTGGAGCATCGCCCCGGCGAAGCACCGCGAGGAGTTCGAGGCGCGCTGCGACACCGACTTCGCCTACGAGACCCCCAAGGCCCGTTTCCGCGTCAACGTCTTCGCCGACCGCAAGGGCGCCGGCGCGGTCTTCCGGCAGATCCCCTCGAAGATCATGACCGCTGCGGAGATGGCGATCCCCCAGGCGGTGCTCGATCTCTGCGCGCTGCCGAAGGGGCTGGTGCTCGTCACCGGTCCCACCGGCTCCGGCAAGTCGACGACGCTCGCGGCGCTCGTGGACCACGTGAACCAGACCCGGGACGACCACATCATCACCATCGAGGACCCCATCGAGTTCGTCCACCCGAACCGGCGCTGCCTGGTGAACCAGCGCGAGGTGGGGACGCACACCCAGTCCTTCAAGTCTGCGCTGCGGGCGGCGCTGCGCGAGGACCCGGACGTCGTGCTCGTCGGCGAGCTGCGCGACCTCGAGACCATCGCCATCGCCATCGAGACCGCCGAGACCGGCCACCTCGTCTTCGGCACGCTCCACACCAACACCGCGCCGTCGACGGTGGACCGGATCATCGATCAGTTCCCCTCCGACCGTCAGTCGCAGATCCGCATGATGCTGTCCGAGTCGCTCAAGGGCGTCATCTCGCAGGTGCTCTGCAAGCGCATCGGCGGCGGCCGGGTGCCGGCACTCGAGATCCTGCTCTGCAACAGCGGCGTCTCCAACCTGATCCGCGAGGGGAAGACCTTCCAGATCCCGTCGGTGATGCAGACCGCCCGCGGGCAGGGCATGGCGACGCTCAACGACTCGCTCCTCGACCTCGTGAAGAGGAAGGTCGTGGAGCCGAAGGAGGCCTTGTCGAAGGCCGTCGCCAGGGCGGAGCTGAGGCAGATGCTCGATCGGGCCGGCGTCCCCCTGCCGGCCTGACCGCGCCCGGCCCGGGCCCCGGGACGCGTCACCGCCACCTCCGTCCGGGCCCCCGGGGCGCGACCCGCCGCGAGCCTTGACCACGCAGCGCCTTCCGGCGCAGGCTCGTCGCCTCATGGCATCCCGCAAGGCCCGCCGTCGCGGGGGCCCCTCGCCCGTCCGCCCTGCAGTCCCCGCAGGCCGGCCCCTGGTGGCAGGCTCGGTCCCTGCCCCGTCCTCCGGCCGCCGCCCCGGGCCGCCCCGGGAGCGCGCGCCGTCGGCGCCGCCGTCGCGCGGGCCCCGCTCGGACGCGCTTCGCCGGGCCGCGCCGTGGGTGGCCCTCTCCGTGCTGCTGGCTGGCGCGGCGCTCGCGTACGGGCCGGCCCTCCACGGGGAGTTCCATTTCGACGACTGGGGCTCCATCCAGGCCAACATGGCGCTGCGCGGGCCGGACGCGCTGCGGCTGCCGTCGCTGGTGGAGATCCTGCGCCCGGCCCGTGCCGTCACCCAGCTCTCCTTCGCGCTCGACTACCGCGCCGCCGGGCTCGAGCCGCTGCGCTACCACGTTGTGAGCCTGCTCCTGCACCTCGCCGCCGGCGTGCTCGCGTTCCTCTTCACCCGCGAGCTCCTGCGCCGCGCCGGCCACCCGCGGGCTGCGGCGCTGGCCGTGGTCACCTCCGGCGCGTTCGAGCTGCACCCCATCCAGAGCCAGGCGGTCGCCTACGCGGCGCAGCGGGCCGAGGTGCTGGCCTCGCTCTTCTATCTGGTCTGCCTGCTGCTGCTCGACGCCGCCGCGGCCCGCGGCCGAACGCTCCGCGCCGGCGCGTCCTGGGCGGCCGCCATCGCCTCCTGGCTGGTGGCGATGGGCTCCAAGTCCATCGCCATCACCGCGCCGGCGGTCTTCGTCCTGGAGCAGGCGGTCGTGGCATCGGGCGACGAGCGCGGCTCCGGGCCGCTGGCGCGGCGGTCGCTGCGCGCGCTGGTGCTCGCGGCCCCTTTGCTCCTGCTCGCCGCCTGGAGCGCGGCCCTGCACCTGGGCGCCTTCGCGTCGAATCCGGGGGCCGGAGTGGGCGCCGAGTCGGCGGCACTGCCGACGGGGCGGTACGTCCTCAGCCAGCTGCGGGTCCAGTGGCTCTACCTGCGCCTGCTGGCCTGGCCCGACGCGCTCACCCTCGATCGTGGCTTCACCGCGAGTCCCGGCCTGGACGCCGCCTCGGCGCTCGCCGGCGCGGGGATCGTGGTGGCGCTGCTCCTCGCCGCGTGGCTGTGGCTCCGCGCCGAGCGCGCCCCGGGCGCGGCGCCCGCGGAGCGGCTGGCAGCCTTCGGCATCTTCTTCTGGTTCGTCGTGCTCGCGCCGACCTCCTCCGTGGTCCCGGTGGTCGACCTGGCCGTGGAGCACCGCGTCTACCTCGCGTCACTGGGCCCGATCCTGGCCCTGGTCGTGGGCGTCGACGCCGCCCTCCATCGCACCCTCGCCGCACCCCGGGCGGCGCTCGCCGGAGCGGCGCTCGCCGCCGCCGCCCTCCTCGCCCTGGCCGTGGCGCTGACGGGGCGTGCCCGGGTCTGGGCCACCGAGGAGTCGCTGTGGAGCGACGCAGCCGCCAAGTACCCGGACAGCCCCCGGATCCTCACGAACCTCGGGCTCGCCCTGCAGCGCAAGGGAGACATCAAGGGCGCGGAGGCCGCCTACCGCCGTGGCTGGGTGCTCGCCCGCGTGCCGCTCGACGTCGTGCAGCTCAGCCGGAACCTCGGCGGCCTGCTCTCCATCGTCGGCCGCCATGCGGAGAGCCTGGTGGTCCTCGATCGTGGGCTCGAGGTGGCGCCCGACCATCCCGACCTGCGCATGAACCGCGCCGTGGCGCTGGCGCAGCTGGACCGGTCCGAGGAGGCGCTCGCCGAGGCGCGCCGCGCGCTCGGCGTGGCCCCCGGGGACCCGACCCTCCTCAACGTGTACGGGGAGATCCTCGCCTACCAGCGGAACTGGGCCGAGGCCCTGGCCGCGTTCCAGGCCGCCACCGCCCTGGACCCGGGCTCGCCCATCTACTACACGTACCAGGCGCTGGCACTGATCGGGCTGGGACGGAAGGCCGAGGCCTGCGAGGTCCTGCGCCAGGCGGCCGCGCGCTACGGAGCCGAGCGCCTGCCTGCGGACGCCGCGCGCTGGAAGGCCGCCATCGGCTGCCCGCCCTAGCGGAGGCCCTTTACCCCCGCCCGCCCCCGGGGTACCTCTCTCGCGATGGCCGAGACTCCCGCCGCCCCGGGCCCCGAGGCGCTCGCCTCGCCGAGCCCGGCACCGGCGCCCCTGGCCGCGCCGCCCCCCCTCTCCGCACACCTCCCACCGACCGGCGCGCCTCCCCTCACCGACGAGGAGGTCCTCGACCGCTTCGTGGGCTGGGTCGCCGGCAGCGGCCTGTCCCTCTACCCGGCGCAGGAGGAGGCGATCCTGGCGCTCCTGGACGGGCGGCACGTCGTGCTGGCGACCCCCACCGGGTCGGGCAAGTCGATGGTGGCCACCTTCCTCCACTTCCAGGCAATGGCCCGCGGCGAGCGCTCCTTCTACACCTGCCCCATCAAGGCGCTCGTGAACGAGAAGTTCTTCGACCTCTGCCGGCTCTTCGGTCCCGAGAACGTGGGGATGATGACCGGAGACGGGGCGGTGAACCGGGACGCCCCCATCGTCTGCTGCACCGCCGAGATCCTGATGAACGTGGCGCTGCGCGAGGCCTCGCCGAAGGTGGACGCGGTGGTGATGGACGAGTTCCACTACTACGCCGATCGGGAGCGGGGCGTGGCCTGGCAGGTGCCCCTGCTGCTCCTCGAGAAGGCCCGCTTCCTTCTCATGTCGGCGACGCTCGGCGACGTGGAGGACATCGCCGCCAGCCTGGCGGCGCTCACCGGCCGCCTCGTCGCCGAGGTGCGCAGCGACGAGCGCCCGGTCCCGCTCGAGTTCATCTGGCAGGAGACGCCGCTCCACGAGACCATCGAGGAGCTGGTCGGAGCCGGCCGGGCCCCCGTCTACCTCGTCAACTTCACCCAGCGCGCCGCCGCCGAGCAAGCCCAGAACCTGATGAGCGCGAACTTCTCCAGCCGGGAGGAGAAGGAGCGCCTCAAGGAAGCCCTCACGGGCTTCCGCTTCGACACGCCGTTCGGCAAGGACCTGCAGCGCTTCCTTCGCCACGGCGTCGGGCTGCATCACGCCGGGCTGCTGCCGAAGTACCGGCTGCTCGTCGAGAAGCTCGCCCAGCAGGGGCTCCTCAAGGTCGTCTCCGGAACCGATACGCTGGGGATGGGCGTGAACATCCCCATCCGCACCGTGCTCTTCACCCAGCTCTGCAAGTTCGACGGGGAGAGGACGGCGATCCTGGCGGCCCGCGACTTCCGCCAGATCTCCGGCCGGGCCGGGCGCAAGGGGTTCGACGATCGCGGCTACGTGGTGGCGCAGGCACCCGAGCACGTCATCGAGAACAAGCGCATCGCCGAGAAGCAGGCGGCCGGCAAGAAGGTCGAGAAGAAGAAGCCGCCGCAGAAGGGCTTCGTCCCCTGGGACCGGAACACCTTCGAGAAGCTGCAGGCCAAGGCTCCCGAGCCGCTGGAGTCGCGCTTCGAGGTGACCTTCGGGCTGCTGCTGAACCTGCTGCAGAGCGAGACCACGCGCCGCGGCGGCGGTTACGGCCGGCTCGTCGAGCTCGTCGGTCGCTCCCACGGAACCGAGCACCTGAAGGCCCGCCACCGGCGCACCGCCGCGCAGCGCTTGCGAACGCTCCGCTCGGCGGGGCTCGTGGAGCTGCACGGCGTGGAGGGCTACCGCGGCCGGTACCTGCGTCCAGCCCGCGGCCTGCAGCGCGACTTCTCGCTCCACCACACGCTGGCGCTGTACCTGCTCGACAGCCTCGACCGCATCGACCCGGCGAGGGAGACCCTGGCCCTCGACATCCTCACCCAGGTCGAGTCGATCCTCGAGGACCCGGACGTCGTCCTCTGGAAGCAGCTCGACCGGGCCAGGGGAGAGGCGGTCGCGCGGATGAAGGCCGAGGGGAAGGAGTACGACGAGCGCATGGCGGAGCTCGAGAAGGTGGAGTACCCGAAGCCCAACGCCGAGTTCGTCTACGCCACCTTCAACGACTTCGCCGCCCGCCACCCCTGGGTGGGGCGCGAGAACATCCGCCCGAAGTCGATCGCCCGCGACCTCGTCGAGCGCGCCATGTCCTTCAACGACTACGTGCGGGAGTACGAGCTGCAGCGCAGCGAGGGCGTCCTGCTCCGCTACCTCTCCGAGGCCTACAAGGCGCTCGTCCAGACGGTCCCGGAGCGCTTCCGGGACGAGGCGCTGGAGGACGTGATCGCCTTCCTGCGCGCCACCGTTCGTGGCGTCGACTCGAGCCTGGTGGACGAGTGGGAGAGGATGCGCGAGGCCGCCGAGGCACCGCCGCGCGCGGCCCCGGCGGCCCTCGCCGCGGCGGGCGAGGGGGCTCCACGCGCCACCGCTCCGCTCGACCCGGCGGCGAGCCCCCGCGCCTTCCTCACCCGCGTCCGCGCCGAGCTGCACCGCCTGCTCGGGGCACTGGCGCGGCGCAGCCACGAGGAGGCCGCGGCAGCGATCCACCAGCCCGAGGAGGGCGCCTGGACGCCGCGGAGGCTGGAGGAGGCGACGGCCCCCTACTGGGCCGAGCACTCCCGCATGGACCTCACGCCGCGGGCGCGCCGTCCCGAGAACACCTTCCTCACCGAGATCGGACCGCGCCGCTGGCAGGCGGTGCAGCGCATCGTCGACGAGGACGGCGAGGTCGACTGGATGCTCGAGTGCATCGTGGACCTCTCCGCGCCGCGCGACCCCGACCTGCCGCTCGTCGAGCTCGTCCGCGTCGGCACCTGAGCCGGGGCCGAGGCGCCGCCTGCACGCTCGAGACGGAGCTCGGCGGCGTGGACCGCGGGCTCTTCGCCATCGGCGAGCAGGTGGAGCCGCAGTCGAGGCAGGCGACCGGGCGCGGGGCGGTCACGCCGGCAGTCGATGACGGCTCGCCAGCGTCAGGGGCGGAAGGCGCCGGTGGGGGCCTCGCCGAGGAACTCGACCCTGGTGAGAACGGTCTCCCCGGTCCGCCGTCCCTGGGCGACGTTCACCTCCCGGAACGGGACGAGCACGCCAGCCACCCTGCGAAAGTCGGAGTAGGCGGTGACGAACTCCAGGCTCCCGTCGAGGCCGGCGTACCGCACCGTCGAGCGGAGGATGCGGCCCGTGCCCGGCTCGATCTCCACGGCCATCGACATCCCGTCACCGAGCTCCAGCCGGACGACCCGGAGCGCGCGGCCCTCCCGCGCCACGGCGCCGCCGTCCTCGAGGGCCGCGGCGCCCGCGAGGAGCAGCAGCGGAAGGTCGAGGCGCGCCGCCTGGAGCACCATCGCGAAGTAGGGCGGCCCGTCCACCTCGCGCCCCTGCCGCCAGCCCTGGGCTCCGTCGAGGACCCGCTGCTCGGTGTCGGCGCCGTAGGCGATGGAGACGCGCAGGCGCAGAGGCCGCTCGAAGATCCGCGTGAGCCGCCCCCGGGCACCTTCGCGCACCAGCGAGGTCACCGTGCCCTCCTGGACGACGACCGGGAAGCGCTCCAGCGCGGCTCGCCCGCCGTAGGCCTCTATCGACCGGTCGACCAGCGCCCGCAGGGCGGCCCGGTCGGCACCCGGCCTCGAGGAGGCCGGGGCTGGAGCGATCTCGTCCGGCGCCGCCGTGGCCGTCGCCGGACCCGTGCGAGGCGACGGCCCGGCGGCCGACGCCGCGGCGGTCGGCGCCGAAGGATCGGCGGCGACCGCGAGGGCGATAAGGGCTGCGAGCGGGGGCAGGGCACATCCTTCCGGTGGGGACTGGCGCCTCCGGTCTCCCACTCTGCCGGTGGGCGGCGCGTGGCGCAACCCGCGGCGAGCCCGGGCCCACCCGGGCGGTCCGGCCTCCCGGAGGGTGGCGCCGCCGCGCGGGTGGCCGCGAACTCCGAGGTTGACAGAACCCCCCGCGAGGCCCCAAGTGGTACCGATGCTGTCGAGCATGGACCAGAAGGGCGCTCCGCGCTGGCCGCGCGGCCAGCGATTCTCGCTGTCGCCGATCGGCATCGAGGCCGAGGCCGCCTACCGCAGCGCGGTGCAGGACGTCCGGGCGCTGGGGCGCGAGGCGCTCGAGCTGGCCGAGCGGCGCTGGGCCGACCGGCTCGGGCTCGACCCCTGCGATGGCATCGTCCTCACGGAGCTGCGCCAGGGGCGGCTCACGCTGCCGCAGCTCGCGCGCGCCATGGAGTGCTGCGACACGAGCGACATCCAGGTGCGCGCGGCCCTCGACCGGCTGGTCCGCGCCGGGTTCGTCGAGTCCTCGACGGCACCCCGCCAGGCCGCCTGAGCGGCAAGCCGGGTCCGTCCGCGGCGCGCCGGTCCGCCGGAGGCGTCCTTCCCCTCAGTCCATCCCCCGTCGCGAGGCCTTCCGCTCCCCGCGCCGCTTCTTCTCCGCCAGCCGCCGCTCTCTCGACCCGCGGGTGGGCCGGGTGGCGACGCGCCGTCGCGGCACGTGCGAGAGCGCCTTCAGCCGCTCGCGGAGCCGCTCCATCGCCGCCGAGCGGTTCATCAGCTGGCTGCGCCGCTCGGTCGCCGTCACCAGCGTGCCGGTGGGCGGGTGGAAGAGACGAACGCCGGTCGCCGCGGTGTTGCGGTGCTGGCCGCCCGGCCCCCCGGCGATGAGGAACTCCTCGCGGCACTCGGCGGCGAGGGCCGCGTCGGAGAGCGCCAGGGCCCGGCGGGCGGCGGCGCGGACGTGCGGAGGCGTCTCCACGGCGCGAGACTAGCCGCTCCCGGGGCCTGCGCGCCACGGCGACCGGCTACCGGCGCGCCTCCTGCCGCCTGTCGGAGACGATTCGCCCGTCCACCAGCTCGACGACCCGGTCGCAGCGCTCCGCCATCCGGGGGTCGTGGGTGACGACGAGGAAGGTGACGTTCTGCTTGAGGTTCACCTCGCGCAGCAGCGAGAAGACGTCGTCGGAGGTCTGGGTGTCCAGGTTGCCGGTGGGCTCGTCGGCGAGCACGACCTGGGGGTTCATCGCCAGGGACCGGGCGATGGCCACCCGCTGCGCCTGGCCGCCGGAGAGCTGCGTCACCCGCGCGTCCCGCTTCTTCGAGAGCCCGACGAGGTCGAGGAGCACCGACCCGCACTCCCGCATCGAGTCGTCGAGCCGCCCCCGGTCCGCCGCCATCGGCAGCATCACGTTCTCGAGCGCGCTGAACTCCGGGAGCAGGTGGTGGAACTGGAAGACGAAGCCGAGCGCGCGCCCGCGGTAGCGGGTGAGGGCGTCGTCGTCGAGCACGCTCGTGTCCTGGCCGGCGACGAAGACCTTGCCGCTGGTGGGCGGGTCGAGCAGCCCCATGATGTTGAGGAGCGTGCTCTTCCCGGAGCCGGATGGCCCCATGAGCGCGGCGAACTCGCCGCGCTGGAGCGTGAAGTCCACACCATGGAGGACGCGCGTGCGCGCCTCCCCCACGCCGTAGTCCTTCACGACCTGGTCGAGCCGGAGGACCGGCGTGCGGTCCGCTCCGTCAGCCATAGCGGATCACCACCGCCGGGTCGAGCTTCGCCGCCCGCGATGCCGGGAACCACGCCGCCACGGTCCCGGTGACGATGGCCACGAGCGAGGCGGCGAGGAACAGGCCGGGCGTCAGGTCCACCGGGAAGATGGGCTCGCCGTTCGGGCTCGTGGCCAGGTTCGCGAAGGCCAGCGCGAAGGCGGTCCCGGCCAGGCCGCCGGTGACGGCGCCCAGCGCGCCGACGATCGCCCCCTCGAGGAGGAAGATGCGCTGGATGGTGCCGCGCGAGGTGCCGCTGGCCCGCATGATGCCGATCTCGCGCGACTTCTGGATGACGGAGACGCCGAGCACGCTGGCGATGCCGAGCGCCACCGCGACCACCACGAGCACCTGGATCATCCAGCTCGAGGCCGACTGTGAGCGGAGCGCGACCAGGAGCTGCTCGTTCAGCTTCATCCAGCTGTCGGCCTGCAGCGCCTGGCTCCGCTGGATCTCCTGCGCCATCCGCTCGGCGGCGAAGACGTCGTCGACCTTCACCTCGATGGTCGTCGCGCCGCCGGCGAGGTCGAGCATCGTCTGCGCCGAGCGCAACGGCACGAGCACCCAGCGCTGGTTCACGTCCTTGTTGCCGAGGTCGAAGACGCCGGCCACCGTGAAGACGTCCCCGCGCCCCTCCGGCGTCGCCAGCCGGATCTTGTCGCCGACGCCGACGCCGAGGTCCGCGGCCAGGACCCCGCCGATGACGGCGGTGGTCCCCTCGAGCCGGAAGGTGCCGGCTCTCATCTTGGGGACGATCTCGATGACCCGAGCGAAGCTCTGGTCGTCGACCCCGCGCACGGCCACGGACTTCGAGGCCTCCCCGCGGCTCGCGAAGGCCGACCCGGCCGCGGTGGGGGTCGCCGCCACGACGCCGGGCATCCGCTCGATGGACGCGAGCACCTGCTGCCACTGCTCGATGGAGCGGATCCGGTCCGGCGTCTTCTCGACCCGGTCGGCGGCCGTGCCGGCGGCGAGCGGCAGCGACCGGGCCTCGCGCTCCGGCGCCTTCACGAGGATGTGGGACTGCGAGGAGAGGGTCTGGGCGATGAGCGACCGCTGGAGCCCGCTGATGAGGGCGGTGAGGAAGACGAGCACGGCGACCCCCATGGTCGTGCCGCCGAGGATCAGCGCCGTCTGGGCCCGGCCCGCGCGGAGGTAGCGGATGGCGACGAACCACTCGAAGGGCATGGGAGGTCCGGGCTCCGATCAGGGAACGACCTGCGGGCGAGCCCGGACGCCGGGCCCGGCGGCCGCCGAGGGAAGCACGACCGCCTCGCCGTCGGCGAGCCCGGAGAGGACCTGGACCCGTCCCCCGCCGCGGATTCCGAGCTTCACCGGCCGCCTCTCGGTACGGCCGTCCCGAAAGGCGAGCACCCACGGATCCCTCCCGGCGTCGCGGACCGCGTCGGCCGGGAGCACCACCGCCGCAGGCTCCCGCGCCACCTCGACGTTCACCGAGACGGTCATGTCGGGGCGCAGGAAGGCCGGCGGGCTCGGGACGTCGAGCTTGACCTCCACGGTACCGCGCGCCAGGTCCACCGACGGCGCGATGTAGGCCACCGTGGCCGGGAAGGTCCGGTCCGGGAAGGCGTCCGCGGACGCCACCGCCTTCTGCCCCACCGCCAGGAAGGCCAGGTTCTTCTCGTCCGGCAGCACCGACAGCTGGGTGGCCCCGTCGCGGGCCAGGACCAGCAGCGTCTTGCCGGCCTGGACGACGTCGCCCGGCTCGACCTCCCGCTCCACGACCACCCCCGCGGCCGGCGACCGGATCCGGAGCTGGTCGAGCCGCGTCGCTGCGCCCTGCTCGGCGGCCTTCGCCTGGGCGAGCGCCGCCGCCGCGGACCGCCGGTCGGCGCCCGAGGCCGCGGCCGTCGCCTGCACCCGCGCGCCCTCGAGCTGGCTCCTGGCGAGGTCGAAGGCCTTCTGCGCATCGTCGAGGTCGGCCTGGGCCACCGACCCGGCGGCCGCCAGCGTCCGGGTGCGCTCTAGCCTCACCTGGGCCTGCTCGAGCCGCAGCTCCGCCTGCCGGAGCCCCTCGGCGGTGACCCGCGCGCTCACGACCTCCACCTGCTCCAGCCGGGCCGCGGCCTGCACCACCGCCGCCTGCGCCTGGGCGCGGGCCGCCTTCGCCTCGGCGTCGTCGAGCTGGACGAGGAGCCCGTCCGGCGTGACCCGGTCCCCCTTCTCGACGAGGACCCGGCTCACGCGCCCCAGCACGAGGCTGCCGATCTGGATCCGCGCCGGTGCCAGCACCCGCCCGCTGGCCACGACCCTCTGCACGAGCTCCCCGCGGGCGGCGAGGGTGGCCGGGAGCCTCGTTCCGAGCCAGGCGCGACCGCCCCAGAGGGCCGCGAGGACGAGCACGGCGCCAAGGACGAGCTGCCAGCGGCGCTGGCGGAGGTCGGGACGCGGGAAGGCCATGGGCGCGGAGTATACGGATCGTCACGCCAGGCGGCGGGAGATTCCGAGTCCTGGGCGGCCGTCGATTCCCGGGCTCCCGGGACGCGGCATCGATACACTCCGGCCAGCTTCCGGGAGAGCTGCATGAGCCAGGACATGTGGGCGCTGGTCTACGATCGCAGGAAGGACCCGTGGGCCACCACGCGGGGGCTTCGCAAGGAGCGCGTGCCGCGCCCGACGCTCGACGTGGCGAAGGACCACCGCGACGCCTCCATGGTCATCGTGAAGCCCCTCTTCGCCGGCTTCTGCGGCTCGGACCGGGGCATCTGGTTCCGGCGCGCCTTCGGCGACATGATCGCCGATTCCCTGGAGAAGGAAGGCAAGGACCAGCGCGTCATCGGGCACGAACTGCTCGGCGAGGTGGTGGAGGCCGGGCCCGAGGCGACGCGCGACTTCGGCCTGCGTCCGGGCGACATCGTCAGCGCCGAGAGCCACATCATCTGCAACACCTGCTACCAGTGCCGCATCGGCGACAACCACGTGTGCGACACCGCCCGGATCATCGGCATCAGCGTGGACGGCTGTTTCGCCGAGTACGTGAAGCTGCCGGCCCAGGCGCTCTGGCCCACCGACGTCAGGAAGATCCGCCCGGAGGTGGGAGCCCTGCAGGAGCCGTTCGGCAATGCCGTCCACGCCTGCACCAAGGTGAACCTGCGCGGCAAGTCCGTGGCCATCATCGGCTGCGGCACCATCGGCCTCTTCGCGGTGGCGGTGGCCCGGGCGCTGGGCGCCCGCCAGGTCATCGGCGTCGAGCCGATGCGCACCCACATCGAGATGGCCAAGAAGCTCGGCGCCGACGCGGTGGTGGAGCCCTCCAAGACCACCGAGACCTCCTACGTCCACGACGAGGGCATCACCCGGCGCATCCTCGAGCTCACCGACGGCGTGGGGGTGGACGTGGCGCTGGAGATGTCCGGCTCGAACGCCGCCCTCAACACCGCCATCAGCGTGGTGCGGCGCGGAGGCCACGTCATCCTCTTCGGCCTGAAGAGCGGCGAGGCCGTCATCGAGAGCCTGGAGCGCGTCATCGTCGACGGCATCAGCCTGCACGCGGTGGTGGGACGCCGCATCTTCGAGACCTGGCACATCACCAGGAGCCTGCTCGAGTCGCGCGACCCCGACATCCACGGTGGGATCTGGAACGTCATCCTGCAGCAGGGCCGGGACACCATCGTGCCCTTCGCCGACTGGGACGCCGCCTCGTTCGAGGAGAAGATCAAGAAGCACCCCAAGGTGCTCATCCAGTTCTGAGCCGGGCGCCCGGCTCCCGCGTCCCGGCCCGCGCTCCATCCCACGGCCCACCGGAGGCCCCTTGTACGCGAACGCCCAGGACGTCTTTCGCCGCACCCTCGATGAGATCCGCGCCGCCGGGACCTGGAAGGAGGAGCGGCTCATCCAGTCGCCGCAGGGCGCCGAGATCCAGGTAGGCGGGCGGACCGTCCTCAACTTCTGCGCCAACAACTACCTGGGGCTGTCCGACCACCCCGAGCTCCTGGCCGCGGCCCGGGCGGCGCTCGACGACCGCGGTTACGGCCTCTCCTCGGTGCGCTTCATCTGTGGCACCCAGGACCGCCACCGCGACCTGGAGCGGCGGCTCGCCGGGTTCTTCGGCTTCGAGGACGCCATCCTCTTCTCCTCCTGCTTCGACGCGAATGGGGGCGTCTTCGAGGCGCTGCTCGGCGAGGAGGACGCCATCGTCTCCGATGCGCTCAACCACGCGTCGATCATCGACGGCATCCGGCTCGCGAAGGCACGGCGGTTCCGCTACGCCCACTCCGACCTGGCCGACCTGGAGGCCAAGCTCGCCGAGGCCGCCGGCGCACGGCTGAAGCTCGTCGTCACCGACGGCGTCTTCTCCATGGACGGCGACCTCGCCCGGCTCGACGCCATCTGCGACCTCGCCGAGCGGCACGGGGCGCTCGTCCTGGTGGATGATTCCCATGCCTCGGGGTTCGTCGGGCGCACCGGTCGGGGCACCCCCGAGCACTTCGGGGTGCAGGGGCGCGTGGACCTGCTCACCTCCACGCTCGGCAAGGCGCTCGGCGGCGCCGCCGGCGGCTTCGTGGCGGCGCGGCAGGAGGTGGTGGACCTGCTCCGGCAGCGCGCGCGCCCCTACCTCTTCTCCAACACGCTCGCGCCGCCCATCGTCGGCGCGAGCCTGGCCGCGCTCGCGCTTCTCGAGGGCTCGACGGCGCTCCGCGACCGGCTCGTCGCGAACGCGCGCCGCTTCCGGGACGGCATGGCCGCCGCAGGGTTCCGCCTCAAGCCCGGCGAGCACCCCATCGTCCCGGTGATGCTCGGCGACGCGCGGCTCGCGAACGACGTCGCCCGCGACCTGCTCGGAGAGGGCATCTACGTCGTCGGCTTCAGCTTCCCGGTGGTGCCGAAGGGGGAGGCTCGCATCCGCGTGCAGCTCTCCGCGGCACACACCCCGGACATGGTGGACCGGGCGCTGGCGGCCTTCACGGCCGTGGGGCGGCGGCGCGGCGTGATCCCGGCCCGGTAGCCGGCGCGCCGGGGCTCCGCCTAGAACACGAACTGCAGGCCGGCGCTCCACATGTAGTAGCCGGGCCCGAGCTGCCAGCTCTTCGGCGAGCCGAAGTCGTCCACGCCAGCCTTGGTGAAGTCGAGGAAGATCAGCGTCCGGTTGATGCCGGTGTCCTGGTCCATCTGCCGGGCCAGCGTCGGGTCGAAGAAGTCGAGGACCAGGGCGATGCCGAGCGTCGCCGACCAGCCGAAGGTGCCGCCCTGGCCTCGGACCTCCGCGCCCGATGCGTTGAGCGTCGTCGCGACCTGGCCGCCGGTGTTGGCCCACCAGACGTAGTCCAGCAGCGCCACGCGGACGTAGGGCTCGAACGGCACGTGCCACGTGTCGTACAGGTAGTCGAGGCGGTAGCCGAGCGCCACCGTCAGCGGGATCACCATCAGCGAGGTCGAGTCGCCGCGGGCCCCGTTCGGGGCGATGCCGTTGCCGTAGGCCTGCCAGTAGCCGGCGCCGAAGCCGAGGTCGAGGGTGCCGACCTCCGTGCCCCACAGCGAGCGACTGAAGAGGAACTGGAACAGCAGCGGACGGCCGGTGCCGAAGATGGTGGTGTACGGCGCGGCCCGGCCGTTGAACTCCGAGTCGATGTCGGGGCGGTAGGCGGAGACGGAGAGCTGGAGCGAGCCCCAGCGCGGGGACTCCCCCATCGACATGAACTGGGCGGCGGCGGGTGCCGGTGCGGCGGCCAGGGCGAGGGCGGCCGGGACGAGCGCCGGGGCGAGGAGCCGAGCGAGCCGCCTCATGAGCGCCTCCGGCGCAGGCCGAGGAGCGCGAGGATCGCCGCCGCCGGGGCGAGCGCACCTCTGCCGCCGGTCCCGCAGCCCCCCTGGTCGACGCCCCCGTCCGCCTGGTAGGTCTCCCAGAAGCCGACGAAGGGCAGGGGCGTGGTGGCGGTGGCGTCCGTGTACGGGGCGGACGCGGCGCCGACGTTCCCGTTCCCGGCAGCGCTCGTGCCCCGAGCGGTGACGGTGTACTGGACGCCGTTCTGGAGGTCGCCGCAGGTGATGACCTGGCCGGCGTTGCCGGTCTTGGTGGCGGTGGCGCCCGTCCCGCTGTTCGGCCTGCAGGTGACGGTGTAGTTCACGTCGCTTCCCACGGCGGTCTCGGTCGAGGTCGCCGCGCCGGCGGCGACCGTGACCTTCAGGGCGGCGTTCGCCGGGACCACGCTCGAGAGGGTCGGCGCGGGAGGCACCGCCAGCCAGAAATCGAAGGTACCCGCCGCGACCAGGGTGGCGGTGCTCGTGCTCGCGACAGGAACCAGGTAGACGCAGAGGGCCACCGGCTTGTCGTTCGCGTCCAGGCAGTTGACCCCCGCGGCGCTCTGGATGTTCGCGACGAAGATCGTCGCGGAGTCGGTGAGCGTCGGGGAGGTGAGGTCGTTCTCGACCGTGGCGGAGGAGCCCGCCGCCGGGACGGTGCTCGAGCAGGCGCTCGCTCCCGAGCCGGCGTACGCGGCGAGCCGGTAGACGTCGCCCGTCCCGGGCGACGTCCCCGAGGTCCAGTTCCACGTCGTCTGGGCGGTGGTGCTGCTGCAGTTGGCCCGGTTCGCGTACGTCGGGTCGGGCCTCACGGTGGCCTGGGCAAGCGCGACACCGGGCAGGAGCAGCAGGAGCAAGGCGGGTCGGCGGGCCATGTTGGACGGCGATTCTGCAAGCAGAAGGCCACCCTGGCAAGCGTCGAGCGGCCAGAAACACCCGTCCAGGCTTCGATTTTTCCGGCGAGGTGCGGAGCGCTCGGGCCGGTGGCGACGAAATGGCAATCCGCGCCGCGAGGGGCGGCCGCGGCTGCCAATTTGTCAAGGACCCTCGACGCGGCCGGCCCGCACCGACGAGCCTCCGTCCCACGGCGGCGGCCGGTCGAGGGCGAGGCGCCCCGAGCGCGGCGGGTCAGGCGAGGAACCGGTCCCGCAGGATGCGGGCGATCCTCACGGCGTTGGTGGCGGCTCCGAGCCGCAGGTTGTCGCCCACCACGAAGAGGTCGAGGCCGCATTCCTGGGTGGCGTCGTCGCGGATGCGCCCGACGAGCGCTGCATCGTCGTGGACCGCCAGCATGGGCATCGGGTAGACCCGCTCTGCCGGGGAGTCGAGCACCTTCACGCCCGGCGACTTGCGCAGGATCTCCCGCGCCTCGGCGGCGCCGAGCTTCCGACCGGTCCGGAGGTTCACGGCCGCCCCGGTGCCGTGGAAGACCGGCACCCGAACGGCGGTGGCGGTGGCGAGCAGGCTTGGCGCGCCCAGGACCCGCCGCAGCTCGGCCTGCACCGCCGCCTCCTCCTCCGTGGACCCGTCCGGCCCGAAGGCCCCCACCTGCGGCACCAGGTTGAAGGCCATGCGGTGGGAGAGGTCGGAGGGGTCGGGCTCCTCCCCGTTCAGGAGCTTCAGCACCTCGGCTTCGAGCTGCCGGGCGCCGCGCCGGCCGGCGGCGGTGGCCGGCTGGTAGAGGGCCACGGCCGCGCGCTCGATCCCGGCGACGCGCCAGAGCGGTCCGAGGACGAGCGCGAGCGGCACGACGGCCGCGGACGGGCTGGCGACGATGCCCTTGGCAGCGTAGCCGGCGATCGCCTCCGGGTTCGCGTCGGCCACCACCAGCGGCACCTCCGGATCGGCTCGGAAGGCCGACGAGGTGTCGACCACCACCACCCCCTCGGCCCGGGCGCGCGGCGCCCAGGCGCGAGCGACGTCGGCACTGGCCGCGAAGACGGCCAGGTCGAGGCCGCGGAAGGCCTTGTCTCCCGGCGCCTCGACGACGAGCTCTTCCCCCTGGAGCTCGACGCGCTCCTCCCTGGATCGCTCGGACGCGAAGAGCCGCACCTCGGACGCGGGGAGCTCCCCCTCCTGCAGCAGCTCGAGGAAGGCACGCCCCACTGCGCCGGTGGCGCCGAGGAGCGCGATCCTGAGCGGACGTCCGGTCATCGTTCGATCCTCCTGTTGCGGGGGTCCCGGCCGTCAGAGAAGCAGGTCGCGGAGCGCGGGCTCCAGGGCCGGGAAGCGGAAGTGGTATCCGAGGGCCAGGGCCTTGACCGGTAGCACCCGCTGGCTCGAGAGGACCACCTCCGCCATCTCGCCCAGCGCGGCACGCAGCACGAAGGCCGGGGTGGGGAGCCGGCTGGGGCGGCGCAGCACCCGGCCGATGGCTCGGGCCAGGTCGCGGTTCCGCACCGGCTCGGGAGACGTGGCGTCCAGCGGGCCCCGGGCGCGCCCGTCGGCCAGCGCCAGCTCCAGCAGCCCCACCTGGTCGTCGAGGTGGATCCAGGACTGCCAGAAGGCGCCGTCGCCGACCGGGCCGCCGGCCAGCAGCCGGAAGGGGAGTGCCAGCTTCGGCAGCGCCCCGCCCTCCCGGGCGAGCACGATGCCGGTCCGCAGCTTCACCACCCGGGCGCGGACGGCCGCAACCTCCGCCGCCGCCTCCCACTCCACGCAGACGCGGGCGAGGAAGTCGTCCCCTGGCGCCGACGACTCGTCGAGGACCTCGTCGCCGCGGGACCCGTAGAAGCCGATGGCGCTGCCGTTCACGAGCACCGACGGGCCGCGCTCCGCGATCACCGCGGCGACGTTGCCGGTGGCCTCGACGCGGCTGTCCCGGATGGCGCGCTTGCGCTCCGGAGTGAAGCGGCCGCTCGCCACCGGCTCGCCGGCGAGGTTCACGCAGGCGTCGCAGGTGGCGAGTGCCTCCTGCCACGGTCCGGGCCGCGCCGGGTCCCCCTGCACGGCCCGGACACCGGACGGGAGCCCCTCGGGGGCGGCGCGCCGCGACAGGGCCAGCACCTCGTGTCCCTGGGCGGCGAGCGAGCGGGTGAGCGAACGGCCGATCAGCCCGGTGGCACCGGTGACGAAGACGCGCATCTGGCTAGCTCAATACCGCGGCGGCCGCGTCGGCGCCGGGGACGTGGCGAAGTCCCCAGACGAGGAGTACCAGCGCCGCAGCCAGCGCGACGTAGGCGAGCCCCCATCTCAGGGCCTGGCCCGCGGTCATGGGAACGGCTCGCGCCGCCCGCTCCTGCAGCTCCAGGTTGCGCAGGAAGAGCGGCTCGGACGGTGATCCCGGGGGCGGACCGACGATGGCGCGCAGGTGCACCCACTGCGGCGGCCCGAGCCGCCCCGGTGCGGGCAGGAGCCGCATCGCCAGGGCCCCGGCGCGCGCGCGGACCTCACCGAGGAGCTCGAGCGCTCCGAGCAGCGCCACGAGCCAGAGGATGGAGAATCCCATGGACATGCCGAGGGCCACCGCTCCCGCCAGCCCGAGCAGTGATACCGCCAGGCCGAGCGCCGATGACCAGGAGGCGGCGAGCGCCTGCATGACCCGGCCGCCGTCGAGCGGCGCGATGGGGAGGAGGTTGAAGAGGTTCAGCAGCGCCCACCAGGCCGCCACCGCCGCGAAGGCCGGCTGGCGGGTCCAGAGCCAGAGTCCCGCCGGCAGGAGCGCGAAGGCCGAGCCCCAAAGCGGGCCGTTCAGCGCCACCCAGGCCTGTTGCCGGCGCGAGGTGAAGGAGTCCTCGGTCACCGCCAGCGCCCCGAGGAGCGGGACGAAGTACATCCCCTTCACCTTCATCCCGGTGCGTCGCATCGCATGGACGTGGCCGTACTCGTGGACGAAGAGCTGGAGCATGATGGCCAGGGCGAACTCCCAGGAGAAGAGGATCGACCAGGTCGCCGCCGAGGCCACGGCCCAGCCGACGTTGGCGGTCTTGGCGGCCTTGAGCGCGCCGCCACCCAGCTTCGTCAGCGCGCCGAGGAGCTTCATGCCGAGCGTGGCAACCAGGCCGAAGAGGCCGGCCCGCTCCGCGGCCGGCCGACGGCCCCGGCCAGGGCCCGTCGCCGCCGGGGCCGCCTCGACCTGGCCAGCCGCGGCCACGGCGACCTCGGCACGGGCGCCGGACGCCGGCGGCGTGCGCAGCTCCTCGGGAAGGACCTCCCAGGCCGGGACGCGCTCCACGAGCAGCGCCAGCAGGAGCGCCGCCTCGCGCAGGTCGACGACCTCGACCGGACGGCCGTCGGCGCCCGGGACCGCCGGGCCCGGCGCCGCGCCGGTGGGCTCGGCGAAGGCAAAGCTCCGCCCCTGCGGGTCGGCGACGGCGGCGTAGCGCTGCAGCGAGCCGTCGGGGCGCTGCACGAGCCCGAAGGCCAGCCGCAGCTCGTCCCAGCGGGCGGTGAGCTGCGCCCCGCCGCCGAGAACCCGCAGCCCGTGCTCGTCGGCCACTGCCCGCAGGCCGCGCGCCTGCCGGACGGCCAGGGTCACGCCGGCGGCGGCCGCGCCGAAGAGGGCCGAGAGGAGCGGCGGAACGTCGAAGGGTGCCGCCAGGCCCAGCCCGGCGGCGCCGCCGGCCAGGACCATCCAGGCGGCGTGCGACATGGGCGGGCGGAAGACGGCGCGCTCCACGCGGGTCACCTGCCCGCCACCGGCAGGCCGTTCGGAAACTTCACCTCGGCCTCGCTCGGTCGCAGGTAACGGGGCTCGAGCGCGAAGAGCGCCTGCAGGTCGAAGGCGGCGCCCAGCAGCCGCGGCGCGGCGAGCCGCGCCACCGCCGCCGCCGCGGGGGTGGCGGGCGCGCCCTCGAGCTCGGACAGCCCCCCTCCGAGGATGGCGCGATGGCGCTCGTACCCCTCGCCGAAACCGAGCGCCTGCGTCGCGCCGGCGGCGGTCTCGGCGCCGCGCGCCGGCCCGGCGGCCGGGCCTCTCGCGGCACCGGCTTCCCCGGTCCGCGCCGCCAGCAGCTCCGGCGGCAGCACCACCTCGGGCGCGGCCGCCTCCGGGACCCCGGCGCGAACCCGGTAGAAGCCCGCGTAGACCTCGCCTTTGCGGGCGTCCAGCAACGGCACCAGGAGCGCGCCCTCCGGCGCGAGTGGCGCGGCCTCGAGGGCCATGGCTGCCAGGCCCGAGGCGCCGGCGAGGGGGCGCCGTCGTGCGTAGGCGAGCCCCTTCCAGGTGGCGAGCCCGATGCGCAGGCCGGTGAACGAGCCCGGGCCGAGTCCCACCGCGAAGCCCCCCAGGTCGCGCACGGATCGCCCGACCCGGTCGAGCAGCTCGGTGAGGATCCCCGGCAGCCTGGGGCCGTGCCCGCCCGCAGGCAGCGCCGGGCGCTCGGCGAGCGCAGCTCGCACCTCGGCCGTCCCCGGCGCGAGGTCGACGAGCGCGCAGGAAAGGGTGAGCGTGGACGTGTCGACGGCGGCGACGAGCATGGCGCGAGGGGAGACTCCCCTCGTTTACCCCATGAGCCTTGCGATGTCGTTCTTGAAGACGAAGATCATGAGCGACACCAGCAGCAGGATGCCCACCAGGTTGGCGATCTCTCGCACCCGCAGCGAGAGGGGGCGACGCGTCACCACCTCGATGAGCGTGGCAGCGATGTGTCCGCCGTCCAGCACCGGAATGGGGAGCAGGTTCATGAGCCCCAGGTTCACGCTGATGAGCGCCATCTTGAAGAGGAAGCTCTCCCAGCCTTCCTGCGCCGCCTGGGCGGCGATGGAGAAGAGCATGATGGGGCCGCCCACCGTCTTGAAGCTGATGTCCCCCGAGACGATGCGGGCGATCCCCAGTGCCGTGAGCCGGACCACGTCGGCGAGCTGGCCCACGGCGTAGCCGAACGCCTCGGCCGGCCCCACCGCGCGCGTCACCTCCTGGGCGAGGAGCGCCCGCGGCTGCACCAGCGTCCGCTGGTCCGGGAAGAATCCCAGCACCACCTGCTTGCGGACCTCGCGGGTGAGCTCGTCCAGGTACTCCTGCTCCACCGGCACGAGCTCCACCTCGCGGCCGTCGGAGAGCGAGAGCTTCACCGGCTTCCCGGCCAGGAACTCCGGGGCCAGCTGGTTCAGCTCGCGGAAGGAGTGGACCGGCCTTCCGTTCACGGCGGCGACGGCGTCGCCGCGGCGCAACCCGGCCCGGTCGGCGGGGCTCCCGGGCGTGACCTCGGCGACGAAGGTGGAGAGGGTCGGGTCGGCGCCGGCCAGCACCGCACGCCCGGCCGCACAGGTGGGGACTCCGGCGAGCGGAAGCGGCAGGTAGGTGGAGAGCGGGGCACCGGGCAGGGCCACCGGGCGCTCGCGCACCACCTCCAGGTCCACCGGCGCGCAGCCCAGGGCGGCCAGGATCCGCTGCAGCTCGGCGAGGTTGCGTACCGGCTGGCCGGCGGCCTTCACCACCAGGTCGAAGGGCTCGAGCGGTCCGGCCTGGCCGGGCCGCAGCGGCGCCACCACCGCGGCGGCAAACGCCGGGGTGACGCCGATGACGCCGCGCACGGTGGTCTCGATGGGGGACACGTCCCGCTCGGCGGCTGGTGTCACCGCGAGCGCGAGCCGCTCGCCTCCGCGCTCCACCGCGAACTGGAGCCGCTCGCCGGGGTGCGGCCCGACGATCTGGCGGATGTCGGCGAAGTAGCGGATGGGCACGTCGCGCCCGCCGGGGGGCGTGACCGAGAGCACCCGATCGCCAGAGCGCAGCCCGCCCGCCGCTGCCGGCGATCCGGGCTGGACGGTACCGAGCGTCGGGCCCGCGACGGACGAGCCGTTCTGGCCGAGCACCAGCGCGAAGTAGATGAGGACCGGGAAGGCCAGGTTGGCCGCGGGCCCGGCGAAGGCAATGGTGAGCCGCTTCCAGGGCGGCGCCTCGAGGAACCCACGGCCCCGGTCCTCGGGCGGCAGCTCCTCGCCCGGGTCGTCGCCGGCCATCTTGACGTAGCCGCCGAGCGGCAGCGCCGAGACGAGGTACTCGGTGCCGCGCCACCGAAAGCCCAGCAGCTTCGGCCCGAAGCCGATGGAGAACTTGAGCACCTTCACGCCGAGCGCCTTGGCCGCGATGAAGTGCCCGAGCTCGTGGACGAAGATCAGTCCCCCGAGCAGGAGGACGATCGAGCCGATCTTGAGGAGGAGGTCGTTCACCGTGGGCGCCCTGGACCGCCGGACGGTTCATAGCCGGGGAACCGCCCGGCCGCACCAAACCTTTTCGGGGAGCCCTCCCCCCTCCGCCCGCCATCTGCCGCGCCAGCCCAGGGTCTCGGGTCAACGCCGCTCGACCCGCCGCTCCGCCTCGCTCTTCCCCCAGTCGCTCGCGGCGATGGCCTGATCCACCGAGCCCACCGGCTCGGGCGGGTGGGCCTCGAGGACCTCGCCGCAGATCCGGGCGATCTCGTCGAAGCGGCAGCGCCCGGCGAGGAAGGCGGCCACCGCAGCCTCGTCGGCGCCGGAGAGCACCGCCGGCGCGGTCCCGCCGATGGCGAGGGCACGGTAGGCGAGCGTGAAGGCCGGAAAGCGAACCGGGTCGGGCGCCTCGAAGGAAAGCCGCCCCACCCGCGCCAGGTCGAGCGGCTCGAGGTCGAGCGGGACGCGCGCCGGGTAGGCCAGCGCGTAGCTGATGGGCCCACGCATGTCGGAGATGCCGAGCTGCGCCACCACCTGCCCGTCCACGTATTCGACCATCGAGTGCACGATCGACTCGGGGTGGACGAGGATGTCGATGCGCGAGGGCTCCACGTCGAAGAGCCAGCGAGCCTCGATGACCTCGAGCCCCTTGTTCATGAGCGTCGCCGAGTCGACGGTGATCTTGTCCCCCATCGTCCAGTTCGGGTGGCGGAGCGCCTCCGCCGGCGTCACCGACCCCATCCGTTCCGCCGGCACGTTCCGGAGCGGGCCGCCCGACGCGGTGAGGACCAGGCGGCGCACCTCGTCGCGGTTGTGGCCGGCGAGCGACTGGAAGATGGCGCTGTGCTCGCTGTCCACGGGGAGGATGCGCACCCCGCGGCGTGCCGCCCGCGCCACGAGCAGCTCGCCCGCGAGCACCATCGACTCCTTGTTGGCGAGCCCCACCGGCTTGCCGGCCTCGATGGCGGCGGCGGTGGAGCGCAGCCCTGCCCCGCCGGAGATGGCGGCGAGCACGAAGTCCGCCTCGGGCAGCGTGGCCACCGCCACCGCCCCCTCCTCGCCGATGGCGATCTCGGGCGCGGCAGGTCCGAGCCGCTCGGAG
>Ga0209253_10000405_pt1 | contig 36684 bp, 31 predicted proteins | sample FrelakmetBRP12BR_FD_187145 | JGI IMG/M metagenome (GOLD analysis project Ga0209253, IMG submission 187145) | Freshwater lake sediment microbial communities from the University of Notre Dame, USA, for methane emissions studies - BRP12 BR (SPAdes)... | ecosystem: Environmental > Aquatic >... | reverse complement strand
CCCGTTCTTTGCGCTGGCGACGCCGCGTTCCGGCGGCGCTAGCTGGGGTAAGTTCAACCTGACGGATTACCTGTACTCCGAAGGCAACCAGGTGGTTTCCGGTCTTGCACACCAGCAGGACTTCGACCTGTGGGGCGGATTGCGCCTCCCGGGAGGCGGCGAGGGCGTAAACCGCGTGACGGCGGGTGTGTTCTACCGCGACGTGAGCTACGACGACTGGAGGTGGTCGGATGGGAGGCCGTACCCCACCCCCGAGGGGCGCAAGATGTCAGGGCCCCAGGTCGGTTTCGAACGCCAGTCCGGGCGCTGGGTAGTCGCACGGGGCTTCCGGGGGTGGCAGGCGCAGGAGGACCTCCCCCTGGGACCCAACTGGAGCGCTACCGCCGGTTTCTCGCTGCCCGTATTCGGCGCCGACGAGCCGCGCTTCCCGCTCCTGGGCCAGGTCAACGCGAGCTTCCTCTCGGGCAAGCAGTTCTCATGGGTGAACCTGGCGGTCGAGGGGCGCGCCGAGCAGGGTCGCGTCGACAACACGATAACGCACTTCGCGATCGGCACCGCCCGGCTGGGGCCGGTCGGGTTCCGCGGCCGCCTTGGCGTGGATCTGGGTCACAACCTGGACGGCAACGTTCAGCTCCCCCTGGGGGCCGACACCGGTCTTCGGGGGTGGGAACCGGACTACTTCGACGGCACCTCACGGGCGGTGGCGAACCTGGAGTGGCGGCACCAGCTGACCGGAGAGGTGTTGCACATCGCGATCATCGGCGTGTCGCTCTTCGCCGACGTGGGCAGGACGTGGAACCCCAGGGTGGGCCCGTCCACCGACGGCTGGCGCAAGGACGTGGGCATCGGGCTGCTGATCGAGTCCACCCGGGCCTCGAGGCTGCGGATCGTGCGGATCGAGGCGGGGTGGCCCGACCGCGGCAAGGGGCCGCTCATCCTCATCACCGGCGCCCCGATTTTTTAGCAGGGAGGGCTAGGCCCTGGAGATGTACTCCCCGGTGCGGGTGTCCACCACGATCTTGGTGCCCGGCTCGATGAACTGCGGCACCGCAACGGTGACCCCCGTCTCAAGCTTGGCGGGTTTGGGGCCGCCGGCGGCGGTCGCCCCCCTCATGGGTGGGTCGGTGTCCACCACTTGAAGCACAACCGTGTTGGGCAGCTCCAGCCCCACGGGCCGGTTCTCGTAGAAGTCCACGGTTATCACCGTGTCTGGCAGCATGTAGCCGAGGGCGTCGCCGAGGACCTCGTCGGACAGGGAGAGTTGCTCGAACGTCTCGGTGTTCATGAAGTGATGCCCGGAGGGATCGGAGTACAGGTACCGCATGTCGTGGGTGTCCATGCTCGCCTTCTCGACCCGGTCCTCGGACCGGAAGCGGTGCTCGAGCTGGTTGCCCGTCTTGAGGTTGCGCAGCTTGCACTGCACCATCCCACGCCAGTTGCCCGGAGTGACGTGGACGACCGCGAGGACCCGGTGCAGCTGACCGTTGTACACGATGATGTTGCCGGCCCGCATTTCCGTTGCCGCCAACTGCATGGAAAGACCTCCACACCCGGCGCCGCCGGGGGCAGGGAGTATACCACCGGAGGCCGGGTATCGCACTTTGCTCCCGGCGGGGCGACGCAGGCTCCGCCAAGCGAGCAGCGTGCCACGAGGGTGGCGTCTTCTCGAACCAGAGTGCGAGCACCCGGCTCCGAGGGGCCGCAACCCTGAAGGGCAGGTCAAAGAACAATTGCTCCTGAGAAGAAATCCGGGTATCGTGCGCGCGGAGGCTAGGGGCATGGATCTGCGCCTGCGCGGCAAGCGCGCCCTGGTCACGGGCTCCTCACGCGGGATCGGACGGACGATCGCCCTGTCCCTCGCCGACCTCAAGGTGGACGTGGCCATCAACTTCTTCCGCCACCGCGCGCCCGCGGAGGCGGTGGTGAGGGAGATCGAGGCGCGCGGCGCCCGGGCCCTGCTCGTGAAAGGCAACGTGGCGGACGAGGCCCACGTCTCACGCATGTTCGACGAGATCGAAGCGGCATGGGGCGGCCTCGACATCCTCGTGTCGAACGCGGCGTCGGGCGTTCTCAAGCCTGTCAGCGAGCTGACCCTCCACCACTTCCACTGGACGATGGACATCAACGCTGCGGCGCTCCTCCCGCTCGTGCAGCACTTCCTCCACCTGCCGGCGCAGGGGCCGCGCTCGGTGGTCGCGGTGTCCTCGCTCGGCGCCGTGCGTGCGATCCCCAACTACACGGCCGTGGGCGCCTCGAAGGCGGCGCTCGAGTCGATGGTTCGTCACCTCGCCGCCGAGCTCGCCCCGCAGGGCGTGCGCGTCAACGCGGTCTCCGCCGGAACGGTGGACACCGACGCCCTCAAGCACTTCCCCAACCGCCAGCAACTCCTGGACGAGTCGGCCCGTCGCACGCCGGCCGGGCGCCTGATCACCCCGCAGGACGTGGCCAACGCCGTGGTGTTCCTGTGCACCGACTTCGCCTCGATGATCCACGGCCAGACCATCGTGGTGGACGGGGGCTACTCGATCCTGGCCTGACAGGGACCGCCGAAGGGCGGACCCTGTATCTCGGACGGGGCGAACGGTCTCGTCGGGAAGGGGGAGGCTGGAGCGAAGGATGCGGTCACCTCTGATCATCGGCCACCGCGGCTTCGCCTCGCGCTTCCCGGACAACTCCCTGGCGGGCGTCGAGGCCGCGATCGCGGCAGGAGCCGACGGCGTCGAGGTGGACGTCCGCCCCTGCGCCGACGGCACATGGGTGTGCCACCACGATCGCTCCCGGGGGGGAAGGCCGGTGCGCGAGTGGCATCTGGAGGCGCTGCGCCGCCACGGTGTTCCGACGCTCTCCGAGGTCGCCGGTGCCGTGCCTGGTCATCGCATGCTCTTCGTGGAGGTCAAACCGCTTCCGGCGGCCGACCTGCTGGAGGGGCTGGGGGTGCTCGTGGCGCTTCTGGGCCCGAGGGCGTCGAGCACGCGGGTCATCTCCTCCTCGGAGCCCGTGCTCGCGGCGGTGCGGGAGGCGCTGCCGGGAGTCGCGCTCTCGCTGGTCTTCGACGAGGTCCCGGTGCGGCTGCCCGATGGCCTCGAGCTGTCGCCTCTTCACAAGCTCGTGGAAGCACTGCTTTCGACTGGCCGGCCGCTCCACCCGTGGACGGTGAATCGGCCGGAGCGGATGCGTGAGCTTGCCCGGGCGGGCGTGGCCTCGATAACCACCAACGACCCGGGCCTCGCGCTGGAGGTGCTCCGTGGGTGATGCTGGGGAGGTCGGCATTCTGGTGCCGAACCTCTTCCTCCGGGTGCCGGTCGAGACGGCGGTGCGGGCTGCGGGCTTGCGCCCGCTGCCGCTTGCCGACACCGGCCAGGCTTCGCGGTCGGGGTGCCGGGTCGTGGTTGTGGATCTCGAGGCGCTCGGCGGCGACCCGGCGGCAGCGGTGCGAGTCCTGGCGGTCGCCGGTAAGACCGTCCTCGCGTTCGGCCCGCACGTGCAGGGGGATATGCTGGCGGCCGTGCGCGCGGCCGGCGCGGTCGTGCTGCCGCGCTTGGTGTTCCTCGAGCGCCTGCCGGAGCTCCTCGCGGCGGCACTCGGGAGGAGCGCGACCTGACGGGGCCTCCCTGGGAAAAGGATGACGACATGGGTACCAAGAATGTTGCGCCCGAAATCAAGCTGCTTCTCGCCCTGCTGGACGAGGCGTACGACCGTCCGGGCTGGCACGGCCCGAACCTGCGCGGGGCGCTGCGGGGGCTTGCAGCGGACAAGGCGGCCTGGGAGCCGGCGCCCGGCCGCAACAGCGTCTGGCAGATCACACTGCACTGCGCCTACTGGAAGTACGCCGTATGCCGGCGGCTGACAGGCGCGGGCGCAAGGGGCTCGTTCCCGCGCAGACCGAGCAACTGGCCGGCCTTGCCGGTCCGTTGCGATGCGGCCTCCTGGAAGCAGGACCTGGCGCTTCTCGACGAGCAACACCGGCTCCTGCGCGAGGCGGTGGCCTCGTTCCCGGCGGGGCGCCTCTCGGAGCGACGCGGCACCTCGACGGCGGCCCGCCTGATCTACGGCATCGGTGCCCACGATCTCTACCACGCGGGGCAGGTCCGCCTGCTCATCAAGCTCTCGGGCGGCAAGCGGAAGGGCAGGCGCTCCTGAGGAGGGACCGGTGCAGGGGAGGCCGTATAATCCCGGGGTGGGGGAGACTGCATGGACCTTGACCGGCTCGTCCAACGACTCTCGGACCCCGACTTCTACCCCGAGCCCACCCGTGATGTCGAGGTGATCCAGACCCACATCTCCTACATCTTCCTGACGGACACCCACGCGTACAAGGTCAAGAAGCCGGTGGATTTCGGCTTCCTCGACTACACCACGCTCGCCAAGCGGCTCGAGTGCTGCGAGCGGGAGGTCGCGCTCAACAGTCGCCTTTGCCCGGACACCTACCTGGGCGTCGTGCCGCTGCGGGAGAAGGGCGACGAGCTGTCCCTGGGCGGTCCCGGGGAGACGGTCGAGTACGCAGTCCGGATGAAGCGCCTCCCGCAGGAGCGGATGCTGCGGAGGGTGCTCGCCCGCGGGGAGGGCGACGACGCGCTCTTCCGCCGCATGGCCCGCGTCGTGGCCGACTTCCACGCGCGAGCCGTGCTCTCCCCGGCGGCGGGGGCGCTCAAGGGTCTCGACGGCGTGAAGCTCAACTGCGACGAGAACTTCGCCCAGACCGAGAAGTACGTGGGCACGCTCGTTCCGGTCGCCGCCTTCGACTTCATTCGCACCTCGACCAACCTGTTCTTCGAGCGCCATTCGGCCCTGTTCGCGCGGCGGGTCAACGAGGGGCGCATCGTGGACGGCCACGGCGACCTTCACCTGGACTCCATCTGCGCAACAGATCCGATCCGGATCTTCGACTGCATCGAGTTCAACGAGCGCTTCCGCATCCAGGATGTGACCGAGGAGGTGGCGTTCCTCGCCATGGACCTCGAGTTTCACGGCTACGCGCCGTTTGCGAAGGCGTTCGTGGATGCGTACGTGGAGGCCTCGGGAGACGCCGAGCTTCTGGAGCTCCTGGCGTTCTTCAAGACCTACCGGGCGTACGTTCGCGCAAAGGTGAGCTCGTTCGCCGTGGACGACCCGCGCATCCCGGAGCAGGCCAAGGAGGCGATCCGGACGACCGCGTCACGGTACTACGAGCTGGCCGCTCACTACGCCGCCGCCTGCAACCCACAGCGCCTGATCGTCACGTGCGGCCTGACCGGCAGCGGCAAGAGCACGCTGGCCCGCAAGATCGCCGCGCTGTACGCGCTTCAGGTGGTCCGCTCGGACGTGGTGCGCAAAGAGATCCTGGGGCTCGCGCCCGACGCGCGCAGGCACGTGCCTTTCGACCAGGGGGAGTACGCCCCCTCGATGACGGAGCGGACGTACGCCGCGATGCTCGAGCGCGCCGCGCCGCTGCTGCGTGTCGGCCACGCGGTGATCCTGGATGGCTGCTTCATCAGGCGCTCTCAGCGCCGCAACGCCCGCAAGCTGGCGCGCCGGTTGGGGGTGCCGTTCCTGCTCCTGGAGTGCCGGACGAACGAAGAGGTCATCCGGGAACGACTTGAGCGGCGGGGGCAGAAGACCGGGGTCGTCTCCGACGGCCGCTGGGAGATCTACCACGGGCAGCTCAGGGAGTTCGAGCCGCCGGAGGAGATCCCCGGGGACGAGCGGGTGGTGCTCGACCGCTCCAAGCCGGTGGAGGAGCTGCTGCACGAGCTCGCCGCGGTGCTCCCGCGCGAGTGGCTGGACGCGCCGGGTGTCGGCATCCCCGCCGCGGCGGCCCCTGAGGTTCCGGCCCGGACTGCCTGACGCGGTTCGTGCGAAGTTCGCCGTCCCTTGCGGGATGACCTTGTCTTGCCAAGCGGGTGCGCGGTCCGCTTCTTCGTTGTCTCTGCGTGACGGCTCTTGGTTTGCCGGCACTGCGGGTGGCTGGGTGCGGTCTTGTGTCTCCCCAGCCGCTGTGGCCGAACTATCCGTTGCGGGGGCCCGCGCCGCTGCGCCCGCCTCACCGGCGCTATGAGCCCCCGCACCCCACGCTCGCCGCGCCAAAGGCGGGGCTCGCTGGCCTCCGCCCGCGACCGGACAGCGCGATCCGCCTCGGGGCCCCTCGGCGTTCGCACAAATCCGCGCCGCCGTCTCCCCAACGTGGCTCGCGCGTCCGGTGCCCGCGCGCTTCGGAGACATTTGCCACCCGCGGCACCGGCATTTGAAACCCCCCACCCTTCGGCTAGAGACACTCAAGCCGGGCCGAAATCACCTCGTGTCAGGGCCTTTCGAGCGTGTCGTCCCAGAGCGGGGGTTGTGGTGAGATCCGCCCCGCGGGCGATAGGAGTCATGGCGCCGGAGCGTGCGGGCGCCGAGCGGCCAGACCGGCGGGTGGAAACGCTGGCCGAGCCGAAGCGCCAGCGACGGCGAGGAACAGCGAGGGTCCGCTCGCCGGGCTGTGCCTGCTCGGTCGCACGCGAAAGCGGGTCGGAGGGCTGCGCTCGATGCGCAGCCCGAGCGACCGCTCATAGCCCGCGGGGCAAAAGAAAACCCCACGGAGTGGAGAACAAAACAGGGCCGCACGCAGGCACGCGTTGGACCGGCAAAACCAGAGCCGTCACGCAGCGACACAGAAGACCCCGGCCGCCGACCCGAAAGGCACCATCAGTCCAGATCGCGCGCGAGCTCCTTGCGGATCTCCTCGCCGAGGACCGCCTTGGCGCGGTACGCCGGGTCGTCCGCGACGACCCTGAGGACCGTGCCGTCGGTCTTCACCAGGCGCACCTGATCGGCGGTGAGCGGGAACCTGACGTACTGGACCGACGAGATGCGCGTTGGCGAGACCTGCGCGCGGTCGAAGACGGCGCGCGCGGGGGCTTCCTGTCCCACATGCAGCCAGAGGTGGGCGTCGAGCCCGAGGAGCTCCTGGAGGCGAGCCGCGCGCTCGGCCGGGTCCTCGTACTCGAGCATGAGCGTCGCCGAAAGCTCGCGGCCGGAGGGCACGATGGGGTTGTAGGCCGCAAGCTCGGCCTCGATCGCACCGGGGCGCTCCCAGCTCCCCTCGGCGCGCAGCATCTCGTGGACCTGGTACAGCATCGTCTCGCGCGTCTCGAAGTGTAGGGTGGCGTGCGCGCCCAGCTGGACGCGCCGCCGGTCCTTGAGCACCATGATGCGCCGCCGGAGCTCGGGCCGGGCGCGCTCGTACTCGTCGCGGGGCAGGATCTCGTCCTTGCGGATCTCGTCCATGGCGGCCTCCCCGGGGTCAGTCCGCCCCTGCGCCCGCAACCGGCGCGGAGACCCGCTGCGGGAAGCCGTCGTCCCGGTAGGCGCGCTCGAGGACCTCCACGGGGTGGAGCGCTCTCCTGCCGCACGCCTGCTCGAACTGCACCGCGGCCAGGGGGCAGTCGGAGGACCACACCTCCGCCTCGGCCTCTCTCATCCCGGCAAACGCCTTCTCGCCGTTGCGCAGGGAGAGCCTGAAGTACTCCTTCTTCATGGCCCAGGTCCCATCGTGGCCGCAGCACTCGGCGACCAGGCGCGGCCTGACGCCGGGTATCCGCCGCATCAGGTCCCGGCCCCGGAACCCAATGCTCTGCATTCGGAGGTGACACGGGGCGTGGTAGGCCACTGACGCACCGGGTGTGCTCCGGAAGTCCTCCTTGAAATGCCCTTCGGCCCTCAACTCCCAGAGGTACTCGCAGAGGTCGCGGGTCGCCGCGGCCACCCGCCGTGCCGCCTCTGCGAGGGAGCGGTCTGCCGGGTCGTCGAGCAGCAGGGGAAGCTCCTCCCGCATCATGAGGCTGCAGGTGGGATTGATGACCGCGATGCGGTAGCCGCGCTCGACCCAGGGCGCGAGCGCCGTGACGTTGCGCTTCGCCTTGCGGCGCGCCAGGTCGATGTCGCCGGCGTCGAGGGCAGGCATCCCGCAGCACTCGACGCCCGGGCAGGCGATGCGGCACCCGTTGTGCCGGAGGACGGCGACGGCCGCCTTTCCGACGGCCGGGTTGTTGTAGGTCACGAAGCAGGTGGCGAAGAGCACGACCGGGTGCTCGCCGTCGGGCGTCTCCTCGGCGCCCCCGGTCTGGGTGCGGAACCAGGCGTCGAAGGTGGGGCTCGAGAAGCTGGGTAGAAGCTTGTCACGGTGGATCCCGCCGACCGCCTCCATGAGGATGCGGTTGGGCCTGAGCCGGTTCCCCCAGTTGGCGAGTCCGGGGAGCAGCGACCCCAGGCGGCCGAGGCGGTCGGGATCCGAGAGCATCCGGTCGCGCAGCGGGATCCCGCCCTCCCGCCGGGCGATCGCCTTGGCCCGGAGCATCAGGCGCGGGAAGTCGAGCTTGAACGGGTGGTTCTCCTTCTCGGTGTAGGGGCACTGGGTGTAGCAGAGCTTGCACTGGAAGCACTCGTCCACGACCTTGCGCCGTGTTTGCTCAGGGATTCGCCGCACGTCGCCGTGGGTGTCCACCGCGTCGAACAGGGTGGGGAACGACTGGCAGTACTTGAAGCACATCCGGCAGCTGTGGCAGAGCTCGAAGCTGCGTTCGAGCTCCTTGGCCAGGGCCGAGCGCTCCCAGTAGAGCGGCTCGTTCGGGTTGTAGGTCAGGCCGTCGGTCGCCTGGAAACGGATGTCGGGGAGAGCCCCCGGTGTGTCACCCATACGCCCCCCTTGCAGCACCCTCTGAGAGAACGACGCGCGGCCGGGGGCGACGGTCGGCTGCCGCCCCCGGCCGGCGTTGTTTCAGATCACAGGGTGTCCAGCGCCTTCTGGAACTTGCCGGCGTGCGAGCGCTCCGCCTTGGCGAGGGTCTCGAACCAGTCGGCGATCTCGGGGAACCCCTCCTCCCGCGCGGTCTTGGCCATGCTCGGGTACATGTCGGTGTACTCGTGGGTCTCGCCGGCCACCGCGGACGCCAGCATCTCGGGGACGTCGGTGAACGGCATGTCCGTCGCCGGGTCGGCTACCTTCTTGAGGTAGTCCAGGTGGCCGTGGGCGTGCCCGGTCTCGCCCTCCGCGGTGTCGCGGAAGAGGCCCGAAACCTCGGCGTAGCCCTCGATGTCGGCCTGCTTGGCGAAGTACAGGTACCGGCGGTTGGCCTGGGACTCGCCGGCGAAAGCGTACTTCAGGTTCTCCTGGGTCTTGCTTCCTTTCAGTTGCGCCATCTCACACCTCCATTCAGCGTTTTGGGTTTCTCGGACGCCCGGCCGCGCCAGCGCCGGCCCGGCGGTTGCTCGCTTCTGTGCGATGTGTTGCACGGGCGCCGCGGCCACCCGCGCACCTGCCACAGACGACCTCGTACTCGACTCGAACACCGGTGACGGCCAGCCCCCCCGGCAAGCTGGACGGCGGCTTCAGGGGAGGCCGGAGGTTCGAGGCCACGTCGAAGATGCGCCCGCACTGCCGGCAGACCGCGTGGTCGTGTGCGTGCGTCGTGCCGTCCACCCGTAGCAGGGCCCCCTCGCCGGCGACCGGCCGGCAGAGGCCCGCGCGCAGGAACGCCTCCAGCGTCTCGTAGACGGTGGACAGGGAGAGCGTTGGGTGCTCGGGCTTGAGGGTGTCCAGCACCGCCTGCGCGGACGGGTGCGTCCTGTCCGTCTCCAGCAGCCTGAGGATGGCCAGGCGCGGCGCGGTCGCTTTCAGGCCGGCCGCGCGCAGCCTCTCGGCGCGACCGCCCCCATCGTGGGACGGCGGGGCAGATATTCGGAATAATTCCGAACTCATAACCCCTGATTCTTCCCGCTCCTGCGCCCCCTGTCAAGCCCGGGAGCGCTGGATGGTCAGCGCGGCTTGTTGAGCATGGCGAGGGCGCGCTCGAGGTTGGCTCGCCCCTTCCAGAAACGGGGGTTGAGGCGGACCGCTTCGCGGAAGTGCTCCACCGCCTCCGCGGTGTGCCCGGTACGGATCAGCGCCACGCCCAGCCCGTTGTGCGCCAGGTAGTCGTCGGGGGAGGGGTTCCGCAGCGCCTCCTCGTACTGCGCGATCGCGTCTTCGTAGCGCCCCGCCTTGGTGTACACCGCGCCGAGGTTGACCAGCACGGTCGTGTCCGTCAGATCGATGTCGAGGGCAGCACGAAGGCGAGGGCGAGCAAGGTCCTCTTCTGCACCGGCGAACGATACCACCGGGTGGTCGTTGGCTGCCGCGGAAAAGCGGTTCTTCTACTCCCTCTCTACGAGGAGCTCCTGGACGAGGCCGTCCGGAGTCCGGCGCATCAGTACCCGCAGCGCCCCGGACTTGAAGACCATGCGGAGGCGCGCCGTTTCCATGCCCCCGCGCTCGGACATCCTCACGACCTCGACGCTCTTCGGCTGACCCCTGCGCTTGAGCTGGCCTGAAGCGTCGCGGGCCCTCTCGGGGGTGAGGTAGATACCGAACTCCTCGCCGAGGCGGGCTCGGTCCACGCGCCCCGCCTGGAGCTGTGCGAACAGCTCCTTGGCCACCTCGGCAGCCGGAGGCCCGGCCACCCTTGGCACCGGCTGGGCCGGGGGCATCAGCAGCGTGAGCAGTGCGTCGTTGAGTTTTGACAGGCTCGTACTGTCCTCGCAGTTGGTGAGCAGGACGAGAGCCGAGCGCGTGGCAGGAATCATCGTGTTCTCCGCCAGAAAGCCGCTGACGGCACCGCCGTGCGAGAGCACCGTGATGCCGCGCGGTTCGGTGACGTCCAAGCCGCAGCCGTAGGCTGTTGTCCGGCCCTCGCCCAGCCGGCGGGGTGTGGTCATGAGGGCATACTGCTCGGGCTCCAGGACCCTCCCGGTCATGAGCGCGAGGTCCCACCTGGCCAGGTCCGAGGGGCTTGCCCACAGGGCGCCGGCGGCACCCATCCAGCCGCGCGCCTCGTAGACGGCGGGCTCCCAGGGCGCGAGGCCGAACGAGGTGTAGCCGGTCGCGAACCCCGGCCCGGACTTTTCCGGCTCGAACGCCGAGTGGGTCATTCCCAGCGGCGTGAGGATGCGCTCCTGCAGGAACTGGCCGAAAGGCTGCCCGCTGACCTTCTCCACCACGAGTCCGAGGATGATGAATCCGGTGTTGCTGTACGAGTAGCGCGTGCCCGGCTCGAAGTCGAGCGCGCCGGTCGCGTAGCGCCGCGCAAGCTCGTCGGCGGCGATGGGCGCCACGAGACGGCGGTCTACAAAGTCGAGGGGGTAGAAGTCCGGGTAGCCGGAGACGTGGTTCATGAGGTCAAGGAGCGTGATGTCGCCGGCGCGGGTGAGACCGGGGAGGTACTGGGAGACCGGATCGGTGACGGAGAGCTTCCCTTCACCGGCCAGCAGCAGGATGCATGCGGAGGTGAACTGCTTCGTGACCGAGCCGACGGCGAAGAGCGCTTCCGGCGTGACCGGCGCCCCGGCCGCGATCGATGCCTTTCCGTACCCCCTTTCCAGGGCGACCTTGCCGTCGCGGACGATGACCACCGAGAGCCCAGGAATACCCCGGTCCTTCGCGTAGCACCCGATGTAGGCGTCGATGGCTGCAACGCCGTACTCCTTTGGCGGCTGACACTGCTCGCCGACGGCGAAGCCCGCTGACCCGCTCAGCGCCAGCGCGATGATCCCGACCGTGCGTCTCATTGCGCCCTCCCGTGCTACCCGGCGGAGAGTGTAGCCCCTGGGAGGGGCTTCAGATGGCCCGGCGGGCGGCGAGGCCGAGCAAGGGCTTGAGGTAGTGCCCGGTGTAGCTCGCGCCGACGCGGGCCACCTGCTCGGGTGTGCCGGCGGCGACGACCTTTCCGCCGGCATCGCCGCCCTCGGGGCCCAGGTCGATGACGTGGTCCGCGGTCTTGACCACGTCGAGGTGGTGCTCGATCACCACCACGGTGTTGCCGCGGTCGGCGAGGGTGTGCAGCACCGCGAGCAGCTTCTTGGTGTCGTCGAAGTGCAGCCCGGTGGTGGGCTCGTCCAGGATGTAGAGGGTGGCGCCGGTGGCCCGCCGGGCGAGCTCCCTGGAGAGCTTGATGCGCTGCGCCTCGCCGCCGGAAAGCGTGGTCGCCGACTGCCCGAGGGTGATGTAGCCGAGCCCGACCGCGATGATGGTGTCCAGGACGCGGGCGATCTTGGGGTGGGCGGCGAAAAGCTCGCGCGCCTGCTCGACGGTGAGGTCGAGGACCTCCGCGATGTTCATCCCCTTGTAGCGCACCTCGAGCGTCTCGCGCCCGTAGCGTTTGCCCTTGCACACCTCGCAGGTGACGTAGACGTCGGGAAGGAAGTGCATCTCGATCCTGATCTGGCCGTCGCCGGCGCACGCCTCGCACCGGCCGCCTCGCACGTTGAACGAGAACCGGCCTGGCTTGTAGCCGCGCGCCCGCGCCTCGACCGTGAGGGCGAACAGCTCGCGGATCGGATCGAACACCTTCGTGTAGGTGGCCGGGTTGGAGCGCGGCGTCCGGCCGATGGGGGACTGGTCGATGGCCACGACCTTGTCGAGGAACTGGACGCCCTCGATGCGCTCGTGGGCGCCGGGTCGGTCCAGCGCGCGGTACAGCGCGCGGGCGCACGCCTTGTACAGGATCTCGTTGATGAGGGTGGACTTCCCGGAACCCGACACGCCGGTCACGCAGGTGAACGTGCCGAGGGGGAACGCCACGTCGATCCCCTTGAGGTTGTTCTCCCTGGCGCCACGCACCACCAGTTGCTTGCCGCTGCCTTCCCGCCGCGCCGGCGGCACCGGGATGGCGAGCTCACCCTTGAGGTAGCGGCCGGTGAGCGAGCGCCGGACCGCCATGATCTTCTGCGGCGGACCCTGCGCCACCACCTCGCCCCCGTGGATTCCGGCGCCCGGGCCGAGGTCCACGATCCAGTCCGCCTCCCGCATCGTCTCCTCGTCGTGCTCGACGACCAGCACGGTGTTGCCGAGGTCGCGCATGCCCCGGAGGGTCTCGAGGAGCTTGCGGTTGTCGCGCTGGTGCAGGCCGATCGAAGGCTCGTCCAGCACGTAGAGCACGCCCATGAGCTTCGAGCCGATCTGGGTAGCCAGTCGGATGCGCTGCGACTCGCCGCCGGAGAGCGTGCCGGAGGCGCGGTCGAGGGTGAGGTAGTCGAGACCGACCGCGGCCATGAACCCGAGGCGGTCGGAGATCTCCTTGAGGATCTTGGCGGCGATCGTCTGCTCTCGTGGGGTGAGGGTGAGCGTCCCGAACCACCCGACGGCCTCCTTCACCGGGAGCCCGACGACGTCGTGGATCGTGTAGTCCCCGACGCGCACCGCCAGCGCCTCGCGCCGCAGCCGCTTGCCGCCACACGCCTGGCAGGGGCGCATGGACATGAAGCGCTCGATCTCGCTCCGCGTGTCGTGGGAGGTGGTCTCGCGGTGTTTGCGCTCCAGGGCCGGCACGAGCCCCTCGAACGGCGCGCGGTACTCCCAACGCGAGCGCTCACCCACGAACGCGAACTCCAGCTCTCGCTCGCCGGTGCCGAAGAGGATCGCCCGCCGCGCCGACTCGGGGAGGGTGCGCCACGGCCTCTGGAGCGAGAACTTCATGGCCTGCGCCAGCGTCTGCAGCTGGCGCCAGCGGAACGAGCGCCGCCCCTCCTGGACCACGGCCAGCGCGCCGGCGGCCAGCGAGCGCTCGGGATCGGCGATCAGCTTCTCCGGGTCCACCTCGTGCACCACGCCGAGCCCGGTGCAGGTCGGGCAGGCGCCCTGCGGGGAGTTGAACGAGAACAGCCGCGGCGAGAGCTCCGCGAGGGCGAACCCGCAGTTGGGGCAGGAGTGGCGGGAGGAGAGAACGAACTGCTCCTTGCCGATAGGGGCGATGCGCACCACCCCCTCGCCCACCTTGAGTGCCGTCTCCAGCGAGTCTGCGAGGCGGTTCCCGAGGTCGGGGCGCACCTCCAGGCGGTCGATGACCACCTCGATCGTGTGCTTCTTCTTCTTGTCGAGCTCGGGGGGGCTCGCGGCGTCCACCAACTGCCCGTCCACCCGCGCCCGTACGAACCCCTCGCGCACCATCTGCTCGAACAGCTTGCGGTGCTCGCCCTTGCGGCGCTCCGCAAGCGGCGCGAGCAGCAGGAAGCGCGTCCCGGACGGCATGTCCAGGATGCGGTCGGCCATCTGCTGGGTGGTCTGGCCCTGGATCGGGATGCCACAGTCGGGGCAGAACGCCTGGCCGATGGACGCGAACAAGAGGCGCAGGTAGTCGTAGATCTCGGTGACCGTGGCGACCGTCGAGCGAGGGTTCTTGGATGTGGTCTTCTGTTCGATGGAGATCGCGGGGGACAGACCCTCGATTGTGTCCACGTCGGGCTTGTCCATCTGCTCGAGGAACTGGCGCGCGTAGGCCGAGAGCGACTCCACGTAGCGGCGCTGCCCCTCGGCGAAGAGCGTGTCGAAGGCGAGGGTGGACTTCCCCGACCCGGAAACCCCTGTGATCACCACGAGCTTGTTGCGTGGGATGTCCAGGTCGATGTTCTTCAGGTTGTGCTCTCGGGCACCCCGGATCGTGATCGTCTCTCGCATCGTGCTCTCAAACCCGGCTCCGAGCCGCCGTCTTCCACTCGCGGTAGACGCGGTGCGCCTAGCGCCGGGCAACCGTTCATTCTACGCCTCGGCGGCGCTGCCGTGAAGCGCCGCGTGCACGGGTCGCCTCGGTGTCCGCCCGAACCGGTGAGCCGCCGGGAAACCCGGTACTATGGATAAAGTGGATCTTGCAGGCCTCTTCGCCAGGCGCCCGCGATGGGTCACGGTGGGCGTTGCGCTCGCGTCCCTGGTCACGGTTGGGCTGGCCGACTACCTGACCGGGCGGGAGGTGAGCCTCTCGGTCTTCTACGTGGCCCCGATCGCGCTTGCCACGTGGTTCGTCGGCCGGCGTGCGGGTGTCTTCTTCGCGCTCCTGAGCACGCTCACGTGGTTTCTCGCGGACGACATGGGACGTCCCCATGTCCAGCCCCTGGTGCCGTACTGGAACGCCCTGGTCCGGCTGGGCTTCTACGCGGTCATGGTGGTCATCCTGGCCAAGCTGAAGGTGGCGCTGGACCACGAGCGGAACCTCTCGCGCGAGGACCCCACAACCGGGATCGCCAACCCGCGCGCGTTCTTCGAGTGGGCATCCAGGGAAGTGGAGCGTTCGCGCCGCTTCAAGCGGCCGGTCACGCTTCTGTACCTCGACTGCGACGACTTCAAGACCGTCAACGATCGGCATGGTCACGCCGTAGGGGACGAGGTCCTGCGCGAGGTCGGCCAGGCCCTGCGGAGCGCTGTGCGGGAACTGGACTTCGTAGCCCGGGTCGGGGGCGACGAGTTCGTGGTCCTGCTCGCCGAGACCGACGCCGCCGGCGCACGGGTAGCGGTGCGCCGCCTCCAGGATCTGCTTTCAGGAGAGATGGTCAGGCGTTCCCGGTCCGTGACCTTCAGCATCGGCGCCGCCACCTTCGTCACCGGCCTGGGCTCGGTGGAGGAGGCTCTGAGGGAGGCCGACAGCCTGATGTACTCGGCCAAGACCAGCGGCAAGAGCGCCGCAAGGTTCGCCGTCTTCGGCGCAACCTCGTAGGCCCTATGCCGGCGGCCGAAAGGTCACTCGGTTTCGCCCGCCTTTCTTGCTGTCGTACATCAGCTCGTCGGCCCGCCTGACCAGGGTGTCCACGCGGTCACCCGGCCGCGCCAGGGTCGCACCGATGGACACGGTGATCCTGATGTTGCCGTTTGCGGTGGGCACACGCGAGCTGCCGATGAGCGCCCGGAATCGCTCGCCGAGGGCCTTGATCCTGTTCTCGTCCACGTTGACCAGGGCGACAAGAAACTCCTCGCCACCCCACCGGCCCACCAGGTCGAACGACCGTGCGTTGCCCGCCAGCGTCTTCGCGACCGTCAGCAGCGCCTGGTCACCGACGTCGTGACCGTGTTGGTCGTTGACCTCCTTGAAGTGGTCGATGTCGACGAAGAGCACGCCGAAGGGCCACCCGTACCGGTCCATCTCGTCGAGCTTGGCGCGCAGGTTGATCTCGGTGAACGCCCGGTTCGCGACACCGGTCAGCGGGTCCACGTAGGCCATCTCCTGCAGCTCCTTTATCCGCTGCAGAGCGGCCATCCCGGCGGTGTTGTCCGTGAAGACATCTACCGCCCCGATGATGTTCTTGTGCGCATCCTGGACCGGCGCGACACGGGCGCGCACCGGGACGCGGTGCCCCTCCTTGTGGTGTAGGAAGACATCGACGTCGCGCACCTCAGCGTCGGCCAGCGTGGCACTGATCGGGCAGAGGCTGCCGCACAGGAGGACACCCTCGGCGTTGACGTGGATGAGGAGCTCGTCGCAGCAGTGGGAGCCGATCACCTCTCCCCTGGTGAAGCCGGAGATCCGCTCGGCGCCCTTGTTCCAGTAGGTGATGCGGCGGTCCGGGCCCACGAAGTAGACGCCGTCGTAGAAGTTGTCGAGCAACGCCTTGAAGAAATCCGTTCGCAGAGCCATCGCCCCACGTCCTCCCGTGAGCTCCTGGACGTCCGGTAAGGTGATTCTAGTCCCTTTTCGGGCTTCACGTGTCAACTGGCCCGTTGCTGGCAGTCAGAATCGGCACCCGGTCGAGAGGGTGCCGTGCTGCTCCCTGGGGTGGTGATTGCAGGGAAAGCTCGTGGGTTTTCGGGTTTAGGTCCGGCGCAGGATCGATTGGAACTCGCTGGTGTCGTTGTCGTCCTTGGAGCCGACCGGAGTACCGCAGGCCGAGCACCGGTACTCATACTTGTTGCCGGTGGGCAGCACCAGCAGCAGCTGCCTGCGGACCGGGCGCGCGGCCCGGCAGCGGGGGCAGAAGAGCTCGGAGACCTCAAACTGGTCGAACTGCGAGCGCCCGCTCATCGAGCCCAAGTTGGACCTTCTTGCGGCGGGCGTCAAGGTGGGCCCCGCTTGTCGTTTCCGGGCCGGGAGGCTATCTTGACAGGCGAGCCGGGCGGCGGTCTTGGAAAACGGAACGACCAGTGGACGGCTGACCGAAAGCTCAAGACCGGCGGCGGTGGGCGTACTGCCCAGCCGTTGCAGGCGAGACGCTCGAGCCTGGGAGGTGCTGTATGCCTACCTACGTCTTCAAGTGCAGTGCTTGCGGGGAGCAGTTCGAAAAGGTCATGAGCATCTCGGAGCGGGAGAAGGGGAAACCGCCCTCGTGCCCGAAGTGCAAGAAACACAAAGTGGAGCGGGTCTACACGAGCTTCTTCGCCAAGACCGGCAGGAAGAGCTGAGGGCGGGGTCCGCCGGACCGCCTCTGCTTCGCCGACGGAGTCGACGCCTGCACCGGGGCGTGTCCGGGCCACTACAATCGGCCCGTGCCCACCTGGCTGGTCGGGACCAGCGGCACCTGGTACGACGGCTGGCGGGCGGTGTTCTACCCACCTGAGTTGCCGCGCAAGCGGTGACTCGAGTTCTGCCAGTGCGAGTTCAGCAGTTTCCTCGCCGCTGAGTCGCTGGTTTGCTTTGCGGAGCGCCGGCGTCCCGGAAGACGCTGCGGTCTACGCCTTTTTCAACAACGATGTGGGCGGCCACGCCGTCACCAACGCCCGCCAACTGCGTGCGCTCGCCGGGGGGCGCCCCGCCTCCGATTGAGGCACCGCATGGGCGGAAACCCCGGGTGCGTTGCGCTCGTATAGACCATTCGAATGGTGTCTCTACCCAATCCCCAGGACAAGGAGGAGTCATGACCATGCGAAGGAGTGGAATCGTCGTGGCCGTTGTGCTGGCCGCCGCGGTGGCGTGGGGCGCCGCGGGCGCCCCGGCCCCGGCCTACGTCCGCTACCCGGACGTCAACGGCAACAGGGTGGTGTTCGCCGCCGAGGGCGACCTCTGGGTCGCGTCTGACCAGGGCGGCATCGCCCGGCGGCTCACGACCCACCCGGGGACGGAGTACTTCCCCCGCTTCTCGCCGGACGGCACGAAGATCACTTTCACCGGCGAGTACGACGGGAGCCGTGACGTCTATGTGATCCCTACCGAGGGTGGTGAGCCTCAGCGGCTCACCTGGTGGCCCGCCCCGGACGAGGTGGTCGGCTGGACGCCCGACGGGAAGAAGGTGCTGTTCCGCAGCCGTGCGGAGAACCCGATGGGCTGGGACCTGTTCGCGGTCGGGCTGGACGGCTCCGACCCGGAGAAGCTCCCGATAGGGTGGGCGGCCAGGATCGACATCGACCCCGAAACCGGCATGTGGGCTTTCAACCGCACGATGGTGGAGGGCCGGACCTGGAAGCGGTACCGCGGCGGCATGGCGAGCGACATCTGGGTCGGCGACCCGGGCAAGGCCGACTTCAAGGTCGTGAGCAGGTTTCCCGGCCCCAACGAGTACCCGATGTGGCACAAGGGGCGTATCTACTTCCTTTCCGACCAGGGCGGCACCGCCAACATCTGGTCGATGAAACCCGACGGCTCCGACCGCAAGCGCCACACAGATTTCAAGGAGTGGGACGCGCGCTGGCCCGCGATGAGCCGCGACGGACGCATCGCCTTCACGCTCGGGGCCGATGTCCAGATCTTCAACGCGAAGGACAACACCGTGCGGAGGGTCAACGTCGAGCTGCCAAGCGACCGCACGCTCACCCGTGTGCGCTATCCCGAGGCCGCGCGCACCCTGACCTGGTTCGAAATCTCGCCCAAGGGCGACCGCGTCGTCATCGTCACCCGCGGCGAGATCTTCACGATTCCGGTCAAGGACGGGCCGACGATGCCCGTGAGCAAGGGCTCGGGGGCCCGCGAGAGCTGGGCCAGCTTCTCCCCCGATGGTAAGCGCCTGGTCTACGTGACCGACGAGGCGCGCGAGGAGGAGATCCGCACCGCTGACGCCTGGGGCCGCGGCACACCCAAGGTGGTCAAGCCCGCAGGCACTAGCGGGTGGTACTTCCCGCCGGTTTGGTCTCCGGACGGCAAGCAGATCGCCTACGCCGACCAGACGCAGTCGCTCTACGTGATCCCGGCCGAGGGCGGGACGCCGAAGCTGGTGGACAGATGCGAGCAGAACGAGATCCGCGAATACACGTGGAGCCCCGACGGAAGGTGGCTCGCCTACTCGAAGAACGCCCGCACCGACTACTCCTCGATCTACATCTACGACACCAAGAACGACAAGGTCCACCGCCTGACCGGCCCGTTCACCAACGACTACTCGCCGGCGTGGGACCCGCAGGGGCGGTACCTCTACTTCCTGTCCGATCGGTCCACCAACCCGGTGCTCGACACCCGCGACATCAACGTCATCGAGGCGCGCAACGTGGTGCCGTTCATGTTCCTGCTGCGCAAGGACGTCAAGGACCCGTTTGCGGCCCTAAAGGGCCTGCCGGACGAGGACGAGAAGAAGAAGGACGAGAAGGGTAAGGACGAGAAGGCCAAGGCGGACGAGAAGAAGCCGGAGGGTAAAGAGGCGACGAAGGACGACAAGGCCGAGAAGCCGCCGGAGCGTGTTGAGATCGACCTCGACGGGCTTCCAGAGCGTTTCGTGCAGCTGCCCGGCGTGGAGCGCGACCGCTACTTTGGCCTCTCCGCCACCGGCAAGTTCGTCTACTTCCTGTCGGGGCCGATCAAGGGCATGGACGAGCAGCCGGACTTCTTCGAGGAGGCGGACCCGGACGCCACGTTGATGAGCTACGACCTCGAGAAGAAGAAGACCAAGGCATTTACCGAGGGTGTCTCGGGCTACACGATCGCGCTCAAGTCCGACAAGCTCGCGGTCATGAAGAAGCGCGGCGACATCTACGTCGTGGACGCGGGCGCCGCCGCTAGCGAGCTCGGCGACGCCAAGGTCTCCCTCGACGGTGTGGTCGTGGAGCTCGACCCGCGCGAGGAGTGGGCGCAGATCTACTACGAGGCGTGGCGGCAGGAGCGCGACTTCTACTGGGACGCGGGCATGGGTGGTGTGGACTGGAAGAAGATTCGCGACCAGTACGCCACGATGCTGCCGCGCCTTGCCACCCGGGACGATCTGCGTGATCTGATCGGCGAGCTCATCGGCGAGCTCAACACCTCGCACACCTATGTGTTCGGAGGCGACGCGGGGGTGCGCGTGCCGCGCGTCTCGACGGGGCTGCTCGGCGCCGACGTGACCCACGAGGGCGACGCCTACAAGGTGACGCGCATCTACCGCGGCGACCCTGCTGACATGGTGCGCTCTCCCCTCGACGCGCCCGGTGTCATTGTGACCGAGGGCAGCTACATCCTCGCCGTCAATCACATGCCGTTCGCGAAGGGCAAGCCGTTCTTCGCCGCGTTCGAGAACCTGGCGGAGAAGGACGTCGTGCTCACGGTCAACTCGAAACCGGTCACGGAGGACTCCCGCGACGTGGTGGTCCGCACCCTCGGCGGGGACCGCGACCTGCGCTACGCCGACTGGGTCCGCAGGAACCGCGAGTACGTGGCTGGTAAGACCGGCGGGAAGATCGGGTACATCCACCTGCCCAACATGGGTGGCGACGGGATGACCCAGTTCAACACCTGGTTCTTTCCGCAACTGGACAAGGAGGGCATGGTGGTCGACTGCCGCTGGAACGGCGGCGGCTTCGTTTCCGAGATCATCCTGGAGCGTTTTCGCCGCAAGGTCGACGCCTTCGGTCGCGCCCGCGGCGGCAACATCATCACCTACCCGTACCGCACGCTCAACGGGCCGTTCGTCGTGATCACCAACGAGTACGCGGGCTCCGACGGTGACATCTTCCCGGCCGCCGTCCAGCTCGAGAAGCTCGCGCCGGTCATCGGCATGCGCTCCTGGGGCGGGGTGATCGGCATCCGCGCCGACAAGCCGATGGTGGACGGCGGCATCCTCACCCAGCCCGAGTACGCCTGGAACGATCCCAAGGGCGGGTGGACCATCGAGAACCACGGTGTGGATCCCGACATCGTCGTGCAGAACCTGCCGCAGGAGCTGGCCAAGGGCGTGGACACGCAGCTCGACCGCGCCATCGCCGAGGTCATGAAGCGGCACGCGGAGCACCCACCCGTGAAGCCCAACTTCGCGCCTGTGCGCGTCCGCACCAGGGACGCCTTCAGGCAGGAGCTGGCCCGACCGTAGCCGAGGTATGACGCCGGAGTTCGAACCACGGCGGGCGGGGCAAGATCCCCGCCCGCCGCTGGTTCTGGTGCCCATGGCGCGCTCGACCTACGAGCGTCGGCCGCCGGTCACGAGGACGTACGCTCCGTCACGGGCGAGTTCCTGCCCTCCTGTCGTCGGGCGAAGCTCCTCCCACCAAGTGTCGCTCATGATCATCCGGATCTCACCGTCCCGGGCGAGGATCTGCCGCACGCGGTCGCGCTCGGCCGGTGTCCGCGCGCGCAGGAAGACCGTACAGCGGCCGGTCGCCAGGTTCTGGGTGACTCGGTGGTTCATCTCCACCACGTGGATGGGGGCGCCGGGCGGGAGGCCACGCGCGGCCATGATCGCGAGATTTTGCACGGGGGCGATGGAGGTCGCGTCGACGAGCTGACCCACCGAAATCAGGAGCACCGACCAGGCCAGCGCGCCGGTGATCCCGAGGACACGCACCGCTCGGAGGCCGGGGCCCCGCCGAGCCAGCAGCCAGGCCGACACGGAGCCCCCGGCGAGCAGCGCCGCCGCGAGGAAGAAACCCAGGCGGGGCCAGGGCCCTTGCGCGAGGTGCGCCAACTCCGGTGCGCGTTTGAGGATGTGCTGGCCCGCGAGAAGCGGCAGCCTCGGCAGCAGCGCGGGGAGCGTCGCGATGAGCAGCGAGAAGCCGACGCAGAGCACGACGGTGACATGCCAGCTGGCCCCGGGCTGCCGGCCGTCCCCGGTCAGGCTCAGGGCCACCACGATGGCAAGGGCCGGAACCGCGGGCGCGATGTAGTTGGGCAGCTTCGTAGCGACCAGGGAGAACCCCACGATGACCAGGAGCCCCCACACGGTCGCGAAGCTCCCGAGCCTCCTTGCCTCCCGGTCGGAGCGGCGGAGGTGCAGGAAGGCCTGCGGGAGAAAGGCCGCGAACGGCAGCAGGCCCAGGGCGAGAACGATGAGGTAATAGAGAGGCGACCCCCCGTGCCCCTGCATCGGAGCCAGCAAGCGCCCGAGGTTGTGCTCCCCGAGGAACTCGGCGAGGAAAGTCGCACCCGCGGCGCGCCCCGTGAGCACGTAGGGGGGCAGCCCGACAACGAGCACAAGGGGCACGCCCCAGAGGATTCCGGAACGCCCCAACGCGCGACGCAGCTCACGTCGCACCAGGGCGTCGCAGAGGAGGATGCCCGCGGCGATCAGGGGAAACGCCGGGCCCTTGACCGCCAGGGCGAGACCCGTCGCCGCATAGCCGAGGGCCAGAGCTCGTCGCCTTCGGCGCAGGTCATCCTCGTCCAGGCCACGGAGGAAAGCCAGCAGCGCCACCGTCATTGCCGCGGTCAGGAGGGCGTCGAGAAGCCCGATCCTTCCGAGAGTGAACGGAAGCAGAGACGCCCCCGCGACCCAGACGGCCACCTCGGCGGCCTCCGGGTTGGCTCGTCGCGCCACCTCACGGGCGAGGAAGGCGAGCCCGGCCAGGAGCGCGAGGGCGCTCACCATGCGCGGCGCCACCGGGGTGAGGCCGAGGAGCTTGTAGAGCAGCGCGACGAGCCAGTAGAAGAGGATCGGCTTCTCATAGAACGGTTGGCAGTTGGACACGGGCCGGAGCCAGTCGCCGGAGACCTGCATGTGGCGGGCGACGTCGGCGTAGACGGCCTCGTCGTAGTCCAGGAACCACGGCGTGCCGAGCCCGGCCGCCAGCGCCACACCGATCACCACGATGGCGAGTCCGGGCCGGGGCACCGTGGGCGGCCGCGAGGTGTCCATGTACCGGAAGCATATCCCCCGTGGGCCCCGGCGGGCACGACCGGCGAAGAGGGAACCCGGCGTCCATGCCGTTCAGCTGGCGGTGAGCGCCACGCTGCGCAGGGAGAGGCTGCCGTGCTGGAAGCCCTCGAAGAGCGTCACGACGCGGTCGTGCGCCCCGACCGTGCCCAGGACGACGAAGAGGGGCTCAAAGTGCTCGGAGGTCGGAACCGCGAGGGCGGCGTGCGGGGCACGGCCGGCGTAGTCGGCAAGCGCCTCGAGGTCGAGCTTGGCCAGCCGATCCCGCACCCAGGCGTCGAAAGCCCGCGCCCAGTCCGGCGTCGGCGCCTCGTCCTCGTCCAGCGTGACGGTGCGCAGGTTGTGGACGATCCCTCCACTGCCGACGAGCAGGACGCCGCGCTGCCGGAGTGGTGCGAGCGCCTGCCCGAGGCGCAGCAGCTCCGCGGGGCGGGCCGGGAACGGCAGGGAGAGCTGGATGACGGGCACCGAGGCCTCCGGGAACGCCCCGCGGAGGGGAACCCAGACGCCGTGATCGAGGCCGCGGGTCGGGTCGAGCCGAACGTCGAAGCCGGCCTCGGCCACCAGGTGTGCGACCTGGCTGGCCAAGTCGGGTGCCCCGGGCGCGGGGTAGGAGATCGCGTAGAGGGAGCGGTCGAAGCCGCCGAAGTCGTGGACAGTCTCCGGCCGGAGGCTCGACGTCACGCGCAGGCCGCCCCGGGTTTGCCAGTGCGCCGAGATGACCACGATGGCCGACGGTACCGGCATGCCAGCCCATAGGCGGGCAAGGGTTTGGGTGAAGGCTGTGTCCTGGATCGCCAGCATCGGCGAGCCGTGGGCGAGGAACCACGCCGGCAACGGCGTCGTTGTTTCCTGCTTCGGCGTTGTCCGCGCCTGGTGTGGCGGCATGTGCTGTCTCCCGGTGCCGGGCGGGTTCGGTTCCCGGCACGTATCCGTCGCAATCGCCGGGATGCACCCGAATAATCCCACTCTCGGATTCCATTGCGAGGGCCCTGGCCCACGGCCGGGAGCCGCTGTAGAATCGTTGCGCCATGTCTACCACACCGAACTCCCGAAGCGTCCCGAGGGACCGGTCTCGCGGCGGCATCGTGCTGATCCTCCTCGTCACGGCGGGCGTGCTGGTGCTGCTGCTCACCCTCTACACGCTCTTCACCCTGCACTGGAGCTACGCGGAGGGGGAGCGCGCGGGCATCCTTCAGAAGTTCTCCCGGAAGGGATGGGTTTTCAAGACGTACGAGGGGGAGCTCGCGATGTCGATTGTGCCGGGTGTGACGCCCACGATCTGGAACTTCAGCGTGCGCGACCGAGACGTCGCGGAGCGACTGAGTGCGGCGCTCGGCAAGCGTGCGGCGCTGCACTACACCGAGCATCGTGGCGTTCCCACCACCTGGTTTGCGGAAACGTCCTACTTCGTGGATGGCTTCCGCCTGGTGGACTAACTCAGGTACCAGGTACCACAAAATTGTCAATGGTGTATACTTGCCTCTGGGAAGCGGACTGGGGACGGAGGCGGATCGATGCCGCGGCAGCCCAGAGTGTTCGTAGAAGGGGCGTACTACCACGTCTACTGCCGCGTTGGCCGTGGGGAGCCAATTTTCCGGGACGCCGCCGAGACCGAGGCGTTTGTCGAGATTCTCAGAGACGTGAAGCAACGGGACGGGCTGACAGTGCTTGCGTGGTGTGTGATGTCGAACCACTACCATTTGGCGGCGCGCTGCGGGCGGGTGCCGTTGTGGCGGACGATGCGACTGATCCAAGGCCGCTTCAGTAAGGGCTTCAACCGCCGTCGGAAAGTGTACGGCCCGCTCTGGCAGGGTCGCTACAAGGCGAAGCTCGTGAGCAGCGAGCGGCACCTGCAGCAACTCATTGTCTACATTCACCTCAACCCATTGGGCGCTGGCGTGGTGAGGGATCCGGCCAGATACGAATGGAGCGGCCACAAAGAGCTCCTCGGAAACGGTGAACTCGGCCTCGCAAATTCTGACGAGGCTCTGCTGGTCTTCGGTGATAGTCGAGAAGCTGCGCGCCGGGCGTACATTCAGGCTGTAGGAGCCGCAGCACGGGCACCGTGGCTCGAAAGGGAGCCAGGCCGGCTTCCCTGGTGGAGGCGCGGGGGGGGCGAGGAGGGGCTGTCTCTGGCGCAACAGGCGCCGAGGCTCGATGCGCTTGGGGCAAGCACCGGGCCGGAACGCCGTGCGTTGTCCCCGGACGAGTACGTCGTCGCGGCGGCGAACGCCCTGGACGTGGGCCTGGTTGCTCTCGCAGGCCCGCGCTCCGGACGTGAACTGACGCGGTTGCGCGAAATGGTGGCAGTGGTCGGAGTGGAGACCTACGGCGTCAGGGTCAAGGACCTCGCGAGCCGCCTCCGCAAGAACCCGGGCGTGGTGAGTCGGTGGGCCAACATGGGTGCCGAGCGACGGGTGCAGGACGATGCGTTTCGTGAAAGGACCGAGCAATTTGAGGCCGATGTGCTGGTTTTGGCCACCTCTGCCCCGACCGGGGAGAGCGACTTTGTGACCGGCGTCGCGAGCTCTTTCGTCGATTAATGCATTAATGTGGTACCTGGTACCTAGCTGTTGCTCGCAGCGACGCGAGTGGGTACCCTGACCCGACGTGAGGAGCGAGAGGACAAACCGTCGAGAGTTCCGCCTCTATCGAGTGGCCAAGGCGCTCGGTCGCGTCACCCCTTTCTGGCTGCTACAAAAGGTTGGGGCCTTCCTGGGCGTTGCCTTCCTGCTGGTGTCGTCTCGGCGGCGGACGGTTCTTGCCAACCTCCGGCGGGTTTTCCCTGACCGGTCCGCCGGGGCGCGTCTCGCAATCGCGCTGCGGTGCGCCGCGCACTTCGGGCGGATAGGGTTCGACTACATCAAGTGGGGACAGGTGCCGGCGGAAACGCTGGACAGGATGGTCTCCTGCGAAGGGATCGAGAACCTGAAGCGCGCCGTCGACATGGGCAAGGGCGTCTTCATGCTCTCGGCGCACTTCGGCCACTGGGAGGTGTGTTCCCAGTGGCACGCGGTGCACGGCTTCCCGCAGGCGCTCGTCTACCGGCCGCTGGAGAACCCGCTCATGGAGGCGGAGCTCGCCGCGGCGAGGACCCGCTTCGGAAACTCGCTGATTCCAAAGAGCGGCGCCGCGCGGGGCATCTTGAAGGCGATCAAGGATGGTGGCATAGTCGACATTCTCCTGGACCAGAAGAGCGATCTCGAGCACAGCGTGATCGTGGAATTCCTCGGGATCCCGACGCCGACGACGCCGGCCGTTGCCAAGCTGGCACTCGCGACCGGTGCCCCCGTGGTTCCGATCTTCTCCTACCCCAAGGGGACCGGGTACACGTTCAAGGTCGAGAGCCCCATTCTGGCCGAGCCGGGCGACACCGAGACGACGCTGACGCAAAAGTACAACGACGCACTGTCGCGAGCCATCCTTGCCCGCCCGGAGCTCTGGTTCTGGTTCCACGACCGCTGGACCCCACGCAAGCGTCGCACCATGGCTCTCGAGAGCTAAGAAGAGTGAGGCCCCGGGCGAGCGACGCGGCCGATCGCGAGGTAGATTCCAAGACAGATCCCGAAGTCGAGGAGCAGGCCGGGGTCCAGCTCAAAAGGCCTGTGCCGCCACCGCTCGGGTAGGCGCGGGGCGAGTAGCAGAAAGTACAACGTGTTTCCCGAGACCACGGCCGCCAGCGCACGCAGTAGCTTCGGCATCCCAGGGCCTCAGGCAAACTGGTCCTTCTTGAGCACGACCTGCTCGTAGAAGTCGATGCCCGCGGCGGAGAGGCGCACGGTCCCGGGCCTGGTCGGCTCGTCCCCCTTTTTCGTGAGAACCAGACCGCCAAACTCCGCGAGGTACTCAACTTCGGGCAGTATGCTGCGCCCGGCCGCCCTCTCGCCGAGCGCGCGTTCGAGTTCCTCGAACATCATCGGCCGGAACGCGTGTTGCCTCCAGTGCTCGTACAGGACGGCGAAGATCGCCTGGCGCAGAGAGGCGTCGAAACCCGGCCTCTTCGGCGCCACGAACAGCGGCCCCGCGATGGGGAACAGGGATCTGCCCGCGGTCGGGTTGATGAGCAACGCGAATGCGATCCATAGCGACAGCACGCCCAACCCGACCGTGAACACCGCGATCGGGAGGTCGAAAGCCCGGGTGCCGGCAAACGCGTTGGCCGCCTTGCAGGCGTACAGCAGGTCGATGTCGAGCAGGAATGCGAACAGAAGCTTGCTGAAGAACCCGAAGCCGTAGGTGAGAACCAGGAAGATCAGGAGCGACGCAACCTCGGTAGCCTGGATGATCACGTGGTCCGGCACGAAGCCCTTTGCCACCGAGTCGAGCACCCACCAGTTCAGGGTCCAGGTGAACGCGAACGCGGTGAAGAGTGTGCCTCCGTAAAGATTCTTGTTAACGAAACTCATCATGCCGGAGAGGAACTGGCAGCCGGCGCCGAAGAGCAGGCAGAAGACCGCCGCCGTTCGAAGGCCGGCAGGGGTCAGCCGGAAGCCGAAGGCGATGGGCGTCAGCGCCGCGCACCCGATCGTCAGTCCGATCAGACCCAACGGTGTCGGCTCGGCAAAAACCTCGTGCCGGGTGGTTGCTCCGAATTCGATTTTCCTGATCATGGCTGTTCGCTCCTTGGTCACGACGCCCAGCTTACGGCAGAAGGAGCACCCACCACCAGCACCAGCGCGACTTGACCGCGCCTGCCAAGCTGGTAGCCTTCCGACTCGAGACCGGCGACAGCCGATGTCGTCTCAACCCCACCCCCGTCCCCCGACTCCCTCCGGCGTGCCGGTGGCGAGACCGCTCCGGCATGTGCTCATCGGTCTCGGCGCGACCGCCGCGCTCACCGTGCTCTTCTGGGGCACCGACCTCGACCTGCGATGGCAGGCTTTGGCCTACTCCCCGGTCGAGCCGCACTGGCCGCACGGGGGGGCGCGCGCGTGGGCGCTCGTCTACCGCCTCGGTACGTTGCCGGGGCTCGCCGTGAGCGTCCTGGCGGCCGTTGGCCTTGGGTTGTCTTTCGTGAAGAAAGAGTTCGTGCGCTGGCGCTACCCCTGCCTGTTCCTGGTGCTGCTGCTGGCTCTGGGACCCGGCCTCATCATCAACGTCCTGGCGAAGGGGTTCGGGGGACGCCCACGTCCCGACGAGATCCTCGAGTTCGGGGGCCTGCTGCAGTTCCGCCACCCGTTCGAGCCGGGGCTCGCACACAAGGGGTTCTCGTTTCTCTGCGGCCACTGCTCGATGGGTTTCCTGTTCATGGGCCTCTTCTTTCTGCTGCGGGGATGGAACCGTTGGGCCTGCCTCCTTGCCGGGTTTCTCTTCGGAACGGTGCAGGGGATCGGACGGATGGTCCAGGGGGCGCACTTCGCCTCCGACGCCCTGCTGGGTGCTTCCGTGATGTTCACCCTCGCGGCCGCGCTCGCCCCGATGGCGTCATGGCAGCCGAAGACCGGGGCCGAGAGGCGCCACCGCCTGAGAATCGCCGGTGCCACGGCGCTCCTGATCGTCCTGATTGTCGGGGGGTTCCTGTTCTCGATGCCGGTGCGCGAGGAGAACGTCTTCGCGTGGCTCGAGCCCGGGAAGACGAGTGCGGCCGGCAACGAGGCCGTCCTCCGGTGGCGTGCGAACCGAGACGGCCCGAGCCGAAGGAATGTGCTCGTCGCGGTGGAGGTCGGGGACGTGATGGTCGAAATCAGGCGCCAGCCTGAGCCGTTGGTGATCCGCTCCCTGGTCACGGGGTTCGCGTTCCCCGGTTCCGGCAGCCGCATTGCCGTAGGCGAACTGGCGCACGAGGAGGGGATCTCGTACCGGCAGAGCCTCTCGGGATTCTTCGTCGAGAAGCACGGGACGTTCCATGTGTTCCTGCGCGACGACCTGGCGGCGAGCCTCAAGGTGAAGACCGGGGACGGTCAGGTCATCCTTGTCGGTCCTTTGCCCGGGCGCCCGCTCGCGGTGACCGGAAGCTTCGAGCTCTCAGACCCGTCGGGTCTCCTCAGGTCGGCGGGGGTGGGGCGGTACACCTCTCCCGGCGAAGGCACGCCGATTGCCCTCACGCTCGAGGCGGAGAAGGTGCTCGTCCGGCCCTGATCCGGGTCTGCGAATCGTCGCCTACTTCTTGGCCGGCGGCCAGCCCAACCCCAGGTGCCCGAAGTTCTGGATCGCGTTGGTGACCAGAGCGTAGGAGCCCTGGGTGTTGACCCTCCACATCGGGTTGATGGCGAAGAGCAGGACGTGGCCCTTGCCGAGCGGCGCGTCGATCACCACCGGTTTGCCCGAAATCTCCTCGGCACCCTCCAGCATCCCGGAGAGCAGGATCCTGTCCGCCTCCTTGGGGAATGCGGCAATCACTCGCGGGCGGTCCTCGACCCTCGGGAGGTAAGGTTCGTAGAAGATCCGCAGGTCCTCGGGGAGCTGGAACCCCTCCTCTCCGGGACCCGGCTTGGGCTTCTCGGGCGGGGCAACGAACGCCCGTCCCTGCGGCACGTCGGGATCGTCCTTCCCGCCGCGGCCGCTGGGGCGCTGCGAGTCGCGCTCGGGTCGGTCGAAAACGCCGACCTTGAACGCCAGCGAGCCGTCGTAGTAGACGGGGAGCGTCTCGTCGTAGCCGAACGCCACGGGGCTGCTGCGGTCCACGAGGGCCGCTCGCAGGATCGAGCCCCTCGCCTTCAGCTTCGGGGTCTCGACCACCCGGACCCAGCGCGCGAGGCCGTAATCGATCGCCCAGCGTGCGGTGTCCTGGACCGTGATCAGGAGGCCTCCCTCCTCGACGAACCGGACGAGGTTGGCGATCCCCGACATGCCGAGGCCAGGGCGCATGTCGTCCGTCTGGTCCACCCCGAGGTTCGGGGTGAGAGTCGTCTTTTTCCACGGGAGCGGTGGCCCGGGCGGAAGCCCGTTGACGATGTCCTGCGAACCGCTCTCGCCGGTCGGCGGGAACACGATCACGTCGTACTTGGCCCGCAGGTCGGGATCCCGTGCCACGAGCTGGGTCGAGATGTAGGTGTACGGCAGCCTGAGGTCCTCGAGAGCCAGCCGATACCACCCCTCGTCCTGGGTCGACAGCCAGGTGTGGAGGAGAGCCACCCTGGGGAGCGCCAGCTCGTGCGTCTTCACCGCCGGCATGACCGCGAGCGGCTCGGCCCTCATCGTGAGCGGAGCGAGCGCCTCCAGGAGCGCAGTGCGTTGCGTGTCGTCGAGGGGGACCAGGATGGTCCCGGCCGGAAAGTTCCTCGTGCCCTTGAACTCCTCCTCGGTGATCAGCACCCGTGCCCCGGGGAGAGCGGTACGAAGGCGCACCAGGTCAGTGTCTGCGGTGTTCTCGATCGCGAGCGCCGCGCCCTTGAGCTGGACCGCCGCAGGAGCAGGGCCCTTCCACGGGTGCATGGGCACGGCAAGCACGTCCTGGTTGACGATGCGCTTGAACTCGAGGTTCCTGGCGTAGCCGAGCGTCCAGCCGGTGTCGTCGTAGACCCGCTCGTCGCCGCGAACGTACTGCGTGTCGAGCAGGGTGTCGACGAGCCTGGAGAGAGGCTGGTCCATGCGAACGACGAAGCTGCCGGCCGCGAAGCGGATGGTCTCGTCCCTCGGCTCGGCCTTCTTCTCCGCCTTGCCGTCACCTTCGGGTTTCTCGCCCTGCTTGGGCGAAGGCGGAGGCCAGTCCGGCGTGATTGCGAAAGGCTTGTCGGCAACCTGCACCTCGATCCCGTGCGCCCGTAGCAGGCTCATGAGATCGCGCAGCTGCCCCTGGCGCTTCTGCCCCGCGTCGAAGACGTAGGCGGCGGGCCCCTCGGTGCGTGCCTTGGCCACCGAGCGCTTTCCGAGGGTCCAGTACTGCTCGAGGAAGTGGGTCCGGCGCGACGCCACGTCCGCGAGCGCGAGCAGCACCCCGCTCTGCTGGTAGTTGACGTTGTTTCGCAGCGACCACTTCACGGTCGGCAGCGGCGGGTTGGGGCGGAACCACGCGCGCTCGCTGAACGTGCGCACCACGCGCTCCTCGGTGGAGGGGACGTGGTTCCCGAACGTCTCGTAGAAGCGACCGATCGCGTTGTGTCCCAGCCCCACCCAGAAGAGGTAGCTGGGCGCCCAGCCGTCGTAGAAGCCGTGCGTCCACACGCCGGGCAGACCTTTTCTCGTGAGCTCCTGTACCTCGAGGTCGGCCATGCGGGTGAACTCGCCGATGACCAGCGGGTCGAGCCATGCGTTGTAGGGCCCGGTGCCGGTCGAGATGTACAGGAACGGGATGGACTCGTGCAGGTCGTGGATCACCTGCGGGTGCCAGGCGAGGGAGGCCTGCAGAACGTTGCGGGTCAAGGCCAGGCCCAGCCCGATGGTGTCGCGGTTGTTGTCGTGGGCGACGTAGTGTCCCCAGTAGACCAGTGGGGGCAGCCCTGCGGAGGGGTTGGCCTGTTGCCAGCGCACCAGGTCCACCATGCGGTCCCGGCCGTCCACCTCGAGGACTGGCGTGATCAGCGTGATCACGTTCGCCCGGATCGCGGCGAGCATCGCGGTTTCATCGACGGCGAGGCGGTAGGCGAGCTCCATCAGCATCTCGGGGCTGCCGGTCTCGGGGGAGTGCATGGCGCCGGTCAGGTAGTAGATGGGTTTGCCCCGCGCGATCAACCGCTGCGCCTCCTCCTCGGGGATCGCTCTTGGGTCGGAGAGCCTCGCGGTGATCTCGCGATAGGCGTCGAGCGAGGCGATCGTGGCCTCGTCGGCGATCGCGACCGCGATCATCTCGCGCGCCTCCTCCGTCTTGCCGATCGTGAACACCTTGACCCGGGGCGAAGCTGCCTCCAGGGCGCGCATGTATGCGTGCACATCCTCCGCGTAGGTGAGGTGGTCGGGCGCCCCCGCGATGTATCCGAGGAACTTCTTCGGGGTCGGCACCGTGGCCGACGCGGGCAGGTGGTCCACCAGATCGGTCATGAACTGGGGGCCGGTGGTGGCTTCCCGGATCAGCCGCGAGTACTCGGCGTCCCACTCGGGGTGCTTGTCGATCGGCTCGACCGCGCAGGTCGTCGGTGACGGTGGCGGAGCCGCGGCGGGCTGGGGGGCACCGGCGGCCAGCGCCGCCAGCAGGACGAACACGAAGCACATGGCCTGGGGTTTCGAGTTCATGGGGCGCAACCTTAGTCGCGCCGGCGCTTCAACTCAAGGCAGAGTGGCGAGGCGTCAGGGAGAGGCGTCTGCTTCGGGAGCCCGCTTGAGGACCGCCCTTTCGAGCCTCACGGTGACCTCGCCGATGTGCTGCACGCGTCCGGAAAGAGCCACGGGGAGGCCGGTGCCGGCTTCCAGGTAGAGCGTGAGCGCACCCCGCATCCCCAGGAAGCCGAGCTCCACGTCCTCGCTGGCCTCGGTCGTCCCCAGGACCCTGGCCGTGGCGCGCACGGTCCGCACCAGCACGTCTCCGTCCCGCTGACGGCGGCCGCCCGGCCAGGCCTCCTCGAAGCTCGCGCGGCTGTAGGTCAGGTTGGCGGCGACAAAGCTCACCTCGACGAAGCGATCGTCGGCCAGCATCACGACCTTGAGCCCGCTGCCCTTGCGGTCGAGGCGCGCCGCGGTTGAAAGGTAGATCAACACGTAGGCGTCGGTGGGCGGAGTTCCCTGGGCGGGCTTCACAGATGGCTCCACCAGGTATTGCTTGCGGTGGGTCCAGGCCTCGGGTGGCAGCGCGACCTCGCTGGCGTTCTCCGGCGAGAAGCGCCAGGTGAACAGGCCTCCGCTCGTGTAGCGAAGCAGCTTTCGGTAGCTGCTGTGGCCGAGCATCGTCTTCTCCCCACCCAGCGCGGCGCCGGTGGCCGGGTCGAGGAAGACTTTGACGGTCTCGTCGCGACCGAACGGCAGGTCCGTCTTCACGGAGACCGCCACGACGTCCGTCTTCGGGAGCGGCGCCGGGTCACCGATGGGCGGCGTCCACAGCGCCTCCGCCGCGGCCTGGCTCGAAAGGCTCTCGGCGCGGATCGAGGTGCGCGCCCCCAGCAGGAACTTGCGGGCGGAGTAGTCGAGCTCGACCCACACCACCTCGCCGAAGCGCTGTTCCATGGAAAGCACGCTGGGTGCCGAAGGCACGGCCGCGGGGGCCTGGCCCCCCGCGTGGGACGCCGCAAGGACGGCAACGCCGGCCGCCAGCAACGCTGTCCCGTGTCGGTGCAGACAACTCACCCGCCTCGCGCCTCTCCCTCGGCCGCTTCCCGGTCGCCTCATGGTAGCAAGGCGCGAAGGCAGACGAAGTCGCGACCGCGGGGTCGGCGGCAGGCAGAACTCCGCGTCGGGCAACCGCAAGAGCCGGGCAGCGCCCGACGGGTCTGTATGATCACGGGGCATGAGAGGTCGCATGGCACTCCAGATCAACCCGAACGTGAGCCGTCTGCGCTGCTCCCTCTCGGGCCGGGAGCTTCCCGGCCTCCTCTTCTCGTCGCCGGTCGGCCTGTGCCGCTGCTGCCCTGCCCCCGGCAGGCCGGTGGTGGTCGAGTACGACACCGAGAAGGTTCGCGCCGAGCTGCGCGGCGCCCCGCTCGCCGAGCGCAAGGTCGCCGGGATGTGGAGGTACGCCCCGCTGCTGCCCGTGCTCGGTGTCCCGGAGGACTACGCGTCCGACGTCGGTGGCACACCGATCGTGAGGCACGAACGGCTGAGTCGGGAGCTTGGCGTCGACGTCTTCCTCAAGAACGAGGGGACGGGTCCGTCGGGCAGCTTCAAAGACCGGGGCCTCGCGGTGGGGGTCGCGCTCGGGCGTGCATGCGGGGCGAGGCGCTTCTGCCTGCCCACCCAGGGGAGCGCGGGCGTCGCCGCGTGTCTGTTCTCGGCCCGCCTGGGCATGCCCAGCTGCATGGTCTGGATGCCGGACGGTTTCCAGGGCAGCATCTACCATCGGGCGTGCGAGTTCTTCGACGGCGAGGTGCGCTTTGCCGGTCCCAACATCGCGGCGGCGGGCCGGGCGATGCGAGAGCAGCTCAGGAACGAGCTCTCGAGCGGTGAGCACGTCGACATCTCGACGTTCTTCGAGCCCGGACGCCTCGAGGGGAAGAAGACGATGGGCCTGGAGATCGCCGAGCAGTTTGCCGGCCGACCGCTTCCGGACCTGATCGTCTATCCGACCGGGGGCGGTACGGGGCTGGTCGGCATCTGGAAGGCGTTCGCCGAGCTGTCGGACCTTGCCCTGCTCGACCCCGCGCACACCCGGCTGCCGCGCATGGTTGCGGTGCAGTCGGCCAACTGCGCGCCGGTGGTGGAAGCCTTTCACAGCGGTCTCGAACAGGTGATGCCCGTGACCTCGCGGGGGACGGTCGCGGACGGCCTGGACGTGCCGGCCGCCATTATGGGTCACGGCATCCTGCGGGTGCTGCGCGCCTCGCACGGCACCGCGGTGGCGGTGAGCGAGGAGGCCATCGAATCCGCTTTCGCGCGATACGGCGAGGCGGGTGTTCCGGCCGGCTACGAGAGCGCCGCCACGCTGGCCGGCCTGCTCGCACTGCGAGAGTCCGGAGAGGTCACCGACGGCGCGCGGGTCCTCCTGCTCAACACCGGGAGCCAGCTGATCCCGCTCTCGAAGGCGTGAGCCACTAGTCGAGGAGCTGAGTCAGGTTCTTCTCGAAGGCTGCCTCGAAGCTCGCGCGATCCTCGTGGAAAGCGGCACGAAAGTTGGCACCGGGGTCGTTCGAGAACGCGAACAGGCGGAAGTAGTCCAGAACGGCGGGGAGCCCGCGCCTCTCGATGAGGAAGTCGGCGGCCAGGAACGTCTGGAAGTACATCGCCTGCGTGGTCTTGCGGTTTCCAGCCCGCACCCAGGCGGTCTGCGAGGCCAGCTCGCTGAAGGTGAGGAGCTCGTGCTTGTCGCGCGCCTGCCGCAGGCCCAGCACGACGGCTCTCTTCCGGGCGGCAGACGACCCCAGGTTGAGCGTATCGGCGACGCGCCAGGCGACCCACTCGGCGAGCCCCTCGCGCAGCCACTGGTCCGAGGAGCTGCGGCGGCCGCCGGCGAGCGCGTACTCGGCGACGTGGGTGGTCTCATGTGCCAGGAACACCATCCTCTGCGGCCAGTGCTGCCACCGCAACACGGCGTCGTTGGCCAGGACCAAACCCGGCCTGCTGAGGCCGTCGAGCTTGCTTGCAATCTCGCGAGCGTAGTCCGCGGCGTATCCCTCGGAGATCAGGCCGACCTCCATGCTGACCCGGTCGTAGTAGAGACGGAGCGAGCCCGCCAGGGGTGGAAACCCCAGGTCGTTCTGCATCACCGAGAGGACCGCTGAAAGCGCCTCACTGTAGCTGGTGATCAACCCCCCCGGTCTAGGGGCCTCGCTTACGATCTGGGGGAACGGAATCACGCGGGGCTGCGACGGCGCGCTCGCGCAGGAGGCGATCAGACCAGCTGTGGCCAGCACCGCCGGCGCCAGAAAACGATGGAAGTCACGCTTCGTCATGTTCGGTTCGTCCGCCGCGCGGACCAGCTGCGGTCTCCGCCCCCTGAATCATCATGGGCCGCCCCGCGGTGCCGTGCAACTCGCCACCGGCCTTTCACGTCGGCTTGACGGTCGGGGACGAGCCCCCTAGGCTTCGGGGCGTCGCGAAGGGGAGGATGCCATGAGCGAGCACGACGACGAGAAGTCGACCATCGAGCGCAGGGACCTGCTCAAGCTGGGGACCGCAGCGACCGTAAGCTACCTGGCGCGGGGCGTCGTGTCCGAGGCATCTGCGGCGGTGCCGCCACTTTCGGTCAACCCCGTGACGCCGAGCGCGATGCCGACGCGCAACCTCGGCCGCACGGGCTACCGGGTCGGGGTGTTCAGCCTCGGGGGGCAGGCGGCCGTCGAGCAGCCCAACAACGAGGCGGTGGCGGTCCCCATCGTGGAAAGGGCGCTCGACCTGGGTGTCAACTACATCGACACCTCCGCCAGGTACGGCGGTGCCGAGCGCTGGAGCGAGCGCTACATCGGGCAGGTCATGAAACGCCGCCGTTCGGAGGCGTTCCTCGCAACCAAGACCCACGACCGCACCCGCGACGGCTCGCTGAAGCTGCTCGAGAAGTCGCTGGAGCTGCTCCAGACCGATCACGTCGATCTCTGGCAGATCCACAACCTCTCGAAGAAGGAGGAGGTCGAGCAGATATTCGCCGCCGACGGGGCGGTCCAGGCGCTCGTGAAGGCTCGCGAGCAGGGGATGGTGCGCTTCCTCGGCGTGACCGGCCACGCCGACCCGACGGCGCTCGTCGAAGCTATCCGTCGCTTCCCCTTCGATACCGTTCTCATGGCGCTCAACGCCGCGGACCCGCACCACCTGAGCTTCGAGAAGGAGCTGCTGCCGTTCGCGGTGGAGAAGGAGATGGGGATCATCGGCATGAAGATCCCGGCCCGCGGCCGCATCCTCTCCACCTGGACACCGCCGCCCCCCGAACAGCAACGATGGGGCCAGGTGGCCACCCGCCCGGGCACGATCACGATGAGGGAGGCGATGCGCTACGTGCTCTCGCTGCCGGTGAGCACGGTGATCGTTGGCTGCGACACCGTGGCGCAGGTCGAGGAGGACGTGCAGCTCGCGCGCTCGTTCACGCCTTTGAACGTGATGCAGATGGCGGAGCTGTCCGCGCGGACCGGGCCGGTCAAGCGCCAGGCGCTGTTCTTCCGCCCCTGGGAGGGCTGACGTCTTCTCTTCCACTCCATGGGGTTGGTTGGTCCCCCGGGCCTGTGCGTGGTTTCTTCTTTGACACTGCGTAAGGCCTTGTGTTTTGCCAAGCGGGTGCGCGGCCTCTCGGCGCTTGCTCGCCGCCGCTCGCTCCGCTCTCTCCCCATCTCCCGCAGCCCCTACGACAACCGGAGCTCCCCGCTCCAATTTGCAGAACTTGACAGACACAACTGTGGTAGTGAAATCCGCCCCGCGGGCGGAGGGAGCCATGGCGCCGGAGCGTGCGGGCCCCGAGCGTGCCGATCGCTGCGTGGAGACGTGGGCGGCCGAAGGCCGAACCACGAG
>Ga0209253_10000404_pt1 | contig 36704 bp, 36 predicted proteins | sample FrelakmetBRP12BR_FD_187145 | JGI IMG/M metagenome (GOLD analysis project Ga0209253, IMG submission 187145) | Freshwater lake sediment microbial communities from the University of Notre Dame, USA, for methane emissions studies - BRP12 BR (SPAdes)... | ecosystem: Environmental > Aquatic >... | reverse complement strand
ACTATCCGCTATCCGCTATCCCCTATCCCCTATCCCCCATCCCCCATCCCCCATCCCCCATCCCCTATCCCCTTCCCAGTGACTCTCAGCGTCCTCGACATCTTCAAGGTCGGCCTCGGTCCCTCGAGCTCGCACACGATGGGCCCCATGAACGCGGCGTGCACGTTCGTTGACGACCTGGGGGGCAGCGGCGCGCTGGAGCGCACTGCGAAGGTCGGTGCCCAGTTGTACGGTTCGCTCGCGCTCACCGGCCGCGGGCACTGCACGGATCGCGCCGTGCTGCTCGGGCTCGAGGGAAACCGGCCCGACACGATCGAGCCCGACGCGATCGAGTCGGCGCTCAAGCGCATCCGCGCGACGAATCGGCTGCAACTGGCCGGCCGCCGCGAGATCGAGTTCGACGAGCCGCTCGACCTGCTGTTCCACCACGACCAGACGCTGCCGCTGCATCCGAACGGGTTGCGCTTCACCGCCCTCGATGCCGCAGGCGAAGTGCTGCTGCGCGAGGAGTTCTATTCGACCGGCGGCGGCTTCATCGTGCGCGCCGCCGATTTCGGGCGGGCGGTCGCAGGGGCGACTTCCGTCGAGGTTCCTTACCCGTTCGACTCGGCCCGCGAACTGCTGCAGGCCAGCCGCGACAATGGCCTCGAACTGCACGAGCTGATCCTCGCGAACGAGCGAGCGTTCCGCAGCGACGCGGAGACCGTGGCCGCGCTGCTGCGGATCTGGTCCGTGATGCGCGGGTGCATCGAGGCTGGTTTCCGTGGCACCGGCCTGCTGCCCGGCGTGCTCAAGGTTCGCCGTCGCGCGGCGCGCCTGCATCGGGTGCTGATGGAGTCCGCCGAGGCGCGACCGCTCGACGTCATGGACTGGGTCAACGCTTTTGCGCTCGCGGTCAACGAGGAAAACGCGGCCGGCGGTCGTGTCGTGACGGCGCCGACGAACGGCGCTGCGGGCATCGTGCCGGCCGTGATCGCCTACTACGACCGGTTCGAGCCCGGCGCGAGCGACGAGGGCATCGTGCGCTTCCTGCTGGTCGCCGGCGCGATCGGCCTGCTCTACAAACGCAACGCGTCGATTTCCGGCGCCGAGATGGGTTGCCAGGGGGAGGTCGGCGTAGCCTGCTCGATGGCGGCGGCCGGGCTCGTCTCGGCCGTGAACGGCACCAACGAGCAGATCGAGAATGCGGCCGAGATCGGCATGGAGCACAACCTCGGCCTCACTTGCGACCCGATCGCGGGACTCGTGCAGATCCCGTGCATCGAGCGCAATGCGATGGGCGCGGTCAAGGCGATCAACGCGGCGCGTCTCGCGATGCGCGGCGACGGCACTCACAAGGTGTCGCTCGACCAGGTGATCGCGACCATGCGCCAGACCGGGCGCGACATGTCGGTGATCTACAAGGAGACCAGCCAGGGCGGGCTGGCGGTGAACGTGCCGGAATGCTGAGTGGAGACGCCATGACTACTCAATCCGTCGTCGTGACCGGTGCCTTCGGCGCGCTGGGCGTTGCCGTGGCGAGCGCGTTCGTGGCGCGCGGCGCGCGCGTGGCGCTGCTCGACGTCGCGCCGCAACCACCGGCGTCGATCCGCGAAAAGTTCGGCCCGGCGCCGCTGCTGTTCGGCGGCGTGGACCTCAGCGACCTGGAATCGACCCGCCGGGTCATGGATGTCACGGCCACGCGGTTCGGCGGCATCGACGTGCTCGTCAACGTCGCCGGTGGATTCCGTTGGGAAACGCTCGCGGACGGCGACGTCGAAACCTGGGACCAGCTCTACGCGATGAACCTGCGTACGGCCGTGGTCTGCTGCAAGACCGTGCTGCCGGCAATGCTCGCGCGCGGCGGCGGACGGATCGTCAATATCGGCGCCGCGGCGGCGGCCCGCGCGGGCGCGGGTATGGGCGCGTATACGGCCTCGAAGGCGGGCGTGCAGCGCCTGACGGAGAGCCTGAGCGAGGAACTCAAGGATCGCGGCATCACGGTCAATGCGATCCTGCCCGGGACGCTCGACACACCGCGCAATCGTGCCGACATGCCGGACGCCGATTTCACGCGCTGGATTGCGCCGCAGACCATCGCCGGCGTGATCGTTTTCCTCGCCTCCGAGGCGGCGGGTGCGGTCACCGGGGCGTCGATCCCGGTGCTCGGCGGCGGCTAGGGGTGGTTCTTCGGGTAGTCGAACTCGGCTTCCTGGCCCGATTCCCAGACCAGATCGCGCCAGTCGCCGATGTCGAACGACGCCGTGAAGACGCCGCAGGTCGGCAGATTGTCGATGTGCTCGCTGGCCGACAACTGGTTCGCGAACTCGGTGATGCCCGGGTTGTGCCCCAACACCATCAGGTGCTTCGCGTCGCCGCCGAGTTCGCGGACGACGGCAAGCATGTCGGCCGGGGAGGCGAGGTAGAGACGTTCGTCCTGGTGCACCTGCATCGCGGCCACCTTGAGCTCGCGTGCCATCACGCTCGCCGTCGTGAGTGCGCGGACGGCGGGACTCGAGATCATCCGGTCGGGCTTGAGCTTGCGTGAGCGAAGTCGGCGCGCCATCTCGGGTGCGTCGCGCTGCCCGCGTTTGTTCAGCGGGCGGTCCCAGTCCACCTGGCCCGGCAAGGACCAGTCCGATTTGGCGTGTCGCACCAGCGTCAGCCGCCTCATTCGCTGCCTACCTCGACCTGGCCGTCGACGACTCGGGTCTGGAACGTGCGGACCGGTTCATAGGCCGGCGGGGTCAGCGCCCGGCCGGAGCGCAGGCAGAAGCGGGCGCCGTGGCGCGGGCAGATCACCTGGTCGCCCTCGATGGCGCCGCCGGCCAGCCCGCCGCCATCGTGCGTGCAGACGTCCTCGACCGCGAAGAATTCCCCGTCCACGTTGAACACGGCGACGAACACGCCGTCCACCTCGGCCGAGGCGTGATCGCCCGGCGGAATGGCGGCGACCGGAGCGACGGTGACCCAGCTCACATCATTCCCGTCTGCAGCTGGGCCGCTTCGGACATCATCGACTGGTTCCACGGCGGGTCGAAGACGAGCTCGACGTCGGCGCGCTTGACGGTCGGGATGATCTCGACCTTGTCACGCACGTCCGCGACGAGCACGTCGCCCATGCCGCAGCCGGGCGCAGTCAGCGTCATCGTGATCGCCACGACGCGCCCGTCGTCCTCGGACGCAACGTCGCACGAGTAGACGAGCCCGAGGTCCACGACGTTGATCGGGATCTCGGGGTCGTAGCAGGTCTTCATCTGCTGCCAGGCGAGCGTGCGGACGTCCTCGTCGCTCGCGTTCGGCGGCAGGTGCGGCACATCCTCGGCCTCCTTGCCGAGCGCGTCGGCATCCTTGCCCGCGATGCGGAACAGGTTGCCCTCGACGTAGACCGTGAAGCTGCCGCCGAGCGCCTGCGTGATGAATCCCTGCTGCCCCTGGCGCAGCGTCACGTTCATGCCCGCGGGCACGATGATGGCCTCCACGTCGCGGGTCAGGGTCACCGGTTCGTTGTCGGATCGGTACACGGGGTCACTCCGGGTCAGGCGTCATTCGGTCGAAACGGGCGCAGCTTCGCGGTGCAACGCGGCGTCGAGCGTGTGCCAGCACAGGCTCGCGCACTTGACCCGCGCCGGGAACTCGCGCACGCCCGAGAGGGCCGCGAGCTTGCCGAGCGCGACGGGGTCGGCGACCGCATCGTCGCGCGTCAGCAGCTCGTGCATGTTCGTGAACAGGCGCTCGGCCTCGGGCACGGTGCGGCCCTTCACACTCTCGGTGAGCAGCGATGCCGAGGCGACCGAGATCGCGCAGCCGCTGCCCTGGAAGGAAACGTCGGTGATCCGTTCGCCGTCGAGCTTGACGTAGACCGTCAGGCGGTCGCCGCAAAGCGGGTTGAAGCCCTCGGCGTGGCGATCCGCGTCCGGCATCGGGCGGAAGTTGCGCGGATGGCGGTTGTGATCGACGATCACGTCGCGATAGAGGTCCTTGAGGTCCATCAGCCGAGCATCTCCCGCGCGACCTGCAGCGCGTCGACCAGTCGGTCGACCTCCGCTCGCGTGTTGTAGAAGGCGAAAGAGGCGCGGGCGGTCGCCGGCAGGCCGAAGAACTCCATGACCGGCATTGCGCAATGGTGGCCCGTGCGGATCGCCACGCCCTCGTGATCGAGGATCGTGCCGAGGTCGTGCGGATGCATGCCGTCGACCGTGAACGAAACGACGGCGGCCTTGGCCGGCGCGGTGCCAACCAACGTGAGCCCCGGGATCGTGGCCAGGCGTTGCGTCGCGTAGTCGAGCAGGTCCTGCTCGGCGGCGGCGATGCGCTCGAGCCCGATCGACTCGAGATAGTCCACCGCGGCGCCGAGGCCGATCGCGCCCGCGATGTGCGGCGTGCCGGCTTCGAACTTGTACGGCAGCTCGTTGTAGATCGTGCCCTTGAAGCTCACGGCGAGGATCATGTCGCCGCCGCCCTGCCACGGCGGCATCGCGGCGAGCAGCGATTCGCGTCCATAGAGCACGCCGATGCCGGTCGGGCCGCACATCTTGTGGCCGGAGAAGCAATAGAAGTCGCAGTCGAGCGCCTGCACGTCGACGGGCATGTGCGGCGCGGCCTGTGCGCCGTCGAGCAGCACCGGGATGCCGCGGCGCCGGGCCTCGCGGATGTAGCGCTCGACGGGCACGATGGTGCCGAGCGCATTGGATACATGCGACAGCGCGAGCAGCCGTGTGCGCTCCGACAGGAGCGACTCGAAGGCCTCGAAGTCGACCTCGCCGCTGCGCGTGATCGGGATCACCTTGAGCACCGCGCCGGTCTGCTCGCAGACCATCTGCCACGGGACGATGTTCGCGTGGTGCTCGAGCCAGGAGATCAGGATTTCGTTGCCGGGCTGCAGCCGCGGCCGCGCGTAGCTCTGCGCGACCAGGTTGATCGCCTCCGTCGTGCCGCGAACGAAGATAACCTCGCGAGTCGAGCGGGCATTGATGAAGCGTCGCAGCGTCTCGCGGGCGCCCTCGAACAGGTCGGTTGCCTCCTGGCTCAGGGTGTGCACGCCGCGATGCACGTTGGCGTGCGTTGTCTCGTAGTAATGCGAGATCGCGTCGATGACGAACTGCGGACGTTGGCTCGATGCCGCGCTGTCGAGATAGCAGAGCGGGCGGCCGTTGACTTGCCGTGACAGCACCGGAAACTCCCGGCGCAAGGCCTCGACGTCGAGCGGACGACTCGCTCTCGCCTGCATGGTCGCGGAGGCGGGGGCGGCGTTCATGGCTGGGCCTCGAGCAGCCGGACCAGACGCGCATCGAGTGCGTCGCGCACGACTTCGGCGAACGTGGCATGGTCCATCCGCGAGACCACCGCTCCGGTAAAGGCGCGCGTCAGGGCGCTGCGGGCCTCTTGCTCGCTCAAGCCGCGCGAGCGCAGGTAAAACAAGGCGGCGGGGTCCAGCTGGCCCGTCGTCGCGCCGTGATTGCACTGGACGTCGTCCGCGTAGATCTCGAGCTCCGGTTTCGTGTCGATCTCGGCACCCGGCGTGAGCAACAGGTTGCGGCTGGTCTGCCGCGCCTGCGACTTCTGCGCACCGGGGTGCACGATGGCCTTGCCGTTGAAGACGGCGCGGCCGCGCCCGGCGGCAACGCCGCGGTAATCCTGCAGGCTGCGCGTACCGACTGCGAGGTGATCGACGTGCAGGTGCGTGTCGAGGTGCCGCGAGCCATCGGCGAGGAACAGGCCCGTGAGTTCCGTGGCCGCCTCGGGTGCGGCGAGACGGACATTCAGGTCGAGGCGGCCGAGGCCGGCGCCGAGCTGGGCGTCGTGCATCACGAACGTGCCGCGCTGCCCGACCGTGGCCTCGATCCGCTCGATGTGGAAGCTGCGATCACCCTGCGACAGCAGACGATAGAGGTGCAGCACGGCGTCCGCACCCACCTCGACGTCCGCGACGGCATTGACGAATCGCTCGGCAGCGTCATCGCCGACGTGGCGCAAGATGACGCGTGCGGTGCTGCCGCGTGCCGCCCGGATCAGCACGCGCGGATGGCTCATGCCGGCCTCGCTGCCGGTGGCCGCGACGTCGATCTCGATCGGCTCCGGGCTCGTCCCCGGCGCGACGTCGATCACCAGGACGTCCGGGCACAGGGCCGCATTCAGCGCGGCAAAGCGCTCCGTGCCGCCGCCCGCGGGCACGCGCAGCAGCGCGCTGAGCGGCTCGCCGTCGCGGCGAGCGACCTCGAGCGCGCGCAGCGTGAGGCCGGCGGGTGGCGAACCCTGCGTGCCGAGCTCGGGTCGCAGGAGCCCGTCGACCACGATCAATCGGAATGGAGTCAGCGCATCATCGAGCACGACGGCCGTCGAATCCGGGTTCCGCGCCGGGTACCGCCGCGCGGCCAGCCGCCGCAGGTTCGTGTATTTCCAGGCTTCGTCACGCGCGGAAGGGAAGCCGAGTTCGGCAAAGCGCTCGAACGCCGCGGCGCGTGCGGCCTCGGCGGGGCCGAACGACGGCCGCGCAGCCTCGAAGGCTTCGCGATACCCAAGGATGGGCTCGGCAAGCACCGCGTTCATGCGACCTGCGCCTCCTGGCGGACCCAGTCGTAGCCGCGCCGCTCGAGCTCGAGCGCGAGCGACTTGTCGCCGCTCTTGAGAATCCGGCCGTCCGAAAGCACGTGCACGAAATCGGGCGCGATGTAGTCGAGCAGCCGCTGGTAGTGCGTGACCAGCACGATCGCGCGGTCCGGGCCGCGCAGGCTGTTGACGCCGTTCGCCACGACGCGCAATGCGTCGATGTCGAGACCGGAGTCGGTCTCGTCCAGCACGGCGAGCTTCGGCTCGAGGACGGCCATCTGCAGGATCTCGTTGCGTTTCTTCTCGCCGCCCGAGAAGCCCTCGTTGACGCCGCGGCTGAGGAAGCTCTCGTCCATCTGCATCAGCTTCATCTTCTCGCGGACCATGGCGAGGAACTCGAACGCGTCGAGTTCCGCCGCGCCGCGGTGCTTGCGCACGGCGTTCAATGCGGCCTTCAGCAGGTACGTGTTGTTCACGCCCGGGATCTCGACCGGATACTGGAATGCGAGGAACACGCCGGCCCGGGCGCGTTCCTCAGGCGCCATCTCGAGCAGGTCCTGGCCGAGATACTCGACGGTCCCGGCCGTAACTTCGTAGCCGGCGCGGCCAGCCAGCACGCTGGCGAGCGTGCTCTTGCCGGAGCCGTTTGGGCCCATGATGGCGTGCACCTCGCCGGCGCGAACTTCGAGGTTCAAGCCCTTGAGGATCTTGCGGGCGCCGATCTGGGCGTGCAGGTTGCGGATGCTGAGCATGTGCGGGTTTCTCGCGGATGCGTTCAGCCGACGGCGCCTTCGAGGCTCACCGCCAGCAGGTTCTGGGCCTCGACCGCGAACTCCATCGGCAGTTCCTTGAACACTGCCTTGCAGAAGCCGTTCACGATCATGTTCACCGCGTCCTCCTCGGAGATCCCGCGGCTGCGGCAATAGAAAAGCTGGTCGTCCGCGATCTTCGAGGTCGTGGCTTCGTGCTCGACCACGGCGCCCGGGTTGCGGATCTCCATGTACGGAAACGTGTGCGCGCCGCAGCGATCGCCCATCAGCAGCGAGTCGCACTGCGTGTAGTTGCGGGCGCCCTCGGCCGACGGCAGGATCTTGACGAGGCCTCGGTACGTATTCTGTCCGTGCCCGGCCGAGATGCCCTTCGAGACGATCGTCGAGCGGGTGTTTCGCCCGATGTGGATCATCTTGGTGCCGGTGTCGGCCTGCTGGTAGTGGTTCGCGAGCGCCACCGAATAGAACTCGCCCACCGAGTTCTCGCCGATCAGCACGCAGCTCGGGTACTTCCAGGTGATCGCCGAGCCGGTCTCCACCTGCGTCCAGCTGATGCGCGAATTCGCGCCGCGGCATTCGCCGCGCTTGGTGACGAAATTGTAGATGCCGCCGCGGCCTTCCTCGTCGCCCGGGTACCAGTTCTGCACCGTCGAATACTTGATGTTCGCGTCGGCGAGTGCGACGAGTTCGACGACTGCGGCGTGCAGCTGGTTCTCGTCGCGCATCGGCGCCGTGCAGCCTTCGAGATAGCTCACGTGGCTGCCCTCGTCGGCGATGATCAGGGTGCGCTCGAACTGGCCGGTGTTCGCTGCATTGATGCGGAAATAGGTCGACAGCTCCATCGGGCAGCGCACGCCCTTCGGCACGTAGACGAACGAGCCGTCCGTGAATACCGCGGAATTGAGCGTCGCAAAGAAATTGTCGGTGTAGGGCACCACGGTGCCGAGGTACTGCTCGAGCAGCTCGGGGTGGTTGAGCACCGCTTCGGAGAAAGGACAGAAGACCACGCCCGCACGCGCCAGCTTGTCCTTGAACGTGGTGGCGACGGAGACGCTGTCGAAGACGGCATCTACGGCCACGCCCGCGAGCCGCGCTCGCTCGTGCAGCGGCACGCCGAGCTTCTCGTAGGTCGCGAGCAGCTTCGGGTCGACCTCGTCGAGGCTCTTCGGACCGTCCTTGCGCTTCGGCGCGGAGTAATACGAGATCGCCTGGTAGTCGATCGGCTGGATGCGCACGTGCGCCCAGTCGGGCTCACGCATCGTGAGCCAGTGCCGGTAGGCCTTGAGCCGCCAGTCGAGCAGGAACTGCGGTTCGCGCTTCTTGCGCGAAATCAGCTGGATGACGTCCTCGTCGAGTCCGGGCGGCACGGTGTCGGACTCGATGTCCGTCACGAACCCGTGGCGGTACTTCTGGGCGACGAGGGCGTCGAGATCGGTGGCTTGCGTCGTCATGACCCTACTCTCAGAGACGGCCGCCAGGACGCCCGGTCGAAGCCGGGCGGACCGCGCCCTTCAGTTCGGGGCGCCACACGGCGACGGCCTCCTGGCCGCTCAGCTGGGCGAGCGAGATTTCGTCGAGCGAGCGGCGGATGGCGGCGTTGACCCGCTGCCACGCGTTGCCCGTGCTGCAGACCGTTTCGAGATCGCAGGCGCTGTGGATGCCGCTGCACTCGGTGATCGCCACCGGCCCTTCGATTGCATCGATGATCTCCGCGGCGCTGATGCTCGCGGCGACGCGAGCCAGCTGGTACCCGCCCTGGGCCCCGCGGGTCGAGGTGACGATGCCCGCGCGGTGGAAGCACTTCAGCAGCTTGCTGACCGTCGGCACTCCGAGGCGCGTCTGCTCGGCCACGGCGGCCGCAGTGAGGCGTTGGCCCGGCCGCGCGGCGAGGCAGGCGAGGACCATCGTCCCGTAATCCGTCAGCTTGCTGATGCGCAACATGGGGGGGTTTCCTTCATATGGGACAATTTTAGTCCTATTGGAATCCGGGCGCAAAGTGCCGGAGTCGGCCGCCGGAGCCAGCCGGTTGAACCTGTTAGAATTTCTGCAGTCGTAATCAGCGCCGACGGTCGCCGCCGGCAGCACGGTCCGGAGAGTAAAGATGAACCAGAACGAACTCGAAGCGATTGCCCGAGCCATGGTCGCGCGGGGTCATGGCATCCTCGCAGCCGACGAATCGAGCGGCACGATCAAGAAGCGCTTCGACGCGATCAAGCTCGAATCGACCGAAGAATCGCGTCGCAGCTACCGCGAGTTGTTGTTCACCGCTCCCGGGCTCGCCGAGCACATTGGCGGCGTGATCCTGTTCGACGAGACGCTGCGGCAGAAGACTCGGGACGGGGTTCCGTTCGCCGAGGTTCTGGCCCGGCAGGGCATCGTGCCCGGCATCAAGGTGGACAAGGGCGCGACGCCGCTGCCTGGCTTCCCGGGCGATACGATCACCGAGGGTCTCGACGGACTCCGCGGGCGGCTGGCGGAATACCACCAGCTCGGCGCCCGGTTCGCGAAGTGGCGTGCCGTCATCGACATCGGCGCCGGGATTCCGAGTCACTTTGCGATCGAAGCGAATGCGCACGCGCTCGCACGGTACGCTGCGTTGTGCCAGGAGGCGAATATCGTGCCGATCGTCGAGCCCGAGGTGCTGATGGACGGTGACCACACGATCGAGCGCTGCGAGGAAGTCACGGATGCAGTCCTCGAGACCGTGTTCAACCAGTTGTTCACGCACCGCATCCACCTCGAGGGCATGGTGCTGAAGCCCAATATGGTCATCGCCGGCAAGAAATGCGCACAGCGCGCGTCCCCGGAAATGGTGGCGCAGGCCACCGTACGCTGCCTGAAGCGGCACGTGCCGTCCGCGGTGCCCGGCATCGCGTTCCTATCCGGTGGCCAGAGCGAGACCGAGGCGACGCACCACCTCGACCTGATGAACAAGATTGGCGGTGTCCCGTGGGCGCTGACCTTCAGTTACGGGCGCGCGCTGCAGGAGAGCACGATCAAGGCCTGGGGCGGCAAGGCGGCGAGCGTCGTCGCGGCCCAGCAGGCCCTGCTGAAGCGCGCCCGGCTCAACGGGCTGGCCCAACTCGGCCAGTACCAGCCGGCGCTCGAGGCGGCCTGAGACGGCGCGAGCGCAACGAACGTGAGTCAACTTCAAGCGCCCGCGGCCGGCGTCGAGCCGGCGGCGGTCCCCGATGATATTGCCGCCCTCCACGACGTCGATTACTCGATCGACGGCAAGGTGATCTTCCGCGGCATCCGCATCGGCATTCGACGGGGCGACGTGACTGCCATCATGGGGCCGAGTGGCACGGGCAAGACTACGTTGCTGCGCCTGATCACGGGCCAGCTGCGACCCGACGCTGGCCGCGTCGTCGTGGACGGGCGGGACGTCGCCGGCCTGGGGCGGCGCGACCTCTACGCTTTGCGCCGGCGCATGGGCATGCTGTTCCAGAATGGCGCGCTGCTGACCGACCTCGACGTGTTCGAGAACGTCGCCTTCCCGCTGCGCGAGCACGCACGCCTGCCGGAGCGGATCGTGCGCAACCTCGTGCTGACCAAGCTGCATGCGGTGGGTCTGCGCGGCGCCGCCCAACTGCAGCCGCGGCAACTGTCGGGCGGCATGGCCCGGCGCGTGGCGCTCGCCCGCGCCATCATCATGGATCCGCAGATCCTGCTCTACGACGAGCCGTTCGCCGGCCTCGATCCGATCTCGATGGGAGTGGTGATGCGCCTGATCCGCTCGCTGAACGACGCGCTCGGCATCAGCAGCATCGTGGTCACGCACGACGTGCGCGAGATTTCGCAGATCGCCGACATGAGCTACATCCTGTCGGACGGCCAGGTCGTGGCGAGCGGCACGCCGCGCGAGCTGCACGACCATCCGTCGCCGATCGTGCACCAGTTCATGGATGGCCTCGCCGACGGCCCGGTGAGCTTCCACTACCCGGCGCCGGACCTGCGCGAGCAGCTGCTCGACCGCACCGGGGCGAAGTGATGGACTTGCTCACCGACTTGCTGGCGAAGCTGCGCGGATTCCTCGAGCGCGTCGGGGCGATGACGCGTTTCTTCGGCCAGCTCCTCTGGCTCTCTCCGGGCGCGCTGCTGCGCTTCCGGTTGATCGTCGAACAGGTCTACAACGCAGGTGCGCTGTCGCTCGTCATCATCATGACCTGCGGCCTGTTCGTCGGCATGGTGCTCGGCCTGCAGGGACACGACCTGCTGCAGCGCTTCGGGTCGGAGGACTCGCTCGGCACCGGAGCCGCGCTCGCGCTGCTGAAGGAGCTGGGGCCGGTGATCACCGCGTTGCTGTTCGCAGGCAGGGCCGGGACGGCGCTCGCGTCGGAACTCGGACTGATGCGGGCCACCGACCAGCTCTCGGCCATGGAAATCATGGCCGTCGACCCGATGAAGCGGGTGGTCGTGCCGCGATTCCTGGGCGGCGCGATCTCGATGCCGCTGCTGACGGCCGTCTTCATCATGGTGGGGCTGTTCGGCGTGCAGCTCGTCGGCGTGCAGCTGCTCGGCGTCGACCAGGGCCAGTTCTGGTCGCAGATGCGCGGCGCAGTTGAACTCGACGACATCCGTGAAGGTCTGATCAAGGGGGTCGTCTTCGGGATCGCCTGCAGCTTGATCGCGGTTTTCGAAGGGTACAATGCGCAGCCGACCGCGGAAGGGGTGGGGCGGGCCACCACCCGCACCGTCGTCATCTCTGCCGTGGTGACGCTGGTCCTCGATTACATCCTCACGGCCCTCATGCTCTGAACGAGAAACGACCATGCGTTCATCCCGCGCCATCGACGTATCCACCGGCCTGTTCGTGCTGCTCGGCTTCGCGGCCATCGTGTTCCTGGTCACGCAGATCACGAATCGCGAGTTCTCGCTGCGCAGCGAGTCCTATCGGTTGCAGGCGCAGTTCGAGAACGTGGGCGGACTCAAGGCCGGAGCGCCGGTCTCGATGGCGGGCGTCACGATCGGCCGAGTGGAGTCGATCGGCTACGACATGGACCTGTTCAAGGCCGTGGCGACGCTGCGCATCGACTCGCGCTACGACCAGATCCCGAACGACAGCGATGCCAGCATCCTGACGGCGGGCCTGCTCGGCGGGCAGTACATCGGCATCACGCCCGGCGGGTCGGACGAGCCGTTCCGGGACGGCGACCAGGTCGAATTCGTGCAGGACGCGATCGTCCTCGAGAACCTGATCAGCAAGTATCTCTTCAGCCAGGCGGGCAACAGGGACGAGGCCCCCGACGCAGCGCCCGCGGCGCAGGAGTAATCCTCAATCATGCGAACCCTGATCTCGTCCCTGTTGCTGATGATTTCCGCGGCGCTGCCGGCGTTCGCAGCCGACGCGCCGCCTGCGACCCCGGGGCTCGGCCCGCAGGCGCTCATGGAGGAGGTTTCCCAGGAACTGCTGAACGAGATCGATGCGAACCGCGATGCGCTGGCGAAGGATCCGGCGCGCCTGCGTGCGGTCATCGACCGCTACCTGCTGCCGCATTTCGACACCGATTACGCAGCTCGCCTGGTGCTCGGCAAGCATTGGCGGACCGCGACGGCCGAGCAACGCAACCGCTTCATCGAGACCTTCTACAAGGCGTTGATGAAGGATTACGGCGACGCGATTCTCGAGTTCACGGCCGACCGGCTGCGGTTTCTGCCGTTCCGTGGCGACCCGAATGCCAACACGGCCACCGTGCGCACCGAAGTGCGACGCGACAGCGGCCAAACGGTTCCGGTGAACTACACGATGCGCCGGACGCCCGAGGGCTGGAAGGCCTGGGACGTGACGATCGAGGGCATTTCGTACATCCGGAACTTCCGCGCGGATTTCGGTGCCGAGGTGGAACAGCATGGCATCGAGCACCTGATCCAGCGGCTGGAGACGCAGGGCGTAGGCGCCGCGGCACGGCCGAAGCAGGCGGCGGCACCGGACGCCGCGCCCGCCAAACCGGAGCGCGGGACGACACGATGACGGCGCCGTTCGGCATCGCCGCGGCCGCTCCGGATCGCCTGATGGCCCGAGGCGAACTGAGCTTCGCGACGGCCGAGCGGGCGTTGCGCGACGGGCTTGCACTGCTGCCACCGGCAGGCCCCTGTACGATCGACCTTGCAGGGATCACGTCGGCCGACAGTGCCGGGCTCGCCGTCCTGATCGAATGGCTTTCGGTGGCCGGTGAGCGCGGCAGCACGCTGGCGTTCGAGGCTGTGCCGGCCCAACTGCGCGCGATTGCCAGAATTTCCGATCTCGAAGAGATGATCGCCGGTCAAGCCGGCGGCTGCGCCGGCTCGACCGGCGGCTCGCTCTCCGGCTCGGGATCCGGCCCGGGTTCCGTCTCCAGCCCTTCGTCGAGTTCCTCGTCGAACTCGTCCAGCGGATCGTAGAGCAGCGACTCGGGCGGATTGCCGTCAAAGACTTGATAGAGGCGTCGCTGCAGGAAGGCGTCACGGATGAATCCGTAGCGGTCGTAGGCCCGGTCGAGCGTGGCGTCGAGTGGCAGCAGGCGGGCACGGGTGTCGACGATGTCGAGCACCAGCGCGCCCCAGCGCGCCTCGCCGCCGATGTCGAACCAGAACAGGGGCCGCAGGAAGCGGTCCACGAAATCGGATGGAAAGTCGCGGACCGTGGACGGACCCAGCAGCGGAATCATCAGGAACGGGCCCGACGGCACGCCCCAGCGGCCGAGGGTCTGGCCGAAGTCCTCGTCGTGACTGGGCAACTCGGCCGCGGTGGCCGGATCGAGCAAGCCGCCGATGCCGAGCGTCGTGTTGACGACGAAGCGCAAGGTCTGCTCGGCCGCTTCGCCGGGTTTGCCCTGCAGCAGCGAATTCACGATCGTGGCGGGGCTCGAGAGGTTCTCGAAGAAGTTGCCGACGCCGGTGCGGAACCAGTTCGGAGTCGCGGCCTTGTAGCCTTTGGCCGTCGGCTTCAGCACGCCGCGGTCGGCCGCTTCGTTGAAAGCGAAGGCCTGGCGGTTCGTCCGTTCGAGCGGATCCGCCGGGTTGCGATCGCCGGTCGTGGCGCAGCCGCCGAGCGCGATGGCCGCGCACAGCATCAGGCTGCGCTTCGCGCCCGACAGGTCGAAAGCAGGCATCACGGTCTCCACACCCGCGATCCGGGGCGGGGTCGCGGGATTCTACAGGGTCGGCAGCGACGAATTAACCTTCCGGGGCCGGGCGATCCGGCGCGGAGGATCGCTCGAGCTTGGCTCGCTCCCGCGGCATCGCCTCGCGGAGCTCCTTGAGGCGGGCACTGAACTTCGAACGCTGCACGCCGGTGATGTTCGGCACGGAGAGCGCGAGCTCGAGCTGGTTCAGGGCGAGCGGCAGGTCGCCGCCCGCGATGTGGTACTCCGCCATGTACGAATAGGCGTCCGCGACGTCGCCGGCGGCATTCGCGGCCATGGCCGTGAGCCGGATCTGCTCCTGCGACGGCGGCACGTTGTTGAACAGGTCCAGCAGCACTTCGTGCGCGCGTTTGGGCCGCCCGGCCTGCATCAACGCCTCTCCGTAGCGCACGGTCACCGGCACGTTGCGCGGCGCGAGTTCCCGGGCGCGCTCCAGCGTCGCGAGCGCAGCCTTGGTGTCGCCGGCGAAAAGCTGTGCCTGGCCGAGCGCGGTGTGGAACAGCAGCACTTCGGGATGGGCCTCGAGCAGACGCTCGAAGGTCGCAATGGCTGCGCGAGCCTCGCCCGCCATCAACTGCGCCAGCGCCTTGCCGTAGACCTGGGCCATCGAGGCATCCGGCTCGTTGGCTGTGACCGCCGCATAGTATTCCCGCGGGTCTCGGCCCGCCGGCGTGCTGAGCACCCGCGTACGCTCCTTGATCAGCGCATAGCTCGGCCGCTCCGGTATCTCCGGCGTCGGGTACTGCAGCGCGCGACCCTTGGATTCCGCGATGCGGCTCGTCGTGACCGGGTGCGTGCGGAGCAGCTCCGGCACCTGGTCCGGACCGAGCTGCGTGCGCCGGCCCATGGTCTCGAAGAAGCCGTGCATCGCGTTGGGGTCGTAGCCCGCGGAGGCCAGGATGCCGATGCCGACCCGGTCGGCCTCGTACTCGTGCTCGCGGGTGAAATTGATCTGCGACTGGATCGCGAGGTTCTGGGCCGCGGTGACGGCTCCCATCGTGGCATTTGAGTTGCCGCCCGCCATGGCACCGATCAGGATCGCCGCCAGCGTCGCGGCGGTCGAAACGAGGTTGGCGCGCCCCTGCGCCTCGATGCCGCGCGCGATGTGGCGCTGCGTGACGTGCGCGACCTCGTGTGCCAGGACCGCCGCAAGTTCGCTCTCGCTGCGGGTCTCGAGCAGCAAGCCGGTGTGGATCCCGATGAATCCGCCGGGCAGCGCGAACGCGTTGATCGACGGGTCGCGGATCAGGAAGAACGAGAAGTCGCGATTGCCGTCGTGCGCCATGCTCGAGAGGCGCAGGCCGAGCGACTGCAGGTACTCGCCGACCTCAGGGTCCTCGAGCATGCGGCCCGAATCGCGGAGCCCGCGCATCACCATGCGGCCGATGCGGTACTCGTCCTCGAGGCTGAGGGTGGACTGGGCCGCCGTGCCCATCTCCGGCAGCTGGTCCTGGACCGACTGCTGGGCGAGGAGCGGCGAGGGCAGCAGCATCGCGCTCGAGAGCAGCAAGCCTGCGAGCGCAGCGGCCAGGTTCGCGCGTGTGGGAAGTGACATCTTTCGGTTTGACACGGTTCGCGGCGCCGGGTTCCTGCCGCTGCGAGACGCCGGCTTAGAGCGAGTCCGAGGCGTAATCGGCCAGCCGCGACCGCTCGCCGCGCGTCAACGTAATGTGCCCGTAATGGGGCCAGCCGTGGAAGCGGTTCACGACATAGGTAAGGCCAGACGTCGTCTCCGACAGGTAGGGCGAGTCGATCTGCGCGATGTTGCCCAGGCAGACGATCTTGGTGCCGGGACCCGCCCGCGTCACCAGCGCCTTCATCTGCTTCGGCGTCAGGTTCTGTGCCTCGTCGAGGATGATGTAACGATTGAGAAACGTGCGGCCGCGCATGAAATTGAGCGAGCGGATCTTGATCCGGTTGCGCAGCAGGTCGTTGGTCGCGGCCCGGCCCCAGCTGCCGCCTTCCTGGCTCTGCGTCAGCACTTCGAGGTTGTCCATCAGGGCTCCCATCCAGGGCTCCATCTTTTCCTCCTCCGTGCCGGGCAGGAAGCCGATGTCTTCGCCGAGGGGAATGGTCACCCGCGTCATGATGATTTCGTTGAAGCGGTTCGTCTCGAGCGTCTGGGCGAGTCCCGCGGCGAGCGTGAGCAGCGTCTTGCCCGTGCCCGCCGGACCCAGGATCGTCACGAGGTCGATTTCCGGGTCGAGCAACAGGTTGAGGGCGAAGTTCTGTTCCCGGTTACGTGCCGAGATGCCCCAGACCCCGTGCCGCTCGCGGCGGAAGTCCCGGACCACCTCGAGCACTGCGGAGTCGCCCTCGACGCGGCGCACGACGGCCTCGAGTCCCTGTGCTTCGGCCTGGTAGACGAACTGGTTCGGCGTCCAGCCCGCAGCCGTTCGGCCGCGGACGCGATAAAAGGAACGTCCTTGCTCGTGCCAGGATTCGAGGTTCTTGCTGGCGCGGTCCCAGAAATTGGCCGGCAATTCCTCGACTCCGGTGTAGAGGAGGTCGGCGTCCTCGATCGTCTTGTCGCTGTAATAGTCTTCCGCATGCACCCCGATGATCGCGGCCTTGATCCGCAGGTTGATGTCCTTCGACACCAGCGTGACCAGGGCCTTCGGGTGCTCGCGCTGCAGCGCTGCGGTATTGGCGAGGATCGCGTTGTCCGCGCCGTGGCCGGGGAGGGTGTCCGGCAGCCCGGACGCAAGCTGCCGGGTCTGGAAGAACAGTCGCCCATGGGGCGGCTTCTTGCCGTTGATCACGGCCTTGGCCGCCGGCAACTCGAGCCCGCGGTCGATCTGCTGCTTGGTCGCGCTCGCCATCAGCTCGTCGAGGAAGCGGCTCACCTGGCGGACGTTGCGCGCTGCCTCCGACATGCCCTTCTTGCCCGCGTCGAGTTCCTCGAGCACGGTCATCGGGATGAAGATGTCGTGTTCCTCGAACCGGAAGATCGCGGTCGGATCGTGCATCAGCACGTTCGTGTCGAGGACGAAGATACGGCGCTGCGCGGGCGGCTTCTTTGCAGGCAACTGGGGGCTCCGGGCGGGGCGGGGCGTGCGTGACTCAGAGCGCGCGAGCGGCGGCGAGGACCTCCTCGGCGTGCCCGTCGACCTTGACCTTGCGCCACTCCTGGCGCAGCACGCACTTCGTGTCGATCAGGAACGTGCTGCGCTCGACGCCCAGGTACTTCCTGCCGTACATGCTCTTTTCCTTGATCACGTCGAAGATCCCGCAGACGGTCTTGTCCACGTCGGCCAGCAGCTCGAAGGGGAACTCGAACTTCGCCTTGAATTTCTCGTGCGACGCGAGCGAGTCGGGCGAGACGCCGACGACGTCCGTCCCGGCCTTGCGGAACTGGGCGTGCAGGTCACGGAACGCGATGCCTTCCTTGGTGCAGCCGGACGTGTTGTCCTTCGGGTAGAAATAGACGACGAGCTTGCGGCCCGCCGTCGCCGAAAGCTTCCACGGCTTACCACCCGTGGCCGCCACGGAGAAGTCCGGCACCTTTTTGCCGGTCGTCGCAGTCTTGTCAGCCATGAAGCCTCACGCCTTGAGCGGTTCGAGGATTGCGTCCAGATTGAGGTGATCGCAAAGGTCGAGGAATTCTTCGCGCAGCGCCGCAATGTGGATGCGCGTCGGCACGTGGACGACCATGTAGACGGAAAACATGGGCGCGCCCGTATGCGCAGCGCTGTAGCTGCGCGTGTTGATGTCGCCGATGTCGATGCCGCGCGACGAGAAGAACCCGGCGAGCGAGTGGAGCACGCCCGGCTGGTCGAGGCAGACGACGTCCACGGTGTAAGAGATCATGTCCGTGCGCGGCGGCCGCGCTTCGGTGCGACGGCTGTTGATCGTGAGTCCGGCCGTCTCTGCCAGCTTGGCGAGCTCGCCCTCGAGCTTGGCGAGCGTGTGCCAGTTGCCGGAAACCAGCATGAGCGTCGCAAACTCGTTGCCGAGCGCGGTCATGCGACTCTCAAGGATGTTGCCGCCGCACTCGACGATCACGCGGGTCAGGTCGTAGACGAGGCCCGTGCGGTCATTACCGATGGCAGAAATCGCGATGAGTTGGTTCATAGGCTCCTTGGAGCGGCAGTGTAGCGGGGCAGCGCGCCGCCGTACACGCGCACGTTCCTTGCGCCACAAGCCATTGCTTCAGTAGCATCGAAGGGTCGCAGGCGAGGGGTCACCATGTTCAAGGGCAGCATCCCGGCGCTCGTCACGCCCATGGGCGAGGACGGGTCGATTGATTTCGGTGCCTGGGAGAAGCTGCTTGATTTCCACCTTGCGGCCGGGACCGACGGCGTGGTGGTTGGCGGCACGACAGGCGAGTCGCCGGTGCTCGACCGCGGCGAGATCGAGGAACTCGTTCGCCGCGCGAAGGCGCAGGTTGGCGGGCGCATTCCGGTCATCGCAGGCAGTGGCACAAACAGCACGGCTGGGTCCGTCGCGCTGTCGCGCGCCGCCGAGGCCGCGGGCGCCGACGCGCTGCTGGTCGTCACGCCCTATTACAACAAGCCGACCCAGGAAGGCCTGTTCCAGCACTTCAGTGCCGTGGCGGACGCGGTCGGCATCCCGCTGATCCTCTACAACGTGCCCGGACGGACCGCCTGCGACATGCTGGCGGACACGGTGGCGCGACTGTCGCAGCACCCTCGGATCGTCGGCGTCAAGGAGGCCACGGGCGACATCGCGCGCGGCGTGGCGATCCTGCGCCAGTCGAGGCCCGGGTTCCTGCTGTTGAGCGGCGACGATCCGACCGCCGCGGAGTTGATCCGCATCGGCGCTCGCGGCGTGATCTCGGTGACTGCAAACGTCGCGGCCAGGGCCATGCACGAGCTTTGCGCGGCCGGGCTGGCCGGCCGCCACGGCGAGGCCATGGCCATCAACGAACGCCTGATCCCCCTGCACAAGGCGCTGTTCGTCGAGTCGAACCCGATCCCGGTCAAGTGGGCGGTCCACCGGCTGGGGCTGATCGGGCCGGCGATCCGGTTGCCGCTCACGCCTTTGTCCGCGCCGCTGCACGACACCGTCGCCTCGGCGATGGCGGCTGCAGGCGTCGAATCGGGCTGAAAGCCCGGGCTTTTCCGCGGCAGGGCGAACGTGTAGTCTCTGCGCCCCCGTCCGGAGAGGTGGCCGAGTGGTCGAAGGCGCTGGACTGGAATTCCAGTTACATCCTCACAGGTGTACGTGGGTTCGAATCCCACCCTCTCCGCCAGCACAAGAAGACGCCCCGCGAGGGGCGTTTTCGTTTCCGCGGCTGGCATACTCGCCGCCGCATGAAGCGCTATCTCGCCACGCTCGTTTTCGCCGCGCTCTGCTGCGGCGGTTGTGTTCCGCAGCCATCGTCCGATCACATCGCCGGCGGGACGATGGGCACGACCTACGATGTCACGGTCACGAACAGCCCGGATGGGATACGGCGCAGCGACCTCGAGTCGACGATCGATGCGGCGCTCGCCGACATCAATCGGCACCTTTCAACCTACGACCCGTCCAGCGAGATCTCGCGATTCAACCTCAATCCAAGCACCGATTGGATTCCCGTTTCGGCGGTGCTGCTCGACGCGGTGATGCAGTCTGCGCAAGTGAGCCTCGCGACCGATGGCGCATTCGACATCACCGTGGGACCGATCGTAAAGGCGTGGGGATTCGGTTCGGCTGCCGACGTCGCTGCGGAACCACCCGACAACGAGCAGATCGAGCGATTGAGAGCGGCGGTTGGCCACGACAAGCTCGAGGTGCGGATCGATCCACCGGCGTTGCGCAAGATCGTGCCGGCCGTGCAGATCGACGTCGACGGCATCGCGCCGGGCATCGCAGTCGATCGCATCGCGGAACGGTTCGAGGCCTTGGGGATTCGCGATTACCTGGTGGAACTGGGCGGCGAGGTGCGTGCGCGAGGACTCAGCCCGTCGGGCCGCGGGTGGCGAGTAGCGGTCGAGGCGCCCGTCGCGGGCGAACGGCGACCCTTTGCGCTCCTGGAGCTCGACGGGTTCGCCGTGTCGACCTCAGGCGACTATCGGGACTATCGCGAGACGGCAGGCCGCCGCGTCTCGCACACGATCGACCCGCGCACCGCGGCACCCGTGACGCACCGGCTGACGTCCGTGACGGTGGTCCACGCTTCGGCGGCTATGGCGGACGCATACTCCACCGCACTGATGGTGCTGGGGCCGGACGAGGGGATGGCTGCAGCGCGCCGCCTCGGCCTTGCGGCGCTCTTCATCGAGCGACCGCAGGGCGAGGGTCCTTTCATCGAGTCGCAGACTCCCGGGTTCGCGAGGTTTCGCCGACCGTTGCTGTGACGGCTATGATCCACACATGAGCGACCCGCTGACACGCCTGCGCCGGCAACCGATGCTCATCCCGTTGCTGGTGCCGCTGCTCGCGGTGATTGCAGCGGGCGCGGGGGTGTTCTGGCTGGGAACCTGGGCGCGCACGACGGTCGTGATCCTGGTGCGCCATGGCGAGGCAGCCACGACGACGGCCGGCGATCCCGAGTTGAGTCTGGCCGGCGAGCGGCGCGCGGCTCGCCTCGGTGAGTTCATCGCCGACACGTTGCCCGACAGCCCGGTGGATCACCTCTATTCGGCAGATACCCGTCGGGCTCAACAGACCGCCGCTTCGGTGGCGAATCAGTTCAAGCTGCCGATCAACCTGTTGGCCAGCAGCGACTGGGCCCGTCTGCCGAGTCGCATCAAGAGGGAACACCGGGGGCAGACGGTCGTCGTCGTCGGCTACGCCACCACGCTGCCGGGCGTCCTGAACCAGCTCGGTGCCCCATCCGTCAGCATTGCCGACGACGACTACGAGTCCGTCTACGTCGTGGTGATGCCGAGTCCCGGGCCGAACCGGACGTTCCGGCTGCGTTACGAGCCCGGGACACCGCCGCCGGATACGCCGCAATGAAATTGAAATTAAATCGAGATACTTATCCGAAGTATCTGAATAATAATTATTTATAGGCGCCGGACTTGATCGCATTCAGCACGAATGCCTCGTGCGCGCCAATCCGCAGGTCGGCCAGCACCGAGTCCTGGATCTTGCCGTCCCGGCCGATCAGGTAGGTGCCGCGCCGTACCCCGAAGCCAAGTGGACCGTCGAGGCCATAGGCCTTGACCACGATCTTGTCCGGGTCCGCCAGCAACGGGAAGTTGAGCCCGTGCTGGTCAGCGAACCGCCGATGCGATTCGACGTCCTGCGGGCTGACGCCGACGACGCGCAACTTGGCCTTGAGCAGGTCCTGGTGCAGGTCACGGAAGCTACAGGCTTCCTTCGTGCACCCCGGCGTGAAGTCCGCGGGGTAGAAATAGAGGATCAGCGGGCCGTCCGCGAGCAGCGACTTGAGCGTATGGCGCCGGCCGTCCTGGTCGGGCAGGTCGAATTCCGGAGCCTTGCGGCCGTTCTCAAGCATGATTCGCCCCTTGCGCCGGTTGCACGGCGCCTGAATAGTCCACTTCCATGATGCGATAGCCGCCATCCTCAAGCCCGCAGCGGCGATAGGTGGCCTGCGCCCGCTCGTTTTCGCGCTCGACGTACAACCGGATGCCGCAGACCGATCGGTCGCCCTCCGCCAGGGCTTCCAGGTGGTGGAACAAGGCACGGAAGACGCCGGCCCGCCGGGCTGCCGGGATCACGTACACGCTCTGGATCCACCAGAACGTGCCGTTGCGCCAGTCGCTCCACTCGTAGGTGATCATCAACTGGCCGACGACCCGACCGCCGCGCTCGGCGACGAAGTAGCGGCCTTTCCCCGGATCGTCGAGCGCGGCCCGCACGCCGAGTCGGACGGTTGCAGCGTCGAGCTGCTTGTGTTCCGCCTCGAGCGCCATCGCGATGTTGCCCTGCGCGAGGAACTCGGCGTCGGCTTCGACAGCAGGGCGGACCGTCGGCTTCATCGGTCGATCATACAGCCGCTGCAGGTTCGAGTTGCGGTGCGAAGGTCCGGTGCTACAATGCGCGCCCTCACGTGGGGCGGTAGCTCAGCTGGGAGAGCGTCGCGTTCGCAATGCGAAGGTCGAGGGTTCGATCCCCTTCCGCTCCACCATTTTTCCCCGGCCCCGTCGTGCCCCGGTAGCTCAGTGGATAGAGCGACCGCCTCCTAAGCGGTAGGTCGTCGGTTCAACTCCGGCCCGGGGCGCCAACTCCAACGGTTCAGCCTTTCGAACTCGATCCGCCGGTTCATCGCGCGGCCCTCGGGCGTCGTTCGACGCGGCTTCGACAATCCTGCCATCATCTGCGCCAGGGGGATCGTCAATGCTCGGCAGGCTGGCGAACCGCGTGCTTTCCTGGGTCGACGCAAGCCTGGCAGCGCTCGGCCACAGTTTCATACAGCAGTGGACCAAGGTCGAACGCAGCTACCGGCGTCCGCTGTCCCGGCTGGCGTTCCGGTTGAAGTTCGCGTTCTACCCACTGCTCGCGATTGGTGCCGTTGCCTGGTTGGCGTGGGACTGGAGTCACTCGCGCTCGCTCAACTCGGCGGAAGACGCGATTTTCGATCGCGTGGTGCAGTGGCGTCCGTTCGAGCCGAAGCCGTCCGGCCGCGTGGTCGTCGTCGAGATCGACGAATGCTCGATCGAGCATTTCCGCGCTCGTGGCGAGGGTGGCTGGCCGTGGAGCCGGCAAAAGCACGCGGACCTGCTCGACCAGCTCGATCGTGCCGGCGTTGTCCTCGTCGGCTACGACGTTCTGTTCGCCGATCCGTCGCAGGACGACCCGCTCGGAGACCTGACGCTCGAGGCCGTGGCCAAGGGTGGTGCCGGTCGCTTCGTCTTCAGTTCCACTCGCCTGCACCCGGACTACGACCCGGGATCGACGCTACGAGCATCGCAGGCTCCGGGGGCGTTTCCGCTGGTTCGCGATCCGCAGGACAATCCCGGGGTCGCGTTGCTGCTGCCCTACGGCCAGTCGATGGCCGAGTTCAGTGCGATCGCCAACGTCACACGCGGTGAGGACGGCGTGCTGCGCGACATTCCCTTGCGTGAGGCGGTCGGTGACTGGGCTCTGCCTTCGCTGCCGCTGCGACTGGCAACGAGCGCCCTGCCGGGCTCGTCGCCGCAATCGACCGCTGCGGTGCGACCGAACTGGCGGCAGCACAGCAGGCTGCCGCGGGTCAGCGCCGCCGATTTGCTGAACGGTGGCAAGCCCGTCTGCCGCAACACGGGTACTGTGCTCCCGGCTTTGCGGGATCGCGTGGCGCTCGTCGGCTACACGGCCGCCGGGCTCAACGACGCCAAGCCCACCCCCGTCGATCCGGTCATGCCGGGCGTCGAGGTGATGGCGGAGGCCACGGAGGCGCTGATCGCCGGCAGCGCCATTCGCTCGCCGCCGGCGTGGCTGAAGTACGTGCTGGCCACTTGGCTGACGCTGCTGACCACGTTCGCTTTCTACCGTGGCGAACCGGCGACCGACATCGACTCCATCTTCGTCGCCACGAACCTGGTGTTGTTGAGCGCCGCTTTCATCGGCCTGACTTTCTTCGGCTTCTTCTTCGACATCTTCGCGAGCATCGGTTTCGTCAGCCTCGTCTTCGGCGCATGCCGCCTGTATGCGGGAGTGCAACGTGGGCGCGCGGTCGGGAACGGCGATTTCGTGCGGGAGTTCTCGCCGGATCAGGATCGCTGGCTGGCGGTCGCCTGCCTGCGCTTCGTGCCGGAGGTGCATCTCGGTACGAGGCCGATCGCGCGACGACGGCGCGAGTACCGCCGGCGACTACGCCGCTTTCTCTACGCCGGCAGCGACTCCGTGATGATGGAGGGCGTCGTCGAGCGCAAGAGCTGGTTGCACGACGCGCTGAACGATTTGATGATACTGGTGTGGCACGGGGAGACCGAGGCCGAGGCGCGCGCTGCCGCGATGAATGATCTCGGACGATTGGAACGGGAACTGGCGGAGTACGACCGTCGCCTGCCCGACGATGGCACCGTACGGCTGTCATTCGCCAGCGCCGAGATCGACGACGGTGCCGAGGGCCGCAGTCGAGATGCACGCCTGCAACTGCGCGAGCTGATCGGGCGGGCCCTGGCTTCGTCGGACGAACTGCCGATCGCACGGTTCGTGGCGATCACCGCCCACCCGAACGTTGCGCCAGGAGGTTCGTGATGCGCGCTTTTCCAATGGCCCTGATCGCGACGGTAATGATCGCCCGTTGCGCCGTCGCGGCCGAGCTGCCGGCAGTCGTGCACAAGACTGCCGTCGACGTCTACGCGCAGCCTGCATTCGACGCGTCCAAGGTCACGACCTTGTCGCGCGATACCGCGGTGACGATCTCGGCGCAGCAGGGTTTGTGGTACCAGCTGCGGATGCCGACGGGCACGCCGGGCTATGTGCGCGTCAACGACGTGCGGATCAACCAGCCCGGCACCGGCGGCGGTCACGCCAACCTGCGGGTACTGATGGGCGGGAAGGCCGGCGAGGGCCGTGTCACCGAGACCGCCGGCGTGCGCGGAATCGACGAAAGCGACCTCAAGTCCGCGGCATTCGACCAGGGGCGGTTGAGCGCCATGCTTGGCTATCGGGTCGATGCCGCCAAGGCGGCGTCATATGCGAGCGAGGAGGGCTGGCAGGCGACCCAGGTGGCGTACGCCGGTGAGGCCAAGCGGGGCAAGAGTAGCGGCAAACCGGCGCAGGGTTCACCTGCTTCGATGGCTGCGTCCGCGCGGGCCGTGAGCGGCATGCTGGGTTCGCTGGGTGGCGAGATGAGCTCGATGTTCAGCGGCGCCGCCAAGGTCGCGCCAAAGGGCGAGGACGAACTCGCGGCGGAGGAGCTCGCGCTCGGGCCGGAAATCACCGGCCGAATCCTCGGCGCTCGCCCGCTCTGGGACGAGGCCCTCGCGCAATGGCGCGTCAACCTGGTCGGTCAATGGGTTGCGGCGCAGACCAGCCGTCCACAACTGCCATGGACGTTCGGCGTGATCGATACGCCGGAGGTCAACGCATTCGCCGCGCCGGGCGGCTACATCCTGGTCACTCGGGGCCTCTACGAGCTGCTGTCGTCGGACAGCGAACTCGCGGCCGTGCTAGGTCACGAGATCAGCCATTGCGTGCAACGCGATCATTACAACGTGATCCGCAAGCAGGAACTGGCGGCCGCTGGCAAGGACCGAGCGCTGCGCGGCGTCGACGTGGGCTACGACAGTGTCGCGGGCACGTACGCCCGCCGCTACGCGGAGGAACACGGTGCAACCATCATGCTGACCGCGCTCGATCGTGAGGCCGAGTATCGCGCGGACGAAGGCGCACAGGTCTACCTGGCTCGTGCCGGGCTGAATCCGCTGGCGTTGTATTCAGTGCTGCAGAAGTTTGTCGCGCTCGGGCGCGACGCTCCGGGCCTCGCGCAGCTGTACAAGACCCATCCACCGTTCGATGCGCGGATCGACCGGATCGACCAGAGAGGCTACGGTGTGCTGGAACCTTACACCACGCGGGACTGATCTCGGTCCGTTTCCAAGCCCGGCACGCTTTTCGTTACACTACTCGGCCTTTTCTCCGCCCTGCCGCGCGGATCCGGATGCGCCCGCAACTCGAAGATTCAGGTGCAATGAGCGAATTCCAAGCCATGCTGTCCTCGACACCGCTCGCGGCGGGCAATGCTCCCTACGTCGAGGCGTTGTACGAGCAATTCCTGGCGGCTCCCGAATCCGTGGAGCCGAAGTGGCGTGACTTCTTCGCCGGTCTCGGCGGCGGTCAGGGCGAAGTCGCACACGGCCCGCTGATCGAGGAACTTGCGCGACGGGCGAAAACCCGCCGCCCGGGTGCGGGTGCGGCCGCGGAGATCGTCGTGCCGGGTGCAGGCGCGGCCGCAAAGCAGGGCGCGGTCTCGCGGATGATCCAGATTTACGCGAACCGCGGACACCTGGTCGCCAACATCGACCCGCTCGGCTTGATGGTTCGGCCGATGCCGAAAGTGCTCGGTCTCGACTACCTCGGCCTGAGCGACGCGGATCTCGACACCGAGTTCGTCACGGGCAGCCGCAACCAGGCGATCAAGCCGCGCCTCAAGCTGCGGGAGATTATCGCGCAGCTCAAGCACATCTATTGCGGAACGATCGGCGCCGAGTTCGCGCACGTCTCGGACGAGACCGAGCGTCTCTGGCTGCAGGACCGCTTTCAGGTCGGGCGGGTGCAGCATCACTTCCCGGGGGAGGACAAGAAGGACATTCTCTGGAACCTCACGATGGCCGAGGGCCTCGAGCGGTATCTCGCCACGCGCTACCCGGCGCAGAAGCGATTCTCGCTCGAGGGCGGCGACAGCCTGATTCCGCTGCTCGAGGACCTGATCCAGACGGGCGGCTGGGTGCACGGCCTCGAGGACATCGTGATCGGCATGGCACATCGCGGCCGCCTCAACGTGCTGGTCAACGTGCTCGGCAAGTCGCCGAGCGAACTGTTCTCCGAGTTCGAGGGCAACTACGACCTCAAGAAGCTCACGGGCTCGGGCGACGTCAAGTACCACAAGGGCTTCTCGTGCGACGTCAGCACGCCGGGCGGCAACGTCCACGTCGCGCTCGCGTTCAACCCGTCGCACCTCGAGGTCGTCAACCCGGTGGTCGAGGGATCGGTGCGCGCGCGGCAGGAGCGACGCGGCGACGCGGCCGGCGACAAGGTCATGGCCGTGCTGATCCACGGCGACTCGGCGTTTGCCGGCCAGGGCGTGATCATGGAGACGCTGCAGTTCTCGCAGACGCGCGCGTTCTACACCGGCGGCACGGTGCACGTGATCATCAACAACCAGGTCGGTTTCACGACGCACGACCCGCGCGACACACGCTCGACGTTGTATTGCAGCGATCCGGCGAAGATGATCGAGGCGCCAATCCTGCACGTGAACGGCGACGACCCGGAGGCCGTCGTGTTCGCGACGCGCCTCGCGCTCGAGTACCGGATGAAGTTCCACAAGGACGTGGTGATCGACCTCGTCTGCTACCGCAAGCTCGGCCACAACGAAGCCGATGAGCCGGCGGCCACCCAGCCGGTCATGTATGCAACGATCCGCAGCAAGCCGACGACCCGGCAGATTTACGCCGAGCAGCTGCTGCGGGAAGGGGTGATCGGTGCCGACGATGCCGATGCGATGTCCGACAAGTACCGCCGCGGTCTGGATGATGGCAAGCCGCAGGCCCACCAGGTGCTCGGCCTGATCGGCAACGTGCACACCGTGGACTGGACCCGCTACCACGACGTCGATTTCACCGACCAGGTCAAGACCGGCGTGAAACTCGAGGTGCTGCGCGAACTCGCCGTCAAGACCAGCACGTACCCGGATGGCTTCACGCTGCATCGCCAGGTGCAGCGGATCATGGATGACCGCCGCAAGATGGCGGCTGGCCAGATCATGCTCGACTGGGGCTTTGCCGAGACGCTCGCCTATGCATCGCTGCTCGACGAGGGCTACGAGATCCGCCTGACCGGGCAGGACAGCGGCCGCGGCACGTTCTTCCACCGCCACGCCGTCGGGCACGACCAGAAGACCGGCGAGGCGTACGTCCCCCTCAAGAACCTGAAGCCCGGTCAGCCGCGGTTTCGCGTCACCGACTCGCTGCTTTCGGAGGAGGCGGTGCTCGGCTTCGAGTACGGCTATTCGACGGCCGACCCGAACTGCCTCGTGATCTGGGAAGGCCAGTTCGGCGACTTCGCGAACGGCGCGCAGGTCATCATCGACCAGTTCATCAGTTCGGGCGAGACGAAGTGGGGTCGCTACTGCGGGCTCACGCTGTTCCTGCCCCATGGCTACGAGGGCCAGGGCCCCGAGCACTCGTCGGCGCGTCTCGAGCGCTTCCTGCAGCTCTGCGCCGAGAACAACATGTCGGTCTGCGTGCCTTCCACGCCGGCGCAGATGTTCCACATGCTGCGGCGGCAGATGGTGCGCGACTTCCGCAAGCCGCTGATCGTGATGACGCCGAAGAGCCTGCTGCGCCACAAGCTGTCGGTGTCGGTGCTCGAGGAGCTTTCGCACGGTTTCTTCCAGGATGTCATCGGCGAGATCGACGACCTGCCGGCCGAGAAGGTCCGCCGCGTCGTGTTCTGCTCCGGCAAGGTGTACTTCGATCTGCTCGAAGCGCGCCGCGCGGATGAAGTACGCGACGTCGCGATCGTCCGCATCGAGCAGCTCTATCCATTCCCGAGCGAGGATTACGCGGCCGCGATCCGTCACTACCCGAACGCGAAGGAAATCGTCTGGTGCCAGGAGGAGCCGCAGAACCAGGGTGCCTGGTACCAGATCCGCCATCGCCTGCAGGAGCCGCTCTCGCACAAGCAGGAGCTGCTCTATTCGGGCCGCGCACCGGCGGCCGCGCCCGCGGCGGGCATGCTGCAGCTGCACACGATCCAGCAGACCGGCCTCGTGGCGGCTGCGATCAAGGCGTCCATCAAAGAAGAGTCGGCTCGCTCGACCTCGCGTCTGCGCGCCACCGGCACCAGGAAGAATTCATGACCATCGAAGTACGCGTTCCGCAGTTGCCCGAGTCCGTCGCCGACGCGACGTTGGTCGCCTGGCACAAGAAGCCCGGCGATACGGTGAGTCGCGACGAGAACCTGGTGGACCTCGAGACCGACAAGGTCGTGCTCGAAGTGCCGGCGCCGGCCGCCGGCGTGATCAAGGAGCTGAAGGCGCAGAACGGCGCAACCGTGACGAGCGGCCAGGTGCTGGCGATCCTGGAGGAGGGCGCCGCAGCGGCCGCAACGGCGGCCAAACCGCCTGCAAAGTCCTCGGCCAAGGAACAGCCAGCCGCGGCGGCAAAGACCGCCAGCGCGGAGAAGCTGGCTCCCTCGGTGCGGCGCCTCGTCGAGGAACACAAGCTCGATGCCGGCTCGATCGAGGGAAGCGGCCGCGATGGTCGCATCACGAAGAGCGACGTGCTCTCGCACCTGGCGCCGACGGCACCTGCGGTTGCGGCGGCGTCGCAGCCGCCCCAACTGGCACCCCCGGCCGGTCGCGGCGAGCGCCGCGTGGCGATGACGCGGTTGCGCACGCGGATCGCCGAGCGGCTGATCCAGGCGCAAGCCGCGGCCGCGATGCTCACGACCTTCAACGAGGTGGACCTCAAGGCCGTCAACGAGCTGCGCGCGCGCTACAAGGACCGGTTCGAGAAGGAGCACGGCGCGCGACTGGGCTTCATGTCGTTCTTCGTCAAGGCCGCGATCGAGGCCCTGCGCCGCTTCCCGCTGGTCAACGCATCGGTGGACGGCAGCGACATCGTCTACCACGAGTACTACGACATCGGAGTCGCAGTCTCGACGGATCGCGGCCTGATCGTGCCGGTGCTGCGCGATGCCGACGCACTGAGCTTTGGCGAGATCGAGAAGTCGGTGGTCGGCTATGCGAACCGCGCGCGAGAGGGCTCGCTCACGCTCGAGGAGCTGACGGGCGGCACGTTCACGATCACGAATGGCGGCGTGTTCGGCTCGCTGCTGTCGACGCCCATCCTGAACATGCCGCAGAGCGCGATCCTCGGCATGCACAAGATCCAGGAGCGCCCCGTCGTGGTCGGCGGCGAGATCGTGGTCCGGCCGATGATGTACCTGGCGCTCACCTACGATCACCGCCTGATCGACGGTCGCGAAGCCGTGCAGTTCCTGGTCGCGGTCAAGGATGCGCTCGAGGATCCGGCGCGGTTGCTGCTGCAGATCTGACGAGTCCAGGGGATCGGGGATGGGGGATAGGGGATAGTAAGACGGTGCCGCCGTTCGAGCAGCAGCCACCTCTTAACCCTATCCCCCATCCCCGATCCCCCATCCCCTTTTCTCCGGAGCTCCCATGTCCGACACCACTTCGTTCGACGTCATCGTCATCGGCGGCGGCCCCGCCGGTTACCCCTGCGCGATCCGCGCCGCACAGAACGGGCTCACGGTCGCCTGCATCGACGAGTGGAAGAACTACGACGGCAGCCATGCGTTCGGCGGCACCTGCCTGAACGCGGGCTGCATCCCGTCCAAGGCGTTGCTGGAATCGTCCGAGTTGTATCATCGCGCGCATGCCGAATTCGGTGCACACGGCATCCAGGTCGGCGGCCTCGGCTTCGACGTCGGCACGATGCAGAAGCGCAAGGCGAAGATCGTCAAGGCCTCGACGCAGGGCATCTTGGCGCTGTTCAAGTCCGCGGGCGTCAAGGGCCTGCAGGGGCACGGCAAGCTCCTCGCGGGTAACCGGGTCGAGTACACGGCGCTCGATGGCTCCAGGCAGGAACTCGCCGCGAAGCACGTCGTGCTGGCGACGGGTTCCGTGCCGATGGAACTCAAGTCGGTGCCGTTCGACGGCAACGCGATCGTCGATTCCTGGGGCGCGCTTGAATTCGACGCCGTGCCGAAGCGTCTCGGCGTGATCGGTGCCGGCGTGATCGGACTCGAGCTCGGCAGCGTCTGGCGGCGCCTCGGCGCCGAAGTCGTCGTGCTCGAGGCGATGGAGCAGTTCCTGTTCATGGCGGACCAGCAGGTCGCGAAGGAAGCGCTCAAGCACTTCAAGAAACTCGGCATGGACATCCGGCTCGGCGCGAAGGTGAGCGGTGCGAAGGCCGGCAAGGGCGCCGTGACGCTCGAGTACGCGGACGCTTCCGGCAACCAGACCGTCACCGTCGACAAGGTGGTCGTGGCGATCGGGCGCCGCCCGTTCACGAACGGGCTTCTCGCCGAGGGCACAGGCGTCGAACTCGACGCGCGCGGCTTCATCCAGGTGGACCACGAGTGCCGCACGGCGGCAGCGAATGTCTGGGCCGTCGGCGATGTGGTGCGCGGCCCGATGCTCGCGCACAAGGGCAAGGAAGAGGGCGTCATGGTCGGCGACCTGATCGCCGGCCTGGTTTCGGAGGTCAACTACAAGGCGATCCCGTCGGTGATCTACACCGCGCCCGAGATCGCCTGGGTGGGCCTGACCGAGGAAGAAGTCAAGAAGACCGGTCGCGACTACAAGGTCGGCTCGTTCCCGTTCATGGCGAGCGGACGCGCCCGGGCCATGGAAGCTCCCGCGGGGTTCGCAAAGGTGATCGCCGCCCGGGACGACGACGAGATCCTCGGCGTGCACATCATCGGGCCGATGGCCGGCGAGCTCATTGCAGAGGCCGTGCTTGCGCTCGAGTATTCCGCCAGCACGGAGGATCTGCAGCGCACGATGCACGCCCATCCGACGCTGAGCGAGGCATTGCACGAAGCGGCGCTCAACGCCGACAAGCGGGCGATCGACATTCCGAATCGCTGACGCGGGACGGGTCAGCCGGCGTCGGTCGGCGACGCTGCACTGACGAAGACGCGGAAGGGTACGCCGCGCGACTCCCAGGCGGACGCGGCGTCGCCCAGGATCGCCAGCGCGGTATCGAGCGCTTCGGGTGCGTCGTGCCGCATCGCGTCCGCATGCTCGAGCAGCAGGACGTAACCGCGAGCCGGGCGCCAGCTCAGATCCGCCAGGCAGTCGAAGTACGCGTCCCAGTTCTGGCCGAACCAGTCCGGGAAGGCCAGCGCCTCGGCCATCCGCCTGAGGAACGACGTCTTGTCGCCACAGGCCGCGAGATCGATGCGCACGGCATCGAAGCCCAGCGATCCGGCGAGGCTCGACAGCGCCGACGTCGCTTCCGGCGTCAGTGAGATCTCATGTACGGCCCAATGCGCGTTTTCTCGCCTGACGCTTCCTGCACTCACGGATTGATCTCCACGCGCCGAAACGACCGGTAGTGGTCGTCCGTGTAGTAGTAGACCTCGGGCGGATCGCCGCCGCTGACGATGCGGCGTGCGCCGCGGTCCGGCGAGCCCGGCGTTTCGACCGTGTATTCCCGATAGTAGCCCCGCGGCTGCTCGGGCAAGCGGCGCTCGCGGTTCTGGAACGTGCTGCCATCGCGATCGTAGCGAAACGGACCGCCAAGCTCGATCGCCTCGAGCGTCGCGACGGCTTCCGGCGGCAGGAATGACGGGTAGCGTGCTGCGATTGCCGGCGGCTGCGCGGAGGCGCCGACGGGCGGCTCGACGGGTCCGCGGTTCGACCACCACTGGAACGCCGCGAGTGCCGCGAGCAACACCACCGCGATCCTGAGCAGATATGACATCTTCGGGGTCTCCTTCAGGTCCGGCGCCGGGCACTGATCACGTTCGGCAATCCCGCGAACCGGCTCAACAGGCGACTCAATTCGTCGAGCCCGTGCACGGTGACCGTGAGATCAACCGTCGCGGTGTTCTCGCCCGGGTGCGTGGCGACGTTCATCGTCGTGATGTTGATGTGCTCGTCGGCGAGCACCGCCGAGACGTCACGCGCGAGGCCCTTGCGGTCGAAGGCATGGATGGCGACGGCGACGGGGAAGGTCCGCTCGGGCGAAGGAAGTCCCCAATCGACGGACAGCACGCGCAGCGGCTGGGCATCGCGCAGGCGCAGCAGATTCGCGCAGTTCGCGCGATGGATGCTGACGCCGCGGCCGAGCGTGATGTAGCCAGCGATCGGCTCCGGCGGCACGGGACGACAGCAACGGGCGAACGAGCTCATCAGGTCGCCGACGCCGTCGATGACCATGCCCGTGGCGTGGCTGGTGCCCGCGGGCTTGACGAAGCGCGGCTTCGGCGGCTCCTGTTCGTGCAGGCGGCGATGCACTGCGCCGGCGACCTGCGCGACCGAGAGATCCCCCTCGCCGAGGCCGAGGTACAGCGAGTCGAGGTTCGGCAGGCCGAGTTCGGCAAGAATCTCGGGAAGTGGCGGAGCGCGCACGCCGAGGCGGTCGAGTTCCCGCTCGAGCATCTGGCGGCCTTGCTCGCGGTTCTGGCCTTCGTCGAGCTTGCGGAACCAGCTGCGTACCTTGGCGCGGTTGCGGGGCGAGGCGAGGTACCCCAGCGCGGGCACCAGCCAGTCGCGGCTGGGGTTCGGTTGCTTTGCGGCGATGATCTCGACCGTGTCGCCGTTCGCGAGCTTGTGGTCGAGCGGCACCATCCGGTTGTTGACGCGCGCGCCGCGGCAGCGGTGCCCGAGGCTGGTGTGCACGTGATAGGCGAAGTCGAGTGGCGTCGCGCCACGCGGCAGGTCCACGACCTCGCCGCGGGGGCTCAGCGCATAGACCCGGTCCTCGAAGATCTCTGCCTGCAGGCCGTCGAGCAGGTCGGGCTCGGCGCCGGTGCGAGTCGCGGGCTCGAGCAACTGACGCAGCCAGTTGATCTTCTGCTGGAAGCTCGCCTCCGCCTTGCGGCCCTCCTTGTACTGCCAGTGCGCTGCGACGCCGAGTTCCGCGTGCTCGTGCATCTCGCGCGTGCGGATCTGCACTTCGAGTGGCAGCCGGCCCGGGCCGATCACCGCGGTGTGCAGCGAGCGATAGTGGTTCTCCTTCGGTGTCGCGATGTAGTCGTCGAACTCGCCCGGGATGTACGGCCAAAGGCCGTGAACGACGCCGAGGGCGGCATAGCATTCGGCAATCGTCGCCACCTGCACGCGGACGGCGAGCACGTCCATGACCTGCTCGAACGCCAGGCCCTTGCGTTTCATCTTGCGCCAGATGCTGTAGATGTGTTTTGGGCGACCGGTGATGTCGGCTGCGACGCCGACCTTCTCCAGCTCGCGGGCGAGGTCACGCCGCACGTCCTCGATATAGCGCTCACGCTCGTCCCGCTTGGCGCGCAGCCAGCCGGCGATCCGCTTGTAGTCGTCCGGTTGGCTGAAGCGGAATGCGAGGTCTTCGAGCTCCCACTTGACGTGCCAGATCCCGAGGCGGTTGGCGAGTGGCGCGTATATTTCGCGGGTCTCGAGCGCCGCGCGCTGCTGTTCGTCGGCAGATGCCGTTTTGAGGTGCCGCATGCGCACCAGCTGCAGCGCGAGGCGGATCAGCACCAGGCGGACGTCGGCAGCCAGCGACAGCAGCAGCTTGCGCAGGCCTTCGGCCTGCTCGGGTTTCAGTGGCTGGCCAGGATTCCAGCCCGGCGGGATGCCGCTGTCCTTGACGCGCCGCAGCTCGTTGGCGAGCTTGAACGGCGCGTCGCCGAACACCTCGAGCAGTCGCGGCTCCTCGGCCGTGCCCCCCGCGAGCACGGGCACCAGCAGGCCTGCGAGCAGCACCTCGTCGTCGGCCTGCAGGCGGCCGAGCACGGTGGCGAGATCGAGTGCACGCGCCGCGACCTCGGCCGGAACCTGGTCGCGCACGAAAGCGACCGCCGCCTGCACCTGCGGCGACTGTCCTGCGATGTCGATTTCGGCGTGCTTCACGGTGTGGGTTATGATACCCGTACGTATTGCAGATCCCGTGGGGTGAGTGCTTGCCCAGGCTGAATCGTGGTGGCCGGCGCTGGGCGCTCACGTCGCGGACGACGACGCACCGCGGTTCCGTGCGCATCCTGGGCCTCGATCCGGGGTCCCAGGCGACCGGGTTCGGCATCATCGACTGGGTGGACGGCGACGCCCGCTACGTGGCGAGCGGCGCGATCCGCACGAGTGGTGCCGCGTTTCCGCCGCGGCTGCGCCAGATCTTCGACGGGGTCCTGGCCCTGATGCGCGAGTACGAGCCCCGCGAGGTCGCGATCGAGCGGGTCTTCATGCACCGCAACCCGGACAGCGCGCTCAAGCTCGGCCAGGCGCGCGGCGCGGCGCTCTGCGCGGCGTTTGCGGGTGATCCGGAAGTCTTTGAGTACGCCCCGCGCGAGGTGAAGCTCGCGGTCGTCGGGCAGGGCGGTGCGCAGAAGGAGCAGGTGCAGTTGATGGTGAAAACTCTGCTCAGGCTGCAGGGCGAACTCGGGCCGGACGCCGCCGACGCGATCGGCATCGCGTTGTGCCACGCGTACTCGCGCGAGGCGCGACTAGCTGTCGTGGCCGGAGCGGCACCTGGGGTGAGCGCATGATCGGGCACCTGCGCGGGCGGCTGGCCGCCAAGCACCCGCCGCAGCTCGTCGTGGACGTGAGCGGCGTCGGCTACGAGGTCGAGGCGCCGATGTCCACGTTCTACATGCTGCCCGCCATCGGCGCGGAGGTCAGTCTGCACACCCACCTGGTCGTGCGCGAAGACGCGCACGTGCTGTTCGGGTTCGGCACCGAGCGCGAGCGGAGCCTGTTTCGCGAGTTGATCAAGGTCTCTGGCGTCGGTCCGCGCATTGCCCTGGCGATACTCTCCGGCGTCACGGTGGACGAGTTCCACCGCTGCGTCGAGGCGCAGGACCACGCAGCCCTCGTGCGTGTGCCCGGGATCGGGCGCAAGATCGCCGAGCGGCTCGTGATCGAGATGCGCGACCGGTTGAAGATCCTGGCCGGGCCGGCCTTCGTCGCCGGCTCAAGTGGCGCGGCGGTCGTGGCGAGCAATCCACAGACGGAAGCGTTCAGCGCGCTCGTTTCGCTGGGCTACAAGCCTGCGGAGGTGAGCCGGCTGCTGCAGAAGGTCGACCCAGCCGTGACCTCCACCGAAGAACTGATCCGGCACGCGCTGCGCGCAGCCGCCTCCTGATCGCACGGGTGCCCTGAATGATCGAGCAGGATCGCGTCATCTCCGCCGGTATTCAGTCCGATGACGAATCGTACGACCGCGCCGTGCGGCCGAAGACGCTCGCCGATTACGTCGGCCAGCCCGCGGTCAAGGCGCAGATGGAGATTTTCATCACCGCGGCGCGCCAGCGCGGCGACGCGCTTGACCACGTGCTGATCTTCGGGCCGCCCGGTCTGGGCAAGACGACGCTGGCCCACGTGATTGCCAATGAGCTGGGTGCCGGCTTCAAGCAGACTTCGGGGCCGGTGCTCGAGCGGCCCGGCGACCTGGCGGCGCTGCTGACCAACCTGCAGCCCAACGAGGTGCTGTTCGTCGACGAGATCCACCGGTTGAGCCCGGTGGTCGAGGAGATCCTCTATCCGGCTCTTGAAGACTTCCAGCTCGACATCATGATCGGCGAGGGCCCCGGTGCCCGCTCGATCAAGATCGACCTGCCGCCGTTCACGCTGGTGGGCGCCACGACCCGCGCCGGACTGTTGACCTCGCCGCTGCGCGACCGTTTCGGCATCGTGCAGCGCCTCGAGTTTTACGGTCACGACGAGCTGCAGCGGATCGTCGAGCGCTCGGCGCGGATCCTCGGTGTGCCGGTGGATGCGGCCGGCGCCGCGCGCATTGCGCAGCGTTCGCGTGGCACCCCCCGGATCGCCAATCGATTGCTGCGCCGGGTGCGCGATTATGCCGAGGTCAAGGCCGATGGCAGGGTGACCGACGCCGTGGCGCAGGCTGCGCTCGACCTGCTCGACGTCGACCCGCAGGGCTTCGACCCGATGGATCGCCGCCTGATGCTGGCGATCATCGAGAAGTTCGAGGGCGGCCCGGTCGGCGTCGACAGCCTCGCAGCGGCGCTCGGCGAGGAGCGC
>Ga0209253_10000403_pt1 | contig 36705 bp, 35 predicted proteins | sample FrelakmetBRP12BR_FD_187145 | JGI IMG/M metagenome (GOLD analysis project Ga0209253, IMG submission 187145) | Freshwater lake sediment microbial communities from the University of Notre Dame, USA, for methane emissions studies - BRP12 BR (SPAdes)... | ecosystem: Environmental > Aquatic >... | reverse complement strand
TCTAATTCAACACCTTACTGTATATTTTTTACAAAACAATAGCACTAACACTTAACTCTTAAGGCTTTTGGTAGGAAGTTCCAATGTTGATTTTCCTTTAAGTGGCAAGTCAGGCAAGACCGACATGGCATTTTACGCAAGACTGACAAACCTCTTAGGCTTTCTGAACAACATTATCCCGTCTTTCTCAGTCACATACTCAAACCCTGACGCAATAACGTTCTTAGCTTCTTCTAAGGTTGACGCCGTAGCCACTTCATAGTCGTCGTCTTTAAACTGGATTAGTTGAGTGTACTTCATCGTGTTCTCAATTTTCTTGTGTTCTAGCATTTTCTTGACTAGCAGAATGTCTCTTGTTCGATGATAAAGCATCGTAGCTCCCAAATGTCGAAAGGTTGTTAAAGTTATCTTAAGGAGTCTTGGGTTATTGAGTTGCATGGCTTTCTTCTTTCTTATCAGGTTGTAGGCGTGGGCGCGCGCGCTTGGTAGGGAAGTTTACTGATTCTGAAAGTCACAAGTTTGTAGCTGATCTCAGCTAGATATGCTAAAACAAGACGCTTTCCTTTGTCTGTTAGGGCATAAACGGGTATTGTCATGCCCAGCTGCATTAGTGCTCTGCAGCCTATTTCGGTTCGAAGTATTTTCGAAGCGCTTGCACAAGCAATATCTGCTTTAGCCATGTGCCTCACAGCAGAATGATCAACGCAGGTGTTGCACACAGAGAAGACTAAAACGTCTGTTTTTGAACTGGTTTCGAATTCACGTATTTTGCTTATGGCTTCTGCTTGAAAGCCCGCGACACTAACAGCAATTCGCTTGGAACCAAGATCGAAAGCCCGTTTGACTCCTTCAACTTGGTCAATTCGTGCCGTGGTTTTGTCTAGTACGGTGCCGCCGCTTGCTTCAACACGCTCAATAACTTCAGAGATGGGCGAAGTCTTGACTATCCCAGTTAATCGCGCTCCGATGCCCTGCACAAGTCTGCCTTTAGTGGCTATGACCGTGCCTGCTCCTTCACAAACGACGACGGCACAGTCAATAAGCCCTTTGTCAAGCCAAACCTGCATCATCTCTGAAGCGCCATAAGCCACGATGGGTTCATCAGCAAAAGCACGATCACCACAGCAGAAACCGAAGCCTGCAACTTTCTTCTCTACGCTCCTGCGCACCGACTCCGCGTCGATTTTCTTGGTCCCGTACAATGACTCGTGCAATGGGCAATAATCGACGGTTGGCTCAGTCAGAACTTCCACTCTTTTCTGCGAAATTCGCACGCGGGCTCCGCAACAGTAGATTTCATGTTCACCTTTAACACCCATAGTCTGCACGCTCGTCAAAATACTGAAAAGAAACTATGAACGAGAGGGGTTTACTTTTTCTTGTTGGTCATTTCGTTGATTTGCTGTTCCATCGTGTGGCCGCGACAGAATATCTGAGCTTTCTTTACACCTGGAACCTTTAAGGCTGTAGCTTTAATGTCCATGGACAGTTTGAATGCCATGGGGCAGAAGGGACTTGATGGCACGAACTCGACTTTGACTGAGCCTGATTCTTCTTCTTTGACGTTGGTTATCATCTGCATTTCTCCAAAAGTCATTCCTGTTTCAGGGTCAACGATCTGACCTACTGCTTCGCGTACCTTGTCTTCTAGTTCCGTCAAACCTTTTTGCACTTCCAATTACTTTTGTATGGATAATTGCAGATGCTTAATATAAATAGTTGCTCGGAAGCTACGGTTTTTGCTTGATCTTTTTCTGGTGCATGCGCCAGCTCAAGGTCATGGTCTTCGGATGCGAGGCCTTCACTTCATCTAACCGTCCAATAGCCGTGTTGTGTGGCGCTTTTAGGACCGTGTCAGGCGTTGCATAGGCTTCTGCGCAGATTCGCTTCATCGTCTCAGCGAACCGATCAAGCTCTTCTTTCTCGAAGGTTTCCGTCGGCTCAATCATCATGGCCTCTTCCACAATCAGCGGAAAGTATATGGTTGGCGAGTGAAAACCATAGTCGAGCAGCCTCTTGGCAATGTTCAGCGCCGAGACACCTGTTTCGGTTTTCAAAGGTTTAGCGCTTATTACGCATTCATGTTTACGCGGTCGTGCACCATTGTATGGCAGCTCCAAGCCTTTTATGCCTTTGAGCTTCTTCATCAGATAGTTCGCATTCAGAACAGATACCTCAGCAACTTCAGCTAGTCCTTCGCGACCTAAGCTCAGGATGTAGGCATAAGCTCGCAGCAAAACAGCGGTGTTTCCATAGAAACCTCTTATCTTTCCAATACTGTTTGGTCTGTCATAGTTCAAGTGATAGTTCTTACCATCAAAGGTTACGCGTGGAACAGGCAGAAATTGAGTCAGCTCTTTGGAGACTCCAACTGGTCCTGCTCCTGGTCCGCCTCCTCCGTGTGGAGTGCTGAAGGTTTTATGGATATTTACGTGAACTATGTCGAAGCCCATGTCGCCGGGTCGAGCCTTGCAGAGTAGTGGGTTCAGGTTTGCGCCGTCATAATAGAGCAGTCCACCTGCTGCATGGATGGTTCTGGCTATTTCGTCTATGTTCTTCTCGAAAAGGCCAAGCGTGTTCGGGTTAGTGAGCATCAGCCCAGCCGTTTTTTCAGAAACAGCCGCCTTCAGAGCACCTAGGCTGACACAACCTTCATCATCTGATGGAACGACGACGACATTGAATCCGGCCATTGCCGCACTGGCCGGGTTTGTGCCATGAGCCGAGTCTGGAACAATTATCTCAGTCCGTTTTTCGCCTTCTCCCTTCTGCTTATAATATGCACGCATTATCAGCGCGCCCAGCAGCTCTCCATGAGCACCTGCCGCAGGATGCAGACAGACCTCGTGTATGCCAGTTATTTCTGCAAGCCAGCGTTCGAGCTTGTAGAGGATTTCGAGTATTCCTTGTATGGTACTTTCTTCTTGATACGGGTTAAGTGTGCCTAGCAGTGGTAAAGCAGCAAGTTGCTCGTTTATTTTCGGGCTATACTTCATCGTGCAGCTTCCAAGCGGATACAGGCCTGAATCAACGCCGTAATTCATCTCGGACAATCGCACGAAATGCCGCACAGCTTCAACTTCTGAAAGCTCTGGCAGCATAGGCGGGTTTTTGCGGCGCATGTTTGTCGGCAGGAGTTTGCTTATGTCATCAACCGTCTGAGTGACTTCGTTTTCTGTTTTTGGTGGAAGGTGCCCTCTGCGTCCTTTTCTTCCGAGGTTAAAAACTACTGGCTCATCCCAACTTGCCTGCTTGAACATGCCGTTTTCACCTCTCCTCCAAAATCTCGCTCAGAGCTTCAACCAGACGGCTTATTTCCTCTTTCGAATGGATCTCAGTCACGCAGTAAAGAGCGGTTTGGCCGAATTCTGGAAATTCCTCAGAGAGATCTTTGCCACCGTGAACATTTCTTTGCAAAAGTTTTTCGCTAACCTGTTTAACACTCAAGCCAGTTTTGTCAAAATTGACAGTGAATTCCTTAAAATGCGGAGAATTGAAAACCGGTGTTCTGATTCCTCTTAGTTTTGACAGTCTCCTCATTGCATAATTAGCTCTGTACATTACGGTTTCGCCCAGTTCGCGGAAGCCTTCAGGCCCAAGCAATGTCATGTAGACGGCTGAGGCTACGGCGCATAACGCTTCGTTGGAACAGATGTTAGATGTGGCTTTTTCGCGTCTGATGTGTTGTTCACGGGTCTGCAGGGTCATGCAGAACCCTTGTCTGCTTCCGTCTTGGGTTGTTGTTAGTCCGATTATGCGTCCAGGCATCTGCCGTATCAGGTTCATGTCATCCTTACAGGCCATAATGCCCAAGAGCGGTCCGCCGAAATTCATTGCGTTGCCTAAAGGTTGAGCTTCTCCTATGACTATGTCTGCACCGTAATCGCCCGGTGGCTTTAGAATCCCAAGCGAAGTTGGGTCGACGCCGGCTACTAGGAGTGAGTTGTGACCGTGGGTTATGTTGCTGATCTCGTCGACTTGCGACTCGATAAATCCGAAGTAAGAAGGGTTTTCGATGTAAACGGCTGCTGTTTTGTGGGAAATTTTCTTTTTCAAATCGTCTAGACAGATTTGCCCACTCTCTTTGTCGTAGGTAATTCGGTTGATTGTTATTCCAGCTGGTTTAGTGTACGCTTGAAGCGTGGCAGCTCTTTCCGGATGGATAATTTTTGGAATTAGAATCTCGTTTCGTCCAGTTTTTCGAGTTGCCATTCGTGCTGCTTCTCCAAGAGCTGAGGCCCAGTCGTACATGGAGCAGTTGGAAACTTCCATGTTGGCCAACTCGCAAATCATGCTCTGATATTCGAACAGGATCTGGAGCATGCCCTGCGAAATCTCAGGCTGATAAGGCGTGTAGGCCGTGAGGAGTTCACTGCGTTGGACGATTTCCTTCACAACCGCCGGCACGTAATGAGGCCAGCAACCGGCACCCAAAAACACAGGCATTCCGTCACAGGATCTGTTTTTCGAGAGAAGACTTTCCACGTGGCGTTTGACTTCAAACTCGGACATAGCTTCGGGCAGTTTCAGAGGTTTTCGTAGGCGATATTTCTCAGGAACGTCGGCGTAGAGTTCGTCTATGTTCTTTATACCCAGCTCACGCATCATTTCCTGCTTGATTTCAGGCTGAGAGTTTGGGATGTAAGGGTGGTTGCATTTGCCCAAGACAGTCACCGTTGGGAATTAAGACTAGATTGCTCATGCTTCTTTAAGCTTTTTCAGGCTTTGCCCGCTTCTAGTCAGTGTAAAGGTAGATGTGGCTTATCGTTGATTGCTGCCTTTTCAAACGTCTTTTTCATAGTTTATTGTTTATAACTTTTAAATAGGATGATGTTCCATGTTGTTTTGGAGAACTTATGATGAAGTATGACTATGAAGAACTGCTGAAGCGTGCGCGGGCGCAGATTCCAGAGGCCACCCTTAAACAAGAGCGGCTTGAGCTACCCAGGCTTCAGTATGGCGTAATTGGCATGCGCACGATCATATTCAACTTTAAGGAAATTGCAGAGATGCTCAACCGTGACCCGATGCACATGCTGAAATTCCTGTCTGGCGAGATGGCCACGGCTGCAACGACGCAGGGAACAAGGATAATCTTTCAGGGAAAATTCCGGCGAGACTCGATTGAAAGACTCTTTGAAAGATATGTTGAGAGCTTTGTTACTTGCCCGATTTGTAAGCGACCTGACACGAAAATTACCAAGGAGAAGCGTGTGTCTTTCCTTGTGTGTGAGGCTTGTGGCGCGAAGTCTTCGATTAAGCAATTGTAAGAGAGTTTGAACATTGGAAGTGTACATGAAGCTGAAGAAGATCGGTAGAAACGTATTGCTTGCCATGTGTGACTGCGAGCTTCTTGGAAAGACTCTGCGTGAGGGCAAGATCGTTTTTCAGGTTAAGGAAGACTTTTACCGAGGCGCCAGAGTAGACGTTGACGAAGCAGTTTGCATGATAGAGAACTCGACTATTGTGAATATGGTTGGGAAGAACGTTGTTAAGAAAGCCATTGAAAAGGGTTATGTGCATCCTGAGGCGGTGCTGAAAATCGAAGGGGTTCCGCATGCACAGATTGTGAAGTTCTGAACTGCCATTCTTGAGGTTTTTGGCTCCTATGGTTATTCTTCTTTCGTCCTTGGCTCATGAACCTTTATCAACACTAAGACCAATGACGGGATTAGCGCGCGCTTATGGATAATCGATTAGTATACGATTAGATTTCGAATTTCTCCAGTATTTTTCGCTCTTTTTCTCCAGTTATCTCAGCCACAACATGAATATAGTTTGCAAGTCCTGAATTCGCAAGCCTTGGTTTCAGCAACTGGTCGATCTGAAAGATGCCTGCAGGATTGGACATTGTAATGTTTACGATAACTGGTTTCTCATCGCCTTCTCGAATGTCCACTTTTTCAATTGAAAGTGCAGAAACAGAATGAATGTCCACCTTTCCAGCTTGGAAAGGTATTCGGGCTCTTCCCTTTTCCATGTCTAAAGCATCTGCGACCCGCACGATACCTGCCTCCAAAGTCAAGGGTTTGCGCGGTTCTTCATGAGAGACGATCGCATGCAACACTTCAGAGAGAATGATCGTTCGTTGTTCCTCAACGTAAATGCCCTTCAGATGTTCCTCGATGAACCCCAAGGCTAAGAGCGCACCATATAGCTCGTGCCCATCTCTTATAACCGTCATGCCTAGGTCATGAAAAATGGAGCCGAGCACTACAACCACTTCAGCATCTTCGTTTTTCATGCCGTAATTTTTGACGATGCTCGGCACGACCTTTTTCTCAACAAGAATTCTCAGCAGCCTCAGTGCAGAATTAGCCACGATCTTGACGTGCGTGGGACCATGATCGCTGTAGCCCATGCGATCGATTGCCATAATATTCGCGCATTTCCACAGTGTCTGCAACTTCACGTCTCTTTTAACTTCGCTGATAACATGCCGCAGCTTCTCATTATCTCGAAACGGTATATTGAAAACATACGCCGACACTTTAGCACACCGTGCCTAGTAGTGTTCATATCAAGATTTAAAGCATTAACGCAAAAGACGCCACAATGCTCACACATCAATTCTGTCGAGATTTCTCCCGCAATCCCCTCTTTTCTATGCTTGGATATGCCTCCAGCTGAACGCGTCTACTGTTCGGTTTTGGTTTTGCGTCTGAGAACCTTCTGTGCTATCCCTGCAACGTCAACTTTCAGAAGTATGATTGTCACGGCTATGGTTAGGACTATCGAGATTATCATAAGCACCTCTTGGCTTGTGATGTCAGTCAGTAGGTCCTGACTGAATCTTCCGAGGTAGGCTCCTGCGATGGTGATTGAGAGTTTTCCTGTAAAGTAGGCGACGTAGAATTTTGCTGGATTATATTTCAAGAGGCCCAACGGTATGACCACGGGCTCGTCGGGCAAAGGTGTCGCTGCCACTGCAAAAAGAGCTACGAAGCCCCAGCGTCGAAGCCTCGGCGCTATGGCGTCGAGCCGCTTTCTGCGCTGTTCACCAATGTGGGCGCCTATGAAAAAAGTGATTATGTAATGGATAAATTTGGCAGTGGCCGCGCCGATTGCAACCAAGAAGCCTATGCTTACGGGATCTGCGCTACTGAGTATTGCTGCATTGGACGCGATGAAGAGATTAGATGGGCCTGCGAAGGGAATGAGGTTTAGAACAAAGGAAGTAAAGAGTATTGTTAGGAGCTCGATGAGTGAAGCCAAATGTGTTGAGCCTGCCATGCGTTTCGAGGCTACGCCTATAAGTAATAACGTTGGATATATTTTTGATGTTTGTGCTTCTAGTTCCTGAGAGTTTAGATGGCTATGATTAGTGGTGGGGTCGCTCGGATCTGCAAAGACTTCAAAATGCCTAGTGCCCTAATCAATGTTACAAAATCTATTGGTAATTGTGCGTCTATGTCTCAAAATTACGGAGTTTATATACTTGTGTAATAGGTGGAAAAACGAACGGGAAAGAAGAGGAAAATCACAAGGGTTTGAAGCGATATCCAGGCCATTGGATTTCTCCCGCACGATCAGCCCTTTTCTCTGTCTTTTGAAGACGCGTGCGTACTTAGACAACGAGGCTTTCTTGTAGCGTTGTGTGGCTAAATGGCATGTTGCTGCCTCGGCATTGACATAGAGCTTCTTTTCATAAATGTTATCCATTCGAAAAACCATAGAATCATAACCTGAAGAGTAGAGGCATTTGAAGAGATCATTTCCATTGGTTCTGGTGTTTCTCTTTCTGGCAACTGCGCTAGTAGTCGGAACAACTTCCGATCATTATCCATCCTCGGGATTGTTGGAAAAGGATCCAGTTGTTGCTGACATGATACTGAACGTGAGCGAAACTGAGATTTATGAAACCACATATTGTCTACAGAATTTTGGAACACGAAGCTACAGTTCTGCTAGGAATATTGATGCAGGAACCTATCTTTTCAACAGGTTCAGTAACATTTCTGGATTGACTGTGGAATATCAGGGCGGAGACTTCAGGAACATCATCGCGACCCTCCCTGGCGTTGACGTGACGTCTGACAAGCTTTATGTTGTGGGGGCGCATTATGACAGCCGATGTTATGCTGACCCAAACAACGCTCCTGGCGCCACTGATAATGCAGGAGGATGCGCCATCGTGCTCGAGTTTGCCAGAATAATGAGCCAGTATAGATTTAACCATACAATAAAGTTCGCTTGTTGGAACGCAGAAGAGGACGGCATCCTCGGAAGCAGCGATTACGCGAAATATGCGTCTGAGAACTCTCTTAACATAGGACTTTATGTAAACTTTGATTCGTCATGCTATGATCCTCACAATGAATTTGTTCTTGACATATTGTACGACCAGAATTCCATGTGGGCTTCAGATCTTATGACCCTGCACAACAGCATCTATTGCATCGGGCTCACGCTTACATACAATGCTCAAAGTTGCGGGAGTGATCACAGAGCGTTTTGGAATTACAGCTATGCGGCAGTCATGACACGTGAGCAGGAATATGGACCTATGCATACCGAATACGATACGGTTGATAAGATTTCAACAATGTTCGCAAAGAAAAACGGTCAGTTAGGCATGTCGGTGCTTGCAAAACTTGCTGAGCACGCGCCATAAGAGGCTGTTTCATCTTCTTTTTTTGATATGCAGTATGCATATGCCAAGGCTCTGGACGAAGAGAACAAGCCACAAGGCAGGATTTGACTTAGCGCGTTACAATGACAAAGAGCAAATCGCAATATGCAGAAAGAGAAGACAGAAAAAGCTAAGGTATTAGGAATTCTCACATTGGTTTGAAGTGATATCTGGGCCATTGTGGCCAGTTTTGGGTTGGCGTGCATCCTTCGAACACGATCTCTAATGGCATCCCTATCTTCACCTTGTCAAGCGGCGCTTCTTTTATCATTCCCGGCACTTTCGTCCCGTTCTCAAGTTGGACTATGCCCATCGCGTAGGGCGCCATTGACTGGAACTGCGCCGGAGCAATGTGAATAATCGTGTAAGTCAGCAGCTTTCCTTTCGCCGGAATTTCCGTCCACTCAAACTCTTTCGAGAAACAACAGTCACACATGGGTCTAGGTGGAAAGTGGACTTTTCCGCATTTCTTGCATTTGCCGCCCATCAATTTTCCTTGGCTCATGCACTTGCACAGTTGCTCTATAGTGAAAGGTTCTTGCCCGCTCACCTATCAGTCCCTCCTGTAAATGTGCACCGTCGCGGTCCCGCCAGAACCGCCAACATTGTGTGACAAGCCGATTTCCGCGTCCTTGACTTGCCGCTTATCCGCTTGCTCAGTCAACTGCAAATACATCTCATAGGCTTGCGCCGTTCCGGTCGCGCCAACTGGATGCCCTTTCGATTTCAGTCCGCCACTGGTGTTGACAGGTATTCTTCCTCCGAGCTTTGTCTCGCTCTTTTCAGCCATTCGCCCACCTTCACCTGTCTTGCAGAAACTCAAATCCTCATACGCTATAATTTCCGCTATAGTAAAACAGTCGTGAACCTCAGCAACATTCACGTCTTCAGGCTCTATTTCAGCCATCTCGTAAGCTTGCTTTGCAGCGATTCTAGCCGCTGCAAGCGAAGTGAAGCTTTCTCGTTCGTATAGGCCTATGCTGTCGCTTGCTTGACCACTACCGACTATATGAACCGGCATGTCTGTGTATTTCTTCGCCAGCTCCGGCTTGGTCAGTATAAGACAGCTCGCGCCATCAGTGATCAATGAACAATCATAAAGCTTAAGCGGCCAAGCCACAACCCGCGAAGCCATCGCCGACTCGAGCGTTATCTCTTTCTGGAAGTGGGCCTTCGGGTTCATACTGCCATGATAATGATTCTTGACGGCAACCATGGCTAAGTCCTTCTCAGTAGTTCCATACTTGTCCATGTGCGCTGTCGCCATCATCGCATACAAACCCGGAAACGTCATCCCCTGCCACTGCTCGAAAGGAAAATCCGAAGCCATAGCCAAATACTCCGTCACCTCAGCCGTGCTCCGATGCGTCATCTTCTCCACTCCACCAACCATGACGACGTCAGCTAGACCAGACAAAACTGCTTGGATGGCCACCCTCAACGCGGCTCCAGAAGAAGCACAGGCAGCCTCCGTCCGCGTAGCAGGCACATGCAACAAGCCAGCCCAATCCGCAATAGTTGCCCCAGTGTGCCCTTGATGTTCATAAGACTCACCCATATGTCCAACATAGAGCGCTTTAATGTCCCTTTTCGGGTCTAACTTCGGACAGCGATCAAAGGCTTCCTTGGCTGCTTCCGCGAAAATCTCCCTTCCATACAAGCCGTCTAGTTTGCCAAACTTGGATAGCCCAGCAGAAACTATCGAAACGAGAGGTTTGCCCTTCAAACCACTGTTCTCCTTTGCAGGTTAGTTTGAGAAAGAAAATAGTGCTTAAGCAAATATATAAACCTAATAAAACCTATCGTTGCCAAAAAACCTTGGGTTTTAAATTTGAGGAAGACTAAGAAAACTAGCTATGCTAGGAATTGATTTTGAGAAAACGCAAACGAAACAAAAAAATGGTTTGGCTTAGGATTAAGCCATTTACGATCATTTTCCGAATGTTTTTTTGACCCAAGCGCGAGTTTTTTCCATGTCTTCTCTGAACCGTTTCAGCTCTTCTGGTGTCCTCTTCGGTGCAATAGGTTCTTCTGCAGGCGTTGCATAAACATCCAGCAGGTCGCCTTTTGGCTGTTTGCTGATATTTATGTTGACTTTTAGGCCAATGTTTGCTTTTTCAGGATCTATGTCGCGCATCGTCATAGGCAAGCAAGTGTTCGAGCTGTCGATTCTGACCATCGCGCCCACCAGCGGCTGTAGATGCGCCATTGAAGGCCACGCAATGACCATAATCGTGTAAGAGTGTACCTCTCCTTTCTTTGGAAGCTCGATCCATTCGGTTTCTGCTAGTCGGCACTTGGGATTAAAGCAGTGCGCTCTCGGCGGACAGAAAACAAGCCCACATTTTGGACATTTCGTACCATATAGCTTTCCTTCCAAGAGTTCCATGAAGAACTTTGAGACCTTACCGTAGCTGTGATGGAATAGGCTACCATGCGGTCTGTGAACGATCAGAAACTTTTCAGGCGTCAATTCGTTCAATGTAGGGCCGTCGTTCATCTCGACTATCTTCCAGCCCTCAGGAGTCCAGCCGCCCTTGCGTTCCCAGTCTTCCCACAATTTCTCGTCAATCTTCTTCTCTTTCAGAATCTTTTCAGGTCCAGGTTGCTTCATCTTTACTACACCTCCAGCACTACGGCGCCTGCTTGACAACCAGTTCCGCCGTGCCCATGTATGAAAGCCTTTTTCGGCTTACTCAACTGTCTGCCGGGTGCACCCCATTTCTTGCCGATCTGGTTTCCCAATTGCCAATAACTGTCAACCACCTGCGCGATTGATGTCGATCCAACCGCGTGCCCTTGAGCGGTTAAGGCCCCGCTGAGTTGACACGGAAGCTCGCCGTGAGGCGCGATCACGCCGTCTCGTAGCATGTTCTTTCCTTCGCCTCGTTTGCAAAAGTCGAAGTCTTCAAGTCCTGATAGAACAACGCCTGCATAGGGGTCAAAAATCTCTACGAAGCTGATTTCCTTTCGCGGGTTCTTTATCGCCGCGTCTTTGTAGGCCATTCTAGCGGAGACTCTGAGCGAGCCAAAGTTGCAGAGATCCGGATAGGGCGACATCGGTTTCGGGATGGTTTTGGGCCAGATTTTCTCGTCTTCTGGATACAAGCCTTTCCATGCGGGGTTGTCTGGTCTGTCTCCTGCTCTCATCGTATCTGTTCCAAAGCCTACTCCACTGATCCAGACCGGGTTATCGGTGAATTTCTTGGTTAGTTCTTCATTTGCCAAGAGCAGAGCAGATGCACCTTCACTTGTCATTGCACACTCGTACTGCCTGTACGGCCATGAAATCAGGCGAGACTTGTAAACGTCTTCAACCGTGATTTTGCTGAAGCCATGTTGGGCTGGCCACTGCGCGTAGGGGTTGTCAAGAGAATTGTTGTGGTTGAGCACCGCCACCTCGGCAAGGTCTTCTTCAGTGTCTCCGTAAACGTGCATTCGTCTAGCTTCCATAGTTGCATAGAACGCGTTGTAAGTGAAGCCTGAAACGAAGTCCCAGTCTGTGTCACCTGCGATTGCTATGGCCTCGTTGACTTTCTGGATGGGAAGTTCATTCATCTTCTCCCATCCGACGACGAGAACCATTGGAAACATGCCTGATCGAATCCAGAGCGCCGCATTCACTACTGCGTCGATTGGTGTGGCCCCGCCTGACTCGACGCGGTAGGCGGGCACTGCACTTAAGCCTAGGTAATCATGGATGATCCAATGCATGCACTGTTGCTGTTCGAGGATGTCACTGAAGTACGAGTAGCAACAGGCATAGTTTTTTCTTATGAAGTCTCCGAGCTCTAGTTCGGGGACATCGTCCAAAATCATTTTAACGGCTTCTGCGCACATTTCTTCCTGCAGCGTGTGTCTTGGGTTATCGAATCTTGAGATGCTGCCTGCGATTATTCCTACTTTCTTTCCCAATTTTCCACCTCAAATTAAGTGGATTAACTTGATTCCAACGACTATATCTTGCTTGCGATAAGGCATCGGCTAAACGATTGCCGCAGAGGTATGTTTGAGGAATCTTTTTATAATTTCCGAATTACCCTTAAGCCATGCGAATCTTGAAGCTTTCAACTGCCCTGCCCAAGAACGAGTTTTCGACTGAGAAATTGATTAGATCTTTTCCATGTGAACTTCCTGAAGGCGTTAAAGAGAACGTCTGGAATCTTGGGGTTTCGAAACGATGTTTCATTGATCACAACTACTCATCATCGCTGCCGGAGACAGTCATGAGTGAGGCAGGCATCGTTGATTTATGCGCTGAGGCGTGCAATGACGTCGTTCGAGGGGCGGATTTGTCGATGGGGGATGTTGGTTATCTTGTCGCGGCTTATGACGCTTGTCCTTTCTTAAGTCCTGGACTCAGTCAGTTCTTGGTTCCGAAGCTTGGCCTAAATCCTTACATTAAGCATGTCAACGCTCAAGGTGTGGCCAGCACGGCTTTCATGAAGACTCTGGATCTTGCCGAGCATTATCTGGCTCTGCATCCTGACGACCACGTTCTGGTGTGCATATCAGGCGTGACCTCTTACTGGTTCCATAATCAAATTCGCGGCTTGAAGGACCTGATGGAAGTCGCCAATATTAGCTCGATCGCTGATCCAGCTAAGAGGAATTTGGAGCTTAGAAAATGGGTTGCAACGATACAGTATTTCCTGTTCGGCGATGGTGCGGCTGCGGCGGTCGTTGCAAGTGGAGGTGAAGGCTTGTCGTTGAAGGGCACGGTGGAGGTTACGAATGTTGGTAAAGAGGATTATATGGCGGGGTATTCGAGGCTTGCGGTGACTAACGATCTGTTCAGGTTTGGTTTTCACTCACACTTGGATAGGAAGATTCCGGAGCTGGGTGCGAAGTATACAAGTTTGGCTCTTGAGAAGCTGCTAGGAAGGGATGCTGAACGTGTAATGAAGACCGCGAAGAAGTGGGTAGTCCACACGGGCAGCGAGAAGATACTCACCAAGTTATCCGAGCGCAATGGAATAAAACCTGAAAAACTCAGGGAGTCGCATGAGATACTGAAGGAGTATGGCAACTTGGCAGGGGCAAGTCTGCCCTTCATCTTGGACAAGGTGTTGAAGAACAGCAGATTCAACGTAGGCGACTTGATTCTTATGGTTGGTTATGGATGGGGCTTCTCTGCTGCTGCCAGTCTTCTTGAATATTTGGAGTAATATCTTTAATCTGTCATCATTCGAGTTTTCTGTTCGGAACCGATAAAAAAATATCCTAATACGTTCAACGTTTATAACCGACAGATTTCAATCCTATCATCAGATGTTTCCACTTTACGGAGAGAAAATGTCGTGTTTGACGAGAAGAAGCTCAAGGAATTGAAGCATGAGCGCCAACGTTGGGAACAGACGACGCTTCCGAAGTGGTTGAAGCAGTCCTGTGAGAGAAAGAGCGATTTCCATAACCATTCTGGAATGCCTATTAATCGACTTTACACGCCTGAGGACATTTCGGATATGGATTATGTGCGGGATATGGGTTTCCCGGGCGAGTATCCGTTCCTGCGTGGTGTTCATGCTACGATGTATCGCGGTCGCTTGTGGACGATGCGCATGTTTTCTGGTTTTGGAACGGCGGCGGACACGAACAAGCGGTTCAAGTATTTGCTGAAAGAAGGCGAGACTGGCCTGAGCACGGCTTTTGATTATCCGACGATTATGGGTTATGATTCGGACCATCCGATGGCAAAAGGCGAAGTTGGAATCTGCGGCGTGGCCATTGCGTCGCTCAGGGACATGGAAACGCTTTTTGACGGCATCCCATTGGATAAGGTTACGACTTCGATGACAATTAACGGGCCGGCGCCAATGCTGCTTGCTATGTATGCCGCAGTTGGTGATAAACAGGGTCTAAAGCGGGAAGTGCTGGGCGGAACCACGCAGAACGACAATTTGAAAGAGTTCTTCGCTCAGAAACTGTGCATTTTTCCACCGAAGGCTTCAGTGAAGCTTACGACGGACGTGATTGAATATTGCGCTCGAGAGCTGCCGAGATGGAACCCCGTGAGCATAAGCGGTTACCACATTCGCGAGGCTGGTGCGACTGCGTTGCAGGAGCTTGCATTTACGATTTATGATGGCATCAGTTATGTTGAGTCTACTCTTGAGCGCGGTTTGAAGGTGGATGATTTTGCGCATCGCCTTTCGTTCTTCTTTGCTTCGCATAACGATTTCTTTGAGGAAATTGCCAAGTTCCGCGCGGCACGAAGGCTTTGGGCGAAGTTGATGAAGGAGCGTTTTCACGCGAAGAACCCTCGGTCTATGTGGATGCGCATGCACATTCAGACTTCAGGCTGCACGCTTACTCCGCAGCAGCCGCTTAACAACATTATTCGTACGACGATGCAAGCGCTTTCGGCCGTTTTGAGTGGTACGCAGTCTTTGCATACAAATTCGTTCGATGAGGCCTTGTGCTTGCCGACTGAGGAGGCGGTGAGGGTAGCGATTAGGACGCAGCAGGTGATCGCTCATGAAAGCGGGGTTACAAACACTGTTGACCCGCTCGGCGGCGCGTACTATGTTGAAGCCTTGACGAACCAGATGGAGCAGGGTGCTTGGGATTATATCCGTAAGATTGATGACATGGGCGGTGCGATTTCGGCGATTGAAAATGGGTTCTTCCAGAAGGAAATCGCAGACAGCGCTTACCTGTACCAGCGGGAGATTGATGAGAAGAAGCGCACTATCGTCGGCGTGAACGACTATACGCTCGAAAAAGATGAGTGCCCAATCGAGATTCTGAGAATCGAGCCCAAGGTGGAGGAAGAACAAGTTGCAAACTTGCAGAAGCTCAGGCGTGAACGAGATAACAGGAAGGCGCAACAGGCTCTAGACAAGTTGCATGATGCGACGGAGAAGGATCAGAATCTTATGCCGGCTATTATTGAGGCTGTGAAGGCTTATACGACTTTGGGCGAGATCACAGAAGTGTTGAAAGGCGTTTATGGCGAGTATAAAGAGTTAATAGTAATCTAGTAGGAGAAGAAAGACTATGCAGAACAGAAAGAAAATCCGAGTGTTAATCGCTAAACCCGGACTCGACAGCCATGACCGAGGAGCAAAAGTGGTTGCCAGAGCATTGAGGGACGCGGGAATGGAGGTCATCTACACTGGCCTTCGGCAGACGCCGGAGCAGATCGCCGAAACTGCTTTGCAGGAAGACGTGGATGTGGTAGGTTTGAGCATTCTTTCAGGTGCGCATAAGACAATTTTTCCAAGAATTATACAGTTGCTGAAGCAAAAGGGCTTGACGGATGTAGTGGTTTTCGCCGGTGGAATCATTCCTGAGGATGACGTGCCGGATATGAAGAAGCTTGGGATCAGGGAGATTTTCGGGCCAGGGACGTCGACTGAGGCTATTGTGAAGTATGTTTCTGATAACGTGCCTGTTAGAGGTTAAAATGCGAACGATGGGCTTGAGCGTTGAAGAAGGTTGAGGAACTTGCTGAGGGCGTGCTTGCTGGGAATATTCGCAGCATAGCCAGAGCCATAACCACCATCGAGAATAACGCTCCAGGAGCGAAAGCACTTATTGCAAGGATTTTCCCGCATACTGGTAAGGCTCACGTTATCGGTTTAACGGGCCCGGGTGGTGCCGGTAAGAGCACGCTGATCGAAAAAATTGTGCGCGAGTATCGGAAACGGGGCAAGACGGTGGGCGTGGTGGCTGTTGACCCCACTAGTCCGTTTACTGGCGGTGCGTTTTTAGGCGACCGCATCCGTATGCAGGAGCTTAGCACTGATTCGGGCGTGTTTATTCGGAGTATGGCTTCGCGTAACTATCCTGGTGGGCTTGCGAGGGCGACGAAGGATGCGGCAAAGATTTTGGACGCTGCGGGGAAGGATGTGGTTTTGGTTGAGACGGTTGGGGCGGGGCAATCTGAAGTCGAGATTATTAGGGTGGCTCAGACCGTGGTGGTGGTCCATGCTCCAGGTTTGGGCGATGAGATTCAGGCGATTAAAGCCGGAATTATGGAAATTGCGGATGTTTTTGTGGTTAATAAGGCGGATCGGGATAATGCGAATAAGACGGTTATGGATTTGCAGGCGATTTTGCAGCTTAGTGGTGATGAGAAGGGCTGGAAGCCACCGATTATGAAGGCTGTTGCTTTAACTGGAGAAGGTGTGGCTGAACTTGTAGATAAGCTGGAGGAGCATAAGCGTTTTCTGGAGAACGATCCTGAGAGCAAGATAAGACTGCTAAAGGCGAAGGCTGAGGCCGAGTTGACTGAGGCCATCAAGGAAAGGGTGACTAGCTCGATCATGGAGAACTTGAAAAAGGAGGGCAAGCTGGATGAATGCTTGCAGAAGATACTAAAGAGAGAAAAAGATCCTGCTTCGGCGGCTGAGGAACTTCTGCGCGAGAAAGGTCTTGAGTAGACATGGTTAGACTTGAGAAAGGCTTGGTTCAGGTTTATACAGGAAACGGCAAAGGCAAAACTAGTGCGGCTTTCGGTTTAGCTTTACGTGCTGTTGGCAGAGGCTTGAGAGTTTTTGTTATTCAGTTTATCAAGGGCGGTTTTGATTACGGCGAGTTGTATGTGGTAGGTAAACTTCCGAACGTGGAGTTGAAGGCTTTCGGCAGGGGCAAGTTTATTCTTGAGAAACCGCCCGGGAAGGAAGACATGAAGCTTGCGGAGGAGGCTCTGGCTCTGGCGGAGAAAGTGGTTAAGAGCGACGAATACGATGTTGTTGTTTTGGACGAGGTTAATGTTGCTTTGAATTTAGATTTGATAAGGCTCGATAAGGTTCTGGAGCTTGTCAAGAGTAAACCGGAACATGTAGAGCTTGTTTTAACGGGTAGGAACGCGCCGGTGGAATTGATTGAAGCTGCTGATCTTGTTACGGAGATGCTGGAAGTCAAGCATCCATATAGCAAGGGCTTTGGAGCTAGAAAAGGCATAGAATACTGAACATAACCGTGTTTTAACAACACTATTCGTGCGAAGATCAGTCAATATCGGGATCGCGCGCGCTACTCATCGTCATCCGCAACCGCCAAAGACAACTGTCTAGATGTTGAAAATACCACTTTGACAGGCAATAGTTTTTTCGATGCCCCGGTTCATGCGGTCAGCGCGTATATTTGTTTTGTCACGTATTCAAGATACTTTTCTTTTTCTGTTTCGGGCAAGTTGAAGATGGTAACTGAGGCATCTCTGGTCACGCCGACCACGTAGCCATATTCTTTGCTTCTCGCCACAACGTACCATAAGTCGCCATGCTTGCTATAGTCCTCAAACAGCGACGTGTTGGTCAAATCTGGGCCGTAAAGCGACAGCTTGTCCACGTTCGGAATATCTACATTGTCAAAAAACGTGATCTTCGTGTCTTCAGGATTCTTCAAATGAAACGCTTTTAGGCTCTCGGGCGAAATACGCGCCTCCAGCACTCCGCCTGTCTTCTCAAATAGCATTTCACTGAGCTTGTTCGCGATGAAATTAGCCAAACGTTTCTTCTCAACAATAGTTAGGAAAGTTGTGCCTTCGTGTTGACTGAAGTTGAAAACCGCCTCAACTGTCCTCGGCTGTGGAATAACCTTGCCCCGGTGAAAAACCTGAATCACATGATCATGCGAGTAAACCCCTCTAACCACATTCCCCTTAGGAACAATTCCGGTTACCTCAGTCAAAAGCGTGAACTTGTAATCGCCCTCTTCAACCTCTTCCTCAACACGGTAACCCTCAAGTTTTGACGCGATCTCAGTAGCCGAAAGCGACTCCGAAAGCCTAAACACCTTACCAGCAACAACCATAACCCAAACCGTCCTAAACTTTAGTAAATGGCATCTCCTTAAGAAACTTGACACTAATTTACCTTACTACCCTTCTTCTCTACTGTTTTCCGATCCATTTCCTTAATTGTCCTTGTTCATCTTCACTCACGATGCACCCTCCCAATATGACATTGCGCATGGCGTTATAATCCTCTATAATCTCGTGCGAACATAAAAAACATGTAACCACACCTACTCAATAACCACATCGTTTCTTCAAACAAGGTCTCTGCAGGTTTCATGTAATTCTCACGTTCAAACCAAAGATTCAGTCAATGTCTTTTAAGCATAAACTTTGCCTAATTGTTTTAATAATAGTCTTTTCACCCTATAGCTTACCTGTTTCAAGAGGATACGCGCTCGATGTTGATACAAGAGGTCATCCTAGAAAACTTCATGAGTTACGAGTACGCTAGAGTGCCCTTTAAGTCAGGCGTAAATGTCATTTGCGGACCCAACGGCTCAGGCAAGTCCTCACTTCTGCTGGCTATTTCTGTTGCTTTGGGCCAGTCATACACGGAACGCTCCAAGAAGCTGAGCAACCTGATCCGCTGGGGAAAAGACCAAGCCCGCGTCACGCTCATACTAGACAACAGCAAAAGAGGAACCAACCGACCCGTTCCAAAATACAACAAAGACCAAATCTTTCTCACACGCGTCCTTCGCAAAGACGGCCAGTACTGGGTCGAACTGGAGAACCGCGCCGCCACAAAAAGCGACCTCCAAAGACTATTATCCAAGCTAGGCGTAGAGCCGGACAACATACTCATCATAATGCATCAAAATATGGTCGAACAGTTCACCATGCTTCCACCACAAGAAAAACTGTGCATGGTGGAGGCTGCAGTCGGCCTTGAAGCATACCGAGAGAACGTCCTTCAGGCCCAAAAGAAGCTGACACGCATTCTAAGCCAAGAAGACTCAATCGGCAAACTGCTCGAATCCGCCGAGCAAACGCTCAATTATTGGCGAGAACAATACGACCGCTACCAAGAAAAGAAACAACTACAAACAAAACGCAGATTTCTAGAAAGAGAGCTCGCATGGGGAGAAGTGGCAAGAAGAGAAAATATAGTCAGCGAGTTGGAAGCCGACTGCAAAAAGAAACAAGGTATCCTAACACGTGTAGAAGAAGAAGCAAGAACTGAAAGAGACCAGCTTCAGACAAACCGAGCTGAACTCGAAAAACTTAGAGCCGACTGGAAAACGTCATTCGACGACCGCATAGGCTTAGAACGCGAAAAAGCCGCAGGCGAATCAACAATCTCGTTATGCAAACAACTGCTCAAAGAAACAGAAATGTTCGAAACCGCAACACAAAACACTCACCCAACATCAAAACAGCTCAAACTCTTCAGAAGTGAAAACCTCAAGGAGCTAATTGAAGACTCCAGCCAGCAACTCACGAAAATAAGCACCGAAATCAATGAAAGAGAATCAAGAAGCACAGCACTTGAAGAATCGGTTGAAAAAATTGGCAACCAAGTCCTAGAAACCCGAATCAAACTCGCACTGCTACAATACCGCAAGGAAAACGCGCAAGCCGACCTAGAAACCTTAGAAAAAGAACTGAAAACAGCCAGAGCTCACATGCAAGAAACAATCACCAAAGCAGAACAAGCAGGCTCACGTATAGTGGTCATCAAAACCGTCAGCGAAATCCTCGACGAAATCCGTCTTACCGAAGGTCACCTAGCCGCACTAACAGATGTGTCAGAAGACATAGAACGTATGTACGGGTCCTACTCGCAACTCTATCTTGAGTTAAAACAGAAAGCACAATTGGTTGGCGAGAACCGCGAAAAAACGCTCGAAGAAGTCAAGACGCGAATGCAGGCATGGCGAACCGTAATTTATAGCCTCCTCGACCGAGTCAACTTGGAATATCAAAAGATTCTTGCCCAAACTCAAGCCCTCGGCGAAGTAAAACTCGCCAACGAACAAGACATGGAAGCCGCAGGCCTAGAAATCCTCGTAGGATTTAAAGGCGGCAAACCCGTCCCCCTGGACGCTTACACACAAAGCGGTGGCGAAAGAACCACAGCAACCATGAGCTTTTTGTTAGCATTACAGAAGCACGTGCGCTCACCGTTCCGCGCAGTAGACGAGTACGACGTCCACATGGACCCAAAAAACCGCGAACTGATCGCGAAGATGCTCATCTCAACCGTCCATGACGGCGACGCACAATACATCATAATCACACCTAGCCAGATCACGTTCGCCGGCGAAAACATCAACATAATCACCGTACAGAACATCGAAGGCAAATCCATAATCAGAGAGGTCGCTTGATGTCCAAAAAAGAACGGACAAGCACAGGCAGAGAAAAGCTCCAAAGCATAATTGACACATGCAAATCCGTTGAACAACGCTCCCTAGACCCGTTCTTAATAGACATTAAACAGAACGTTGAAACCGTCAAAACCTACTTCCCAGAATGGGAAATCCCAGAAGACCTCTGCCTAGACGCAGAAACACTCCACCGCTTAGCATCAGTCGTGAAGTTGCAAAGCGAATGGGTGAAACATCGCTCAACTTCGCTTTATATCGACCCGTTCCTGCTAGAAGAAAAACTCGTACGAATGCCAAAAGAAGGAATCGTCCGCACCTTCATGCAAACATGGTTCCCAATCGTCGAAATGGAACAGATCTCACTTCACAGCCTAGCTGAAGCTGTCCGCTACTGGGACAGCCTGCTACCGATGGACGAAAGATGGAAGGAACTCCAGCTTGAAGAAACAGAAACAGGCACAGCCACACGCGAAGAACTCATCAAACAGAGGATACTCCGCGACAGGGCGTTCTCAGAAGAACTCGAAAACTTCTGGCAGGAGCTCAAAGATGCAGTATGCAAAAAGGGCGAAAACGGGAAAATTCCCTACTGGGATTTCGTCGGCGCGGAAACCTATGAAGAAACCGCTAACAGAGCCTTCCTCACAAGCTTCCTCGTAACTTATGGCTATTCAACCCTCGAGATCCACCCGCTTGAAGAGGAAACCTTCATCAGACCATACGACAAACCCGAAAAAATAGACGGAAAAAAACAGCTGATCTCCATACCCATACCGATCACGACTGAAAACTGGGCTAAATGGAAGAAGGAAGGACAAACGTGAGCAAACGAAAAGCCGCCTACGCCAGCAAAGTCAAAAGAGCCACACATGTGCTCTTCTACAAAAGACACAAGAAACCAGGTGTAAAAGGCTGGGAACTCAGAAAAGTCCTAGGCTCAGACTACTCAAAGGTTCTGAAAATAGTAGACGATCATTTGAAGACGCTGGATCTGCAAGTCAAAACCGTTTTTGAGGAACAGAAAACCATTGAAAATCCAACGCTGGAGCAGCTTGATAGAGCCAGATTCTTCGTGACCCTGAGAGGCGAGTTAACCCCGAAAGAAGCAAAAATGATAGGCTGGCGAATAGACGATCTCGCAGGACTAGCAATAACCATCGCGTACATAATCTCAAAGAAGGGAAAAGCACCCAAAAAAGAAGTAGAAAACCTGCTGCGCGACAAGCTCCCGGGCTGGAAAGTAGGGCCAAATATAGACCGCTACATCCGCTACGGATATTTGACGCAGGATGAGAGCGAACAGCTATATTTGGATTGGAGAACTCGTGCAGAAGTAGATGAAAAAGCACTTATTGACCTCCTTTTAGCCAAATGAAAAAATTAAGCTCCCTGACAAGATTCTTTTCGAATAAAACGGAGGATATTACGGTACTAGCTGCAGTCAAAACGTGCAAATCTGATCGTTGCTAAAAGTTTGAAAGCGCCGAATGCTCCTGCCACAAAGAGAACCAAAGGCGCCACACCGTACGCCACTGCTGCAATCAACCCCCAAATAGGCGAAGGCGGAGGCGCATGTCGAACACATATACCTCCAACAACCGCGTGGGCGACACCATTTTCAGGGTTGCGATCTCCGGGCAACACAATCTCAGCAGTAACCAAGTAGCTTCCATAAGGCACTCCAGTTGTATTCCACACAAACCCTACAACCCTGAACTCTCCAACACCCAGAAAGATTGTCTGGTTTGCAATACCAAAATGTGTGGCACCGTCCGCTCCATCTGCATATATCAGCAGACTGAACGTCTCTTGGAAGGTCCCCTGATTCTCAACGGTCACTTCTATGTTTACAGGATCTCCTTGGTACACGGCAGTAGGCCAAACTTTGAAACTGGTTACAGCCACATCATGCAAACCATTCGCGAAGAAACCATCAACCACTTGGTGGAAAATGTTGTTCGCCTGTCTGTCGCCTAAAATAGTGTCGGCAAAATGAAAAGCTGTGCTGCCCATGCTTGCCACCCTAAAAGTAAAAGTTACAATGGTTCTGCTTCCGTTGAAAGGTGTTGAAGGCGACATTGCATTTACTGAAAGCCAGTATCTTCCCAGGCTTTCATTAGTCTCATTTTTTGCGAGCAAGAAAGAACCCCAAGGCAACGAAAATGAGACACGCGCTAGATCCAGAAGTGTCGTATTCCAATAGAATTTGAACTCGACTCCGTAAAGCATCGTCACATTAGCTATTGCCGCTGTTACACTGAAGTTTCTAGGGGGTACCAAAGAAGTGTCTATTATGCTCGGCGGATCAACGTAAAGTTTCGCGTATGTACTACTAGCATGAACGTATCTTACACACCCAATAGCCAAAGAGAAAACTATCAAAACAGGTACTACATACTTTAAGTTGAACAAAGGAAACAGTCGCATCTTTCTATCACTATAATCTTCCATAAGAATCTATTTTAGGCTTTCGAAATGACAAATCCTGCAAAAAAAGGAAGTCCGCTGAAATTTCAGTGAAATCGTCAGTTCGTTAACGTGGCGCGCGCGCCATGCCCATAAAACTCTCAAAGTCACCCTGAGTGAATGCTAGGCATTACATTTTTCAGAGAACAGAAGAAATCATTGCTGGGCAACTCTGACTTAATTATAGGTTGCTCTTAAGATTTATGAAAGAAAGTTCTAGAGCGCAAAATACGTGGGCGCGAGCTTGCCAAAATTCTGAACACCATTAATCTAATTAAGATTAAACAGAATAGCACATAGAATAGGATGCAAACATGAAAGTCAAATGTAAAGAGTGTCAAAAACAGTTTGAAACAACCAATGCAGCGCGCCGGTACTGCTCCGACGTTTGCAGTGCTAAAAGCCTAAAACGCAACATGGCGCTGGCTTCTAAGCGGCGTTATCATCGGCTAATGAATGCTTTGAACCGTGTGCGCACTCTAGCCCAGCTGAATGAAAGGAAGGAATAAGCCATGAGTGAGTATAAGCAGTGTCCTAAATGTGGAATGGTGATGGAGGAACAGAAGAGCATAGGCTTTGTAGAGCCTGTCTTGCTTTATGGAAAGAGACGCAAGAAAGGCATGGACCTAGCCCCGTTTCTGTGCCCAAGGTGCGGATATATAGAACTATACAAGAGCACTCGCCGCAGCACCACAACAAAAAAGGAAACACAACATAAAACCACGATCCATAAACAAATAGAGCTGAGCAAAAGCAAAAACCAGCACCCCGAGATAGCCTCGACTATTTCTTATTATGGCGCGAGCGAGAAACCACTACACAACGGGAAAAATGCGCGGCCGCACGCCTCAGACATGCAATATGAATAGTAAACGCGGCAAGATTTAATAGAAATTGTTTGCTGAAAGCCTCAGACACCTAATAACCAAACAAGTTATTTTCTTATTCGATAATAAACAATGGCCACGGCATCAATGATTAGTATCACAGCTAGAACAAGAAGGGGACTGCCCAGAAAACTATCAGCGAAAGTCTCTTCGGAGGCATTGGCAATCCTGACAAAAGCAGAAAGAATTAGCACCACGTTCAAGGCAAGAAACGCTTGTTTTCTCATCGTCAGCACCCTGAAGTATTATGTTATGCTCACGTTCTGTATCTGGAAATATCTCTTGGACAAAAAGCGCAAACGTTCAGCGTTCCTGCCGTTCTTTCCGATCGCGACACCCTTGTCCTTCGGGTTGACGTTTACGACGGCAATGGATTTTCCGTCAGGTCGCTCAGTTATCCGAACCTCTTTGACGTCAGCGGGTTTCAGGGCATTTCTGATGAACTGTGCAGGGTCTTCAGAATACTCGATGATTTCTTGCTTCTTCCCCGTCATACGTTCCAACGTATGAATATTTCTTCCGCCTTTCCCGATGGCTATGCCCAGCTGTCCTTGGGAGACCACAAAAAGAACACGGCCTTGCTCCTCATCAACTATGCAGTCTTTTGTGCTTGCATTTGTTATGCTTTCAAACAGTGCGATGTACCGCATTTCGTTGCTTGTGAATTTTATCCCGCTTGTCATTCGTTCCCCTCGTTGGACTCTTCTGGCTCCGTTTTCTCCGTTAATTTGAGAATTTCAGAGTCACCTGGCTCTCTTATACTTAACGCCGAGATTGTAAACGGCTTTCCACATACGGCAGCCAGATCCAATGACGAACCCCTGTGGGTTATCAATGGAACATCCGAGAGTCTGCAGTCACGCTCAATCTCATCGCGTACGTTTTTCGGGCAGTTGGCGGCCAGTATTATCAACTTGGCTTTTCCAGCCTGTGCATTCTGCAAAGCAGCGTTTGCGCCGAACGAGACTTTCCCTGTTTTCACTGCTGTTGCTATTGCCTTGTCGACGTCGATCACTTCTTTTCACCCTTCTGCTCAAATGTTGACATGTATAGCTCTACTAATCCCGTGCCTATTGGTATGGATTGCCCTACTATTACGTTTTCGGTTACGCCTTCCAACGGGTCACTTTCACCTTTCACGGCGGCCTCAACGATGTTTGGAACGGTGATTTCGAAGGCAGCTCTGGCTAAAACGCTTGACTTTTGACCGCTGATGCCATGCCTGCCTATCTGCTGTACCTCGCCTGTGGACGTCATCATGTCCGCAACGAGCATGACGTGTCGAACATCAACATCCAGCCCTTGTTCTTCCAGAACGTTCTTAGCTTCACGAATCAGCGCATTTCTGGAGGCTTCAATGCCTAAGGTTTTAGCTATCTCATGAACATTGTTCGTCGTGGTCCTCGTTGTATCTACGCCTGGAACGTCTAGGATTTTGGGCAAGTTTGAGCCGTCAGTTCTTATTACCCATTCACCATGTTCTTCGGTGACTAGAACACGCTTTATTCCAGCTACGCCTTTGACGTGGAACGAAGAGGCTTTGCCAAGTAGCTTCTTGAGAGCGTCCACTTTCTTTGGCTTTATGTGCAAATTGCCGCCTTTGCTCTTCACAGTGCAGTTAGGTATCTGCAGCTTGTCTTTCAAGTCTTCCATAGTCACTTCTCTGTCTTCCATCATTGTTTTGCTCAGTTCTACGACTATTTCTTCATGCACTGTGTCTTCGTAAACAGCCTGCGCTAGGTCTTCCAACGTCGTATAGATGATGCTGCGGGCTATTTTCACTGCGGCTTCTCTGCTCTTTCTATGCTCTTCAGTTAAGTAAATTGCCATCACCGGCGTAGACGGAATTCTTCTGGCGTCGACAATTTCGATAAGTCTAGGGAGACCCAAAGTCACGTTCTGTTCTCTAACTCCTGCATAGTGGAACGTTCGAAGTGTCATCTGTGTACCTGGTTCTCCTATCGATTGTGCAGCAACTATGCCGACGGCTTCGCCTGGCTCCATCAAGGCCCTCTTGTAGTGCTCAACGGTCAGTGTTATCGCTTTTTCTACGCTTGAGCTACTGAGTTTGGTTTTGTTCAGGTTTTCCTTGAGCTCATTAACCAAGAAGGGGGTCAACTGGTTCTTAACTTCCTCCAGTTTCTCTTTAATGGTCTCAGTTGATGGAGGCCTACCCTTTTCTCCTCCAACTTTTATCTGATCAACCAGTCGGCTCACGTTAACGGCCTTGCCATGGTCACTTTTGGCAGGGTCTACACCGTCCTCGCCGTATTTGAACTGTATTATGTCTCCGGCGGAGTTTCTGACAGTTTCGTCATATTCTAGGCGCAGATGCTCAAGCGCGTTGATCAATCTTCTTTGCATGTAACCACTTTGCTGGGTGCGCACGGCGGTGTCCACCAATCCTTCGCGGCCACCCATAGAGTGGAAGAAGAATTCGATGACATCAAGTCCCGTTTGGTAGGACGAGTATACGAAGCCTCTAGCTTTCGGACGCTGATCACCAACTTGAAAGTGTGGCAATGCACGGCCTACGTATCCCCGCATTATTCTTTTTCCACGAACTGATTGCTGTCCCACGCAGGCGCTTATCTGGCCGATGTTTAAGCTTGAGCCTCTGGCGCCAGTTCTCGTCATCACGATACCGGAGTTTTCGAGTGTAAAGTCTTGGTCAGCTATTTTTCCAGATTCGTCTCTTGCTTTCGCAAGCTCGTTCATCACGTATATTTCGAATGAGTCTTCGAGGGTTTGACCTGGAAGCCTAGGTAAAGTGCCCTTACGGTAATTCTCTATCAGTTCCTCAATCTTCTTCTCAATTCGTTCCATTGTTTTGTGGATTTTGCCTTCTGCCACTGGCGACAGAACCAGCTCGTCGTAGGAGTATGTGAAACCTCGTATGGATATGTATAGCTTCAATAGACGAGTGATTCTGTTGAGAAATTCGCGTCCTGCCTGCGTTCCATAATCTTTTATTATTCGATGGAGGAGGCTTTCGGATTGTTCTGCGCCTATTGAGCGCCTGTCTATTACTCCAGTTACGAGTTCACCATTCCTGACGACGACGTAAGCATCAAATGGGCAGTCTTCTTCTACGCATTTTGCGCATCCTTGGCAAACACTTGCCTTCAAGACGTAGTTCATGTCTTTTGGCAGGAACAGGCTAAAGATCTGTTTTCCTGTCCACATAGGTTGGGGTTCTTTTATCTTTGGTTCGGGTAATGGTCCGTCATAGTTTGCTCCGAGCAGAAGCCGACTGACTTCGCCTTGTGTTAGGTAGGTCTTCTTTCGTGTGAAGAGGTATGCTGAGGTTATGAAGTCTCGGATAGCGCCAATTATGGGGCCTCCGAATCTTGGTGATAGTATCTGGTCTTGAACCTGCATGAGCAGTAATGCTTCGGTCCGTGCCTCTTCGCTCTGTGGTATGTGTAGATTCATTTCGTCGCCGTCGAAGTCCGCGTTGTACGGAGGGCAAACGCACAAATGCAGACGAAACGTCTTGAATGGCAGGACGCGCACATAGTGCGCCATTATCGACATGCGGTGAAGCGAAGGTTGCCGATTAAAGATGGCTATGTCGCCGTTCTTAAGGTGCCTTTCCACAATGAAGCCCAGTTCTATGGCTTCAGCGATTTTTGCCCTATCAATAACGAACTCGAGTCTAATGCGTTTGCCGTCTGGACGGATGATGTAGAGTGCGCCGGGATATTTTTCAGGTCCGTTTATCACGAGTTTGCGCATTTCTTCTATGTTCCATTCGGTTACTTTTTCTGGAATGGAGAGGCGAATGGCAATCTCCATTGGCACGCCTACTTCATTTATGTCGAGGTTAGGGTCGGGGGACACTACAGTGCGTGCTGAGAAGTCGACTCTTTTTCCTGAAAGGTTACTTCTGAACCTTCCTTCCTTTCCTTTCAATCTTTGCGAGATTGTTTTGAGTGCTCTTCCAGAGCGGTGTCTCGCAGGCGGTATTCCTGAGGCCTCGTTGTTGAAATAGGTTGTAACGTGGTACTGCAGAAGCTCCGACAAGTCTTGAATTATAAGAGTTGGAGCGCCAGCGTCCATGTTTTCCTTCAGTCTTTGGTTAATTCGAATTATGTCCACTAACTTGTGGGTCAAATCGTCTTCTGAACGTATGCCTGATTCAAGCGTGATTGAAGGGCGCACATAGACCGGGGGAACCGGCAAAACCTGTAGAACCATCCATTCTGGACGTGCCGCTCTCGGATTGAAACCTAAAACCTCGAGGTCTTCGTCGGATATGCGCTCCAGCCTTTCTCTAATCATGCTCGGCGTCAATGGCTCTGCGCCGCTTTCCGGGATTTGCTCGCTGAACTTGGTTGGTTTCTCAAAGACTATTTTGTATTGAGGTGCACCACAATGTGGACATTGTTTTGTTTTCGTTTCCTGCACGATGGTTTTGTAAACTTCATCGGGCACAAGGCCTAATAATTGGCGAACCTTGTCGATCCTAGCGCGGTTCCGTTTGATGCTTTCGTCTTCGAGCAAAATGCGCCCGCAGTTTCGACAAGTCGACCTGAGAAGGTCATGAATTATTTTCGTGAATTCTATATGTACTATTGGGACGGCAAGTTCGATGTGGCCGAAATGGCCTGGGCAACGAATTGCTGTGTTACCACATGTTTTGCATCTTTGTCTTGGTTCTAGAGTCCCGAGTCTACCATCCATCAGTCCGGATGTAATTGGGGCTCCATCTTCGTCGTATGTGTCTGGCGTTTGGATCTCTACAACTGAGAGTTTTCGTATGTCTTTTGGCGAGAACAGGCCGAAGTAAACCTCATCAATAACTTTGTGAATTATCTCTTCCGCGGACATGGTTAGGCTTTCTCCTTCAACTTCAGTTTAGGTGCTATACAAAGGCTCATCAGCTCTTGCAAAAGAAGCTTGAAAGCGTAGGACACTATTACAGGTGCAATTTTGGCTTTGTCCTCGCAGATCTTGCAAACGTATTTTCTTTGCTTCATGTCGTAATAGGCAATGTGACCGCAGTTCTCGCAGATGTAAAGCGTGTATTTGTCTGATTCTTCAAGAAGCCTGTCTCTCAACAGCATAGCTGCCCCGTGGCCGATGAGGCAGTCTCTTTCCATTTCGCCGAATCTTAGACCTCCGCCTCTGGCTCTACCTTCCGTTGGCTGTCTAGTGAGCATTTGAACCTGCCCTCTTGCCCTTGCATGTATCTTGTCAGCAACCATGTGGTGCAGTTTCTGGTAGTAGACGACGCCAATGTAAATGTCTGCGACGAATTTTTCACCAGTTACACCGCTATAGAATACTTCGCTACCCGTGTGACTGAAACCCAACGAAACGAGAGCTTTCCTCATTTCCTCTGATTTCTCATTCGAAAATGGAGTTCCATCAACCGGTTTTCCTCTAGAGGCAGCCACTTTGCCAGCCAATGATTCTATGAACTGACCGATGGTCATCCTTGAAGGAATAGCGTGAGGATTAATGATTATGTCTGGCACTATGCCATCCTCTGTGAACGGCAGGTCTTCTGGAGGGACGATTAAGCCTATGACTCCTTTCTGTCCATGCCGTGAAGCAAATTTGTCGCCAAGTTCTGGAATACGCTGGTCGCGCACCCTTACCTTTACAAGTTTGCTGCCTTCGCCAGATCCAGTTATGAAGATAGCGTCAACCATTCCGGTTTCTGATGGACGCATATCTACTGATGTGTCACGCATTGAAGGGCCCTTGACTTCGAATTCTTTGTATTCTTCAAGAAATCTTGGTGGACTGATCCTTCCGATGAGAACGTCACCGCCTGTGACGCCTGATTCCAAGCTTATAATTCCGTCTGGTTCAAGAAGTCGGTAATATTGTTCTCCTCTGAAACCCCGTGTTCCAGGTTCAGGCAATATGAATTTATCTTTCAGTCCGCCGAGGTATTGGCGGCATTCGGCTTCGTATATTCTGAAGAAGGTTGATCGGGCTAAGCCTCTTTCTATTGAGGATTTGTTGAAGACTAGAGCGTCTTCCATATTGTAGCCTTCAAAGGATAGTACGGCTACCAGGCAGTTTTGTCCAGAAGGGCGGAGTTTGTAGCCCATAGTTTCCATTAATGCTGTTTCAACTATGGGCACTTGCGAATAATGCAGTACGTGCGACCTTGAGTCAACACGTTGTTGGAAGTTTGTCGCGTAGATTCCTAATGCCTGTTTGGCCATGGCGGCTTGATAGGAGTTGCGTGGTGACTGGTTATGCTCTGAGTATGGTATTGTTGAAGCGCAAATTCCGAGAATCGTGTAAGTTGCAATCTCCAAGTGGGTGTGTTCGGGTTTCACTTCCTCTAGGTTTAGAGCAATGTATGCGTTTTCTTCTTCTTCAGCATCTAAATATTCGATTGTGCCGGCTTTGACCAGGTCTTCCCACGACCATTCGCCGGAGGCTATTCTTTCGCTGTGTTCTGTTTGAAGTTTCGGCGTTCCGCTTTGAGCTATTATAATTGGACGCCTTACTCTTCCCTCGTCGCAGTTGACATAGATTTCTTCTCTTTCACCGTGCACTTTTGAAAAGTGGGCTATGTTGACTTCGGTCGAGATTTCTCCTCTTCTTCGCTTTTCCCTGAATTCACGTGCCAAATCCGCCGGCAATGTGCAGTACCCCACAATGTTTCCGTCGACAAAGACTTTCGCTCCAGAGAGCTTCAAAGCTTCAGGGACTTCGTATATAGATATCACGCCCATGCCGAAGAGGGCTTGCTTCACTTTCTCAGGGTTTACACCTACTGAAATGCATGCGGATAGAGCTAGGTTTTTGACGAGACCACAGTTTGAGCCTTCTGGAGTTTCGTTTGGACACAAGCGACCCCAATGGGTCGGGTGTAGGTCTCTTGCTTCGAAGTTTGGTTGGCTTCTGCTTAAGGGTGATTGCAATCTGCGCAGGTGACTAAGGGTGGATATATGGTTCGTTCTGTCAAGAAGCTGGGTGACGCCCACTCTTCCTCTGCCCCAGTTTCCAGTTGCGACTGAATGTTGGAACCGTTCGGTTATTATTCCAGGTCGGACGGCGACTGAGACGGTTATGATTGGACCTTTTACTCCGATGCGCTCAAGCTGGTATTTTATGTCTCGAACGAGGTTACGGAAAGCTATACGGAACAGATCTGCCAGCAAGGGTCCTGCAAGTCGTAACCTCTTGTTTTTGAAGTGATCCTTGTCATCTGTTTTTCTTTTTCCGAGTTTTAGCTCGAGTGCCCTGCACGCCATTTCGCCTAGGAAAAGGGCTTTGTCTTTTCTGCTTTGAGCCGTTCTGCCAATGTGAGGCAGGAAGTTCTTGTCAACAGCCGTTTCGGCTTTTTGTACTCTGTATTCTTCAACTTGGCCGTGGGCGACACGGTTTCCTATGAATAAGATTGCATCTTTTGCGTTGTCGACGCCTAGGGCCTTTTCGAACGATGGCTCCAATCCAGTCTGTATTTCCTTTTCGAGGGAGATTGCTTCGGCTATTTCCCTATCGGATTCTAAACCGAGAGCACGCATGATTACAATGAATGGAATTTCTGATGGAACACCTGGCACTGAGATGTATATGGCTCCGTCTGCTTTTATTTTCAGTTCTATTCTTGCTCGGAAGCCTACAGTTGTAGAGAAGATTTTGGATTGGTATACAGGTGTTGCTCCCTTGTCATCCAGGTCTACTAGTATGCGGTTTGGCGCCAGATCTTCCATGGCGACGATTACACGTTCTGAGCCGTTTACTACGAAGTAGCCGCCTGGATCGTCGGGGTCTTCTCCACAGGCGACTAGTTCTTCGCGTGAAAGCTGTGACAGGAAGCACAGTTTCGATTTGAGCATAACAGGGATGCTACCAACGAAGACAAGCTCAGTGTCTTGTTCGCGGCCGTCTATTACGGGCGTCATTTCGAGTGCAATTGGGGCTGCATAGGTTAGGTTTCTGAGTCTTGCTTCCATTGGGTAGAATTCGTGTTTTGTGCCGTCAACTTCGGTTGCGTACGGACCAGTTATTCTTGTTTGCGGGTCTATTATCCAAATCTGTCCCAGCTTGACCTTGTAAGGGTTTTCCGGGACTTCTATCGGGATTTCACCTACCTCGTCTATCACTTCTTGCAAGCCGTGATCGATGAACTCATTGTAAGAGTCGAGGTGTTGACGAACTAGGCCTTTGTCTTTGAAGAAGGCCTTTAGAATTGTGTGAGTGTCCTCTTTCGAAATTTCAGCCAATTTTAACCATCCCCCGCGATTCCACGTTCAAATACGGTTTTGGTGGACTGTTTGGTGCGGGTTTTTTCAAACTTTCAATTTCCTCCGATGTTGGGTCGTTCCAACTCGAAAAATGATCTCCAATATTTTAAAGAGCTAGAACGTAAACGCCACCACTGCCTAATAAACTTTTTTGTATAAACCTGCCATTTCCCAGTGTGCCATGAACTGCAAAACTGTGCTTTTCGTTTGCCAAAACATAAAGTATTTGTTGATGGCAGCGAATGGCACAGGACGGAAATGAGTCAATGGAAACAAGGTTCAAGGCAGCTGTCGTCTGGCTAATTCTGAACGGCAGAGCGGAACAAGCGCTTAAAATGCTTGCAGAGCACTACTGCGTCAGCGTTCCAAAGATGAAGGTTGGCTTACCGAAGGGAAGAAAAAACAAGACGCTCGGATGCTACAGCACCAAGGGGAAGATCATCTCCGTCTTAAATAGTGACACGCTAAAAGAGCCGTTCGTGATCATACACGAGTTTTATCATCATTTGAGGACGGCAGCAGACTCGAAACACAAAGGCACGGAGCGGTATGCGAACGAGTTTGCCAAGGGTTTTATGGAGGCATACTTAACCGCTGCAAGAGAAACAACGGGAAACAATTAATAAGAAAGGTTCTCGAAGAATGTTGCAGGATGCAGCGGTAACCAAGCCAGGCCAAAGGTGAAGGACTCAAGATCGGTTTGGCAAGTTGGCCCCCTATGAGCCATCCTTTCCCGTAGGGGTTCGCCGGTTCAAATCCGGCCCGCTGCACCAGACCTTCTCAGATATATCTTCAATCATGCCTGTTTTGCTGGATAGCACTTCAATGCGTTTTGGCTGAAAAATCCACGAATACGAGTCCTATCCATCCAGGGTTTTCATAAGGCATCTCGGAGGGGCCAGGCTTCTTTTATGTACAGATGGAACCTGTGTTCCAAAGGGTGTCGGATCTAGATGGTTGCCGACTGCCGAATTGAATGCCACCGTAGTTCCCTAGTGCCTTTGTCAATCAAAAACAATATTGCATTATTTCTAAAGCATCATATCTCAACACGGGAGCAAATGTTACAAGACTGCCAAACAATAACTGTGGGTCTACTAGCGCATAGGTGCTTTTTTTTGGCTTATTGTAGATTTTGTCTACAGCTCGTTGTTTGCATGTAGTTTAGTTGTACGATCGTCCAGAAACGTTTATTAAATCTTGCGATATCATAAGTGGAAAATGTGGGTGGATGAAAAACGAGAAGAAATTTAGACACAAACCCAACAAGAAATGTGGAAGCACCAAACTTCGAAATTCCATTCGATGATCTATTCATCTCCGAAGCTCTAATCCTGAGAAAGCTGCTTTAGACTCCTATTCACTATGTCGTTCTTTAGAACTGCGACCGTGTGAGACGAACAGAGCAGGAAGCGCACTGCAAACCTTAGACACGCCCTCCACACATACACAGACGGCACGTTATAGGGGAAATTGTCTTAGCTAGCAAAAACCTCTTCGGGAGATGCGGACTCTACTGCGGAGCCTGCTCAATCTATCGAGTCCAAAGACGGCCGCGAATACCTCAAAACCCTGTCAAACTACTTCAAATGTCCGTCGGGAAAAATCCAATGCTAAGGCTGCATGGCACTGACGTCCGAATGCTAGGGGAAACGAATGCAAAATCGTCGAATGTCTCCGAACCAAAAGCTTTAGATTATTGTTACCAGTGCAGCCAAATCGAAGCAATTCATGCGGAAAATTCCAGAACATAGCCACTGGATGCTTAGAAGACGGCGAAGACGTGCGTGCTAACCTTGAACGAATCAAGAAAGGTGAGACATATGAATGGTTACGTGATTGTGAGCAGGCTTACACAAGCAGAGTTTGCGGTAAACCTCTGCCCGTGGGACGCATGAAAAAGAAATGCTATCACTGCGGCACAGACCTTTCCATTGTTCGATGAAAAGTGCTGAAGAATGAAGCCTCGCATTCCAGCCGCTCTTGCCCTTTTTTTATTGTCACCCATCATAAACGAATTTCTCTCAGGCTCATCTCCTCCACTCGAGTTCTTCAACCCGATCGGCTTCGCGTTGATGACTGCGCTGTACGGTAGCGGGGCAGTCGTAGTTCGAGAACTCAGAACCAGAATCGCAAAGACTTCAGAGCAACACTTCTTTTGGGATGCGCCTTAGGCATACTGGAAGAAGGTCTCATGGTCAAAAGCTTCTTCAATCCAGAAGGGATGGATCTTGGAGCTATCTTTTTCCTCGGAATGCTCAGATTCTATGACAGATTTGATTGGGAAAACCCATCATCAGCATCCGATCGTCTAACCGCCATCGCAGATATCCTGTCATTCATGATCTTTTTGGTTTTCCTCCTTGAGCGCAGCATGCCAGGCATGTCGTTGGTAGATGCCATCACCATAATTGGATTATTCCTGTTGAGACATAGAATACAAGCACAAAAGTACGTAAAGATTATATCGGGCTGTATACTCTAGAAAAAATCTACAACATGCATCCGGTCGAAAAGGCGAGTTTTGTGACCCTAAGAGACGAGATAATTAAGCTTAAGAAAGAAAAGAAAGCCGTGATTCTGGCTCATAATTACCAAAGGCCGGAAATTCAAGACATAGCAGATTACGTTGGTGACAGCATAGAACTAAGCCGAAAAGCCATGAACGAGAAAGAAGCGAGAATCATAGTGTTCGCTGCTGTGGACTTCATGGCTGAATCCGCCGCCATCTTGAACCCAGAAAAAAAGGTGCTCCTGCCGACTCTGGGCGCACGATGCCCAATGGCACAGATGCTGACGGTTGATGAGATCAAGCGGGTCAAGGCACATTATCCGGACGCCCCCCTAGTCTTATACGTGAACACACTCGCGCCAGCCAAAGCCTACTGCGATATCTGCTGCACATCAGCAAACGCAGTAAAAATCATAGAATCCCTAAAAGAAGACACGATACTCTTCGGGCCGGATCGTAACCTAGCAGAGTACGTGGCAAGAAAAACCGGAAAAACAGTAGTTCCAGTTCCGGAATGGGGCTTCTGTCCAACGCATTTGCTTTTTCAGCCTGAAGACGTGAAAATTCTCAAGCTGCAACACCCCGATGCAGTCGTATTAGTCCATCCGGAATGCACTTACGAAATGCAGAAGACAGCCGATTTCGTAGGAAGCACTTCAGCGATGTGCCGTTTTGCAGAAGAGAGCAACGCCGAAAAATTTATCGTAGGCACTGAAGAAGGGCTTCTACACCGATTGAGAAAAGAAAACCCAGATAAAGAATTCGTTTTAGCCTATCCGGAAGCCATATGCCCAAACATGAAACTCAACACCCTTGAAAGACTTTATGCTTCTCTGAAAGAAGAAAAATACGTGGTTACTGTGCCAGAAGCCATTGCAAGACAGGCCAGAAAGGCGCTGAAAAGAATGTTTGAAATAACAGGCTGAACGGAACAGGCAAGAAAACGCTAACGTTGCAAATTGGCAACTCGGATGAAACAGATGAGCAGAAAATATCAGCGGTTTGTGTCAGCTGAAGACGACGAACTGAAACGTATTAAAGAGAGGAAGCTGAAGGAGCTTACGCAGCAAAGGGAGAACAAGCAGAAGATGATCACGAAACCAGCACATGTGACCGATGCAACCTTCAATAAAGCAGTTCAAGAAAACAAGCTGGCCATAATTGACTGCTGGGCATCATGGTGCGGTCCATGCATGGTCTTGGCCCCCACAATCGACGCCTTAGCCAAAGAATATGCGGGAAAAGTGTTCATCGGCAAACTCGACGTTGACGAAAACCCAAAAACAGCAGAACAGTTTCAAGTTTTCAGCATTCCAACGTTGCTGATAATGAAGGACGGCGCCGAGGTCGACAGAGTTGTAGGCCTTTGCCAAAAGAATTATATTGAAGACAAGCTGAAAAAACACCTCTAGGACAGGAAGCAAATGAACATCCCGGAACGTAGAATGATAGGCGCACTGTTACTCCTCTTAGGCGTATCATGCCTAGCAGTAGGCATTTACACAAATCAACTCGGCTTTATTGTGGATTTGATGAAAAAACCCTTCTCGTAGAAGACTTGAGCCAAAAATTCTTAAACTAATCCTGAACAATTCTCGACCAACGTAAACCACATGATTTTGTTAAGAGCGTGATGGAAATGAGTCCGGTAATCGGGAGTAAAAGCGCAGAACGAGAAGCACTACTGGAAGCAGCCAAACTGATGCTGGTAGCAGCTAGAACCGCCCCTAAATCAGCCGGCATAGACGATATTCTGACACTGATTATTTATGGCAAAGAAAAAGACACAATCGCAGACGAGATGGAACGGATAGCGGAAGAACGCAAAGCAGACGGCTTCAAACGGGACGCAAAGAACGCCAGAGACTCAGAAGCCATCGTCCTAATCGGGGTTAGAGGAAGCAAGAG
>Ga0209253_10000402_pt1 | contig 36803 bp, 71 predicted proteins | sample FrelakmetBRP12BR_FD_187145 | JGI IMG/M metagenome (GOLD analysis project Ga0209253, IMG submission 187145) | Freshwater lake sediment microbial communities from the University of Notre Dame, USA, for methane emissions studies - BRP12 BR (SPAdes)... | ecosystem: Environmental > Aquatic >... | reverse complement strand
GGCCGACTGGGGACACGGGCGCAACCGGAGCCACGGGCGCAACCGGAGCAACCGGAGCCACGGGCGCAACTGGGAGCACCGGAGCGACCGGAGCAACCGGCGCAACCGGAAGCACCGGAGCAACCGGCGCAACCGGAGCAACCGGCGCAACCGGAGCGACCGGAGCCACGGGCGCGACCGGAAGCACGGGCGCAACCGGAGCGACCGGAAGCACCGGAGCGACCGGAGACACCGGCGCAACCGGAGCAACCGGCGCAACCGGAGCGACCGGAGCCACGGGCGCGACCGGAGCCACGGGCGCAACCGGAGCAACCGGAGCCACGGGCGCAACTGGGAGCACCGGAGCGACCGGAGCGACCGGAGCCACGGGCGCGACCGGAGCCACGGGCGCAACCGGAGCCACGGGCGCAACCGGAGCGACCGGAGCCACGGGCGCAACCGGCGCAACCGGAGCCACGGGCGCAACCGGAGCGACCGGAGCCACGGGCGCGACCGGAGCAACCGGCGCAACCGGAGCAACCGGCGCAACCGGAGCAACCGGAGCCACGGGCGCAACCGGAGCAACCGGAGCCACGGGCGCAACTGGGAGCACCGGAGCGACCGGAGCAACCGGCGGTGCGGGATATCTGCAATCGAAGTGGAAGAAGATCTCGGTAGACACCACGACCACGTCAACGGCGCTGCCGCCGACCGTCGTGCTCATGACGGAGTCGATCACCACAGGTGCAAACTTCCTAATCGTCACGTTCTCGGCCACAGCCAGCACCTCAAGCGGCAACAAGGTCTTGTATTTTTCGATCTTTGTAGATGGTGTGCGTGTGTTTGATGGCGGGATAGATGGCTCATCCGCCGGCGCGGCTGGCGACATCACGTTGGTATACCGCGGCGCGGTAACTGCGGGTGCCCATACAGTCGATGTGAAGTGGTCCGTATCGGGCAGCACTGGGCAGATCCGCCCCGTGACTGCGCTCTACAAAGAGTGTGCGTCGCTTCTCGTCCAAGAAGTCTCTGTCTAAGAGGAAACCATGGCTGCGACGACCTACAAGATCCCCGACGGGTATTCGATCCAGAACGACTTTCCGAACCACAAAGTCGCTACGGACCGGCTCGAACAGCAGATCAACGACAGCGCCATCGTCACCGCGCTCGACACCATCAACACGGCTGGTGATTTGTGCGCGGTCATCTTCAAGGCTGCGCTCTCCGTCGGCGACCTGGCTATCCTCGACAACATCGTCGCCACGCACAACGGCGAGCCGTTGCCCGATGACGAGCCTGCCCCCGTCCGGCTCTACACCGGCACAGGGCAGCCTGTGCCGTCGGGCGCGAACAACATCCCGGTCTTCGCCACGACCAAGAGCGACGCGACCAAGAAGACCCTCTACTCGTTTGACTGGACCGACAAGACGACGTGGTACGTCGACGCGGTGCGCGTCGTCGCGGAAGCACCGACATCGTTGGGCGCGGGCGCGTATCAGCTCGCGCACACTTTCATCATCGACACCTACCACGGCAACCTCACGGGTGAGGACTTCCTGCTCGACGCGGGCGGATTCTCGTACCGTGTCGCGATCACCGTCGACGGTACGCCGCAAGTCGAACAGAACCCTGCGCTCGGCTCAGGCGGCGACTTCACGGTCAACTACGCAGCAGGCACCGTGCAGTTCCTCGCCGGGCACATCCCAGGCGGCGGCGCGGTCGTGCTCGTGACGTACCACTACGCGACGACCTCACGCTTCATCATCAAGCCCGAGGCGGGCAAGATCCTCGCGATCGACAACGTCGAGTGCCAGTTCGCCGAGGACGTCATCTACACCGACACGGTCAAGTTTCAGGCGATGGGTCCGTGGGAGTTTTTCGCGCCCGGCCTCGGACTGCCTCCCGGCACGATGATCCCACTCGGCAACCCGCTGCTCTACAAGGGCATGCGCGACATCTTCAACGACGCGACGCGGGCGTACCCGAAGTACCCGGCGCTCGGCGGAACTGGATGGCGCGGGTCGCAGACGCCTGTGATCATCTGCTGCTGGGATTACATCGGCGCCACGGTACTCAAGTCGTCGCAGGGGCTTGAGATCTGGCTTTCGCTCGAGAACGACATCCCGTTCGGCGGCGACTTCGCGACCTGCACGTTCTACTGCGCAAGCAGCGTCGAGGCGACGTGAAGAACTTCTGGCCGATCGTGACCGGGAAATCTTTTGTCGACACCTCGACGGTGATCCACCTGTGCTTCTGGGTCTTCCTTGGGAGCTGCTTCGCCTACGCGAAGGCGCCGCTGTACCGCGCGATAGCTGCCTGCGTCGCCCTGGCATACGTTTGGGAGCTGGTTGAGATTCGCTGCGAGGCGCGCTGGCCGCAGGTGTGGCAGCACCCCGAGGGCGCGCTGAACCGCTGGGTAAGCGATCCGTTGACGGCAGTGCTCGGCGTGTGGCTCGCGTACTGGCTCGTGAGGCGCCAGTGATATCGACGAGACAGGTTGTGTCCGTCGGCATGTTTAGCAAACATGCGTAAATATAGCACCGAACTTGTAGCCGAATGGAAAGCCGCGTACGACGGCGGCATGTCCTTTAGCGCTATCGCCAAAAAATCTAAAGTGCCAATGCCTTCTGTTTTCTACTGCGTCAAAAAATACTACCCCGACTACAAGAAACAACTGGATATAGCTACAGTGACGTATTGGAGAGATCTTTGTGTTTCTGGCACTCCATTACTACAGATGGCTAGTATGCTCGGAATCTCGCGAAAAGTCATTGCTCGTGCTATTAGAAAAGTATTTCCTGATTTTGTCCCCCCTGGGAAACAAAAATCTGGAAAGTGGTCTATCGAGTACAACAGAGAATACAAAAGAGCATGGCACCTAAAAAGAATTAGGGGCATATCTGTTGACAGGTATGCCGAAATGTATACACGACAAAACGGATGCTGTGCAATATGCCGGATAAAACACAGTAAATTAAACGTAGATCACGATCATACTACAGGGGCCGTTAGAGGCTTGCTGTGCAATCTGTGTAATATAGGACTGGGGAACATGAACGACGCAGCGCCGCTGCTAACTAGTGCGATAGATTATCTTATCGCCACACGTACTCCTGCTATCAAACAGATTAAGGTACGGCGCAAAAAACACGAGAGGATAACAACCTCAATGCGCGAATACCATCGGAACTGGCATCTGCATAATTTTTACGGTATCACCAATAGAGATTACACGCGCATGCTGACAGAGCAGAATAGTGTCTGCGCGATCTGCTACACAAAACCTAAAGAGAGAATAAATAAAAAGCGCGCTATATTGATGGGCGCGTTTAGCGTAGATCACGATCATGTTACCGGAGCTATTAGAGGCTTACTCTGCAATAGCTGCAATCTAGGTATTGGTGCCTTCAAGGACTCCTGTACTTCGTTGCGTGCCGCTATGGCGTACCTAGAAAAGCACAGCCGCGACAGAGAGATTAGACCCCTTCATTCTGTCGTGGCTAAACAGTGACCGAGCCGCGTCTCACGACACGCGAGATGCCTTGGCGCGGTGGTCGAATCCGCATCGGCGTCTCTACGCCGAAGCGCTGGAACCCGCTCTCGCCGCTGCTCCGCCTGGTCATGGGCACGCCCTACTCGCACATCTGGATCTTGCTCGACGACGCCCTCTTCGACGTGGACATGGTCCTCGGCACGGAGACGCAGGGCTTCCAGCTCATCCCCTACGAGCGGTTCCTCAAGCACAACAACGTCATCATGGTCTACGACCCGCATCCGGACTACCGGCTCGATGTGGGCTTGCGCGCGGTCGCGCCGCTCATCGGCGAGCCCTACGACAAGGTCGGATTGCTTGGCATGGCCTGGGTGATGCTCTGCCGCTGGATGAAGCGGAAGGCGCGCAATCCGCTCGCGAGCTCGAGGGCGCTGTTCTGCTCGGAGGCCGTCGCGCTAGTGCTCGTGAAATCGGTTGTGCCCGAAGCAGCGATGCTGGTGCCCGACCACGCGACGCCCGAGGACGTGGTGAGCGTGCTCGACGGGATGAAGCAAGCGGCGTAGTTACTTAGGGCGCGCGGTGCACTCGTAGCGGAGGAACGCCATCTCTCTCAGATCGCCGCACATGTCCAAGGTAACATCGAAGTTCGCGGTGATGCCGTAGAGCGCTGCACACAACAAATCCTGGTTCCAGTGAATCGCCGAGTCAGGCATGAACGCACGCATGTGCGTCGGGTCCTGCCACGCTGCCTGCGAGCGCCCATCGGGGACGATGACAACGAGAACACCGCCCGGTTGTAGTACGCGGTAGCACTCGTTGATGACGAAGAGCAGATCGACGGTCGGACCGATGTGCTCGAACACGTTGTCGCAGAGGATCTCGTCCGCCGTCGAGTCGGCGAACGGCAATCCGCGGACAAGGTCGCGCACGATGTCTGTCGCCTCGGTCTTCACGCAGTCGATGTTGACCCAGCCGTCCTTTCGCTTGTTGCCGCACCCCAGATTCAGCTTCATTTTCCGAGCTCTGTTTTCACACGCGCTCTGCACATGAACTTGATGTACGCCTCTGTCTCCATCTCACCGTAGGTCTCTATCAGCACATCGAAGTTCGCGGTGATGCCGTAGAGCTTCGGCCACGGTAAGTCCTGGTTCCAGTAGAGCGCCGAGCGCGGCACGAAGGCGCGGACGTGGGTCGGGTCTTGCCACGCCGCCTGCGAGCGCCCGTCGGGCACGACGATGGTGAGCACGCCGCCCGGCTTGAGGACGCGGTAGCACTCGTTGAGGACGAAGATGAAGTCCGCGGGCGGGCCGATGTGCTCGAAGACGTTGTCGGCCAAGATCTCATCCACCGTCGAGTCAGCGAACGGCAGCCCGCGCACGAGGTCGCGCACGATGTCGGTGGCGTCGGTCTTGACGCAGTCGATGCCAATCCAGCCGTCCTTGCGCGTGTTGCCACATCCGAGATTCAGCCTCATGAAAGCGCCTTCCTGAACACGCCGATCGTGTCTCGCCACGGCTCCACCGGCAGCGTCTTGGCCTCGACGACCTCGAGCCCTTCGAGTTTGCCCAGCGCCACCATGCCGTCGCGATAGAAGCGCCAGCAGTCGACCGGGTAGCGGTGCTCCGGCCCAGCCGACGGTAAGAGTAGGAAAATCATCCCGCCCGGCTTCAACGCCTTCACCATCTCGCGCCATGTCAGCCAGAAGAACTCGACGTGCTCCAACGTCTGCCCCGAGATGATCACGTCGTAGTCGTACGGCAAGCCCCACTTGTACGGGTCCGACAGGACGTGCGTCACGTTCGGACCTGCCACTGCATCCGCGCCCTCGTACTCCCACAGCGGCGCGTTGAACAGCGGACGGTACGTGCCGTTCACGTCGTAGGCGCCCACGTCGAGGATGTGAAGGGCCTTGTCGCGCGGTAGGTACGTCGCGACGAGGCGCGCGGCCTCATTGTACGAACTAGGATGCATTTTTCGGTCTCCAGATGGTCTAGCCGAGCTCGAATACGAGCTGAGCACAGTTTTCGACGTTCGTTTCGAGCCGCTTATCGGCAGGGTTCCCAGCGAGCGCCTTGCGTGCCGCGTCGAGGCCGAGATGCCTGTCTTCTCCGGCACAACACGCTACCAAGTCCCACGCCTGCCAGCGGTAGATAGATTCCGTCACGAACAGCCTGTCGTTCGCCGGGTAGGGGATCTGTGCCGCTCGTTGTGCGAACACGAGCCCAACTGCGCGCATGCCGGCGCGGTAGTAGTGCAGACCGATGTCGTAGAGCGGTTCGGCGCGGTGCGGGGCTATCGAGTGCACTTCGAGAAGCTCGATCACGCCGATGTGCGGGACGATGCTCAGTCGGATGCGCGCGGCGCGGAGACGAGCCTCGAAGAGCTCCTCGTGCCAGCCGCCGAGTTTGATGCGGATCTCGTATCGGCGCAGGGCTTCTGGCAGATTGCCCAGACACTCGTATGTCTGAGCCAAGTAGAACGCTGTGCGAGGTGTCGGGTTGCGTTCCCATTCTGCCTTGAGCAGTTTCTCGTCGGCGATCCATCGCTCGTGTGCAGAGCCGCGTTTTTTGTGCAGGATGTGGCAGGCTTTCACACCGATGGCGGCGACTGTCACGCCATCGGGATGCTGTAGAACTTCGTGCGTCACTCCCGTGTAGCGCCACCCCGCCGACACGCGGGTAAGTCGCGGAGACTGGTAGCAGATCGATCCCATCGCGATCGTGCAGTCGTACGCCCCATCGGTGTGTTTCTCGTGCGCGACACAGAACGCGCGCAGAGCCCCGCCGCCGACGAGCGTCTCGTCTCCCGAGAGCATGAGCACAAAAGTCGCTTCGGTCTCCTCGGCGAGCGCGACATTCCTCGTCGTCGCGAAATCTACGAACGGGCGCGAAAGCAGACGTCCTGGAATGTCCCTCAGGGTGCGCTCGATGATTTCCTGCGTCCCGTCTGTAGAGCCCGTGTCGACGATGAGCCAGCGGTCGATGAAGGGCTTGCAGGAGAGGAGGGTCTTCTCGATAGAGGGCGCCTCGTTGAGCACAATCATCGTCAGGGACAGGAGAGGTTTTTCCAAAGTGTGACCGTTTTAGCGGCCACCTCAGCGAAAAGCAACCCCCTGGCGAGGGCGCTGTCCGAGATACGCACCCATCTGACTGTTACTGTTTCACCGTAACCATCACCGTAACCATCACCGTAACCATCACCACAACACCGACGGTAGAAATAAAATACTTGTGCTGCGCTTAGCTGTCGCTGTAGATTTGTTGCCGCCCACTAGGAGATAGCAATGGCCGGACCAACGCTCGCGATTCGAGAACAGTGCCCGCTCGCGACCGTCGACAACGACGGACTGATGAGCGCAGGCCAAGTCACGGACCTAGAAGCCCTGGTGGCGGGAGGCACAGTCGTCACGCAGTACACCAGCATCACGCGTCCTGCGGCGAACGCGGTCGGCGCGATCCCCGGCTCAACCACGGTGATGATCTGGAACAGCGACGACAAACAGCCCAACTTCTCCGACGGCGTAAACTGGTACGACGCCGTCGGCAATCTGACCTAGTCTCGCGCACAACCCAAGCCGTCCTCAACAGGTGAACCCATGTCACTACTCGCGTACAACAAGACCGCCGCACCGCTTGCGCTTGCCGCGGGCGTTCCTGTCGTCACGCTCCCCGCTTCCGCCTCCGCTGACGCTCGCGGGCCGGCGTTCAACGTCACGTCCGAGCTGAAGGGCCTCACGGCGCCGCAATACGCGGCGCTCCAGGCGCAGGTCGCCGCAGGCGACGTCGACTACGAGTGGACTACTCTCCCGGAATACAACACCTACACGCTCGTTGTCGGCAGCTCTGCATACAGCCTCGCTGAGAATGATGTCGTCGTGGTTGTTGATCCTGTGCTCGGCAACGACGCCAACCCCGGCACGCCGACTGCTCCCGTGCAGACGTTCACGCGCGGTCTGCAATTGCTTCCGACTGAGTACATGCGTTCATGTCGGCTTTATCTGCGGCCTGGGACGCACGTTGCTCCTTCGGAAACGTACCAGCAGATGCCGCGTGCGATAGGTCCGTTTGGCTCGACGTTCATCATCATGGCGGACCCGGCATCTGCCCTCACGCAGCTCGCTGCCGGGACTGAGACTACGGGCGGACTTGTCCGCACGCTCACCGATGCTGCTGCTCCGTTTGGTGCGGTCGATTCGCTATTCGGCTACTGGGTGCGTGTCACCTCGGGTCCGAACGCTGGTCAGCGCGCGGAGATCAAGTCGAACACCGCGTCGGTCATCCAGCTCATGACCGATCTTCCGCTCGCGATGGTGATCGGCAACACGTTCGTCATCGAGAAGCCGTCGGGCATCCTCTCCTGCAACCTCTGGCGCCCGAACTACACCGCCCTGGCGTTCAAGGACATCGCGATCAGCCTGGTCAACGGCTCAGCAGCGGTCCCCAACTTCATGCTCACCACGGCGCCGACGTTCCTCTGCGCCTGTGAGATCATCTACCAGGGCGCCAATGCCTTCATGACCGTGCTCTACGGTGAGACGGTCGCGGCATCGGGGTTCTTCCGCACCTGGGCGATGGAGGGCGCTTCGAGCCCCTTCCCGACCACGGCAGAGGACAATGCCGGTATTCGCATCTCTGGCATCGGCGGCGGAACGGTCGTTCGTGCATCGAACTTCAACCAGGGCTCGGTCGTGGCGCAGGACGGTGCCGTCACTCTAAGCGTCGAGGGTCAGTCGGCTGTCGGAGTGCATGGCACCACGCCGATTGTCTTTGCCTCGAAATCGACGGGCCAGATCACCGTGCGGGAGTCCTACCTCAACATCGGAGGGGCAAGCACCAACAATCGCGGTCGCGTTGATTCACCGATTCTCGTTGAGGCCAACAGCACCGCGCTCATCGGCAACACCGATCACAATGGCGTTCTTGCTGTGTCGGCGATCCGCGCAGCGCGAAACAGCTATGTGCGACTCACGGCAGTTCAGGGTGCTGGAAATGGAAACTACGGCGTCGAGCTAGTCTCACTGGACTCTGTGGTCGAGGTCACCGACAACAACACCACCATCTCCGGGTTGAATGGTGAAATCAAGTGCGGTACGCGGCCCGTCCGTACCTGGGCTGACTTCCGCAATGCGGCGCCCCCCTCGGGACTCCCCTCGAAGAATGAGCATGATGCTCCTGCTTTCGGGGCGCGTCCGTTCAGGCTCACCTTCGCGGGTATGCCGGCAGCGGCCTCGTTCGACATCACCACGCTCGCGGCGTTCACCACTCCAGCAGGCGCTACTTCCGGAGCCTCCTCGATCTGGCAGACCTCGCCTCCCGCAATGTTCAACGCTTCTTCTCTGCGCGTCACGGGTGTGGGTACGGCGGTGCTGGGAGATAGGGTGTTCACTGACTCAGCAGGCACACCGACCGCGCCTGCTGGGGGTGCTCCGGGTATCGCCAGGATCTCCGACGACGGTAAGACGATCACTTTCGAGGGTACCGTCACCGACTTCGTGCTGGAGTACACCCCCGTTTCGGGAACCACCACTGGATGCCACATCCAGCAGATCCCGTAACCTGACACGCACGAGTTTCTAGTACGTAGATCGCACCTCACAGAAAGCCCCGGTGGACTCCCTCATCCACCGGGGCTTTCGCTTATCTAGGAGCGTCTCTTGGAACGTGATCGCCTGCTCAACATCCTCCGCTGGGTCGTAACGCCCATCGCGCTCGCGGTCATCGCGGGTTACTTCCAGTCGCGCGTGAACATCGCCAAGGAACAGACGCGCGCATCCTACGAGACCCTGGCGCCGAACGTGCTGGAGCTCCAGGACAAGCTCGCCAAGCTCACTGGGCGGCTCGAGGAGCTGTCGAAGCGCCCGGCCCCTTGCACGGAGACGCCCGCGGCGAAGGTGGCCGGGAAGCCCATCGTGCGCATCTACACCCCCGAGCCCGCGGCCAAGGTGCAGCCAGCCAGTGCTCCTCGACCAGATCCCATCGGCTTCGAGGGCAAGACAGATCTGATGATGGACGGCGCACCGGACCTTATCAAACCGCCGTCGCCGAAGAAGGTGCCCGCGCGCTTTGACGACATGCTACAGCAGCAAGAGAAGTCCAAATACTAGACTAGGAGACCACCATGGCCCGCTTGCTTTTCGTGATCACCCTTTTTCTCGGCGTTACTGCCTGCAACGGCTGCGGTGACGATGTGTCGGACAATGATGCGAGCGTGGAGCTCGATGCCGGCGCGCAAGACTGAACAGCACAACGACCCACGTGCTCAGCGTGCTCAGTTTTGGCCGCCAGTTTTCGCCGAACGTGTTCTGGCTTGCATCCGTTACATTGAAGTAGGAACATCGTCGTACTCAACGGAGGCAGCGTGCTGATTTGTGGAAGAGTAGCAACGCCGGCAGAAGAGAAAGCCGTGCAAGACCTCTTCAGAACATGCGAGGATGCGTCTCGGCTGCCCGAAAGGCTACTCCGTGAGCAACGAGAACGAAAAACTTCCACCGCTGGAACCTACGTCCTCGCTGTCCTCATCGGGATTGCCGTCTGCGGATCGGTCGTTGGAGCGGGTGCTTGGGGCAGTAGCACAGGCGATCGACGGATGCGCGAGCGTGTCTCGCATGATCCACGCCGTCACCAAGATGATCCACGACGAGGTGACGCGCGAGGGCAAGCTCAGCATGTCCCGTCACGAGATGGCCATCAAGATGCTCGGCAAGACACGCGTCGAGCTGGCAACGCTCACTGATCAGTTTCGCACGCTCATCACGAGCAACAGCATCCAGCTCGGTGCCACCGTCGAGGCGAAGCAGGCTCTCGATCGCACGCGCGAGAAGATCGAAACCGCCGCCAAGGACATCACCGATCAGCACGAGCTGATGCGCGTCGAGGACGAAGAAGGCGACGCACCGAAGTCCGTGCGCGTGTTCGTCGTCAAGGTCACGAACTTCGTGTGGCCGGTCGCGGTACGAGGCGGCAAAGCTGCCGCGCTGTGGGGCGTGAAGCTACTCGCCGGATCTACTGCGCTCGCCGGACTCGCAAAGATTCTCCATGACCTGATCGTAGGTGGATGATGGACGACGACACCAAGTTGGACAAAATGGAGCGCATCCGACTCGACGAGCTCGATCGGCTCGAGGATACCGGCAAGGTGATCTTGCGCGCGAACGAGGCGCTCGTCGTTCACGAACTCACGCGCATGCTGGAGCGCCAGGCTGAGCGCGACCTCGTGATCGATGAGATGCGCAGCATCATCGACACACTCTCCGTCGGGCATGTCTTGGCGATCGAAGAGATCAAGAAGCTCAAGCACGCCCACAGCGTACTGCTCCGCCAGCAGGTCGAGCTGCACGAGAGACAAGACATCATCTCGTCGGTGTGCGACGCTTTCGCGGCGAAGTTAGAACACGAGACACAGGACCGTTTGAAACTTGCCGATGAAGTCGGCGACAAAGCCTAGGGAGAACTCATGGAAGCCTCGATGGACCCGAACCAGCTCGCAATCACCATCCTGCAACACGCCACGTCGGGCAACTGGCGCGCGCTCGCCGCCGTCGGCGTCATGGCGACCGTCTTCGCGATTCGACAGTGGGGCCTGCACCCGAAGGCGCTCGGGCGCTTCACGGCGCTCCTGTGGTTCAAGACCGACAAGGGGGGCGTCGCGCTCAACTTCCTCGTCTCCGCGCTCGGCGGTCTCGGCAACGCGCTCGTCGCGCACGCCGCTCTCACGAAGGAGCTTCTACTCACCTCTATGGTGAACGCGTGCATCGCGGCCGGCGTGTTCGTCTCCATCAAGCGCCTCGCGGGGCACCCCGCGGCGATCCCGGTCGCGCCTGCTGCTCCGGCAGCTCCTGCGCCAGCCGCTGACGCCGCGATCACCACCACGACCACGACGGACGTGCCCAAGTGAACGCCCTTCTTCGCATCTACGTTCTCGCGCTCACCGCGCTCACCGTCAGCGCATGCGGCGCTCCCCTCCAGCGCTACCAGCAGTCGGTGAACACGGCCGCCATCGCCACTACGATCGCATACCGAGCACTCGACAACTACGACGCGACCAAGATGGGCGGCATCACGGACAAGGCCAAGGCGGGCAAGCCCGCCGAGGCGCAGGCTGAGCTGGACGAGTACCTGCCCAAGTACAAGGCGGCACGCAAGGCGCTCGACGTGGCCGCGATGGCGGTTGAAGCCGCGCCTGCTGCCAAGGGGGCCATCGAGGCAGCCGCGAACAAGGTCGTGGAAGCGGCCAAGTGGATCGCGATTCTCGTCAAGGCGGTGGTCGATATATCCGAAGCGGTCAAGCCGTTCGGGATCAAGCTGCCGGGGATGCTGTAGTGCTGGCGGTACATTCGGCGTCTGAAGCTCTCGCGCTGTTCTGCGGGACGTTCACTATCGGAGTCGGCTGGTCACTCGGCTGCTGGCTCGTAAGGAAGGTGCTCTCATGATGGCTCTCGTAGAACTCGGACTCACCGCGATCAGCGGCATCGTCAAGACCTGGATGGCATCGACCGCCGAACAGAAGGCGCAGATCGAAGCCGACATGATGCAGGCCGTCAAGGGTCTCCTCGCCGTCCGCAAGGAGACGGGCGACGCGCACGATGAGCGGCTGCGAATCGCGCTCGAGGCCATCAAGGCGGCAGGCGGGTAGCGTGGCCCTCATTCTCGGCTCGACTGGCAACGAGGTCGGCGACCTGCATCAGATGCTCCTAGAATCAGGGGAGAAGATTGATGTTGGCGAGCTCCGCGGTCAGGTGTTCGGACCGAGCACACGCGTGGCTGTTCTCGACTTCCAGTCCACGCACGTCGACCCGAAGGGGCGCCCGCTCGCGCAGGACGGGCAGGTCGGCCCGATCACGCTCGCGTCCCTGAAAGCCCCTCGTTTCCCCACGGAGCGGTTCACGGCCGAGGGTTGGCGTTGCGACCTCAACGAAGCGCGGTCGCAGGAGCGGCCGGTGGTTGCGGCGGCGGTGGGCGAAATCGGCGTGAAGGAAGATCCCCCCGGATCAAACCGCGGACCGCGCGTGGACGTCTACACGGGCGAGCAGTGGTACGGGGCGCCCTGGTGCATGCTTTTCTGCTCCTGGGCGTGGAAGCACGCCGACGGCGGCTCACCGTTCGGCGTGAAGGCGAGCGCGTACAAGATCCGCGCGTGGGGCGCCGAGCAGGGCAAGCTCATCGGCGCCATGGACAAGGCCCGCCCTGGCGACATCGGCGTCATCATGCGCGCGCAGGGGCGCGGGCACGTGGGCCTCGTGGTCGGGCTCGAGATGCTCGGCGAGCCTCTCCGTCTCGTCGAAGGCAACGTTGGGAATGCTTGTAGGGGCACCGTGCGCGAGCGGACGCAGTTCACCTGCATCGTGCGCCCGCTGCGGTAGTCGTTGACGCACTGCGAGAGGGCGACTATCTTCGTCGGCCTCATGAACGACCGCAGCAAAAACACCACGCACACGATCCCTCGTCGGGGCGACACGTACCTCTCTTCGCGCACGACGGAGAGGCATCGCTGCTACTTCGGCGGGTCAGGGCGTTGCGCGTGCGGGAAGCACCGCGAGCCGATGACCGTGTCGGGGCTCGCGCCGCTCGCGACCTCGAGCGAGCACTTGGCGGTCGAGCTCTGATTACTTCTTGAACGGCACCGCGTAGCCCTGCAACAGCAGGGACGCGTTGACGCTCGTGCCGGTCGCTTCGACCCAGATCTCCGCCAACCACCGGCCGAACGAGTCCGCCTTCTGCGTCCTCACGAGCAGCGGCCAGTCGCCCGCCCCCGAGGAGAGCATGCCGACAAGCGCCTGCGTCGCTGCGACCGCGCGCTCGCGCTCCTTCAGGTCCGTCGCGTTCATCTCCGGCGTGTCGATGCCGAGCAGGCGGAACCGCTGCGTCGTGGTCATGCGGAAGCCGAGGTCCACGATGAGGTCGCAGGTATCTCCGTCGACGACACGGACGGCGCGGGCGCGAAAGACGAAGATTTCGGCGGGCATGCCTTCGATGCTTGTCGTCGGGTTCACTTGCTCCTCCTTTCGATGAGCAGCACTGCGATAATCCAGCCAATCGCGGCACCGACGCAGCCGCCAATCCAGAAGGACATCCAGGTCATCGCTTCCTCCCTTCGTTCACGCGCATTTCCCCTCGAGCAAGCCGTGCCGCCGTCTCCAGGCGCTCCACGCATGCGGCGCGCTTGTCGCCGGTCACGCGCAGATCGGCATCGACGAGACACTCGCCGGGCTTTTCGTAGATCGCCGCGGGCGCTTCGTCGGCGTGAGCTCGGCGCTCAACGAGAAGCAGGCTGAGGAAGTAGAACATCCCGAAGATCACGGCGACAACCACGGCCCAGGCGAGGAAGATCTCGATGATGTGCAGCCACGGGCGACGGGCCTTGGGGAGTGGGCCGATCGGGTCACCGTTGGCGAAACGAGGGATCTTGTCCTGGTCGGTCATGTGTTCGCCGAGCTCCGAAAGGTTCGGCCACTCGTCTCCCGGCTTACAGTCTGGATCGAGTCGCACTCACGGAGTCTACCCTCGGCCGCGTACTCGGACGTGTAAAAACGCAACCATGCGGCGAATAGCTCTGTGGGTGTGTCGGGGTGCAGAGCTCGATCTACGGTAGCGAGCAGGAGTGCGGATTTGTCGCTCATCGACTGCCCTTGGGAGTGTTCGCGATGACGGTCTTGGTCGCGATGGCCTCGGCGTGGCGGGCATCGCCGAGGATGATGATCCAGTCGTCGAGGGCTCTGCCGTAGTCCTCGGTGGAGATCACGGCCTGTTGTCGTGCGAAAAATGCGCGCCACTCTGCGAAATGCGACTCGAGCTCCGCGAGCTTCTGGCGAGCCTTCTGCGCCTCGGCTCGGAGTTGCTTGAGCGTCTTCATCGTAAAAGCACCAGGGCAAGGACAGCACCGATGGCGTTGAGGAAGATGATGAGGATTTCGAGGATCATTTCTCCTCCTGAACGCGTTCGATCTCGCGCTCGACTCGAGCTAGGGCGAGATCAATCCGAGGCATGTCCGCGAGCACTAGGTGCTGCAGCACGTCGCGCAGGACGCTCCCCTCTGGCTCTGCCTTGATCACTTCGTACGCGAGCACGGCCCGCAGCGGGGGCGCCCCGCGGGACAGTGCGCGCCGCAAGTACCACGCCGCCTTCTGCAGATCCTGTAGGAGCGAGCCCTTGAGCCCGGCGCGAAAGAGGTACTTGACCGCGTTGCCAGTGGAGAAGTCGCAAAGCTCGCAGATCTCAATCGCCTCGATTCCGCTGGCGTGGGAAGTGTAGTGCTTGGGGCTGTTGACCAGATCGCTCACTTGCTGCCTCGCACGTACGTCCACCAGAACAGCTTGCACCACACCCACAGTCTCATCGTGATCTCCTAGAAGCAGAAGTCCGTCATGCGCCAGTCCTTCAGATCGAGCGGCGGGTCTTCAGCCACTCGTTTCTTGTGCGCGGTTGGCGCAGGCATCGCGGGCCTGGGCTTCTCTGCCACAACCGGCTCGCGCACATCTGCGGTGATGCCCCAGAGGCGCGCTTCCTTCGACGGGACGGGGGAGATCTTCCCTTCCTTGACGAGCTCGCCACACGTGCGACGCATCGACGCCTTCTTGATCTTGAACTTCGCGACGAGCTCGGCGTTGGTCTGCGGGCCGTGCTTCTTGATGTGTTCCAGAACGCTTTCTTTGAGGGACATGATCTACCTTTCCGGGCCAGAGCCGAAGGGCATCCTTCACCAGCGCAGCGTCGGATGTCCAGCAGAAAGTTACCGTTTTATGTAAGCGCTTGCTCTGACGACACGGACGTGGGATTTTTCGTACATGCCAACCGCCCTTCCAGGTGTTGATGAGGACGATCCCTACCAGCAGATCGCCGACGAGGCCGCAGCCGCGCTCGAGAGCGAGGCCGCGGAGCTCGCGCGACTCTCAGCCACGGAGCAGGTCGATGAAGCCGTGAGCTTCGAGCGTAAGCGTTGCGCGGCGGTCGTGCAGGAGGCGCTCGATCAGGCCGCGTTGCGGGGTCTGCCAGAGGGGTCGCCCGTGGTTCGGATTCTGGCGGGGCTCAAGCATTCGATCGAGGTGGGGTGATGGCCCTCCGTCGTCGTACCGCGAGGCCGAACCGGCACCGGACTGCCCAGGTGCCCGCGAGCGATTTCCCCGACTGGTTCGAAGAGCTCGAGGACTACTCGTGCTTGAAGGGTGTCGCCGAGGACGCGTTCGCGGCAAAATTTTTCGCCGACAAGTACGGTGCGCAGTTCAAGTCGAGCTGCATCGACGGGTACAACGCGGCGATGAAGGCTCTTGCGAGGATGGGCGACAAGCACCTGTCGGACAAGGACCGCAGCAAGGCGGGCACGCGCGCCGCGCGGAAGTTCTGGGAAGCCAAGGTTTGTGCGCGGGGAAATAAGTGACCCTTCGCCGCACCGCATCCTCGCGCGAATCTCTCTACCTCACCCGGCACAGCAAGCCGTTCATCGTGCGCCTGTCCCGCTGGGCGGACTACCCGTACTTCATCGAGACGCTCGAGGAGTTCGGGCCGCTGCCTGAACTCGTGACCGTGACCTGGGGTCCGTACCGGGACTTCGTGAAGTACGGCTTCGATGACGAGGACGAGTGGAACTTCGTCGACGAGGTCGCCGCGCGCATGAAGGCAGGCGCGGACATCCCGCCGCTCATCCGGGAAGGTGGCAGGCCCTTGGACGGAGTGCATCGAGCGTTCGCGGCCAAGAGCCTCGGCATGCGCGTGGTGCCCGTCGTCGAATTGTTAAGGGAGAGACTATGAGCTATTCCGACTGGCTAACCGAGCTCGCCAACATCGTCGGCTACGACGAGCCGGAAGATCTACACAACGACTATCCTCAGTTGAAGCCCCTGCTGTATGACGCAAAGCTGACGCCGAACGAGGCTGCGGATTGCTTGCGCGCCAGCATGTAGGGTAAGCTGCTCTCATGTCCGGACCAACCGAGCTCATCCGTCAGAATTGCCCTGTTGCCACCACCGGCAACGTTCTTTTTCTTCAACCACTCGCCGTAGCACTCGCTGCACATATCGCGGTTCCTTCGGTTGCGCTTCGGCTTCCAATCTTCCCTGAAGCACTTCACACAGACCAGCCACTTGCGCATCAGGCCACCGTCCTGCTCGAGTCCTCAACCTACGATTCAATTATGTTCGCTTCATCGAAATGTAGGCGACGCATGAGCACTGGCGCATCGTCTCGTGCACAGTGAACAAGCACGTCCCTACACAACCGCTCGTGTTGCTCGTTTCAGAGTGCCATCCTTGCGCGTGACCACAACAGGAGCCCCGACGCGGGAATTTCTCATGTCGCGGCCGGTAGTGGCGATGTTCCTTCAGGGTCTGCGGATCGCGCATACAGCGTCGCGCTTTGCCCTGTACAACAACCGGCTTGCCGCAACGCGGACACTCGAAAGCCATACCCATCGTGTCCTCCTCGACGTACTTCGACGTTCGGCTAGTTCGGGTCTTTCGGGGGCGGAGGCGTGTAGCCTGGTCCGGCGCCAGCCTGTTGATCGCTGACGACTTCGATCTCGCCGTCGCATTCGCCGGGACGGTGCAGGCCGTCGATCGGCCAGCCGAACGCTTCGCGAAGCTCGGCGTCGAGGATGCTGGTGTGTATCCCAGCGTGGCACTTCTTGCAGGTCAGGAACGGCATCTGCTTCTCCTCAGACGTACTTCGACGTGTACGGAATCTTCTCCGGCCACGGGTTCGCGGCCACGTTCCCTGCCAGGCGCAGCCAGTTGTACTCCATCGTCCACCAGAAAATCTGCGCTTCGTCGGCACTGGGAGAGCTGATGCCGAGCAGCAACCTCCACATTCGCCAAGACGGATTGTCCAGGATGTCTGGCGACCGACTGGGGCAGCCCACGTAGATCGCGCGCCTGTGGGCTGTCTCGCTCATTCGTCTGCCGCCGCGCTCATGTACCAGTTGCAGCACGCCTCTTGACAGTCGAGCGAACCCGTCTTGCTACACGGGGCGCCCAGTTTCTCAAGCACGAGCAGCCGCTCTTCGTCGGTCAGCTCCTTGAACGTGCGGAGGAACTTTTCGTCGAAGTGCCTTTCGCAGAAGTAGTCCGCCATCTGTTTTGCGCTACTCATCGAAACGTCCTCCGCGCCAACCACTCATCGCAGCGGGCTTTGCCTTCTTCCACTGTCGTCGAGTAGCCCTCGAAGAGCTGCTCGTCTTTCAGGTGTCCGTACTTCACCCACGCTTGGATTCTGTAGTTGCACCCCGACGGAAAAAAAAAGTTGAGGGTAGATCGCAGCAAGTCGTCGAGCGGCGTGATCTCGGCCCCGGTGCCGTACAGAGCCGCCGAGCCCTTGACATGGTTGGGCTCTGTTCGACCGCGTAGTCCCACGTACGTGTTGTCTCGGCGCCACTTCATCGAAACGTCCTCCGCGCCCAAAACCGGAACGACTTGCCGATGGTGCGGCCGATGGCCTTGAACGTGCCGAGGCCGTTGACGTGGCCGTTACGGCACCACGCGCATGTCGTCTCGCCGGGCTCGAGCTTCGCGTTGCATCGTGCGAACAGGGGAGGTTCGTGGTTGTCGCACGAGCAGCGGGGGTTTGTGGTGGTCACGGCTTTTTCTTCCCCTTCTTCCCACCGTCGAGCACATCTGACGACTGCGACTCTTCGAACGGGTTCTGCGTGTGCCGACTGTACCTCTTCACAATCTCTCCCTTGTGCCCGGTCTGCACCCGAATCGCGTCCCAGTTCACGCCGCTCTGCCTTGCCTTGGTCACATAGCCCGCCCGCAGCGAGTGCGCCCCGTAGTCGCCCTCGAGCCCGGCCTTCGTCGCCAGGTCTTTGACGACCTCCCACACGGTCGCGCGTGAGATCTTCTTCGGCATGACCTCGCCCGTGCGAGAGAGCGTGCGGAACACCGGCCCCGCCGATCTGCCGGCCTTCGCTAGCCACTTCTCGAGCGCACGCACCGGGCACTTCTTTTTGTCCTTCGACCGCGGCACCGACACAACGCGCCCGGTCTTGTACTGGTCGGTCTTGCTCTTCCTGACGGTGACGATCACGCCCTCGTCGACGAACTCGAGGTCGTCCATGTTCAAAGCGCAGATCTCCGTACCACGCAGCGCGGTCATGAAGCCGAACAGGACGAGCGCGCGGTCGCGGATCGTGGTGATGTCATCGCCGAGATCTGCGCTCGCCACCGCGTCGTAATCGAGCGCGTCGCGGCCCTCCTGCGCCATGCCCTTCTGCCGGCGCATGCCCTCGAGCATGTGCTCGACCGCTGGCACGGCGAACGGCGAGGGGTGGCCCGCCTCTTTGTGGATGACGCTGATCGAACTCTTGTAGCGGAGCAGCGTCGCCATCTTCTTCGTCTTGGCCTGGTCGGCGAGGAACATGAGGATGGTGTCAGTGGAAGCAGGAAGCGGGGACACGGTCGCGCTCTTGCACCAGTCGGTAAACACCTTCCAGTCGTACTCATGCGCCTGGTTCGTTGCGCGGGATGTGCGGGCCGCGGCGTAGTCCTTGGCTTCGGCTCGGAGGGCATCGAGGTCAGGTTTCTTGGTCACGACCGACTTTCTACGGGAGGCCCACGGCCCGAGTCAAGCATAAGCCGGTGTTACGTTCGCGAACGGTCGGCAAGCGCCTGACGAACGCGCTCAGCCAGCGAGCCGACGAGCGACGGGTCCAACTCATCCACTGCGGCGCTCGTCTCGGCGATGATGTTTTGCCACTCGATTTGAAGGTTGAGCGCCTCGGTCGCCGTCTTCGCGTTCGCCTGCCAACCGCGCAACCCGTCGCGCAGAGCGAAGTTGTCCTGTTCGAGCCGCTTGATCTCTTTAAGCAGCAAGCCAATGTCTGCGGCCTGGCGCAGCCCGTAGCCGGGCGTCACGGCTCGCTGCTCGATTTCGCCAAGCTCCTTCGCGCTCACCATCCTAGTCCTCCCCTCTCACGTAACCCGATATTACGTTCGTTAGTGCTTCACGCCGAGCTCGCGCCCCTCGGCGATCGTCAGCCGAGGCTCCCTGCACGCCGGTCCGAGCAGGCAGATCTTGACGCTCGCATCCCTCTCGAACTTGAACGAGAAGACGTACTCCTCGTCGATGTAGAGCGTGGGCAGCGACGTGCCACTGCTGAGCGGTGACGACTGAAACCACGCAACAGGTACGTACTCCTCGGTGCGCCATGTGAACGGGTTCTGGCCGGTGCTCGCCAGGTGCAGCGTCACGCTCACCGCGCCGGGGTCAGACTCGATGACGAACGTCTTCGACGGCTTGCACGCACGGTCGGTGGTGAGCCGCTTCTCGATCACGTCTCCGGCCTTGCCCTCGCACTCGACGCTGAGCTGGACCGAGTCCTTGTAGGGGCTGCGTGACACTGAGAGAGGCGTGAACACGCGCTTGGTTCCGTCGTGCGCGCTGCAGGTCTTCCGGCACACGCACGAGTCGTCACACGGACATGGGACAACGATTCCGTATTCGGGATGGCGGCAAGTGCTCATCGCCCCGCCGCCTTCAGCAAACGCACGGCTGCGTCCATCAGCCCATAGTGGCCCTGCGCGCCCAAGACGCCCCTGTAGACCTGATCGCGCTGCTCCTCGGTGAGCCCGCGCCATGCGTCGAGGGCGGCGACGAGCTCGTCCGAGCAGAGACTATGCACGACCTCGCTCAGGCGAACAGCCTCAGCCGTGATGGCGTCGCGCAGGCGAATGGCCTCCGCTTTGATGGCGTCGCGCTCGCGCTCGAGTTCGGCGATGTGTCCAACACGTTCGAGGAGTTCTTGGTCACTGTACCTGTTGCTCATCGCGCATCCATCGCATCGTTGAGCCAGTCGCGCAGGGACTCGGCGTACTCCTCGATCTGGAAACCGCCCTGGCTGTCCTCGTGCGAGATGCTGAGGCCGTGCTTCCTGCACACGGCATCGATGTCGGCTAGGAAGGCGTCGATCGCAGACACGACCTTGAGCTCGCCGACGTCGCCGCTGTTCTGCACGTAGCGGGCAGTCGGGCCGACCTCGCGGTAGTTCATGAGCTTGGCTCCACAGCCGTTCTCGGCGCAGCGCCACAGCGTGCGAGGGCCGCCCTCCTCTTCGCAGAGGGCGAACGGGCTATCCGTCGGGTAGCTGGTGACGTGCCCGCTGGTGCACACGGCTTCGAGGCGTTCGATGTCGGGCTTGTCCATCTACTGCTTCTCCTTTGCGCGTTTGAGCATGTCCGAAATCGTCTGTGCGCCCCACGCCCCGCCCCGCTTGGTTGCGATGCCCTTCGTGGCCAAGGTCTCGGCGATGCTCGCGAGCGAGTGTCCTTGCTGGCGCAGGAGCAAGATCAGCTTCAAGGTCTGCTGCTCCTCCGGCACTTCCTTGAACACCATGCGACCTTCCGCATCGAGCTCACCTGTGCGCTCCCAACCGAGAGGGTCGCGGCCCAGGCGCACACCTTTCGACTTGAGGTGCTGCAAGACCTCCTTGGTGCGCTCGGCGATGATTTCGCGCTCCCACTCGGAGATCATGTTGAAAAAGTTCATCATCATGCGGCCGTTAGCTGTGCGCGTGTCGAAATGGTCGCTTACGGACATGAGTGCGTATTTCTCTCGAAAGTAATCGTCGAGTAGATCTTGTAGGCCACGGATGCTGCGGGTGAGCCTGTCCAGCTTCACGACGACGAGACCGCCTGCTTGCCCGGTGCGAAGATCCGAGAGCGCGGTCTGTAGCGCCGGGCGATCTAGCGTCTTCGCGCTCGCACCTGCGTCCACGTGCATGTCCACGAGCTCGAGCTCGTACGTCTTGGCGTACTGCACGATCTTCTCTTGCTGCGCGGCGAGGCTGGCGCCCTCATCGGCCTGCTCCTCGGTGCTCACGCGGCAGTATCCAATCACCCTCGTCGAATCGATCTTCTTCGGTCGCTTCTTCATGCCGGTGCCTTGTAGCTGGTCAAGGTCGAAAAATCAAGATGTCGGTCGTCTAGTTGATAAAACAGGCCGCGCGCGCCTTCTAAATCAAGCAGTTAGAGGATGACAATAGCCGCTCTTGTCATCCAGAAGCACTTTTCGCTTAACCGCACTTCTACCAGGCTCACCGACTCCGCTGGTTCGCGGCCCGGCGCATCTGCCGGGCGGGCTCGGTGAGGCTCAGCTCCTTCATCAACACCGTCACCCGCTGGCGGGAAAGCTCGAGAGCAGTCGCAGTCGTAGTCACGTTGCCGTCCGCGGCGAGCAGCGCGTCGACGAGCTCTTGGCGGCGGACCTCACGCTTCACCTCGTAGTCGTCGAGGCGGGCCTTCAGGCGCGGGAGCTTGGTGCGAGGAGCGTTCGCAGGCGAGGTCATCGCGCCGCCTGCTTGTTCTCATTGAGCGAGCGCACTTCAGCTTCGAGCTCCTTCACCCGCTCCTCGGCCGCGATGCGCTTGTCGTTCATCTCGATGAGCTTCCGCTGCAAGGACTGCTGCAGCTCGTGGTAACGCGCACCCCAACGGGTGCAGCCGTCGCAGTCGTTCACGGCGTCTCCTCGCTCAGCTTCTTCCACTCGTTCGCGATGTACTCCCGGTACGCCAGATTTTCGATCGCATCGAGCGTCACGAACCGCGTCGGACCGTCGGGGTCGTTGCGCTTGAACCCGTGCCCGTAGACTCGCCTCAGAAACTCTGCGTCCGCAATCTCGCGCGCGTACTGGCCTCGCGGGCCGTAGTCCGGCATCCACGTCACACCTGTCGCCATGCCGACCACGTGGTCGGGGTACTTCTCGCCCTCGTGCAGCTTCTCGAGCGTGTTCAAAAACGCTAGGACATGCTCGTCGGGAACACAGACGTAATACGTCTCGTCGTCCTCCTCGTAGATGCAGATCATGGGCTACTCGCTCTCCTTCGTTGCGGTGCACCCACGGGGGCATGGGTGTGCGTGGTTTCGCCCCGTCATCCACGCATACACGGTCCCCGTTCCGTCGCAGACCTCACACGCCTCGTTGGCGGTCTCCATGACAGCAGCACGCGCCGCATCCTGGGCGCGCTTCATCCCCTCGGAGTCGGTGGGGCTGGCATCCGCGATGTCCCGCAGCGTCGCCATAGCTCGCTCGTGCTCGTCGAGGAGGGAGGGCAGCGCGTTGACGGCGGCGCAGAAGAGTTGAGCGGTTTGCCAGTCCGGCTCGTAGACGCCGCTATCCGTCGTGACGACTTCGTATCCGCTGGCATCATCGATTCCGTCGCAGCGGTTCTTCTCGTATTCGCACTGCTTGGCGGTCCACGGCCCCGGCGTGCTAGCAGCCAACAACCCGCGCAGCTTGGCGATAGCATCGGTGGTCATGGCTTGTCTCCTGTGGGAACCTGCATCGTCATGGGACGTACTCCGTCTGCGTCGCCTTGCACGTCCAGCACGCACGTACGATGTGGACCTTGCCGCATGGCCAGCCGTCCTCAATCCACCGGTCCCGCGAGGTCCACCGCTCGCAGATGCGGCAGCGGGCTGGCTCTTTGAAGCGCCACACGACGTTGCTCATGGCGCGCGCTCCCGCACCGGCTTTTCGATGCACATGCACTCGTGGAACCACATGCCGCGCACCATCTCAGGCGTGCCGTGGTCGCAGTGGGATTCGTCGCGGTGCTCAATCTCCCGGAGAGCTATCTCGTTCATGTAAGCTTCTAGCCAGGGCTCGTCGTCCATCATGGCTTCTCTTCCGCCGCATGCCTCGCCAAGAACGCCTTGCACTCCTCCGCGCACGGCTTGCAGTAGTACGTGCCGGCCCACGTCCTCTTGGCGTCCAGACTCAAGCAGACGCAGCACGCAGTCGGCAGGTGCGGCCAGCGCGCGGAGCTCGGAAGGATGTGGGTCATTGCGTGCAGGACACGACCGGGAACCCGCTCGCGCTCGTCTGCGCCTGGCACTTGGACCACGAGCCGTAGATCGAGCAGTCCGCATCACTCAGGCACACGGGCGAGCAGGTGTGCCCGATGCACGTCATCCCTGCTGCGCAGTCCACGTTCACGTTGCACAGGGTCGTGCACCAGCCGACGCACTCGCCCGAGGCGCAGGCGTCACAACCAGGGCACGGCTTGCCGACTGCAATCTTGGGTACGCGCGAGCCGCGCACGATCACCGCAGACACCGTGTGCGGCGCGTGCGTGTGCGCGTTCGGCGCAGCGCAGGAGGCCAGGAGCACGGTGGTCAACCACGCGCGGCCCATCACTTCGCCCTCCTCGCGCGCGTCTGCTTCCGCCACAGCTTCGACGCCGCCGTGCTCCGGTGCTTCTTGCAGAACCCGCCGTAGCGTGGCGCGAACGAACTCTTGCACCCTTCGATGGGGCAGAGCCGTTGCGGGCGCGGCTTCTTGCGCCCGACCTTCACGGCCTTCTTGGGCCTGGGTTTTTCGAGAACCTCCTCCCATTCGTCCAGATTGACCTTCTTCCCAGAAGAGGGCATTGGGCTCGTCGGTACTTTGCCGTCAAGCACGGATAGGCTTGTCTCCACCATCAGGTTGATCTTGCCGAACAAGTCCTTGACGGCCTGCCGGATGATCTGCTTGCGGTACTCTTCGAGGAAGTTGTCTGCGTTCAGGCTCACGTGTTGCTCCTTGGTAGTCAGGCAGGACGGCCGGTGAGTAGTCGATCTCACCCTATCCCCTATTGAATGACTCGGCCGCTTGGCACTGTTGCGCATCGACGGCCTAACCCGTGTCTGCGCCCTCGTGCCACAGGAGGCTACTCGTCCTCATCCTCGTCGAGAGGGGCGAAGACGCGGTCGAAGACGCCAAACACCATCGCGGGCGTGGGGGCGGGCACGCTGAAGATTTCCTTGGCGAGTTCCTGCGCCTTGGTCAAGTCTTCCCCCGCCTCCTCGTCCGTATCCGCATCGATGATGAGACGGTCGTACACACCGAACGCCGCATCAGCGTCAGACGCGTCACCGAACAGCTTCTTGGAGATATTCTGCGCCACCGCCATCATGGTGCAGACGTCGAGGGCAAGCGCCTCGGCGTCGTCGATCTCAGGTCCTGCGGTCTTCACACTCTTGGCCATTTCTTGTAGCTCCTTTGATAGTGCGTAGTATCAGTCTGCTTCCAGAATCGCTTGCGAAATCATCGACTCGAAATCCTCTGCTAGATCGGGCCGGTGCTTTTTCAGGTACGCGCTCACGCGCCGCACATCGAGCTTTCCTCGCTTGAGGAGCTCGATGACGTCTGCCGTGTCCTTCATGCGCCCTGCGGCGAGCTTCATGTAGACCAGCGCCTCTTGCGGGATTACCGGAAGAACCCCTCGCGCATCCGTTATTGCACGCTCGAGGAACCTCTCTTCCGCTTTCGGGAAGAGCAAGTCGACAGTCACGCCCGTGAGCCCGAGCTGAATCGTCTTACCATGCACATCGCCGCCCAGCGAGGCGCCAGCAAGATCTTCGGCCACATCCCTTGTGACGAGAAAGTCCACATCACTGGTCGTGCGCTTGTACCCGTACACGTTCACAGCCAGCCCTCCGATGAGGGCATGTGGATACCCGTGCTCGGCGAGCTGCTGTGACATCTTCCTGGCTGCGCGCATGATTTTTGGATCTAGCGCGTTGGCCTGCTCGCTACGGGGTTTTCGGCGATGCGTCATTGTTTTTCCGGACTCTCGCACGTCTTGGTGTTACCGTTTACTCGGTTCCAGCGCGCGGGTAAAGGGTTTTCTAGTTACCCCGCATATCACGTCTCCAGGTGTGCGGGATGCGCCCCGTTCTGCATGTACCATTCGCTCTCGGTGAGCTTGAGCTTGCGCAAAAGCGCGGCGCGATCCTCGAGCGCAGCGGCCAGGGCTTCGTCGAGTGTGCAGACGCGTGCTTCGGCTTCTTCCTTATCGGCCTCGCTCCGACTAGCATCCTCGGCCGCGCTCATGTACGCGCGGATGCGGCGATCTACCGGACTCAAGTCGTCGTCCCCCATTTCGAGCGTGGCGCGTAGCTCTTTGACGCCCTCGACGAGCTCCGAGTAGGCCGACAGGCCGAGGAGCCTCACTGCCTCCTGAATCTGCTTCTCGGCGTCGACCGCTTCCTGTTTCCAGTGTGCGGCGTCGTCAACAGCCTTCGCGAGCGTGTCCTCGAGCGTGGCGATCGTCTCCTTCGCGGTCGGCTTCACGGATTTGAGCTTGGTAGTCTTCACGCGGCACCTCTCTTTGCCATGTATCGTCGACCCGCCGCAAGTTCGCGAGCCAGTTGCACCTCCTCGGCCTTCGTGAGCTTCGGCAGGTCAGGGAAGCCGAGCGAGCGCTGCCACGGGGACAGGTGCGTGTACTCCTCGAGCAGCAACGCGCGAGCCTCGGGGAGCGCGGCGGCCTCCTCGTCCGTGAGCCTGTCGGCGACACCGTACCAGCACGCATCACACGCCTGAATCTCGCCGCCCTGGTTGGTCTCGAACACGGCCCAGCCGGGGCAGGCGTCGTCGCAGTGCTCGGTGAGCTTGCGGATCTTGTTGCGGGCTTTGATGGTGAGCTTGCGGAGGTCGGTGATGGTCATGCGAAAACGATCTCGCCGAAGAGACAGCACTGCAGGAAGCAATCGCCCGTAGACGCGTCGTCGTTGCCACCGAGCGCGTTGCCGAACTGGTGCGGCACCTCGCGCTGCAGCGCGACGAGCCCGCGTGCGATGGCGTCGCGATCCAGCACGTAGGTCACGCCAGCGCCCTTCGTGTGCTCCTCGTCCAAGGTGACGATGACCTTGCCACCGGGTTCGAGCGGCGTGGTCGTGCGGTCGAAGTGGCCGGATGGCGCCTCGACGGTCTTCGTACTGGCGATCCAGTAGTTGCTCCCGCCCTCGAACGCCGAGCACAGGAGGTTGCTGATGATTTCGTCGGAGACTTCGATCTCGATCTTCATGGCTATCCCTCTCTGCTGTCTGCGTAGTACAGGAACTCGCCCTCTCGGTCGCACACGCGGACCTTGCGGATGCTCTCGGGGAAGGTCGCCGCGAGCGCGTGGACGGCTTCGCATTCGGCGTCGTTCTGCTCATCGGAGATCGAGTCCTCGACCGTGCGGTCGACGTAGATGTTGACGGACAGGATGCGCGTGCCTTTCGGCAGGCGCTCGATGATCGGCTCGACCCCCGCGGCCTTGCACGCGAGCAGGTACGCGCTCGCGAGGTCGGTGCACTCGCGATCGAACTTGCACCCGTACGGCGCCCCGTAGCTCTCCGCGCTTTCGCTGGCGTCAAGCTCGACGAGCCCACCCGTGTTGTGGATCGTGTCGATGAACGCGATGAGGGCCGCGTCCTTGGGGTCGAGCTTGCGTGGTGCGTCTGCGGTCGGGTCGCTCATCGGATCACCTCCATGTCGTCGCTCGCTTCGCCGAGCATTGACTCCCTGTACCACTGCACCTCGTTGCCCCACTCCTCGGCGCCGGGTTGCCACATGAAGAGCCGCACGGCGATGGCGTCGGAATCGACGCGGACGACCACGCCGGTCACGCCAGCGCGGGCGATGAAGTCGGGGAAGCGCTCTACGTCGCGCTTGAGGCGTACGACCGTGCCGGGGCTCATACGTACAGCTCGGGACGGCAGGTTTTGCAGTCGCAACGGTCGGGGTGCGCGTTCTTACGATCCTCGTCCGTGATGCTGTCGTAAGGCACCCAGACCCACGCTTGCACGTAGGCGCCGTGCTCACACGCGGCCGGGTCGATCCCGTCATCGTCGACACGCGACACCTTGGCGTCGGGATCGATCTCGGTGTTGCCCTCGTCGTAGTGCAAGCGCACGGCAGCGGTCCGAAGCTCCTCATCCGTAGGCGCGCTCACGTCCGCACCTCCCGCGCTTCGATCGCATCGATCACGGCGAACGCTTCTCTCCAGTCGCTCGAGGACGCACCCAGGTCGTACAGGTTGCCGTTACGAAGCTCCACCGGGCGGAAGCTGTACCACACGTACCCGTCGGGGCGAGCGGCGCGTTCCACCTTCACGAATCGGTTTCTCATTGGTTGCCTCCGCTCACTCCCCATCGGCCGCTACCCGTGTGGACTCCCAGCGCGGTCCACGCTAAGCCACCCTGATCAGGGGCGGTACGGTTCGCCGAGGGGGAGTGAGCGGAAGGCCCTCGGGGGAGGGCTTCCGGTGCTACTCGGCCACTTCTTCGAGCTGGATCCGCACGTACCACGCCACGCCTCTCGGTCGCGGATGCAGTTTGCGAATGATGGTGCACCCCTCTCTGTGCGTGACCGGGGTCGCGGTGAGGTACTCCATGTATCCGGTCTTCTCGTTGATCGCGATGACGTGATAGGCGCGCATCACTTGCCCCTTAGCTTGTGCAGGAACGTGCGCCAGTAGATCCATAGCAGATCGCGAAGACGTGGCTTGACGAACATCATGGTGTGAGCCCGTGGTCGTGCATGAGTTGTGCAAGCTCGTCGAGCGTGTCGGGGCTCCAGTTCTCATCAGCCTCCGTGCCATACAGAAGCTCGGTTAGGCTGCGGAGAAGCATGGTCGCTCGCTTGGCGTCGATCTGATCGACGCGCTGCACGATCTCTTCGTCGGTGAGCCGCTGACGGTCGCTGTACCCTTCAGACATGGTGTGGCCTCCATCGCTCCCCGGAACACGCGGCTCCGGGAAGCTGTGCAGGCTCAGTATCCGGGAAGGTTCCACACGTGGAAGCAATCGCGACACTCGCGATCGTTGCCCGCGTGCCCGATGATCCCGCCTCCACATCGCGGGCAATTCCAGCGGCGATCCCCTGCTTGGATCACGTGGAACGGGAGCCACAGTTGCCGTGCGAACCTGATCGAGCGCATGACTTACAGCGTCTCTGTCTTGATCGCGTAGCTATCGCCGTGCACGGCGTGCGCGACGTTCGAGACAAGCTCGAAACACATGTTCATGCCGCACCCCTTGACCACCACCCCCAGGTGGTCCCGATCGATGCGACGACCGATCGCGCGACCGAAGAGCGCGGACAGGTCGCGTACGCCCACCCTCTTCTTGCCGTCGGGCTGGATGAGCATCACGGAGATCACGCGCTGCATGTTCCCGCGCGAGACGTGCCGCACGATCGTGTGAACGGTGGTGCCTACGGGACAGAGCTTCTTGATCTCGTCGATCGCTTCTTGGTCCTTGTTCATGGTGGTGCCTCCTTCGCCCACACGCGCCATCGCATGTGGACTGAGCAGGCTACTTTTTCGGTGGGTCGGAGAATTGCCAACGGTAGCCGTTCTCCTTCGGTCCGCCTGGAACTGGCGCGCTTTCATGGTAGAGCGCGTGCCCCTTGGGCTTGTCGCATCGCAGCGTCGGATCCATGCGGCACGGCGCCCCACACTTCTCGGGAGCGCTCATGCTGCACGCGCGAAAAGCTCGCCCATGCGCTCGGGAGGCTGGCGCTTGTACCACCGGGCCACGACATCCGACGGCGCCCATTGCAGGCGTTGCAGACGAAGCGAGAGACGGACCTTGGAATAGTCCACGCCGCGCCACGGTCGGCCCGCGCTGTAGTCAACCATCGCGTTGTGCGGATGGATACCTAGCAGGCTAGGATCTAGTCCGGCTGTGCGGCATGCTTCTCGCGCCCGTTCGCGGATCATGTCGCGGATGCGATCGGCGCGCTCACTCATTGCTCGATAGGTCATGATTGTCCCTCCATCGCGCGCACGATCCATTGATCGTGCGCGCTGTGCAGGCTTATCCGCGCGAGCGACGCGCCAGGCGTTCGCTCATGTAGCCTTCCGCTTCCGTATCAGACCACGCGTTGACTTCGCTGTGAGGGATCACGAGCCCGTGGCCGGGGTAGTCATCCCCCCACCCTACGCCAGCGCCTAGCGCTTCGTACGCAAGGCAGTTTCCGAAACGCTCCGGGGTGGGTTCGCGCTTGCTGTAGCGCTTGCCGGGTAGCGCGATGGCGCGCGCATAGAGCACGTCCACCGTCGCACCGTTGAGGCGTTCGATTATCTCGACGCATTCGAGCGCGAGCTTGTCCACGGACGCGGGCACCTCGGGCACGTACGGATCCCAGCTTCCGCCAGCGCCAGGGTTAACCCCCTCGTCGCCTAGCTCTTCCTGGTGCGAGACCCACGCATTAGCCCACAACATCCAGGCGCACGAATCGATGATCTCTTGTCGCGTGTCGTCGCTCATGGCTTCCTCGATCCGCTGTAGATCGCGCGAAGCTTGATCGCGATAGCGTCGAGCGCTTCCGCCTCTTCCGTTCGCCGCGCGCTCGTCGCGCGATCCGTCGCGGAATACAGCACAAGGCACGCGGCCCAAAGCGCTTGGCGTTCGTCTTCTGATAGCTCGATTTTCATGGCGCTACCTCCATCGCACACACGAGCGATCTCGTGTGTGCTGTGCAGGCTTAAAAATCGGGCGCGAGAATCCCGTAGCCACCCCAATCGCGCTCGATCTCCAAATCGTGAGCCTTCACATACGCATCGTCGATCTTGAGCGCATAGCCCCGTGGGTCGCCATTCAAGAACACGGGCACGCTCGCGGCTTTGAAGCCTAGGATCTCATCAAGCCTGCGAAGGATAGACGCATCCTTGCGCGCGATCTTTGCGTCCCCCACGTCTTCATTGCAGCACCTTTCCGCGAAGCTGTGCGCTTCCGCCTCGATACGGTGCAAGCGCTCATACAGCGACACGGGGCCCCATCCGCTCGCCTTGGCGTGAGGGAAGATGCGAAGCAACCGGAAGCCGTGGCGCAGAATCGCCTCGGCGCGACGCTCGCGAGCGTTCATCTTGGGCATGATCGTTGTTTGCATGGGTGCTGCCTCCATCGGCTACCCGAGCATGCTCGGATAGCCTGTGCAGGCTAGGCTACTTGCGCGCGTTGCTCGTCGCGGTCACGCTTGCGTGCGCGGGCCATTGCGTGAGCCGTCGACTCTACCCACGCAGCAAGCGCTTTGTGGTCTGCTACCTCGCGCAGCTTGCTACCGTCCCACGTGTAATAACGCGCGCGGTCCCCCCACGATCCAGGCCCGAAACAATCGCGGATCAAGCTGGCGCCCGTGTTTCCAGCGCTATCGAGCGGATCAGGCTGGACGCTGATCATATGCGTCCCACACTCGCGCAAGATCCAGGCGAAGGGTGCGCGCGGATCCATTTGCTCGCACTGGCGCCGATCGTGGACCGTGAGATCTTCGCGGTACGACGTGGGCCAGCCTACCGCACCAGCCTCTTGCGACAAGGCGAGGTAAGCGCGACGATACCAGGGATCAAGCACAGCGCCCGTACCGTCGCACGCCTCACACTCGCGAAAGTGTGAATCGTCATACTCGATCGCGTTGAACACTTCCCCGTCACCCTCGCATGCGGGGCACGGGATAGGCTCGCCGGCTTTCATCGGCGCCACGCGTCGGGCAGAAAACCACCCTTGCTGATCCATTCGTCGAGCGCTTCCGCGAGATCAACCAGGCGCGCGGCATCGTGCGCGTAGGCTTGTAACTCGCTGGGCTTCATTTCATCCGGGAATTGCTCATTTGCGATCATGCGTGCGACGAGCGCGCGCGTTTCTTTCAGGTTCGCGTTTGGATCCATTTGTACCCCCGACAAATACCCCGCGCGCCTGCGCTAGATGCTTGTCGGGAGGCGCGAGCTTTCGCTTGCGTCGCTTCCCTCGGATACTTGCCCGGATGTTGCGGCAAAGCTCCGCACCCTTTTAGTGGGTGTATTCACTTGTCAAAGATCCCCCGGCTAGTCGCCTTGCGCGTTCAAACATGACGCGGAAAGCTCACGGCTACATCGTGGGGTCGTGCTAGGTGCCTTGCCTTGCCTTCCTCTTGTTTGCCTGTTGCTTACTTGATACTATCCTAATGCTAGCCATATGCCAATCGTAAGTACCTGATTTTACTAGGGCTCGATAAACCCTGGTGGGGCCTATAGACCTAAGTACCTGATATCATTAGGGTCTTTTGACCCCACCTAGGGCCTATAGACCCTGCCGAGTTGGCGCACATTTGCCTACAGTGTAGGACATACACCTACCACAATGGTTCCGAGTAGTTGCCTGTTTGGCGCCAAAGGCACCTAGCAGCCTATTAGGCGCGTTTTCGGCAAAAGTAGTGCCCGATACCAGAATGAAATGCGAACGCGCCTAATAGGCTGCTAGGGGCCTTCGGCGCGATTGTGGCGCTAACATGGCGATTAGCCAGGCAAGCCAGAATGTAGGTGTAGCTCCTACTTTGTAGGAGGTAGTGGTAACCCTAGCTCACGTGCTGCTTTCAGCACACGCGCCAGTGTGGAGCTTTTCACTGGGCGCCCAGCGTACACGGCTGCAATAGATCTCTCGTCGCACAGCGACGCGCCTGCGATCTGTATTCGTTGCGGACGGTCAATCAAAACGGTTTTGGTACTACGGGCCTCTTGTGTCATGCGCTCACATTAGGTGAGCAAGAGGGGTATGTCAAGCTCGGCTAGGATTGCTCAAGCGCCAAGCGCACGTGCTCGACTAGATCGAGCGCGCGAAACTCTTGAAAGCACAGCTCGGCCATCGCGCGACGCTCCTTCTCATCGTTCACGAGCGCCACGCACGCGTCGGTGAACCTTTCGCGCGAGACGAGCTCGGTCGCGCGCGCGGCGAACGCCTCGAGCTCCGGGTCGCAACCGCCGTCCTCGGACACGACGCACTTCCTGTTCGCCAGCAGGTGCGAGACGCGGAAGATCTCGAAGATGGGCTTCTCGTAGTAGTGGAGATTGAGCACGACCTTCGCGCGAGCGATAGCGGCGTCGCGCTCGGCATCGTACGCGCCGAATAGATAGACGACGTTCAGCCCGGCTTCCTGGAGCCCGGTGAGAATCTCTCTGCGCCTATCGTTCATCGACCCGTAGAAGAGCACGTCGATGTCCTCATCTGGCACCGGGTCGATCTTGGTCATCGACGGCATGTAGCCCACGGGGCAGTGCACCGCGCGCTCGAGTCCCGCGGCCTTGAGCGCCGCGATGTTCGTCTGCGAGTAATCCCAGATGATCGTCCCGCGCTCGCGGAATTTCTCGAAGCTCTGCATCTGCGCTTCAACGCCAGCGGCAGAGCCTACCTGCTCGGCGTTGTAGATGATGGCGTCAGGCGGAAGCCTGCGGGCCAGATCGACCATGTTCTGCGCGCCAAACAAGATCATCCGGCCCGGATTCGCGAAGCCGACAATCTCGTGTCCGAGCGCGCGGAGCGCATCGGTCACGCCTGTCGCCATCTCGTCGAAGCAGGCGACGTGGGCATTTTGCCCTCGACCGCAGATCCCGACGGTGAACTTCACGCTAGGTACTCGACGAACGCCTCGCGCGGCCCGCCTGCGGCGAGCCCCTGCGCGGCGAGCCCCCTCGCCTGCGCATCGTTCTTCTGCTTCTTCGCACACTCTGCCGCGATTTGCAGCGCGAGCCACTCCACGCGCTCGTCCGTCGGGTACGGGAGCGGCTTGTCCTTTGCCTCGCGCGCCACACGCGCAGCCTCCATGGCGAAGAGCTCGCCCTGCACCACATCGATCTGCGACGCGTGCATCGCCAGCAGGTAGCGCACCTCGGGCCGCGCCGGGTCCATCTCCGCGAGCATTCTGAGGCGAGTGACGAGCTCGACGTTCGTGTAGATGAACCCGAGCTTGCCCGCGATATCGAAGTACCGGAACAGCGAGTAGTGCTTCTCGTTCGGATCACCGTCGAGGTCTGCGCGTCGCCAGTAGTACGCCATCGCGGACATGAGGTGCGATATCTTGGAAGAGCCTGGCTCGTCCGTGCACTCGAGCGACAGACTCTCGTGAGTCTGCGCAAGGTGAAGCAGGGCGCGTGCCCTGGACAGGTGGTCTTCGTGCGTCACGAGCGGCGCATCGGCCAGCACCGTGAGCACGGGGAGATCTACCTCCTTCATACGCTGGAACAGACGCTTCGTATCCGAAGGCGCGTACACGACCTCGCCAGGGGCCTGCGGGCTGTCCGTCGTGCCCTCGGGGGAGAACGGCATCTCGTGAATCGGATAGCGGTAGCGCCAGCCCGCGTCTACCCGAAGCACGCGCGGGTACGGCCACCGCGACGTGCCCTTGCGCATCATGATCCGGTAGGCACCCTCGGGAGCGTCACGATGCGCCTCAAGGAACGCGCGGAGCTCGGCTCCGTTCGTGAGGGTCTCGTCCCCCGAGAGCATGAGCGTGAACACGGCCTTGTCCGGGCGCGACTCTTCCAGATCGAGAACGAGGTTCCTGGTTTCGGCGAAATCAATCACCTGTCGCCCAGGCAGTCCTTTGAACGAAACGACTGGCGCTTCGCACAGCTGATCGACCTGATCGGTCTCGTTCCACCGCGTGCTCGCACGGACGAGCGCCTGTGTGCCGTCAGTAGACCCCGTGTCGAGCAGGGTGACGTGGTCTGCGATCCCGCGCACGGACTCGAGCAGCGCGCAGATGTTCGTCGCCTCGTCCTTTACGATAGCGACGAGGGACAACAGGGGTCTGGACATCTGCTACGCCTTCGGCGCGACGTTGCCAGAAGCCTGCGCCGCGCGTGTCTTGGCCTTCGCGGCAGCAGCCGGAACCACGACCACACCCTCGGGACGTGCCGCGGGCTCCTCGCCAACAACCTCAGAGGATGCCGGCTCTGCAGATGCCGCCGCGCCGAAGGACTCGACCGGACCGGGCGCATTCGGGTTCGGCGCCTCGTTCTTCAGCATCGCGTCCATGTACGCCTCGAGCTCCGCGCCCTTGAGCGTAGACGGGTCGGCGCCGTTCATGTGCACGCCGTTCGCCGCAGGTGCGGCGGCAGCGTCTGCAGTCTCGGACGGCTCGCCGCCAGCGACGCCTGCAGCTTGCAGCAGCAACGACTTGATGGCCTGCACTTCGGCGTAGATTTTTCGATCACGGATGATCGCCTGCTGCGCCCAACGGGCCGCGTGTAGCGCGATGGTGTTGCCGGCAGCGATGAGCTTCTCAGGCGCCTCGCGCTTGAGGTTTTCGATCAGTACGAGGGCCTGCTCTGGGGTCATCATGTCTCCTATGCTCCGCCTTGCGCTGACATTCTGTTCTGAAGGCGCATGCCGATCATGGCAACGATTGGCATGAACTGTTCTGGCTGGAAAATCGACTGCAGTGCAATCACTTGTTCCTGCTTGACCTCGAGAGATCCGCCAGGAAGCAGCCTGTCTAGCTCGTCTGTTGCCGCCACGCAATGCGCGACGTCCCACAGCAGCTTGGCCTGCTCGCGCGCCAGCACTCCAGGCTTCACGAGATTGTCGTCGTTGTCGTACTTGCCGAACGCCGCGTCTGCCTGCTCGGTGGTCAGCTTGCCGCCGTCCTTCTCCAGCTTGAAGAACGTCTTGAGCGTGAGGCTTTCAGGAGTCTCGCTCGTCGCGACCGTCTTCTTGCCGGTGAGCTGGTTCAGGAGCGGCGGTGCGAGGTTGATGGCGAGCTCGAGACCCTTCTCGACGGAGCGAATCTTCATGTCGTTCCACTGCAGCTCTTGCGCGCGCGCGTGGGCGTTCGACTGGAGCTTCTCGACGATCTCGAGCAGACGCTCGTTCGCAGAGCGCAGCTTCTCCTCGACGGACGCAGAACGCTCGAGTGCACGGTCCTGCCTGTCGACGATGGCTTCGATGGCAGCCGTGTGCAGGCTGAACATGCGCTCGCTATGGCTCAGGTGCTGAAGCTGCGCGCGGTACAGCGGCGTGCCGCCCTCCTCGTCATCGCCAGCCGCTTCCTCGCCGTCCTTCGGCGCGTGGATGCCTTGCGGTCGAAGCGCCATGACCCAGCGCTCATAGAAGTCCACTTCGCGGAGGAAGTGTGAGACGTGCACGCCGTATGTCGTGGGGCGGCGTGCCTGATCGCAGTCTCGCTGGCAGAGATAGAGGAGCTCGTTCGACATCGCGACGAGATCTTCGCGCGTGGGCTTCGCGCTGTTGCGCCCCTTCTCGCCGGTCTTCGTCTCTTTGGCGGACTCTTTGGCTTCCTGCTTCGCGGACTCGCGCGCCTGGGGCGAGAAGAGAGTCTGCTTGATCATCGGCCCGAGGCGTTCGTTGTGCCGCCCGGAGACCACGCGCGTCTCGATTCTCTCAGGAAACTGCGAAGTGCCGTCGAACAGCTTTTCTAGCCACTCGAAGAACTTGGGGTCCTTCGGGACTGGTTCGATTTGCGTCTTTGGTTCTCTAGGAGTTTTGTCAGACACTGTGTCGACACTTTCGCCATCAAACGGTCGCCCGTCAAGAGGAAAGCGTTACCGTTAGTTCGTCTCCTGGATCTAGCCGGTCGTCCCGTCGCTGCCTGGCCTGCCCGTAGGCGCAGCTGAAGAGCGAACTCGCGGAGCGCATACTTCTCGGTGAGGCGCATGACCTGCATCTTGGACATGGGCGGCTCGAGGATCGCAGCAGCCGACGTGACATTGCCGCGGGTCCGAATGAGCGCCTTCTTCAACGCGCTCGATGAGACCCGCGACTTGCGCACTAGCAGCACCCCAAGATGTCGGTGCCGAGGATGTAGTCCTTGAGGTGTCCGAAGACAGTCGCGCGCGTCGTGCGCTTGTAGTTGACCATGCCGTCTTCCCCGACGGCGATCGTCTCGACCTCGGCAGGAGCCACGTGCTCGCTCAGCGTGCCCTTGAACGGCTTGCCCTTCATGTTCATGAGGAAACGGCTACCACATGCGGGGCACCAGTGGTTGTTGCGTTGCTTGCCGTTCGGAAGCGGGCGCGTGTCGTGGTAGTTCTCGCGACGCTCGGGGTCCGAGAAGTCGACGACGGCCTCGCAGCACGGGCAGTGGAACGGCAGCAGCGCGGCGCCCACCTTCGACGGCGTGACGCGCGGCATCGGCTTCGACGACGGCATTCCGTAGTTCTCTTCGAACATGCCGTGGAAGCCGCAGACCGTCGGTCCGGCAAGGTATGTGGTGTCGTTCACGCGTCAGCCCCTGCGAAGATGCTTTCGACGCGAAACTACCAGATCCCTCTGGATCTTGGCTACCGTCTTACCAAAATCTTCCACGAGCGCCCCGTGCTCGAGAGCCTCGTGCCGGTAATCGTCCGCCCGCATGAGCCACTTCGTGCGCGCCACGCCCGACGCCTTGGCCGCGCGCTCGTAACACGCGATGGCGCGCACCGTCCACTTCTGGGCCGTCTCGCGCTCGATGTCGCGGTCGACCCGCGCGAACATGTCGGGGAACGCGCCGCAGTAGTTCACGCACATGCGGCAGCCGTGGCAGATCTCGAAGGGGCGCTTGAGCTCGTACTCGAGATCGCGCTCGTCCCAGTAGCGCGCGTCGTTGAAGTTGAACGCGGGGGGCTGCTTCGGCTTCGGATCGATCTTGGCCATGGCGTGTCTCGTAAAGAAAAGGGACGCGGGGCGCTTCTGGCGCGCCGCGTCCCTTCGCTGTCGCGGCTTCGTGATTACTTGAGCGTGTCGAGCATCTTCTGGAAGCGACCCGCGTGGCTCTTCTCGGCCTTCGCCAGCGTCTCGAACCACTCGGCGATGTCGTCGAACCCTTCTTCGCGCGCGCTCTTCGCCATCGAC
>Ga0209253_10000401_pt1 | contig 36805 bp, 30 predicted proteins | sample FrelakmetBRP12BR_FD_187145 | JGI IMG/M metagenome (GOLD analysis project Ga0209253, IMG submission 187145) | Freshwater lake sediment microbial communities from the University of Notre Dame, USA, for methane emissions studies - BRP12 BR (SPAdes)... | ecosystem: Environmental > Aquatic >... | reverse complement strand
GAGGAAATCTTGCTCGATTCGCTCCTCGCTCTCCTCTCCGAGGAACCGTGCCCGCTCGTCGCTCATACGGACTTCTCACCATATCATCCCTCGCCTCACGCCCCAGGCGGCCCCCTGCGCACATCATAAAGATCACATGTTTAGGAATGCTTTCGCTTGACACTCCCCCGGTCTCTTTCTAACGTATTAGCAGTGAACAAAATCAGGCCGGCCTTCCTCGCCGCCATTTTTTGTGTCTCCGCCGCTACTCTCTGTCTTGAAGTATCGTTGACGCGGTATTTCTCTATATCCCAAAATTACCACTTTGCTTTTTTGGTCATCAGTATCGCTTTTCTCGGCTACGGTGCCAGCGGAACATTCCTCTCCTTCTTCGAGCGCAGGAGCCGGCCGGAGCCGGACCTGTTTCTTAGTTGGAGCTCTCTCCTTTTTGCCCTGTCTATCCCAGTAAGCTTCTTGCTCTCTAATGCAGTGCCGTTTGACTTTTACCAGCTGCCCTGGGATAAAAAACAAATTCTTCTTGTCCTACCGTATTATTTTTTCTTCGGGCTCCCCTTCTTTTTTGCCGGTGCCACCATATCTTTTGCCATCACCCGTCTCGCTTCGGCAGCCCACAGGATCTACTTTATTGACCTTCTGGGCGCAGCCGCAGGCTCGTTCTTCGCCGTCCTCGTTTTTCTTCCCTTGGGAGAGAAGGGCGCCTTTGTGCTCATTTCGGCACTGGCCCTCGTCGGCTGCCTTTTTTTCAGCCTCAAGAGACGTCCGCTCTTCCTCGCCTTTGTCTCGCTGCTCTTGATGGCGGAAGGTTTGCTCCTCCTTTTTCCTCCCGCGGCGCTGAGCTTCCGCTTGTCCCCCTTTAAAGCTCTGCCTCAAGCCTTGAGATATCCCCAGGCCGGGTCCTGCCTGACCAAGTGGAATTCCACCTCTCGGGTGGATATCGTCACTTCGCCGGCGACCAGGTTTGCCCCGGGGCTGAGCCTCCTCTACAATCATGAACTTCCTCCTCAGCTCGGTCTGTCCGTGGACGGAGGCGAGCTCAACGCCGTCACCAAGTTTCAAGGTGCTGAAGACCCAGCCTGGGAATTCCTCTCTTTCCTTCCTTCATCATTTCCCTATTTTTGCTCTTCCGTCCCAACGGTCTTGATCCTGGAGCCGAAGGGCGGACTGGATGTGCAAGCCGCCGTAGCCTTCAAAGCCTCCGATATCAAAGTCATAGAAAGCAACCCTCTGATCATCCGCCTGCTCCGTCACCAACTGGCCGCATTTTGGGGAGACCTTTACGCCCGCCAGAATATCACTGTCGTCTCCTCCGAGCCCCGGGCCGCGCTGAATAGAGAAAAGGGGAAGTATGACCTGATCATTATCTCTCTCACTGACATTTTTGGGGCTGCGAGCACCGGGCTATATGGAATCGGTGAAAACTATCTTTTTACCACCGCTTCCTTCAGTCAACTTTTAGAACTCCTCTCACCGCAGGGCCTGCTCAGCCTGACTCTTTATCTCTTACCGCCGCCGAGGCAGGAGGCAAAAATTCTTGCTCTGGGAGTTGAGGCCTTAGAGAAAAGAGGTTTCGAGCCCGCGCTCCACCTGGCCGCCATCCGGAGCTGGGGGACCCTCAGTTTGTTCATTAAGAAGAGTCCATTCGCTTCCGCAGAGATCGATAGAATGAAAAGTTTTTGCCGCGAGCGTTTTTTTGACACGGCCTATTATCCCGGGATCAAGAAAGAGGAGATGAATATTTACAACCAGATGGACAACCCCGCCTACGAGGAGCTCTTTCCCAGGCTTTTGTCTCCACGGTCCCGAAGAGATTTCTATAAAGATTATCTTTTCGATATCGAGCCCGCCACGGATAATCGCCCTTTTTTTTACAACTTTATCAAGTGGAAGAAGGCGCGGCCGACTTATGAGGCGCTCGGCCGGAACTTTTCTGTCCTGTTTCAGGGGAAATTCCTCTTGGCTATTCTTTTTGTCCAAGCCGCTGCGGTGGCGTTTATTCTGGTCCTTTGGCCCGTCTGGACGTTTCGGCGCGAAAAGACATTCAAACGGGGTCAGTTTCTCCACGTCTTTTTTTATTTCAGCCTGGTTGGGGCCGCCTTTATTTTTATCGAGATCGTTTTCCTCCAGAAGTTCATCCTGTTCTTGGGGCAGCCCCTCTACTCCATTTCCGTCGTCATTTCCTCGCTTCTTTTTTCCTCCGGGATTGGCAGCCTTTCCTCCTCAAAGATCTTGGGAACGGCCCCGGTTCGAAAGCTCAAGCGGGTTCTTTTTCTCCTCGCCGGGCTCATCGCCCTTTACCTGATTCTTTTGCCGCCCATTTTTAAACAGCTCTTGAGTCTTGGCCTAGGGCTTAAAATTGCTGTCACATTCATCTTGATCTTTCCTCTTGGGTTCATGATGGGGTTCCCCTTTCCGACCGGGATCCGGCTCCTGGAAAAGGCCCGGAGCCGGCTTCTCCCGTGGGCTTGGTCGGCGAACGCGTTCTCCACGGTAGTCAATTCCGTCCTGGCCCAGGGGATAGCATTAAGCTTGGGTTTTAATGCTGTGCTGGGGCTGGCGGCTGGCGCTTACTTAGCCGTTTTTTCTCTTCTCCGCTTCGCCGATCATGGGGACAAAACGGACGCCTGAGATTTGTCTGACCCTGGGTTTGCCCTCCACTTTCGTGATGAGAGTGAGAGTCTGGAAATAGAGCGTGCTGCCCAGAGGGATGACGAGTCGTCCTCCTTCTTTAATTTGATCAAGAAGAGGGGGCGGGATATGGTTGGCCGCGCAGGTGACGATAATCGCGTCAAAAGGGGCCTTCTCTTTCCAGCCGAAATACCCGTCCCCCCATTTGACCTGGACTTTGTCATATCCCGACTCTCGAAGCGTCCGGCTGGCTTTCTCGGCCAGGTTTTGTCTGATCTCTATCGAACAGACCTGGTCTGTGATTTCCGCCAGGACCGCGGCCTGATAGCCCGACCCGGTCCCGACCTCAAGGACCTTTTCACCGGGCTTGAGATTGAGGCACTGGGTCATTAAGGCCACGATATAAGGCTGAGAGATTGTCTGCCCCTCATCGATGGGCAAAGGATAGTCTTCATAGGCCTGGTCGCGGTAGGCCGGGCTGACAAAAATATGGCGCGGGACTTTTCCCATGATTTCAAGGACGCGCCGGTCCGTGATGTCGCGCGAGGCCAGCTGCTCGGCGACCATTCTCTTCCTTTCTTTAGCATGCTCGTCAGCCTCCTGTCCCGCTACCGGCAGATGGTTAGGAAAAATTACGAGGACAAGAAGCCAGATGCCGGAGAAGAAGGAGCGTTTCATGCCCGTGCCGAATCCATCGATGACGCAACCATCTTTATTTTCTTTCATGGAGAACGAGAAATCAAGATGCCTGCGAGCGTCGTGAATATATGTCCTTCCGTAGCAAGAGACGAAGCCCCCCTCTTAGAGGAGAGGAGGGAAGGGCATTTTTCACCTCCAATCTCCCCTCAAAAGGTGATTGACGACACCGCCAGGCCGTGAGATGGTAAGACCACATGGAAATCTTGAATTTCGCGGAAGAAATCCTGTTGACAAAGCATTTCTTTTCTGATATTGACTCTAATAATCCGGTTGCACAAAGAAAGAACGCCTTGGATGGAGAACAGAGCGGTATACCCCGGCTTCTTCGATCCCATCACCAACGGTCACGTCGATATCATCCTGAGAGGATTAAAAATATTCGACAGAATTGTTGTGGCCGTACTGAAAAATCCGAAAAAGAAGCCTCTTTTTTCGACTAAAGAAAGGGTGGCCATGATTCGGACGATTTTTGCGCACCAATCGGAGATAGAAGTGAAGGCCTTCGATGGACTGCTGGTCGATTTTTCCAGGCGAAATGGAGCCAAGATCGTGATCCGGGGCCTGCGCGCTGTCTCTGATTTCGAATACGAATTTCAGATGGCCTTGATGAATAGAAAACTTGACTCCGAGATCGAGACGCTCTTCATGATGCCGAGCCTCAATTACTCGTTCCTCAGCTCCGGGCTGGTCAAAGAAGTTTTTCTGCTGGGAGGTTGCGTCGAAGACCTTGTTCCTGAGATCGTGGAGAAGAAACTCCGGGAAAAACTGAAAAAAGGAAGGTTTATTTTCTCAAACTGACATAAACTATAAAAGGTAGGAAGAAAAATGTTAGGTTTCAGCCAGGAAAAAGGAATCGTCGGACTCGACATCGGCTCTCACTCGATCAAAGCCGTCGAGCTGAGCGTCAAGAAGAAGAGAGACAGGGACGTTTTTGAAGTCATGAAAATCGGACACGAGTTGCTGCCCCACGACGCCATTGTCGAGGGGACAATCATCGATTCCACCGCCGTTGTCGAGACCATCAAAATGATCTTTGATGAGAACAAGTTCAAGAGCAGGAATGTGGCCATTTCCATATCCGGAAACTCCGTCATCATCAAAAAAATTTCCTTGCCCACGATGGCAAAAGAGGAGCTGGCCGAATCAATCGTCTGGGAGGCCAAACACAATATTCCCTATCCCTATGAGGAAACAAACGTTGATTATGCCATTCTCAGGCCCCCCCTTGGAGGGGAAGAGAAAAACCTGGACATTCTTCTCGTCGCAGCTAAGAAGGACAAGATCGCCAATTACAGCAACGTTGTCAACCAGGCCCGCAAGAATTTGGTGGCGATCGACGTGGATGTCTTCGCCCTTCAGAATTCCTTGGAAGCGAACTACCCGGAGACATTCCAGTCCAAAACCACCGCCATCATCAACATCGGCGCCAACATCACCAATGTGGTCATCATCGAAAGAGGCCTGGCCCAGCTCTTCCGCGACCTCTCCCTGGGCGGGTTCTTCTTCATCGAAAACATGCGTAAGGAATTGAACATCAGCTTCGATGACGCCGAGAAGCTGCTCAAGGGGATCCCCAACAAGGCCATCCCTCCCGAGAAGGTGGACGAGGTCATCGCCTTCAACGTCAAAGACCTCCTCGACGAGATCGATAAAACCTTCTCTTTTTATGAAGCCGGAGAAAAGAAAGAGAAGAAAATCGAACAAATCTATCTGAGTGGCGGTCTGGCCCATCTGAGGAACATCGCCAGCTCCTTCGAGCAAAAGTTCAACATCAAGACGGAACTGTTCAACCCCTTCCGCGATGTCCATTATGACGAAAAGAAACTGGACCCGGTTTACTCTCAGGAAATGGCCGCTCTTTTTGGGGTGGCCGTCGGGCTGGCTGCTCGGAAGGTGGAAAAACAAAAATGATCAGGATCAACCTTTTAAAGCCGGAAGCAAAAGAAATTAAGGAAGGGCCTGCTCTTCCAGGGCCGGAAATCAGGGCAAAAAAAGCCTTCCCCCTCACCACTGTCATCATTCTCCTGATCATTGTCGTCCTTGCCGCGGCATTCTTCTTGCAGAAAAGAGCGATCAGCCAAGAAAAAGCTCGACTCCAGACCGCCCAGGCCGAGAAGCAAAAGCTTCAGTACGTTGTCGCCAAGCTGGAGGAACTGGAAAAGCAAAAGGCGGCCTTCGAGATGAAGATCAACCTCATCAAGCAATTGCGAGCGCAGCAGGACACAGCCGTCCGGATCATGGATGAGATCAGCAAAAGGCTTCCCGAGTGGATCTGGCTGACCGATTTCGCTTATGAAGGTCAGATGATCCAGATGAAAGGGAACGCGCTCTCGAATAACCTGATCGCCGATTTCATCTACAATCTCCAGAACTGTCCCGCGTTCGCCAATGTCAACCTCATCTCGTCCGTCCAGAAATCAGGCCGGGGCGCTCAATACCTTGAATTCTCCTTGACCCTGAACTATGTCCTGCCGGAGGGCGCGCTGCCTCAGGGCAAGCCTGCGGCAAAAACGAAGCCTAAACCCAAACCAAGGAAAAGGTGAAGACGATGAAAAATTGGCCTTGGTACTCTTATATCATTTTGGTCATCGTGGTTTTTGGGCTCACCTTCTTCCTCTACTTCAAGCCTCAGAACGCGGAATTGCAGAGAATCAGGGCGGACAGGCTGAAGGTGGAGGCTGAAGTCGCCAAACTCCAGGAGCAGAAAAAAGAGCTGGACAAGATCGAAGCCGAGCTGGCCACGCTCACCGAAGAGTTGAGGGATCTTGAGAAAATCATTCCCGTGAAAAAAGAAATTGACGTCATCCTGAGGAGGATCCAGCAGATGGCGTTCGATTCGCGGCTGGATATCATTAGGTTCACTCCCAGGGGAGAAATCAACCGGGAGTTTTACTCGGAGTGGCCGATTGCAATCGAAATCCGGGGGAACTACCACAACCTGGCTGCCTTTTTTGACCGGCTGAGCAAGTTCGACCGGCTCTTCAACATCGAGAACTTTGGTCTGAAAGCCCTCTCCGGGCAAACGGAAGAAACGACTATCTCCTCCAACTTCACCGCCAAGACCTACATGTTCGTGGAAGAGGCGGCCGCTCCCCAGGCGGGTCAGAACGAGACGAGGCAAGCAAGATGAAAAAAATATGCATTCTTCTGTTCTGGATGGGGTTCCTGCTAGCGGGTTCAAGCCTCCTGTTTTCCCAGGAGGAGAAAACCTCTCTAGAGAAAGAAATCCTCCCCGATTCCCAGGCCGTTGCCACGACCTACGACCCGGCCGGACGGAGAGACCCCTTTAAGAATCTGCTGGGCGGGAAAGAGCTCAAAGAAAAAACAATGCCAGGGGGCGCTCCCCAACTTTTTATTGATGACATCAGCCTGATCGGGGTAGTGAAGTTCAAGAACAAGTTCACGGCCATCCTCAGCGGCCCCCAGGGATTTCCGTATTATTTCGGAGTTGGAGACAAACTCTCGGATGGATTCATCCTCTCCATCAACGACAGCCAGGTGGTTTTCCGGAAAACCAACGAGCGGGGAATTCCCCTGACAAAGCCCAAGGATATTATTAAAGAAATAAATCCGGAGGAGCGTTAACCATGAAAAGGAAAACATTTTTGCTGCCTCTCGTAGTGCTCGGCCTTTTGTCCCTCATCGCCGCCGCAGATCAAAATTCTTCAGCACTTGTCACTATAAATAAGATCACGGTCCAGCCGGGAAAACTCAACACAAGAATCATCCTCGAGACAAATGCGCCCCTGTCCCCCGTGAATACCTATTATTCTGCAGAAGCAATTGTTTTGGAGCTTGGCCAAGTCAACAGCACGACCCAGCCCCCTGTCCAATTGGGAGATCCGCAGCTCGTCGTTGGCATCACCATCGAAAAGGCGGATAACAATCAGGCCCGTCTCCTTGTTCAGCTCCGCGAGCAGGTCCCCTACCGTATCTTCGGAAACAGCAGCATGACGATCATCGAGCTGAACAAAATGCAAAAAGGACAGGGAGAATATGTCATCGAACCGGAAGCTCAGCAACTGCTGGATAAAAATGAGGGTGTCCCGGTCATTATGGAGAAGCCGAGTATCGAGGAAAAAGACGGCCAGATCCAGTTCAAAGCCAAGCTCAGCAACCCGGCCGTCACCCAGATTTTCACCCTCGCCAGCCCCCTCCGTCTAGTCGTAGACGTGCTCAACACCATCTACGGAGAACCCGCCTCTGTCATTCCCGTCGAAAAATACGGCTTGAAAAGAGTGAAGGTCGCCCAGTTTCAGCTAAACGATCCCTCTTCGATCACCCGGATGGTCTTCAACCTGGATGAGCCAAAATTCTATGACGTTCGCTCTGAAAACGACGAAATTGTTGTCTCATTCTTTAAGGACAAGAACCAGATCCAGACCGCTTCGAGCGCACTGGCTTCCCGGAAACCGGTTGCCTCTCCTCCGGCCGCGGTGAGCGCCCCGAAGCAGGAGGACATCCGCCCCGCTGAGGAGCCGAAGCCGGCTGCTCAACCTAACGGTGAGAAAAAAGCCAACGGTAAGAAGTCTGAACGTGACGGTGCTCCGGCTGCTCCAAAGCAGGAGATGGCCAGCGATTTAAGTTTGGCCGAACCCCAGCAGGAGGAGAACAAATTCAAGCCCAAAACGATGTGGGAAACCCAAGTCAAGTACACGGGCGAAATCATCACCCTGAAATTCAAGGACGCGGACCTGAGAGACGTCATCCTCTATCTCGGAGATTTCGCCAAATTGAATGTTGTTTTTGATCCCGAGGTCAGAGGAGTTGTCACCTGCAACCTCGAGGACGTTCCCTGGGACCAGGCTCTCGATATCCTCCTCAGGAACAACAAGCTCGGGAAAGTACTTGAGGGCAATGTCCTCCGCATCGCTCCTGTCAGCGTCCTCACGAGAGAGGATGAAGATCAAAGAAAGCTCCGCGAAAGCAAGGTGACAGCCGGTCCTCTGATCGTCAAAACCATAACCCTCTCCTACGCCAAGGCCAGGGACGTCATGGGGTTATTGGCCACCAAAAAATCGCCCCGGGGCGAAATCACGATCGACGAAAGGACAAATACGCTGATCATCGCTGATGTCAAGGAATTTCTGGAGCTGCAGGAGAGACTGATTTCCGTTTTCGACACTCCAACCCCACAGGTCTCTATCGAAGCGAGAATTGTCGAAGCGACATCAACGTTCGTCCGCAACCTCGGCATTCAATGGGGCTTTCGCGGGATCGCTGATCCTTACTACGGGAATCAGACCAGCCTCCAGTTCCCCAACAAGATCCTGGCTGACGGCGCCCTGATTCCCAAGGGCACCGTGACCAAGGGGATCGGCGGCCCGCTCGGAGGATATGCCGTCAACCTCCCGGCGCCTGCTTTTACCACAGCTGTCGGTTTCTCCTTTGCCAATGTCCTGGATACATTCCGGCTGGATATCGCCATCTCCGCTCTGGAAACATCCGGCGAGGGACGGATTATTTCTTCCCCGAAAGTCACAACTCAAAACAACCAAGAAGCCAATATTGTTCAGGGTCGTCAGATCCCGGTTCAGACCGTAGCCAACTTCACCGTCACGACTCGGTATGTCAACGCCGCTCTTGAGCTCAGGGCCACACCTCAAATCACAGCCGAGGGCACCATCATCATGACCCTGGAAATCCAGAACAACGCGGCTGATTTTGCCAACCTGGTCAACGGAATTCCTCCGATCACGACCCAAAGCGCCAAAACGACCGTTATGATACCCGATGGCGGGACAACCGTCATCGGCGGCATTTATAGGTCTGAAGATTCTATCACCCGGGAGAGAGTGCCCTTTCTTCATTCCATTCCGATCCTGGGGAATCTCTTCAAGAGCTTTGCCCGGACGAAAACCAATCGGGAGTTACTCATCTTTATCACTCCCCGGATAATTAAATAAGGGGTGCCACAATGAAAAACACAACAAAGACCCTAAGCATAATCGTGATTGCCTCAGCGCTCCTCCTCTTCACCTCCTGTAACCCTATAGAAAACAAGACGGAATCCGGCAGCATGCTTACAGTAGAAAACATCCAGGGGACAGACATCAGCGGTAAGGCGGCCAGCTACCTTCAGTCCGACGTGCTTAAATCGGATAATACTGTTACGGCAGATACCGCAGCGGTGACCTTGAGCGCAGCGACTCTTGACCCCGACCCCTTGCTGGGAGAGTCGCAGTACAACGATGTTCTTGTGACCCGTTATATGGTCTCCTATTCCCGGACCGACGGGAAAAATGTTCCCGGCGTAGATGTTCCCTATCCCTTCGAAGGCTCTCTTTCTGTTTTAGTCAGGTCGGGTTCGTCGGCCACATTTTCCGCTGTCGTGGTGAGGGAAGTTGCCAAGCTCGAGCCGCCGCTCCTGGCGCTGGCCGAAAGTCGAGCCGAGGGGGTCATGCAAGTCACGGCCCGGATCGATTTCTACGGTAATGACCTGGCAAGCAGAGCCGTCACGGCCACAGGCTATCTGGCCATTTTCTTCGCCAATTATGCGGATACGGAAGCGGCTCCGGAAGTTAATTAATGAAGGTGATTAAAATGAAAAAGAACAAAACACTTCTCTTCATCACCTTGGCCTTGGCCTTGTCGGTTTTCGTTGTCACTTCGTGCAGAGACGCTGTCAACACGCCATCTCCGACGGGCCCTTCGTCCTTTGCCGTCCTGCTGGGCTTGAGCGCCAATCCCAACGTTCTTTTCGCCGGCCCGACCACGCGTCAGATGTCCACAATCACGGCGACTTTGAAAAAATACGACGGCACCCCTCTCTCGGGCGAGACGATATACTTCGAGATCGTCAATGGTCAAGGGACCAAAATTGATCTCGGCTATTTCGACCCTCTGTTGACGCAATCGAAGGTTACGGACGGCTCCGGGATAGCGGAGGTCCTCTATTTTGGCCCTATCTATGGAGAAGTAACCTACAACAGATATCTTTATATCCGGGCAACCGTTGCAGGGCAAGGTTCACAAATTATCACGACGACGGCTCCCATCTACTTTGTTGTTCCGTAAAAATCAAAAGTAGACTGGGGCCAAAGAAGTAACTCTATCGCTATTCACCGAAGAGAAAGATCGACGTTCTTGACTTAATCCCTTTCAAAGCAGGGGTTAAAACTCTATCCAGGCTATTCTTTTTCCGGGCCCTCAAGCTCACCTGAACCCGATGAAGGCCTCTTCTCCTTGAAACAGATGCCAGGGCCGGGCCAAAAACCTTGATGCCTTGTCCGGAATTCCTAATCCGCTCCGCAAATCCTCTCGATTGTTCTGCCACTCGGCGCAAATTTTCACCAAGAAAAAAGACCTCGGCTAAACAGGAAAAGGGCGGATAGTCCATCAACCGCCGATATTTTATCTCCTGGTCATAAAACGCCCGATAATCCCCCCGGGCCGCCTCACGGATGCTGAAGTGCTCGGGAGAATCGGTCTGGATCAGGGCCTCTGCCTTTTCATGATTAAGCAGAAAGCCGAGGTCCCTGACTATAGACTGGAACGTTTTCTCCCCGGAGCGAAAATCGGCCAAGTTCAACCTCAGCTCGGGATGGAGAACGGCGATGAAGCAAACAGGCGGGAAGTCAGCCCGATAGGCCAGAAGCTCGGTGCCGGCCAGGAGGTCGATTTCACCCTGGATAAACTCGCGGACGAGCCTGGCTCTGTCTTCTTTCCGGCCGGCCTCGTCGGCGGCAAAGATTTCCACCCGGTTGTTCGGAAAATTTTTCTTCAATTCCTCGGCGACCGCTTCTATTCCGGCCCCCCTTTTCCCGATGAGACGGCTCCCGCAACGAGGACACCTATCCACCAGCGGGGTGGAATAACGGCAGTAATGGCAGACAAGTTTCCCTTCTTTCTTATGATAAGAAAGAGCAAGGTCACAGCGGACACACTGAGGGACATAGCCGCATCTTGCGCACCTGAGATAAGAGGCATAGCCGCGACGATTGAGGAAGAGAAGTATGGGCTGCTTGTGCTCCAGTCGCTCCTTGATCTTTAGCACGAGCGGTCGGCAGATGATGCCCGCCGACTTCCGGCTGTCGACCAAAGCCACGTTGGCTTTCCGCGCCTCCATCCCAAGCTCGACAAGATAGTGTCCCTTTGTAGCCCTGTAAAAAGCCTCCACCGTGGGTGCTGAGCTTCCCAGAATCAGAGCCGCTTTTTCTTCTCGGGCCCTCAGCCAGGCTCCTGCGCGGACATCATAAGACGCGCTTTCTTGCTGGGAAAAAGATGCGTCCTGCTCTTCGTCGACGATGATCAGGCGCACGTTCTCGATGGGAGAAAAAAGAGCCGACCGGGGTCCGACCACGACCTCAGCCAGGTTCTCCTTTATTTTTTTCCACTCCAGCTCTCTCCTTCTCTCCGTCATCTCACTGTGGAGTACGGCCGCGGCTTCGCCAAGCCTCTTCTCCAATTTGTCAAGAAGAGCCGGCGTCAGGGAGATCTCGGGGATCAGAAACAGAATTCTTCCTCCGCCTGAACGCGTCCTTCTGATAAGGTCGAAATAGACGGCTTCCCGCCGCAGCCGCGACCCATACAACAGGAAATGGGAGAAGGTTTTTCGCGCCATGGAAGCGGCAATGGATTCCGCGGCCCGGAGCAAGAACTCATCCAGGGTGAAATCAAGCTCAAGCTGAGTGGGCCCCACTTCAGGCTCGGTCTTGGCTTTCCTCCTCACCCTCTTGATTTCTTTCTGGACCAGGACAAGCTCATTTTGCTCCAGGCGCGCCACAACGGCAGAGAGGTTTTTCGTCCGGATTTTTTTCTGCAGAAACCTCAACGTGTACGGCTTCTGTTTGAGCCAGGATGCCACATCTTTTTCCTCATCGACAAGCAAGCCTTTGTCCAAGGCTTCTCTCCCCTTTGCGGTCAAGGAAACAGAGGCCCGGCTCCGCAGGATGAAGGAAGGGGGAACCGCGGCCTGGAGGATCTCGCCCCAGGGGCAAAAAAAGTAACGGCTCAGCTTCTTAGTAAAGGAAAGAAGGGCTGGAGAAAAGATGGGCAACTCATCCAGCACTTCGGCGACCGGTTTAAGTCTCAGGTCTTGCCCCCGTCTTCTTTTTCTGGTAGCGACGACGAACCCGGTGAGCATCCTCTCCCCGAAGGGGACGAGAACTCTCATCCCGGGACAGAGCTTTTCCCCATGTTCCGGGGAGACGGAGTAAGTGAAGGCCCGGTCAAGAGGAAGGGGAAGAACGACTTCCGCGTAATGAATCATTTTTTGCCGAGGGCGACCATGACTTTCTGCATGTCCTGCCAGACGAGCCTTCGGATAGTTTTATCACCTTCGTTCCTGACGAGATAGGACGGATGGAACGTGGGCATGACTTGGATTTTGCCGAATTCGTGGAAATTGCCCCTCAAGAGGCTCATCCCCGCGGCCGATGGAACAAAAAAATCGGTGGCCACTTTCCCCAAGGTCACGATCACTTCGGGCTGGATGGCTTCGATCTGCGCCAGCAGGTAGGGCTTGCATTTCCCGATTTCCTGGCGGAGAGGGGTCCGGTTGCTGGGAGGACGACACTTGACCACGTTGGTGATGTAAACCTCATCCCGGCGAAACTTCATGGCCTCGATGATCTTAGTCAGGAGCTGGCCGGCCCTGCCGACAAAGGGCCTTCCCTGGATATCTTCTTCTGCGCCGGGGCCCTCACCGACAAACATGAGTCTGGCGCCGGAAGCCCCTTCGCCCGGCACAGCGTTTTTCCTCCCGGCCGAAAGAGGGCACAAGGTGCAACTGAGGATCTTCTCTTCAAGAGAACGGAGGACGGCCGGCCCGTCTTTATTTTCTTTCCCGGCGGAAAAGACGAACTCCACTCCCAGGTCGGAAAGATAGTCGAGTTCATCTTTAAGGCAGTCGACGACGTCTTTAGCCTTTTTTCCCAAACATAACCTCTATTTTTCCCAGAATGAGGCGGGCAATGTCCCGTTTGTCGAGTTTCTCCGACTCGAAAACGCGACCCTGCCTGTCGATCAGGGTGACTTGGTTCAGGTCCGAATCAAACCCGATGCCTTTCTGGGAGACGTCGTTGGCCACAATGAGGTCGAGCTTTTTCTGTCTCAATTTTTTTTGGGCATTCGCCTTGACATTCTCTGTCTCGGCTGCAAAACCGACGACGATTTTCCTGTTTCTTCCTCTCTGCCGCCTCACCACCGCTAGAATATCTTCCGTCGGGACGAGCCCAACACTCCGCGACGCCTCCCGCTTTTTTATCTTTTGAGGAGACGTCGAGCTCAATTTGAAATCCGAGACGGCCGCCGCCATCACCAAGACATCCGCCCGGGGAAAGGACTTCTTCACTTCCTGGGACATTTCCTCCGCCGTTTCAACCCTTCTCAGCGCGGCCCTGGCCGGGGGCATAAGGGACGTCGGTCCGGTGATCAGCGTGACATCCGCTCCCCGGCGGAGAGCCTCAGCCGCAATGGCATAGCCCATCTTGCCCGAGGAGCGGTTCGAGAGGAATCGAACCGGGTCGAGCGGCTCGCGCGTGGGTCCCGCCGTGATGAGAAATTTCCTGCCCTTTAAGCGCTCGCTCCTTTCGAGAAGCGCCAGGCCCTCAGCCACGATTTTTTCGGGCGAAGCCAGCCTCCCCCACCCTTCCTCCTGGCAGGCCAAGTAGCCTTTCTCGGGCAGGATGAACTCAACGCCCGAGACACGGAGGCTCTTGATATTGGCCTGGGTTTGGGGATGGAGATACATCGCCTCGTTCATGGCCGGAGCCATAAGCACAGGACAGCGGACCGCCAAGAAAAGCGTGGACAGGAAATCATCAGCCACGCCGGAGGCAAACTTGCCGACAATGTTCGCCGTCGCAGGAGCTACCAGGAGGAGCGAAATTCCGTCAGCCAGGGAGACGTGGGCGATCTCATCCTGATAGTCATCTCCGAAGAGGTCAACGATGGTCTTCCGGCCGGACAGGGCGCTGAAAAGCTGAGGGGCGACGAGGTGAGTGGCATTCCGGGTCATGATCACTTGAACCTGGATCCCTTTGTTCTGGAATCCGCGCAACACCTCACAGGCCTTGTAGATGCTTATCGAGGAGGTTACACCCAAGGCAATTTTTTTCATCGTCTTCTCCCCTTCCCTCTTTTTAAGAGGGTCTCCTTAGCGGAAGCTCGCCAGGATGGGCTTCATCGCTATTTTGCGGGCCGGCAGGCCCGAGCGATGGCACCTGATGATTGCTTCCAGGTCGGCGACCGCGTTTTCTAGCTCATCGTTGATGACGATGTAGTCGAAGCGCGTGTACGACCAGATTTCCTGCCTGGCCCGGGCCAGCCTCCTTTTTATCGCGCCAACGGAATCCAGTCCCCTGGCTTCCAGCCTCTTTTTGAGCTCCCCATAACGGGGCGGCAGGATAAAAATAAGTATGGCCTTTCTGATCTTGTTCTTGACTTGCATCGCTCCCTGGACATCGATATCCAGGATCATATCCCGTTTTTTCCCGGCTCTCTTCAGTTCTTTCTTAGATGTGCCGTACCGGGCGCCGTGGACCACGGCCCACTCGAGAAATTCTTTCCGGCCCGCCATCCTTTCGAATTTCTCCGGACTGACGAAGTAGTAGTCTTTTCCCTCCGTTTCTCCCCCTCTCCTTTCCCGGGTAGTGTGGGAGACGGAAAAATGGACATCCTTGAGGTCGGCCAAAGTGCGACGAATCAGGGTCGATTTTCCGCATCCCGATGGGCCTGAAACCACGTAGATCATGGATTTTACCTCACTCTATGTTCTGGACATGCTGACGGATGCTCTCTACCTCTCCCTTGATAGCCAAACTCCCGTTGGTGATGTTGATATCCTGACTTTTGGAATTTATCGTATTGGCCTCCCGGAAAATTTCCTGGGAGATAAAATCCAGCATCTTTCCGACGGGCTCCTCCATGTCTTCCCCGGCCAGTTTCTCGAAAGAATCGAGGTGGCTCCTCAGCCGAAGGATTTCCTCGGCGATGTCCGCTCGCTGGGCAAGATAAGCCGCCTCCTCTCCCATTTTCCCTTCCTGCGAAATAAGGTCGGCGTTTGCAGTTTTGACCCGCTGCTCCAGTTTTTCGCGGATGAAGAGGGGCTGCTTCTTGGCCAAGTGTTCAATGCGCTTCAGGGCCTGCCGGATGCGGCGGAGATGGCGCTTGACCTGCTGGCCGGTCGCCCTTCCCTCCCGGCTTCTCTCCCGGACGACATCGCTCAACGCCTCTTTAAAACTCTTTTCCAAAAAGGCGACGGCCTCGGCCGAGAGGTCCTTTCTCTTCAGCTCGATGACCTGAGGAATGCGGAACAGATTGTCCGCGGAAAGATTGACCGTCTTCCCGAGCCGCGAAGAGGCCTTTTCCAGGGTTGAGAAGATCTTCCGGAGAAGCTCCTCGTCGATGAAAATTTCCCAGCCGAACGGGCCCAGAACGGTCAGGTCAAGCGCGACGTCGAGCCTGCCCCTCTTGAGTCTCTTTTGCGCCAGCACCCTCCACTTGTTTTCGACCTCGCCCAGCGGCATGCCTTTATAGTTCCAGTCAAAAAAACGATGGTTGAGGCTCTTGATGCTGATCCTGCCGCGCAGTCCCGGAGCCTCGAAGCTTCTTTCGCCGTAACCTGTCATGCTTTTCAAGCGCTGGCCTCCTCTTCTTCCGGAAACTGCAGGTCATAGAGCTTCCTGTAGATCCCGTTCCGTTCGTAGAGCTCATCGTGCCTTCCGGACTCGGCGATGCGGCCGTTGTCCACAACAAAGATCCTGTCGGCATTGCGAATGGTCGAGATGCGATGGGCAATGACCAGAGTCGTCCTGTTTTTCATAGCGTTGGCCAGGGCCGTTTGGATGAGTCGCTCCGATTCCGTGTCCAGGGCTGAAGTGGCCTCGTCCAGGATGAGCAGAGGGGGGTTCTTGAGCAAAGCCCGGGCAATGGCCAGCCGCTGACGCTGCCCGCTTGAGAGCAGGCAGCCTTTCTCGCCGATCTGGGTGTCATATCCCTGGGGAAGCTCTGTGATGAACTCGTAGGCTTTAGCCGCTTTGGACGCTTCGATGATCTCTTCCTGAGGGACGTTTTCCAACCCATAGGCGATATTATTGCGGACACTGTCGTTAAACAGGACGGTCTCCTGAGTCACAAGGCCCAGCTGAGAGCGCAGGGACGCGAGCGTGACGTCCCGGATATCTATTCCATCGATGGTGATTCTTCCCGAGGTCGGGTCATAAAAACGGGACAATAGGTTGATGATGGTGGTCTTTCCGGCGCCACTCAGCCCAACAAAAGCGGCAGTCTCATTCGGAAGGACTTCGAGATTCACTTCGAAGAGGGTGGGCCGGGCTTCGTTGTAACAGAAGGAAACGTCCTCGAATTTCACCCGGCCTTTGACAGGCGGGAGAGGATAGGCTGCCGGACAGTCCTGAATCTGAGCGGGGCTGTCGAGCAATTCCCGGAGCCGCTGATAAGAAGCGACAGACGCCTGGATGACGTTGTTGGCGCGGTTCAGGCGGTTGATGGGCGTATACATCATGAAAATGGCAAAGACAAAAGCGCCAAAATCGCCGGGGCTGATGGCGCCCTGAGCGATCCTTCGCGTGCCGACATAGAGGATGAAGGCGCCGACAACTCCACCGATGAACTCCATAAAAGGCGAGGAGAGGCTTCCGATCCAGGACAGCTTCAGGCTTGTCTTGAGGTAGCTCGCCGTGGCTTGAAGAAACTTCTTGATCTCAAAGTCCTCACTGGTGAACGCCTTGACGATCCGATTTCCGGTGATGGTCTCATAGATCAGGCTGTAGATCTGGGACATCTTCCTCTGCCCCACCAGGCTCTTTTTTTTGACTTGGCGGCTGAAGGCGGCCAAGGGGATGACCGCGAGCGGAGTGATAACGATGGAGACGACGGACAGGCGCCAGTCGATCACGAAAACGCCGACGAGAAGGGCGCAAAGAATGAAGACTTCCTCGATAAAGTCGGCCATGCTGCCCGAGATGCCCTGCTGGATTTTGTCGACGTCATTCGTCAGCCGGCTCATCAGGTCACCGGTGAGCCTCTTGTCGAAAAAGCTCGAGGATTGGTAGATCAGGTGCCGGTAAAGGTCGTCGCGCAGCCTCTTGATGACGCGGTGCCCGACCGATTTCATGAAAAAAGACGAAAGAAAAGTGAAGAGACCTTTGCCGAAGATAACGACGAGCAAAAGCAGCGGCAGAAACCTGACCAGCTGGTCTTCGTTAACATGAAGGGATTTGAAAAGGAAATCCATAACCCGGGCTTTGGGCGGCGCTCCCTGGGAAGTGAGCTGGAAGAGTTTGTCCATGATCGGCTGGACGAGATTTACAAAAAGATAAGTAAAGAGGGCCACGAAGACCGAGGAAGCGAAGGAAAGGAAGAGAAGCTTTTTCTCCTGCAGGGCGAGCTTAAAAAGCGCGAGTATATCTTTCATGTCGAAGCGGAATCGCCAGGCTTCGAGGCAAAAAGGATCCGGGCGATTTCCAGGGCGTTCAGGGCCGAGCCCCGGGTCAGGTTGTCGGTCACCGTCCAAATCCAAAAAGCATTGGGAAAGGCGTCTTCTTTTTTGATCTGCCCAATAAAGATCTGCTCCTTTCCGGCTACGGAAACCGAAGAGAAATGACAGGAGGCGCTGGGCGGGTTAATCCTGAAACTGGGGCTTTCCTTGAACAGGCGTTCCAAATCCTTGATGGCCGCCTCTCGATCGAGCTCCACATAGACCATGATGGAGTACGTATGGAAAACCGGAGCCTGAACAATGGACAGGGAAATGGGAAAGTCAGGAAGTGCCAGAACTCTTTTTATTTCTGCGACAATGTTCCTTTCCCCGCAAGAGAACCCGTTGGCGTCCAGCGCTTCGGTATGAGAGAGGATGTTGAAGGCGATCTGCTCCTTGAAGACTTTTTTCCTCGGAGAGGCCCCTTGAAGCAGGGCGGTGCTCTGGCTGGCCAGCTCGTCGATCCCGGATTCGTCAAAAGCTGAGACCGGCTGGAGGACGAACGCCACAGTCTTGGAAACACCGAATCTGGAGTTGAGCTGGTGGAGGAGCGAAGCGAGGATGATCGTCACGGGGTGAGGATTGAGGATGAGGGGAAAACATTCTTTGGCGATGATGTGGTCGTTGACTCCGGCCACAATCACCGGGACATCCTTCTGGTTGCCGAACGTTTCACCAAGGTCGATGGCCTGGAATTTCTTTTTTTTGGCCAGTTCGCCGAGGCTGCGGTTGGTTTCTTTGTCCGCCGCCAGGAAGACGAGGTCAAGGCCGTCGACGAGGTCAGAGGTGGGATGATGGATGACCCGGGGCTCATCCTGAAACTGGGTCAGCTTGCTGTATTCCTCCTTGACATCCGGGTCAAAAAACTCGATGTGCGTCAGAGGAAATTTTTTGACGCTGAGCAGGCCTCTGATTTCTTTCCCGCGCAGGGAATCTGTTCCGATCAGGCCGACCCGGAATTTTTTCCTGGATTTCATCTTTCCTGTCCGCCGGCTCAGTGCGATTTCTTGAACTCGTTCATAAGAAGGTACATTTTGTCCTTGAGGGCGAGCTTGCGTTTCTTGAGCTCTCTTTCCTCAAGGGCCTCTTTCTCCGTTAGGAAGCTCTTGCTCTTGAATTTCTCGAGCTTCTTTTCACAGGATTGGTGCTCTTCGAAGAGCTTTTTGAAGGCGGGGTCCTCCTTGATCATCCGCTTTTTCAATTCATTTTCATCCATTCACACGTCCTCCAGGGCAAAGGATATCACAACAGGTGGGCTATTTCAATTTGAGGGGGGCGTTTTCAGGGGGTAGGCCCCCGGCCGGGGGCGCCGAGCACCGCCAGGAATATCTTTTCAAGCCGGCCGGCCAGCGCTTCCCAGGTGAATTCCATTATTTTATCGTGTCCGGCCCGGGCCAGCCGGGAACGCAGCTCCTCATCGAGAATCAGTCTTTTGATCTGGCGGCTCAAAAAATATGGGTGGGAGCAAAGGACGACCAGGGCCGTCCGCCCGGGAATGGCAAAATCGCCTGTTCCGCTCGGGGTGCAGACAACCGGAAGCCCGCAGGCCATGGCTTCGGCAGCCGTGTTGGCCCATCCGGCGCGCCTCTCGGCGCTCGCAAACAGGTCGGCCTGAGAGAACAGCCAGGCCATCCGGCTCTGAGGAAGGTTGAGGTGAAATTCGTGAGGGACGGACGTTTTGATGAGCGGGCGGGGGTCGCGGCGGTCCTCGCCCACAAGGCTGTCGAAAAATATGATCCGCAGCTGCGGAAACCTCCGGTAAAGCTTCTCAACGGCCCTAATGACCTGGTGAACGCCCTTCCTCTTTTTATAGATGCGGCCGAAGCAGAGGATCTTGAAGGTATTTTCGGCAGCCCTCGAAGGAGCGGAGGCCTTTTCAAGAGGATAGAAGATTCTGGGATTTATGCCTCCGGGAGCACGAAAACAGTGAATCCCGTACTTTTTTTCGAACCGGCGACAAATACCCTTCGAATTCCCCAGAAAATAAAATGGCCTGCGGACGACCTCTTTTTCTCTTCTGTTTCCTTCAAGCAGAAAGTAGAAGAACTTGGCCCTGGCCTTAAGGCGGTCAAAATAAGGAAGAATAGAATATTCGCTCAAGAGTCCGATATCGAAGGATTCGCTTTCCATGGCCTCAAACGGCCTGATAGTCCCGCTGAACTCGAGCCAGTGAGGCTTATCTCCCGTGGGCGTAAAGAGGATAAAGGTGTGCCTCTTTTTCGTCAGTTCGTTACCGATTTCGAGGTAGCGGCGAACCCCGCCGAAGACCTCGACGTGGGGAAGAAGCGCGGCAATCTTCATTTTCGACTGAACGTAGCACGACTTCCGCTTCGCGTCAAGGGGTGCAAAGTGTTGACTTTCTTCAAGGGGAAAAATATACTAATGACCGCCTTGTGGAGTTGGGCTCCCGACTCAGACATGGCGAGGTAGCTCAGTCGGTAGAGCGAGGGACTGAAAATCCCTGCGTCGACGGTTCGATTCCGCCCCTCGCCATTCCCTTTTTCCCCTAAAATCTCGCTCTTCCCTCCAAGCACCATTCGCCAGAACTGAGCGGGTTAGGAAAAATTCTGTTACACCGGCTTACACGACAAGAGGTCTGTTAAGCAGCTCCGTTTCAGTGATATTGAGGCGGTGCTCTGGAGAGGGTGACACGGCTGGGGGGCCCCCGACCACCGGAGCGTTTGATGCCTCCGGAATTTCTGTTTGCGTGATCAACAGAATGGGCCGCGAGGATGGCGGGGGGAAGCCGTGGCAGGCCCCTATTCCAGAGCAAAATGATCACGGACACGAAGCTGCTTATAGTGGTCCACTTTTATTTGACTATTTCTCTTGTTCCTTGATATTCTTTTCCCAGATGAGCCAAGACCAGTCTCAAACAAATTATAGCCTGTTCTACCGGTTTCTCCGCCTCTTCGCTGATATCCGTAAGGGGGAAGCTTTCAAGGCTTTTCTGCTGGCCCTCAACAGCTTCCTGCTTCTCATGGCCTACTATATCCTCAAACCCTTGCGCGATGCCCTGCTCCTCGTCGATAAGGACTCACCGGTGGTGAAGAGCTATCTCAGCGGGGCTCAGGCCATCCTGTTTATCTTTGTCATCAAAGGATTCAGCCGCCTCTCCTCCCGTGTGCCCCGGCATATCCTCATCACCTGGACAACGCTCTTTTTCATTTCCAACATCGTGATTTTTTATTTTCTCAATCTTGGAGGGATGTCTATCAAAACGATGGGCATCATCTTCTTCATCTGGATCGGCGTCTTTAATTATTTCGTGGTCGCCCAGTTTTGGGGCTTTGCCAACGACCTTTACTCAAGCGATGTCGGGAAGAGGGTCTTTCCCCTCATAGCCTTGGGCGCTACGTCTGGGGCGGTCGTCGGGACACGGATGAAATGGCTGAGGGATCTCGTGGGAGAGAGCTGGGAATATAAGCTCATGCTGATTTCGGGCGTCATTCTGCTCATTTGTATCGGCCTCGCCATCTTGATCCATAAAAGGGAAGTCCGTAAGTCAAAGGAAGAGAAAGAGCAGGGGTTACCTGCAGCCAAAGAGAGAGCCAGCGTTCAGGAGCAGCCGCTCAAAGCCGGAGGAGGCTTCCGCCTCGTTTTCAAGAGCCGTTACCTTTTTTATATCGCTCTCATGATCGGTATCTTGAATTTCGTCAATGCCACGGGGGAGTATATCATCTCGGATGTTCAGACCAGGGCCTCCCTCGAGGCGGTTCAAACCGCCGGGGCGGATATGCAAAAGTCCATTCACAGCGCCTTTATGGATTACCAGTTCTTGACCAGCGTCATCGCCCTCATCATCCAGCTCTTTTTAGTTTCACGAATCTTCCGCTGGGTCGGGGTGAGCGGCGCGCTTCTGTTCCTGCCCCTCATCGCCCTCGGGGGGTATGCGCTCATTTCTTTTGGTGCCACACTTGTCCTAGTACGCTGGGTGAAGTCCCTTGAAAATGGGACGGACTATTCGCTCCAGAGCACGACGAAAGCCGCCTTGTTCCTGATTACCCCGCGGGAAGAAAAGTACAAAGCCAAGGTGGCCATCGACACGTTTTTTGTCCGGGGAGGCGATACAATTTCTGCCTTGGCGATTTTGGTCGGAACACAGCTTCTCTCAGTGACGGTTGAAAAATTTGCCCTTGTCAATGTTATCGGCGTGGGGATCTGGATCGCGATTTGCATCCTAGTCATCAAGGAGTACAAGAAAATTAAGGCCAAACCGGTCGAAATCCATCCCAGCCTTTGAATCTATTGAAGGGACAAAGAATGAAGGCGAAAAAAAGACGATTGCTGCCGGCTAGCTTTCTCTTATTCCTCGCGGTCGGCCCCCTGGCCTCTACTCCGAGCCAGGATCAACCGCAAAGGCCAAGATTTTATGCCCTCGAGGCCGTTTGCGAAAAGAACGTCCATAACGCAAAAGATTCGCTAGGTGCTCCGGACGGCCGATATGCCGAGGTCTTTCCAGGAGGGCAACTCATCATACTCATGGAGAATAAACTCTATCCCCTCCCAATGGCTGGCTGGAGCCCAGAGGGCCCCGGAGGAGTAGCGGATAGCGGTTCAATAGTCGGCAAAGCAGAGACGGAGTTCGGCCTTGAAGGCTGGTTTCCGATGCAGGACAACCAGGGAAAACAACACTACGATTGGATACCTCTAGGACCGTCGGCGACCGGCTTTTGCCTTTTCCCCCCGCCAACATATCCCTTTGAAGGAAAGGCGGGCGTGGACATGATCAGGATCACTAACGCCGGCACCAAGTCCTTGTTCATAGACGCTGTGATCGGATACGGCGAGGAACCTGTTTGACTCCTTCCCGATTCGGTGCTAATCTTTGGCCAATCCATTTAAGGGGTGATTTATGACCATCAAATGCCCCACATGCGACACGGATAACACCTCCGATTCCCAGTTTTGCAAGAAGTGCGCCGCTCCGCTTCCCTCGACAAAGGAGATCTCTGACTCTCAAACTGAAACGTTCCAAGTTCCCGTCAAAGAGCTATCCACGGGTTCGACGTTCGCCGGCCGCTATCAGATCATAGAGGAACTGGGAAAAGGGGGAATGGGCAAGGTCTACAAGGTCTTCGACACGAAGATTAAAGAAAAGGTCGCCCTCAAGCTCATCAAGCCGGAAGTCGCGTCAGACACTGACACGATCGAGCGTTTTAGCAATGAGCTCAGGCTGGCCCGGAAGATCAGGCACAAGAATGTCTGCGGGATGTTTGACCTGGGAGAAGCCGAGGCAGCCCACTTCATCACCATGGAATATGTCCATGGCGAGGACCTCAAGAGCATGATCCGGATGTCCACCGGCCTCACCATCGGAACAGTGCTGAGTGTCGGGAGGCAGGTGTGCTACGGCCTGGCCGAAGCTCACAGCCTGGGAGTTGTTCACCGGGATCTCAAACCGCAGAACATCATGATCGATAAAGGCGGGAACGCCAAGATCATGGACTTCGGCATTGCCCGGTCGGTCCGGGAGAAAGGCATAACGGGCGCGGGAATCATGATCGGGACGCCGGAATACATGTCGCCGGAGCAGACGGAGGGCAAGGAGGTTGATCAGAGGTCCGATATCTATTCTCTTGGGGTTATTCTTTATGAAATGGCGACCGGCCGTGTTCCTTTCGAGGGCGAGACGGCCTTGAGCATTGCCATCAAACACAAGACTGAAACCCCCAAAGACCCGAACTCGCTCAATGATAATATTCCCAACGACCTCAACCGGCTTATTCTCAAATGCCTGGAAAAAGATAAAACCAAAAGATACCAGACGGCCGCTGAAGTCGAGACGGAGCTCTCTAAGATCGAAAAAGGGATTCCGACGACCGAGCGCGTCATTCCTGAGCGGAAAACCCTTACGTCCAAGCAGATCACGGTCCAATTTGAGCTCAAAAAGCTTATGATTCCGGCGGTCGTGTTAATCGCCGTGGTTGTCGCCGGGCTGCTCCTCTGGAAATTCCTTCCGCGAAAAGAAGCCGCGCCTCCGCCCAAGATCAAAAACTCTATTGCGGTTATCACCTTTGAAAACCAGACCGGTGACGCGGCCTTCGATTATCTCAGGCAGGCCATCCCCAACCTTCTTATCACTAGCCTCGAGCAATCCGGCGTCCTGTACGTCGTCACCTGGGAGAGGCTGGAGGACCTGCTGAAGCAACTCGGCCGGCAGGATGTCAAAACCATCGACAAGGACCTTGGCTTCCGGCTGTGCCGGATGGAGGGCGTCGAGTCCATCGTCCTGGGGAGCTTCGTCAAAGCAGAGAACACGTTCGTTACGGACGTGAAAGTCCTCGACGTCGAAAGCAAGAAGCTCCTCAAGAGCGCAAGCGCCAGGGGCGAAGGCGTGGCCAGCATCCTAAAGACTCAGATCTCCGAGTTAACCCTATCTATCGCCGAAGGGCTTGGGCTGGCCAAGCAAAAAATGGACCTGGAAAAGCTGCGCGTCTCCGGCGTGACGACGGACTCCATGGAGGCCTATCAATATTATCTTCAAGGCTGGGAGAAGGCGCACAAATATTACTTTCAGGAAGCCGCGCAAGATTTGGAAAAGGCCGTCGCCATCGATCCGGAATTTGCCACGGGTTACTGGATGCTTTGCGGAACCTACGTTTCGTTAGGCAGGTGGAATGACGCGAAGGACGCCATAAAAAAAGCAAAGCAAAACTCCTCCAAGGCCACGGAAAAAGAGCGCCTCTTAATTGAAGCGTCTTTCGTTTCCCTTATCGAAAATAACTATGAAAAAGGCTTGAATATCCTCCAGGAGCTTATCCAAAAATATCCCAAGGAAAAAAGCGTTTATCTGCAATTAGGTCAATATTATAGAAGCTCTAGTGACTACCAGAAATCTCTAGGCATGTGCGAGAAAGCCCTGGCCCTCGACCCAGAATACGGAGAGGCGCACAATCTAATCGCCTATGTATACATGCAACTGAAGGACTATGACAAAGCCGTCCGTCATTTGGAAAAATACGTCGTCCTGAACCCAAGAGATCCTAACCCCCTGGATTCCCAGGGCGACGCCTATTTCGCCATGGGACGGCTGGACGAGGCCCTGACCAGCTACACGAAAGCTATTACCCTCAAACCGGATTTCTTTATGACTTATCCCAAGCTGGCCTATGTCTACGCCTTGAAAGAGGATTACCCGAAGGCCTTGGACTTGATTGACAAGCGCCTGGCCGAAGCCTCAGCTCCTGCAGACCAGCTGGCCTGCTATCGCTGGAAAGCCTTTTATTCTTTTTGGCTGGGGAACACGGACCGCTGCCTCAGTCATCTCCAGAAAGCAACAGAAATTGTCGCGGTTCAAGGAGTGCAAATAATCGAGCAGGATGTGCTAAGAACTTGTTTTTATTACAAAATGGATAAGCTGGAGCTCAGCCGGCAAGCCAACGACGCCTGGTTTTCTGCGGCCTCGAAGATCGTCCCGCCAGACTATCAAAATATAATACAAACAATGCACAGGCGCGCATCGGCCCTGATAGATATCAAAGAAAAAAATGTCCAATCCGCCAGAACAAGACTCACGGAAATCCGGTCCCTCATCCCGTCCTTCTCCCTTCCAGACGACAAAGTGTGGGGACAGTATGTTGCTGATGTTCTTGAAGCCGAGATATTGCTCCAGGAGAAGAAATATGACGAAGCTCTGGCAATCATCGAGGAGGCCCGTCGTCCGCCCTCTTTCCCCGACCTTTCAGATTCCGTGGACAGCATAGACATGAACTTGCTCCGCAGCGACGTCAAGGCCAGGATCCTGGAGGAAAAAGTTGACCTTGACCGCGCTATCGCCGAATTCGAGCGCCTGACGAAATTCGACCCCAAAAGTGAAGACCGTTATCTCATCGACCCGAAATTCTATTACCAACTGGGCAAGCTTTATGAGCAAAAAGGATTGAAAGACAAAGCCAAGGCCAAATACGAACGCTTCCTTGAACTGTGGAAAGACGCGGACGCCGGCCAACCCGAAGTCGAGGACGCCAGGAAGACCCTGGAAGGGCTAAAGAATTAGCCTCAAGATGATCGAACTGAGCTTCGTTTACCCGTATTACAACAACCAAGCCTGTCTGGAGCGGCAGCTGCTCCGGTGGACGGGGCTGCCTCAAGAATTGGCCCGACGGATAGAGTACGTCCTTATAGACGACGGCTCACCAGAACCAGCCCGGGTTCCCAGCAATTGCCCGATCAACCTCACCCTGGTGAGGATTAAAGAAGACATCCCCTGGAACCAGCATGGCGCGCGGAACCTCGGTCTGAAGCTCGCCGAAGGAGATTGGGTCATCGCCAGCGATATCGACCACCTCTTCCCCGCGGAGGGCCTGACTCACGTCCTTTCCCTGGCCAAAGACCCCGGCACAGTCTACTATTTCGGCCGGAAGCAGGAGGACGGCTCGCCGAAACATCCTCATCCGAATTCATTCCTGGTCCATCGGAAAGCGTTCTGGGCGGCGGGCGGATACGACGAGGACTTCTGCGGACACCACGGCAAGGGGGACATCCTCTTACGGATGCTGTTCGAGCGCGACTGCAGGATCGCTCGATTGGATGATGTGGCCCTCATTGAGCTTGAAGACGCCGCCACGCCCGGGATGAACCGGAGCGACAAACACAACCGGCGGCTGTTCAAGAAAAAGCGGCGGTTATTCGAGAAAGGAAAATACCAGAGCGGCCGGACGGTGCGGTTTGAGTGGGAGATTGTCAACCGGTGGCGGGCTGCCGCCGCATAATATCAGCCTAATCAGGCGCGTTGAATCTGCTCGTGTTCGCCGGGCTCATTTAAGGGCTTCACGAATCGCGGCCAGGAACTTGTCATTGTCCGCCGGCTTCTGGAAGAAAGCCACGGCCCCTGCCTTGAGCGCTCGTTCCTCGTTCGTCCGAGGATCCCGGGCGGTCAGAACGATGATCGGCGCGCGTTCCAAAATCGGGTGGCGCCGCAGCCTTTCCAACAAGAGATAACCATCCCCCGCGGGCAATCCGAGGTCGAGGATGATGAGGTCTGGTTTTTCTCTCAAGCCGACAGTCATGGCGGAAGCCGAATCGGCCGCCAAAGCTACTTCGTATGCATTCGCCCTCAGACGGACGCTAAGACCAAGGCGAGTATCGGCGTCATCCTCAATGATAAGAATTTTCTTTTTGGCTTTCTGCTCCTGGGCTCCAGGTTCTTCCCCCGGCAGTTGGCTGCGGACCGAGGCCATCAGCGTCTCATTGCTAAGGGGCTTGGGAAGGTAAGCGACGGCACCCGCTTGGAGGGTCCGCTCTTTCCATGGATCAGGGTCGCGGGCGGAAAATACGATGATGGGAATCGCTGCCAGCCGGGGCAGCTGTTTGAATCGTTGCATCACGTTGAATCCATCTCCCCCGGGAAGTCCAAGATCCAGCAAGATAAGGTCGGGTTTATCCTTCTGGGCAGCCTGGAGAGCCGTAACGCCGTCATAGGCCAGATGAGTTTGAAACCCGCCGGCCTTTAACTGGGCTTCCAGAGTGCGCAGGGTAACGGCGTCGTCCTCGATGATCAAGATTTTGCTTCCCATGAGGCACCTCCTTCCTTTCGGGCTGCCGCGCCTTTCGGTCCGGGCGAATAGATCGGAAGAGTAAAGGAAAACGTGCTCCCCCGCCCTGGTTGACTGACAACCCAGATCTTCCCTTTGTGACGGGAGACAATTTCTTTGGAGATATAAAGGCCCAGTCCCAGCCCTTTCCTGCTGCTGGAGTTTACTTCCTCTCCCTGATGAAGGCGCTGGAAGAGTCCCTCCTGTCCCTCAGGGCTAATGCCCGGGCCCGTATCTGAGACAGAAACACAGATAAAACCGGGGTCCCCCTTAAACACTGCTGTCTGCACGTTGATGGCTCCCTTTTCCGGTGTGAACTTGAGGGCGTTGTCGAGCAAGTTGAGGAGAACTTGACGAACCCGGTCCGGGTCAGCATAAACAGAGGGAAGGTCCAGGGCGGCAGCGACATCGAGCGAGATTCTCTTTTCAGAAGCCAGGGAACGAAGGGTCGCAACAAGTTCATCTAAGATCTCTTGCAGCCGAACGGGTTCGGGCTGGAACCGCACCTTGTCCGCATCAATCCGGCTGCTCTCGAGAATGTCATCGATCATTTTGTTGAGTTGGATGACGTTCTTAAGGGCGATCCGAAGATAGTCCTTCTGCTCTCCTTTCAATGGGCCCGCCAGTCCATCCACGAGGATGGAGATGAATTGATGGACAGCTGCAAGCGGCGTCCGCAGCTCATGGGAGACATGCGAGAGGATCTGGTCTTTCATAACCAACTGCTCTTTCCTGACGTGATCCAAGTCGGTATAGGCAACGACCAGGTCCTCGCTGTGGGATCTAATGGTCTCCAGAGAGCGCCTGAGCCTCGAGAGGATCACGGTGACGATGATAAAGAAGCCAAATCGAACCAGCGAATTCCAGTAACCCGCGGCCGGGTTCAAGTACAGATGGCCTCCCAGGATGGAATCAACGACGAACCAAAGAACCGCGCCGGCAATCGAGGCCAGAAAACCGGCCCGCAATCCAACATACCAGGCCACGAGCATGATAGGAATGAGGTAGAAGATAGAGAAAGAAAAATCGACACCCGTTATGTAGTCGATAAAAGCAATCAAAACAAGAAGCGTAGCCGCCACGGCCACTGCCAGCGCTTTATGAGTCTTTAAATTCCCACTCAACTTGGCCAAAAACCGCTGGGTCTCCGAGGCCACGCCCTTGTCTCCGTTGAGCTTATACCACGCTCACGAATGAATGTCAAAAAGCCGCGTGGGCAAAGATCCAGAGAGTCTTAGGCTACGGGAAGAAGAGTAACCGCCAAAAGGCAAAAACTTAACCCAAGTGCGCCTTAATGATCTCTTTGACCGACTCGCTGAATTCGGGATTCTTGAGCGCGAGGGCAATGGTGGCCTCGAGGAAACCAAGTTTGTTCCCGCAGTCGTAGCGCTTCCCCTCAAAAAGAAGCCCGTAAACCGGCTGACTGTCAAGAAGCACCTTGATCGCGTCGGTAATCTGAATCTCTCCCCTCGAGTCGGCCGGCGTTTTTCGGATGGCCTCGAAAATCTCAGGCGTGAAAACGTACCGACCCAGGATTCCCAAATCGGAAAACGCTTTTTCGGGCCCTGGCTTTTCGTGCATGTCCGCGACCTCAAAAACCCGCTCGGAAACCTGCCTTTTGACCTTGATGATGCCGTACTTTTTCGTCCCTTCCCTGTCCACGCGCCCCAAAACGATCACTGTGCCCCGGAGCTCGCCGAAGGCGTCAACGAGCTGTTTAGTGCATGAGACCGGGCAGTCGTAGATATCGTCGGGCGTGAGAGCGGCCACAGGCTCGCCGGCGGCGAAACGCTCTCCCATCAGGATGGCATGCCCGAGGCCGAGCGCCTCAGGCTGGCGAATATAGGTGAAATCCGCCATTTTTGAGATCTGCCGCACGTCTTTAAGCAGGTCAAGCTTGCCTTTGGCTTTGAGGAATGACTCGAGCTCCGGGCTGGGGGCGAAGTGGTCTTTCATGACCGACTTCGCCTGGCTCGTAATCACGGCGATATTCCGGATACCGGCTCCGAGGATTTCCTCTACGGTGTACTGGATGAGAGGCTTGTCAATAACGGCGATCATTTCCTTGGGCATGGCTTTGGTGGCAGGGAGAAAACGGGTCCCGAACCCGGCTGCCGGAATGATAGCTTTCCTGACCTTCACTCTCCCTCCTCGTCAGTCCCACCACCAGCAGGGAGATCGCGGGAAAAGGGCAACGCGCTAAAACTTATAGCTGATCGAGATATTCGGGACATAAATATTCATGTTGTAGACGCCGGGGTTGGCAGAAGCGTACCTCTCGTTGAAAAGCCATTCGGCGAAATCCACCTCTCTCTGCGTTCCGAAGAGAATCTCAAACCCGAAATCGACCTTGAGACCATCAAAATCGTACCCCAGCCCCAGGGTGAGGGTATTGAAGGATAAACAAGGGAGAAGGACATTCATGGTGTTGGCGGGAACTGGGCTGGGATCGTAATAATAGCCGGCCCGAAGGGCAACATTCTGAAAAAGCAGGTACTCGGCCCCGAACCGGATTTGCATGGTATCTCTCCATTCCATCGGAACGGTGTTCGTTCCGCTTCCGGTCATCAGAACATCCCAATAGGCGTCCTGATAATTGGTCACGAGCTGCCTGACTTTCGACCACTGGGTCCACTGCAGGTCGGCCGTTACGACCAGATCCCACATCGGCCGGAACGCGACGCCGCCGGCGATCCACCAGGGCGAGGTTAAACCCATGGTCGCTGCAGATTCATTCGTGTAATTGGGGCCAAGAAGGTCAATGTTCTGGATATTGACAGTGCCGCTCAGGCTGAGCTTGCTCGGCGTCCGGAGGGTCAGGCCGAAGCTGAACATGTCACTCGGTTTGAACAGCGCACCAAAAGTGGCGCCGATGCCCCAGCCGTTCAGACTTTCATCAAACTGGCCCAGGTCGAGAGAGCCCACCTCTGGAATTTCGATCATCCCGGCCCATCTCTTCATCGAAAACATCCCGTAATTGATATTCAAGGACGCCCCGACAGAGAGCTTCTCGTTGACCTTGTAGGAGACACCCGGAGCAATGGTGATCATCCCCACGCGGCTCTCCAGCATATAAGCGGTTTCATTGGTGACGAGCTTGAAGTCATTACCATCCCAAGTCGATCCCAAGCCCGAGGGGGCGTAGATCCCGATTCCGGCCACGAAGGATTCGTTGATTGGGTGATAATAAGTCAGCATTCCGGACAGATAATGCTTGATTTTCGTTTCGGCATCGACAACGGTCAGAAGGCCCGACTGCGAGGGTCGCTGAAAGAGGTAGTTCGTATTGGGAATGATATCTGTTAGGTAGAAACCGAGAGTCTTCTTTTTAAATTGAGAGAGCCCGGCCGGGTTCCAGTAAATGGCGCTGAAATCATCGGCCAGCCCGACGAAGGCGCCCCCCATGGACAGGGCCCGGGTTCCCAGGCTGTTGAGATTGAAGCCATTGGCCAGAGCCAGAGTGCTCATTCCGAGAACCAGCAGGACAGCTAAAAGAACCGCTCTTTGTTTCTTCATCTTGACCTCCACGTTGTCTTATAATTTTTATCTATTTACTATATATTCGGAGGCAATGTCAATCTGAATCGCGCCGGGATGTCTTTTTGAAAACGAAATTCTTATCCTTATCCACATCGACCTTGACCGTATCGCCCTCCTGGTATTTCCCCTCCAGAAGCTGAAGGGCCAGCGGGTTCTGGATCTCCTGCTGGATCTCTCTCTTCAGAGGCCTGGCTCCATAGACAGGGTCATATCCTCTCTCGGCCAGGAGCTCTTTGGCCTTCTGACTGAGGTCCAAAGTGATTTTTCTGTCCTCAAGCCGGCGGCGGAGCTGGTCCAACTGGAGGTCAACGATTTGGAGCAGGGCCTGCTTGGACAGCGCCTTGAAAAGGACGATCTCGTCAATGCGATTCAGGAACTCGGGCCTGAAGGAACTCTCCATAATTTTCTTGACTTCCCTCTCCATCGTTTCATAGTCCAGGCTGAATTCCTTGATCACCTGGCTCCCCAGGTTCGAGGTCATGATGATGATCGTGTTGCGGAAATCCACCGTCCGCCCCTTGCCGTCGGTCAGCCGGCCGTCGTCCAGGATCTGGAGCAGGATGTTGAAGACGTCGGGATGGGCTTTCTCGATCTCATCCAGAAGGACGATGGAGTAGGGCCGGCGCTTGATGGCCTCGGTCAGCTGGCCTCCTTCTTCATAACCGACATAGCCGGGCGGCGCACCGATCAAGCGGGAGACGGTGTGCTTCTCCATATATTCCGACATGTCCAGCCTGACCATGGCCCTCTCGTCATCAAAAAGAAATTCGGACAGGGCGCGCGCCAACTCGGTCTTCCCCACTCCGGTCGGGCCCAGAAAAATGAAGGACCCGAGCGGCCGGGAGGCGTCCTGGATTCCCGCTCTCGCCCGCCGGATGGTGTCGGAGACAATCCTCAATGCATGGTCCTGGCCGACGACGCGCTTGCCCAGGTTGTCCTCCATCCTGATCAGACGCTCGACATCGCCCTCGAGCATTTTGGAGACAGGGATTCCCGTCCAGCGCGAGACCACTTCGGCCACGTCCTCCTCGTCCACTTCCTCCTTGAGCATCTTCCCCGTCTTCTGAAGCTCGGCCAGTTGAGCGGACAGCTTCTCTATCTGTTTAGAGATTTCGATAAGCTTGCCGTAGCGGATCTCGGCCACCCGCTCCAGGTCCCCGCGGCGCTCGGCGTTCTGTTCTTCGACCTTCAGCGCGTCGGCCTGCTCTTTGAGCTTGTTCATGGCATCGATCAAGTCCTTTTCCCTCCGCCAGCGGCCTTTGAGAGCAGCGCTCTTTTCTCTGAGATCGGCCAGCTCTTTGCTCAGCTTCTCCAGTCTCTCTTTGGAAGCTTCGTCCTTCTCTTTTTTGAGGGCCTGCCGTTCGATCTCGAGCTGAAGAATCCGGCGCTCGAGTTCGTCGATCTCCTCCGGCATGCTATCGATCTCGATGCGGATACGGGAGGCGGCCTCGTCCACAAGGTCGATGGCCTTGTCGGGAAGATACCGGCCGGAGATATAACGCTGAGACAGAGTCGCCGCCGCCACGAGCGCTGAATCCTTGATCTTGACGCCGTGGTGAACTTCATATTTTTCTTTGAGCCCCCGGAGAATGGAGATCGTGTCCTCCACCGAAGGCTCCCCGACAAAGACCTGCTGAAACCTGCGCTCTAGGGCTCCGTCTTTCTCGATGTATTTTTTGTATTCATTGAGCGTTGTCGCGCCCACGGCACGAAGCTCACCGCGCGCCAGGGCCGGCTTGAGCATGTTCGAGGCGTCCACCGCTCCCTCGGCGGCGCCGGCTCCGATGATCGTGTGAAGCTCGTCCATAAAAAGAATGATCCGGCCGCTGGCCTCGGTGACCTCCTTGATCACGGCTTTCAGCCTGTCCTCAAACTCTCCCCGGTATTTTGTTCCGGCCACGAGCGCACCGATGTCGAGCGCCAGAAGCCGCTTGTCTTTCAGTGATTGAGGAACGTCGCCGTTGGCAATGCGCTGGGCCAAGCCCTCGACAATAGCTGTTTTCCCCACCCCAGCTTCTCCGATAAGAACGGGATTGTTTTTGGTCCGACGGGAGAGAACCTGGATGACGCGCCGGATCTCATCTTCGCGGCCGATCACCGGGTCGAGCTTTCCCTGCCGGGCCAGTTCGGTCAGGTCGCGGGCGTATTTCTCAAGGACCTGATACTTTCCCTCAGGCTGAGGGTCCGTCACCCTCTGAGTGCCCCGAATTGCGGACAAGGCTTGAAGAACGGCTTCTTTGGTCACGCCATTTTCCGTGAGGATACGGCTGGCCTCGGTCGCCTTGTCCTCAAGAATGGCCAGGAGGAGATGCTCCGTCGAAATATATTCGTCCTTGAGAACGTCGGCTTCCTTCTGGGCTCTGTTCATGACCTGACGGAGAGACGAGGAGAAATAAGCCTCGCCTCCGCTGACTTTGGGCATTCGCTCAAGCGCCTGTTCCAGCGTCTCCCGAATCCGTGTCGTATTCACCCCCAGCTTGGAAAATATCGCCGCGACGATGTTTTCTTCCTTGCTCAGGAAACTCCAGAGCAGATGCTCGGGCCGGACCTCTTGGTGCCCCATTTCCTCGGCTTTCGCCTGGGCCGCCTGGAACGATTCCTGTGACATGACCGTGAATTTATCCCATCTCATTTTTCTTCACTCCTTTTCTATTTAAATATGCGACAGCGCCTTCTGTCAAGAAAAGACAAAGAGCTAAATATTTCTCTTGACAAGTTAAACAAAAAGTTGCAATTTTTTTCTCAGGGCCCCCCAAAATGGAAGAGATAGAAATCACGAGCTGGCTGACCCTTGACGCGATCAAGAAAAAAGCGAAGATAGTGGAAACAGTCGGCAACCTGCAGACCGGACACAGCATGTCCGTTTTCTGCATCATTGAGGACGATCATCTTGAGCTCTCCTACAGCGACTCAGCAGCAAACTCCTTGCGCCGTTATGAAAACAAAGACGAGTTCGAAGAAGCCTTAGAGCAGAGGAAGGAGGAGGACGGCGAGACTCCCTGCGAAGAAGAACGGGACTACGACGAAGATTATGACGAAGAGGAAGAAGAGGAAGAATTCGACGTCGAGGACGAATCCGAGAGCTTCTGACTAATCCTCCCGGGTCATTTTTTCCTTAAGCTTGCTCAGGACATTCAAAGCCTCCAACGGCGTCAAAGAGGCAATGTCCAGGTCTTCGATGTCGTCCCTCAATTCTCTCAGCCGTTCGTGTTCCCTCTCCTCTTCAAAAAGAAGAAGCTGCGCCTTATCCCGCTTTCGCTGGGAGCGGTAGGCCATCCTGGGCACCCCCGAATCGTCAAGCTCGAGCTTTTCAAGGTTGAACAGGACTTCCTTGGCCCTCTCGATAATCGAACGGGGGATTCCGGCCAGCTTGGCCACATGGATTCCGTAGCTCTGGTCTGATGGTCCGGGAAGAATCTTTCTCAGGAAAATGACTTCGTCTTTCCATTCCTTGACCGAGATATGGTAGTTCTTAATCCTCTTGAGCGTCAGGGCGAGCTCGGTCAATTCATGGTAGTGGGTCGCGAATAGCGTTTTGGCCCGGACATCCTCCTTCTCGTGGAGGTACTCTGCCACGGACCAGGCGATGCTCAACCCGTCGAACGTGCTCGTGCCTCTCCCGATTTCATCCAGAAGAATGAGGCTCCGCGAGGTGGCGCTGTTGAGGATGTTGGCCGTCTCGATCATCTCGACCATGAAGGTCGATTGGCCCAAGTTGAGGAAATCCATCGCCCCGATCCGGGTGAAGACGCGGTCGACGACGCCGATCTCTGCGCTTTTCGCCGGAACAAAGGAACCCATCTGGGCGAGGATCGAGATCAGGGCAACCTGCCTGAGATAGGTTGATTTCCCCCCCATGTTCGGTCCAGTTACAATCAGGATCTGGTTCTCCTCGCGGTCAACGAACGTATCATTCGGGATGAACGGTTCGGCAGATGTTTTTTCGATGACGGGGTGGCGGCCGTCCACGATGTGAATCCGGTCTTCATAATCCACGAGAGGCCGGCAGAAGTTGCGCTGGGCGGCGAGCTCAGACAAAGACGAAAACACGTCGAGCCGGGCGATGGCGGCGGCGATGCGCTGCAGCCTGCCTGTCTCTTGGGCAACCCTCTCCCTGACTTCGAGGAACAGCCTGTGCTCGAGATCAGCAATTCTTTCCTCAGCGGTCAGAACCTTCTCCTCGTATTCCTTGAGTTCGGGCGTGAGGAACCGCTCCGAGCTCACAAGAGTTTGTTTCCTGATATAATCGGCAGGGACCAGGTGCAGGTTGGATTTTGTGACCTCGATATAATAGCCAAAGACCTTGTTGTACCGGACCTTGAGGGAGCCGATGCCTGTCCGGTCCCTCTCCTTTTTTTCCAGCAGGGAAATAAACGATTTCCCGGAGCGGCTGATCGCCCGCAGGTCATCGAGTTCAAGGTTGTACCCGTCCTTGATAAGCCCCCCTTCTGTCAGTAAGAAAGCGGGTTCGTCCAGAATAGCTCTGTCCACGAACTGAACAATATCCTGGGCATCGTCCCAGTTCTCGAAAATATCTTTATTTGCCCGAGCGCTGAGATCCTCGAGCAGGGACCGGATCCCGGGAAGAAGAGAAAGCGACCTCTTCAGCGAAACCAGATCGCGGCCGCTGGCCACGGCCAGGGAGATTTTTCCAGTCAGACGTTCCAGGTCGAAAATTCCCTTCAGGACTTCCCTCAATCCGTGCCGGGCGATTGTTTTTTGGAGCCATTCCTCCACAGCCTCGAGCCTCGTTTTGATCTCCGCGCAATCCAGGAGCGGCTGAAGAAGCCAATTTTTGATCAACCTCCCGCCTAAAGGGGTCACGGTATAATCGACGACGTCCAGAAGGGAATCCTTCACCCGGCCGTCCCTCAGGTTTCGGGTCAACTCCAAATTCTTGATCGTCGTCGCATCCAGGATCATGTGCTCGCTGGGTTGGAAAAAAGTGACCTGTCGGACCAAGGACAGGGAGTCTTTGCGGACTTTCTTGAGATAGTAGAGGAGGGCGCCGGCAGCCGAGACGGCCAGCCTTTTTTCCTCCAGGCCGAAACCGGCCAGGGAGGCGACTTTAAAATGCTCGAGCAGGAAGCTGTGAGCCTGAGGATAATCAAATGACCAGGGTTCGACGGGGCTTTTCATGAAGGGAGGCAGGTCATTTTTTCCGACAACCTGTTCGATTTCCTCTTCCTGGCCGGCCGCAAAGACGAGCTCTTTCGGCGACGCCCGGAAAAGCTCATCGGCCAAGTTCTTCCGCTCGGCGGCCTTTCCTTCTGTGGCTTTGATGAATCCCGAGGCCAGGTCAATCAGGGCCAATCCCCATTCTCCGTCTTCAACATAAAGGCAGGCGATAAAAATATTTTCCTTGGCTCCTCCAAGCTCCACCTCCAAGGCGGTCCCGGGAGTCAGGACCTTGATAACGTCGCGTTTGACCACGGTTTTCGCAGCTCTGGGGTCCTCGACCTGCTCGCAGATCGCAACCTTGAAGCCATGCTTAAGCAGCTTGGCAAGGTAGGAGTTAACCGCATGATAAGGAACTCCGCACATCGGGACTTTCTGGCGGGAAGTTAGAGCGATCTCCAGGATCGGCGAGGCAATCTTGGCGTCCTCATAAAACATCTCATAAAAATCGCCCAGCCGGAAAAAAAGGAGGGCATCCTGGTGGTCTTTTTTTATGCGCAGGTACTGCTCCATCATCGGAGTGATAAGGTTGTTCTTGGCCATCTTCTCCCCAACTATACCCGCACAAAACCGAATTTTCAAGGAAAGAGCTGACGACGCAAGCATCTCCTTTTGTGTGATTCCATGTGGCGCAGGAAGCCGCCCTCTGCCCCCGCACCCCGGGGAACCAGTCCCGTCGGTTCCATCCGTCAAGGCTCGGGTTTGGGTTCGTCAGCCCGCTCGTTTCCCCAGCGAGGAAACTCGCTCCGACTCATCCTTCGCTCTTCTCTCCCTTCGGTCGAGA
>Ga0209253_10000400_pt1 | contig 36808 bp, 34 predicted proteins | sample FrelakmetBRP12BR_FD_187145 | JGI IMG/M metagenome (GOLD analysis project Ga0209253, IMG submission 187145) | Freshwater lake sediment microbial communities from the University of Notre Dame, USA, for methane emissions studies - BRP12 BR (SPAdes)... | ecosystem: Environmental > Aquatic >... | reverse complement strand
CCGACGCTGGCCGGGGAAGCGGATTCTGGTGGTGACCCACGAGGGCGTGATCAGATGCCTTCTCTATCGCCTCTCCCGCCGCGCCTTTCTGCCCGATGAGCCACGCCTGCTCGAGCCCCATAGACTCCACTGGGTGTGCTGCGGCGCGGATGGGCTCCGTCTCCACCGGCTCAATGAGCTGATCTGACATGAACGTGGTCTTCTACTGTCAGCACGTCCTCGGCATCGGCCACTTTTTCCGCAGCCTGGAGCTGGCCCGTGCCTTTCGTCGGCACCGCCTCTTGCTGGTCACCGGCGGGCCGAGAGTGGACGTGGCCCTTCCCGAGCACGTGACCGAGTATCGTCTGCCCCCCTTGGAGATGGACCCAGAGTTTACCGCCCTTTTTCCCGGAGAGAGGGGGCAGTCTCTCGAGGAAGTACAGGAGGAACGGCGAAACCTTCTCTTGTCCTTATTCGCGACGAGCTCGGTGGATCTTGTTGTCGTCGAGCTCTACCCATTCGGACGCCGGAGGTTCGGGTTCGAGCTTTTGCCTGTGCTGGAGGCGATTCGGAGGGGCGATCTCGGAGCTGCCCGAGTCGTCTGCAGCCTCCGCGACATTCTCGTGGAGAAGAAGGATCGGGAGACCTACGAGGGTCGGGTGCTAGATCTCCTCAACCGCTACTTCCACGCCCTCCTCGTCCACGCCGATCCGAGCGTGGTTTCCCTCGATGAAACCTTTCGCCGCAGGGCGGAGATCGAGATACCCCTCGCCTATACTGGGTTTGTCACGCCGCGGCCGCCGGAAGGTTCCCGGGAGCGGTTGCGACGGAGGCTGGGCCTCGGGAGCGTTGACCGTCTCCTAGTGGCGAGCGCCGGGGGAGGGAGGGTGGGGGCGCCCCTTCTCCAGGCGGTACTGGACGCCTATGGTCTCATGGCCCGAGGGCGGCACCTTGCCCTCCATCTGTTCACCGGGCCCTACATGGAGCAACGGGAAGCCGCCTCCCTGGCGGCACGGGGCGAATCTCTCCCGGGAGTGCAGGTGGAGAGGTTCACCGGAGAATTCCTCTCCTTCCTCGCCGCCGCCGATCTCTCCATCAGCATGGCGGGCTACAACACCTGCATGAACCTCCTGGCGGCGGAGGTCCCGGCGCTGGTCTGGCCCTTTGCCCAGAATCAGGAACAGCGGCTGCGAGCGGAGCGGCTCGCCGCTCTGGACGCTTTAAGGGTACTGCACGACGGGGACCTCGAGCCTGGCCGCTTGGCGGTGCTCATGGAAGAGACCATGGCGAGCGGAAGAGGCGGTCGCCGCGCCGTGGTCAACCTGGACGGCGCTGCCGAGACCGTACGCTGGCTGGAGGCATGGTGCGGGGAAGGGAGGCTGGTGTGACCTCGGAGGGGAAGACATCACCTCTCTGGTTGAACCCGCCGGCGGCGATGGGAGAAGAGCTGCGGCGCTGCCTGGATCTCCTTGGTTCGCATGGGAGTGAGTGCACCATCTTTTTCAGGGCGGACGATTTGGGTGTTCCCGGGTATCAGTTCGCCAGGCTTGTTGACCTGTTCCGCCGGCACCGGGTTCCCCTGACCCTAGCTCTCGTCCCTGCCTGGCTCACGGCGAGTCGCTGGGTGCGGCTTCTGGAGATCTCGGGAACGAACCGCTCCTTCTGGGGCTGGGCGCAGCACGGCTGGCGCCATCGCAACCATGCGCCCGAGGGAAAGAAGGAGGAGTTCGGTCCGGCGAGGCCGTGCGGTGCGAAACGGAGGGATCTCCTTCTGGGGTTCGAACGCCTGAGCTCCCTTGTGGGTGAAGAACTCCTCCCGATCTTCGTGCCGCCCTGGAATCGTTGTGACGAGGATACCCTGACGGCCCTCCGGGACCTGGGGTTCAAGGCTCTCTCCAGAAGCCTTGGGGCTCGGCCCGTCGCCCCCCCGGGACTCCCGGACTACCCGGTGACGGTGGATCTCCATACCCGCAAGGAAGAGAATGGCAAGGCAGGCCGGCTGGCCCTGCTCAAGGAGCTCAGCGAGGGCCTCAGCCGTCCCCTGTGTGGGATCATGATCCACCATCAGCGGATGAACGAGGCGGCCTTTGCCTTCCTGGACCTGCTGCTCCAGAGTCTGACCCGATGGCGTCGCGCCCGGCTGGTCCACCTGGGAAATCTGCTTGGCGAAGGCTAGCCGTTACCTGTTTCCCGCGCCGCGGCTCTATGGTATTCTTCCCATCTCACCCAGAGGAGGATCGCTTTCCCGTGCGCGAAGAGATTCACACTGTTTCCAGCCAACCGTCGCCAATAAAGGGTCCTGATATTGCCAGGCAGGTTGTCCTTCCCTTCCGGAAGTCACTCGAAATCAGCATGAAGAGCCTGCGGGTGCGGTTCTTTCGGTCCCTCATCACCACCATCACCCTGGTGCTCGCCGTGGCGTTCCTTGGGTTTGTGTGGGTGAGCACCGATCTGGCTGACGGCCTCCTTCGCACTAGAGACCCGGGAGTGCTCCAGGCCCTGGAGCGGGTCGGGTACGACGTGGGGCCGGGCACTACCTCCGCGGGGAGTAGCGCCAAGGATCGCTGGATCGTAGCCCTCTCGCTTCTTGTCTGCGTGGTCGGAATCGTGAACGCCCAACTCATGGCGGTGACGGAGCGATTTCGTGAGATCGGCACCATCAAGTGCCTCGGTGCTCTGGATAGCTTTGTCCTTCGCCTCTTCCTCCTGGAGGCAGGTATGCAAGGGCTGGCGGGGGGAAGTATGGGTGCCGTGCTGGGCGGGCTGGTCGCCCTGATGAACGGCCTCTTTCGCTACGGGTTTTCGGCGTGGACCGAGATCTCCTGGATGGCGGTCGGGAGATCCCTAGGGCTGGCGGCCCTGGTGGGCTGCTGTCTCAGCTTCCTGGGTGTGCTTTACCCGGCCATTGTGGCCGCCCGCATGCAACCGGTGGAGGCCATGCGGGCAGAGGAGTAGCAGGCTGTCGAAAAGTCCTGGGGGCTATTATCTCTTAGCACGAGGGCTGATGCGTGGTTTCGCGCGGCAAGGTGATCTCTTCGCCGGAGCTGCATAGTTGCGTCAGCACAGGGGTGGCCTCCCCTTCGCGAGGAAACCATGATCGGTTCGCATAACATTGTCAGGGTCTCCGGGGTCACCAAGGTTTTCCACCTGGGAAAGGTGAAGCTGGAAGCCCTGCGGGGGATCGATCTGGAGATCGCGCCGGGCGAGTACATCTCCATCATGGGTCCCTCAGGTTCGGGCAAGAGCACCCTCTTCAACATGATCGGCGGTCTGGACAAGCCCACCTCAGGCAAGGTCTTCATCGACGAGGTGGACATCGCCCAGTTGGACGCCTACGAGCTTGCCTGGCTCCGCTGCCGCAAAATCGGCTACATCTTTCAGACCTTCAACTTGATCCAGGTGATGACCGCTCTGGAGAATGTCACCTTGCCCATGATCTTTGCCGGCATGGTCAACGATGTGGCGGTGGAAAAGGGGCTCAGGCTCCTCGAGGTCGTCGGCCTTGGAGAGCGCTTTCGCCACAAGCCTGCCGAGCTCTCCGGCGGGCAGCAGCAGCGGGTCGCGATCGCCCGGGCCATGGCCAATGACCCCGCCATCATTCTGGCCGACGAGCCCACCGGCAACCTGGATCTCACCACCGGAGGGGAGATCATAGAGCTCCTGAAACGGTTGAGCCAGGAGCGAGGGGTCACCGTCATCTCCGCCACCCACGACTTCAAGATGCTGAGCGCGTCGGATCGGGTAGTCTGGATACGAGACGGCCGCATCGACAGGATAGAGGATCGCGAGCAGCTCTCCATCTCAGTCGGCCAGATTGTGCCGAGACCCTGAAGGGGAGCGCAACGCCTCTTTGCTCCGCGTGGGACACGGCGGCGTCTCTTCTCCCCTGCTCCTTCTCAGGATGAGGAGAAAAGGGGTGCCCTTTCCCGGTGGCACCGGGCGATAGTCGGCAGGAGTTAGACCTGGTCAGATTTTTTTTGGGGGCTTATGACGGAAGGGCGCAATCAGACAAGACGGGGAGTGAGACGAGCGGGGCGGCGCCCCTGGTGGTGGATCGCCCTCGTGATACTCCTCCTTCTCCCCCGGCCGGTGCTCGGCGCTAAGGGAACCGGGGCTCACGTCACCCGCGGGGCTGATCTGAAAGACGTTATCGGACTGGTGGCGGCCATGGGGGACCGGAGTACGGGCAGCCGCGGGTGCGCCGAGACCGCGGACTTCATCTATAAGAACTTTCAGGAACTTGGGTTTGAGGAGGTTGGTCGCCACCGCTATCTGCTCCCGGTCATGCACTACCAGGGCGCGAGCCTTGCCCTGCTCGGCCGGAAGCTCACCCTGCCCTTGAAGGCCTTCACCCTCAACGCCATGACCCCCGAGAGCACTCCTTCCTCAGGGCTGGAAGGTCCACTCCTCTACGTCGGCTCGGGAGAGCTTCAGCGCTTCAATGGGAAGGAAGCCTCCGGGAGCATCGTCCTCATGGAGATGGACTCCGGCAAGAACTGGCTGAACGCGGCAACGCTGGGAGCCAGGGCGCTCATCTATGTGGATCGAGGGGCCAGGGCCAAGGGGTTCTTTCGGGAAAAGGGCGAACTCACGCCGGTCCGATTTCCCCGGTTCTGGGTACCTGTCTCGGAGGTACGAGCCCTCTTCGGGTCGTTTGAGACGTCGAAAAGCGGTCTTCTCGCGCCGCGCGTCCGACTCAAAAGCACGGGGCGCTGGGAGCGGGCCACCGGCGAGAACATCTTCGTCCTGGTCCCGGGCGTCGATCCCGAGCTCAAGGAACAGCTCCTTGTGGTGGAGGCCTTCTACGACAGCACCGGCCTGGTGGCGGGCGCGTCTCCCGGTGCGGACGAGGCGAGCAGCGTAGCGACCTTGCTGGAGCTTGCCCGCACCCTCAGGACCCATCCGCCGGGAAGGTCGGTGCTCCTGGTAGCGACCAGCGGCCATGCCCAGAGTCTTGCCGGCCTTCGCGAGTTCGTCTGGACTGTCCGCGCCCGGGGGAAGGAGCAAAAGGAGCTTGAGAAGGAGCTCAAGGAGACCAGGGCGCGGGCGGAAGCGGCGGCGGCGGCCCTGGAATCCCCCGTGCCCCTGGAGGAGCAGGACAAGCAGGCCCTGGGGGCGCTGCAGCTTGCACTCATCGAGGGGATCAAGACCGAGGTGGACCGGCTCGGTCGTCGCCTCATGCACCTGCGTCTTGAGGAGGGCGAACCCGACCAGGAGCTCATCCGGGAGTTGGCAGACCGCCGCCTTCTGCTCCGACGGCTGGCATGGCGGAGTTCCTTTGATAATCTCGGTCCCGAGGAGCGCCGCATGGTGGCCGAGCTCATTCCCCCTGCAGTCGAATATTATCGGGCGCTCCTCGAGGATGTGCGAGTGCAACTCGCCTGTTTCAAGAGCGGTGAACGGCTCCGACGCCTCGTGAAGGGAAGCGAGATCGCCGCCTTTATCTCCCTTCATCTCTCCAGTCACGGCGCCGGGGTCGGCGCCTTCAGCGACGGCTGGCTCTACCAACTGCGGCCCGAGATCAACCGGGTCCAGGTATACAGCTCCCTGAACGAGGTCCTCACCCGCCTGTCGGAGCCGCTGGAGAGGCGGCTGGGTCTCAAGGGGTTCCTCCGGGACACCCTCCGTCCCAGCCACCTCCGTACCTGGCAGAGTTACCTGGGCGATCAGCCGGCCCTGGGGGGCGAGGTGACCGCTCTCGCGGGCATGCTGGGCCTTAGCCTGGTCACCGTGGATGACGCCCGTCCCTTCTGGGGAACTCCCTTCGACACCCCGAAGCGCGTGGACTGGCAGTACCTCAAGCGGCAGAGCGAATTTGTCGCCGGCCTCGTGGCCGGACTCAGCCGCCATCCCGAACTGGCCCCCCAGGTTGAGCCGGCGAACGGGTTTGCCACCCTTTCCGGCAGAGCCAAGTTCATCCGCCAGGGGGAGATATTCCCCGACCAGCCGGCGCCCGGTACAGTGGTTCTCGCCTACCAGGGCCGAAGCCTCTTCTATGCCGTGGTCGACTCCAGGGGAACCTTTGAGATTCGGGGCCTCGCTGACAGCAAACACGTCCTGGGGAAGGCGATCCTGGAAGGATACCGCTTCCATCCCGAGAGCGGGGATATCATCTGGGCCATCGACAAGAGGCAGACGGGAAAGACCGCCTACCGGGTGAGGATGGCTCGCCGCACCATGGAGACGGACCTGGTCATGTTCGCCTGCGACATGACGACCCTGTTCGACGTGCTCGAGCCTCGCACGTTCAACTACCTGACCAAGATCGAGGTTCTCGACGGCCGTCGAGATGCGGAGCCCCTCCACTACTGGTACAGCCGGATCGATACGAGATCATCAACCCTGGTGAGCCTTTTCCTTGAGCCGGGGACGCCGCTCAAGGCGACGCTCTCCGATACGGTGCTCCGGCGCAAGCTCATTCTCCTCAACGCCAGTGAGTCCCGTCCCGAGGGGATAGGGTACCCGGTGGAGAACTGGCCCGTTATCCCGGCCACCGCGTACCGTGTGGCCCGTGATATGTGGTATCTCGTCACGCCGAGAATAGAGACCCTGGAACGTCACGGCATCGTGAACGATCGGATTAGAGCCCTGGCGCAGGAAGGACGGTCGGCGGTCGAGCGCGCCCGACAGGCGCTGGCTGAGCGGCGATACGACCGTTTCCTGGAGGAGGCGAGGAGCTCCTGGGCTATGGCCAGCCGGGTCTACAACGATGTGGAGCAGACTCAGAGGGACGTGCTTTTCGGGGTTCTCTTCTACGTGGCCCTCTTTGTTCCCTTCGCCTACTGTATGGAGCGGCTGCTCTTCGGCCTGACCGACATCCGCAAGCGGATTGTCGCCTTTCTCGCCATCCTGGTTGCTGTGATCGGCCTGGTCTACCAGGTGCACCCCGCCTTCCATCTTACCTATAGCCCCCTCGTGGTGATCCTTGCCTTTTTCATCCTCGGTCTGTCGACCCTCGTGGGTTTCATCATCTTTGGCCGTTTCGAACGGGAGATGGCCGAGCTCCAGCGCCGGGCCCGTCACCTCAGGACCTCCGAGATCAGCCGGGGCAAAGCCTTCGTGGCCGCCTTTGTTCTCGGGGTGAGCAACCTCCGGCGACGACCCTTGCGGACGGCCCTTACCTGTATCACCCTGATCATCCTTACCTTCACCATTATGAGCTTCACCACGGTAAAGAGTGTGCGATACCGGAGCAGTCTGCGGATCCAGGCCCAGGCCCCCTATCGCGACGCCGTGCTGCTCAAGGCCCTCGGCTGGGGCGATCTGCCGATCGAGGCTCTCGACGTGGTGAGGAATGCTGTTTCCGGGGAAGGGGTCACCGCGCCTCGGGTCTGGCTCGTGCGCGAGGACAGGACCCGCCCGCCCATGGTCTCTCTCCGGCGAGACCTCCGGGAAGTCACCGCCATGGGGATGATCGGCTTGAGCGCTCGGGAGCCCCAGGTGAGCGGTCTGGACGAGGTGCTCGGGGGGGGAAGGTGGTTTCTCCCGGGCGAACGGCAGGCGATCCTCCTCTCCGAGCGCACGGCTCGGGAGCTGGGGATCTCTCTCGGAAACCCGGGAGGGCAGGAGGTCCTTGTCTGGGGTATGCCCTTCCAGGTGGTTGGATGGTTTCGAGGCGAGGCGCTCCAGAATCGTCCGGATCTGGACGGCGAGCCGCTGACTCCGGCCGTCTATCCGAGCGAGGCGGCGGTGGAGATCACCGAGGTCGAGGCGGAGGCCATCGAGTCCGGCGAGGACATCCAGATGATCCAGGGGCGCTACCAGCACCTGCCCGCCGACCTCGTCGTCATTGTACCTTACGAAACGGTAATGGCCCTCGGGGGAAGCCTCGAAGGGGTGGCGGTGCACCTCGATTCGGAGGAGGCGACGCGGGGGGCGGCCAGACACTTGGCCGAACGCTTCGGCCTCACCGTCTTCAGCGGCGAAGCCGACGGCGTCTTCATGTACCAGGTTTCCGACGCCCTGAGCTACAGCGGCGTACCCAACATTCTCATTCCCATCCTCATCTCAGCCCTTATCGTCTTGAACACCATGATCAGCAGCGTGTACGAGCGAAAGCGGGAGATCCAGGTGTATACCTCGGTGGGTCTGGCGCCCTCCCATGTCTCCTTTCTCTTCATCGCCGAGTCCCTCGCCTTCGCCGTCCTGAGCACCGTCCTTGGCTACCTGGTGGCGCAGACCGCCGCCAGCCTCTTTGCCGCCACCCCGCTCTGGCGAGGTGTCACGGTCAACTACTCGTCCCTGGCCGGCGTGGCCGCGATGGTTCTGATCATGGCGGTTGTGCTGGTCTCGGTGCTCTATCCCTCCCGGGTGGCGGCGGCGATCGCCATCCCGGACGTGAACCGAGCCTGGACGCTGCCGGAGCCCCGGGGTAACCAACTCGTCCTCACCTTGCCCTTCCTCATGAAGTACCGGGAACAGCGGGGAATCGGCGCCTTTCTGCGGGACTACTACCTGGCCCATCAGGATGTCTCTCATGGGCTCTTCTCCACCGATGACCTCTCTGTGGGCTTTCATTGTCCCATCACCCCACCGGCGCTCATGGAGGACGGGGTTGCGCGGGACGAGAACTGCGTCCAGTTGAACACGAGGGTGTGGTTGGCCCCCTTTGACCTCGGGGTGAAGCAGCGAGTGGAGCTCCTGTTCCAGCCGGCGGTGGATGATCCGCGGTTCCTGGAGATCCAGATCGCCCTCCTCAGAGAGGCGGGGGAGGCCAACACCTGGAAGCGGATCAGCAAGGCGTTCCTGGACGATCTCCGGAAGCAACTCCTCATCTGGCGCTCCCTGGACGAGGAGGCGCAATCCTACTACGGGGCGAAACTGATGGCCGCCGAGAATTTGGACGCCGGGAAACGGGGGGCAAGCGGACAGCCGGAACGAGGCGGCGGGCAGGAAGCAGCTGGCAGGTAGAAGCAGGCAGCGAGCAGGGAAGGTCGCCCGCCTTCGCCGTGGCTCCGACGGGGCGAACCGCAGCCGCCTGCGGACCATGAGGCGACAAAGGCTGTGGGAGCGACCTCGCCCTCGACAGGCTCGGGACCCTGAGCGCGGCCGAAGAGCCGGTCGTGACATCGCTCGTCGAAGGCGGAGTGGCGAGCGCGAAATCTGTTCTGGTGACCTCGCATCGCGGCAGTCGGAACGCGGAACCGGGAATCTGAAATGGGGCAGAGGGTCAGAGCGCGAGCGGTGGTGATGGGACTTTTCCTGGCGGCGGCGATCTGCGCCATCACCCCCTTCAACAACGCCTACCTGAATGCCACACCGCTTGCAGGCGGCCATTTTCCACTGGCTCCCTTCTTGATTCTTCTTTTACTCACCGCGGCGACGGCAGTACTGGGCCGGCACCGCCAGTCTACCCCTGCGCTCACCGGGCAGGAGCTCCTCGTTATCTGGGTACTCATGGTCATCGTCTCCGGGATCGCCTACACCGGCCTGGTGCGGACCTTCTTTATCAACATCACCGCTCCCTACCAGTTCGCCACCGTGGGCAACCGCTGGGAGGAGGTGCTCCAGCCCCTCTTGCCCCGGGCCTGGTACCCCCAAGACGCCGCTGCCATTCAGGTTCTGTACAACGGTCTGGAAGGCGGGCGGGATTTGGCCTGGTGGCAGGTGGTTCGGAGCATTCCGTGGCGTGTCTGGCTACCGCCGCTCATCACCTGGGGATGCTTCGTGCTCCTCTCTTACTGGGTGATGCTTTGCCTGGTCAATCTTTTCAGCCAGCAGTGGGTGGTCAACGAGAAGATGAACTTCGCCCTCCTCCGGGTGCCACAGTTGCTGGAGGAAGCGCTGGCAGAGCACCGGCTGGGACGGTTCTTTGCGGACCGTTTCCTCCTGCTGGGGCTCTTTGCCGCGGTAGCGCTCCATGTAGTCAATGGCCTGCATTTCTATTTTCCGGAGGTACCGCAGATTCCCACCCTCGTTCTTGCCGGCCCCTACTTCCCGAAGTATGGGCTTTTTTCGGGATTCCAGAAGCTGAAGATCTACCTCTATCCTGCCTTTGTCGGCTTCGCTTTCCTCACCACCCGGCAGATAGCCTTGAGCTTCTGGTTCTTCTACCTCCTGGGCGGCCTTCTTTCCGGCATCTTGAGCGTTCTCGGGTACAGTGTTCCCGCCGCTGCCTTGGGCACCACCCTCGGGCCCACCCTGGCCCGCGTCGAGGAGACCCAGATGATCGGCGCCACCGTCGTCTTCTTTCTCTTCATCCTGTGGCTCGGCCGTCACCACATCTCCCAGGTCCTGAGACAGGCCTTCTCGTCCGCCAGGATCGCTCCCGCCGAGGCTGAGTACTTCTCCGGCCGTCTCTCCTTCTGGGGGCTCGTGATGGGGATCGCCTGTTTGGTGGTATGGTGTCGCTACTACGGGATGCCGCTCAGGGTCATTCTCCCCCTTCTCGGGGTGTTTTACATCGTGATGGTTGTGGCGAGCCGGGTGGTCTGTCAGGGAGGAGTTGCCTACTTCACTCTAAGTGCCGCGCCCACCGACGCCCTGATTCCTTTTGTCGGATCCCGCTTTTTCGGCCCTGTAGGTCTCCTCATGGCAGCGGTGATGCAGAAGGTGCTCTTCGTGGACTTCCGGGAATCCCTTATGCCTTCTCTGGTTCACGGTGCCAAGATCAAAGAAGGCGTCCGGAACGGTCGGCTCCTCCTCGCCGGGGTGATCGCCGCTCTTGTCATTGGGGTCGCCGTCTCCTTTGTGGCCATGCTCGCCCTCTGTCACAAGTACGGCATTCGCGAGCTCGGCCTGGAATGGGCCACCCAGACCTCCGTGGGGGTGTACGACGACGTGCAGCGCCTTCTGGAGATGCCTACCGAGCCGCGCAAATGGGTGATCCTGTTCTCCTCGGTTGGGGCGGGGGTCATGCTGCTCCTCGTCCTGGTCTATCAAGGCTTTTACTGGTGGCCAGTCCACCCCATAGGCTACCTCGCCACCTACAGCTCCGCCATGCACATCCTTTGGTTTAGTTTCCTCGTCGGCTGGCTCTGTAACCACCTGACCCTGAGGTATGGCGGAGTGGGGCTCTTCCAGCGGGTGCGTTTCCTGTTCGTCGGGCTCATCATCGGCGACTTCATGATGGGAGGTATCTGGGCGCTGGTCGGGCTCTTCGTGGGAAGCAGCTACCAGGTGCTTCCGAGTTGAGGGGGCAGGAGGCAGGCGGCAGCTGGGGCGAGGCAGGAGGCAGCCGCTGCCGCCTACCGCACAGCGTATAGCGCGCGATTCGGTGAAATGAGGCGTAGGGTCGATCTTCGTGCCGGCCGGAACAGGCTATGTACGACGACAAGGAACTGCAGGAATACCGGGATCTCCTGAAGCCGCCGGACCACTTCGAGGAGGGCTTCGACTGGAAGACTGTCGTCGGTGCGGTCTTCATCGGCTTTCTTATGATGCCGGGCAGCATGTATCTCCAGCTCGTCATCGGCAGCGGCATCGGCCCGGCGGCTCGGTGGGTGACCATCATCCTCTTTGCTGAAGTCGCCAAGCGCTCCTACACCCAACTCAAGCAGCAGGAGATATTCCTGCTCTACTACATGGCCGGCGCGGCCATGGCCTCACCTTTCCAGGGACTCCTCTGGAATCAGTACTTGGTCCAGTCTGATGCCGCGAAGATGCTGGGGCTCACGGAGTTCATCCCCACGTGGGTTGCGCCGCAGCCGGGGTCCGCCTCGCTCTTGGACCGGAGTTTCTTCAATCGCGATTGGCTGGTTCCCATCCTGCTTCTCGTGGGTTCCCAGATCATCCAGCGGATCGATCACTTCGGCCTGGGTTACGCCCTCTTCCGCATCACGTCCGACGTGGAGAAACTGCCCTTCCCCATGGCGCCGGTCGGGGCGCTTGGAACCATGGCCCTGGCCGAGTCCACCGAGGAACGGCAGAAGAGCTGGAAGTGGCGGGTCTTCTCCATCGGCGGCGTCATCGGTCTCGCCTTTGGGACCCTCTACGTGCTCCTGCCCGCCGTGAGCGGCCTCTTCTTCACTGAGCCGGTTCGCCTCATTCCCATTCCTTGGATCGAGCTCACCCGGTCCACCGAGGACGTGCTCCCGGCAGTTGCCACAGGCATCCAGGTGGACCTGGGGCTCCTCTTCGTCGGCATGGTGCTCCCCTTCTGGGCGGTGATGGGCGGCCTCGTCGGTCTTGTCATTACCGTGGTCGCCAACCCCTTCCTCTACCGCTACGGTATCCTCCACCGGTGGCATCGCGGCATGGGCACGGTGGATACGGTGTTTGCCAATAACTTCGATTTCTACATGAGCTTCGGCATCGGTCTGGGTCTCGCCATCGGGGCCATCGGCATCTGGTATGTGCTCCGCTCCTTCCACCCCGCATCCCGGCGTCAGCGCCTCGGATTTCGGGAACTCTTCCGCCCGCCTCCCGGCCGGGGTGACTTCAATTTCTGGATCTCCATCGGTATCTACGTCGTCTCCACCCTGGCCTACACCGCCCTCTGCGTCTGGCTGGTGCCGAGCTTCCCCTGGGCATTCTTCCTTCTCTACGGGTTCCTCTACACCCCGGTGATCTCGTACATCACCGCCCGGATGGAGGGGATTGCCGGGCAGTTTGTGAGCCTCCCCCTGGTCCGCGAGGCGAGCTTTATTGCCGGCGCCAAGTTCTTTGGCTACCAGGGCATCGAGGTCTGGTACGCGCCCATTCCCATCCATAACTACGGTGAGGCCACCGTGAGTTTCCGCAAGATCGAGCTCACCGGAACGAGCATCCGGGGGATCATCAAGGCGGAGATCGTGGTCTTCCCGGTAGTGATGGTGGCGAGCCTCCTCTTTTCCCAGTTCCTCTGGCGGCTGGCCCCCATTCCCTCGGGGAGCTACCCGTATGCCCAGGAGCTCTGGCATCTCCAGGCCTTGAACACTCTCCTCATGCAGACCTCCACCCTGGAGGGGAACTCCCTCTTTTTCCAGGCTCTCAAGGCCGTATACGTTCTGGCCGGGCTCGGATTCGGTCTTCTCACCTATGTGATTCTCAACCTCCTCGGGCTCCCCGTGCTCCTTGTCTACGGCGTGGTGCGCGGTCTCGGCCAGAGCACACCCCACGGGCTCATCCTCGAGGTGATGGGGGCATTCCTGGGGCGCTTCTTTTTCCTGAAGCGTTACGGCGCCATGTGGCGGCAGTATGCCCCGGTGCTCCTGGCGGGCTTTTCGTGCGGTATGGGGCTCACCGGGATGTTCGCCATGGGGATCACCCTGATCCTGAAATCCCTCAGCAACCTGGCTTATTAAAAGGCGCTCACCACAGGTAGGGGCCGACCCACTCGCGAATTCTCGCCGCGGGTTGGTAGCCCTCGAGGCGTCCCACCTCCTTGCCTCGCTGGAAGAGGACGAGGGTAGGAGTTCCGCCGACGTGATAGAGGGAGGGGATATATTGATTTGCCTCGACGTTGAAGGCTCCAACTTGGAGGCGGCCCTCGTAATCTTTGGCGATCTGGCGGACGACGGGGTTGAGGAGCCGGCAGGGACCACAGTCGGGAGAGTAGAAACTCACCAGGGTGGGCAGTGGTGAAAGGAGCACCGTTCCGGAAAAGCTCTGGTCGGAGAGGCCGACAGGCGCATCGCTGCTCTTGATCTCGAGGGAAAGAGGCGCCTTGCATCTCCCACATCGGGGCTGGGAGGTGATCTTTTCGAGGCGAATCCGATTCCGGCTCTGACACTCACGACAGGAGAGGATGAGCGAGCCGGAGCTCACGGGAGAGGACTCGGAGAAGAGACCGTGTCTGCACTTGCCGCAGCTGGGGTTCTGGCCGAGTCGCGCAAGCGGCACCTTGTTCTTGGCGTAACACTGACCACATCGAACGTAGTAATCAGACGTCGCCTTCATGAACGTTGACCGCTCTCCTCAGAAGCTTCCAAGAAATTCTTCCTCCGCTCGTGGGGCATGCGGGCCACTATCGGTAGTTACGTTAAGAATCAGATCGTCCCTGTCAAGGAGAAATGGGGTCGTCGAGGCTGTCAGGGTTGGATGAGGGGAGCGTCGGGAGGTGGGAAAGGGGCCATCAATCCAGGTCCAGATCGGGCGGGGTCTTTTTGACCTCCACCACCTTCTTTTCTTTCGGCTCCGGCTTTTCTCCGATGATGCGCTTCACGTCCTCCGGGAGAGCACCGTAGTTGATCCGGAGATAGGGGGCTCCCACTCCGGGTGGGTGCTGCTTGGTATACTCGGTCGCCTCCTTGACCTGGTCGCCGGTAATGATCCGGACTCCCTCGCTCCCGCCGGCCACGCATACGGAGATCTGGTCGTCGGCAAACTTCCCCCAGAAGATGTTCACCAGGGTAGGCCCCTCTTTGGACCAGCCGATCACCTGTCGTTCCTTCTTGTCACTGCTCAGAATGAGCCAGACTTCTTCGGTCTTGTGGATGTCGGAAAGCAGCTGGACTTTCTCCTTCTTGTCCTTCTTCGCGGTATCCACGCCCACATCGTAAAAGAAGGTGTTGACCACCTCGAGGACGTCGGGCGGGAGGTCCCGGGGTTCCAGGGAGAGGTGGTTGATCATCCAGCCCGGCGGCAGGTTGATCTCTTCCGGAATGAAGGGCACTGACTCTTCTGAGTTGGCCAGAACCCGAAGGCCCTTGTCACCGCCGATGACCAGAAGATCGATGAAGCCGTTGGGGAGTTCGGCCCAGAACACGCTGAGGTCGCAGGGGCCCCCACCGGACCAACCGACGACGATCCGATGCAGGCGGTCTTTCAGACTCGGAAGGATCAGGTAACGGGTCTTGTATGCGTTCGAGACGGGGAAAATGATTTCGTTTGCCATCGCCTTCGCATCACGCTATAAGGACTGTTCAGGTACACTATGCTAGCAAAACCCTGGATCGCTTGGCAACACGAAAGTGGTAGGCCTTCGGCCGAGGGAGGCGCTGTGTCACCTTAACAGGTTATTGAAAGACCCCCATGGACCGTCCGTTGATCGCACAAGGCTTGACGCATGGTTATCTGAGGCAGGGTGATCTGCGCGACAAAGCTGCATAGTGGTTCGACTCGCAAGGAGACCACTTATTCGGAGAAAAAACCGTCAGATAATCGCTCGCTCACCACACTATGCCCTGAGGGAGTACGTTCGTTACCGAACGTATGAATCGAACGACATACTCGCGGCATTGATAGTTTAATGGAGAGGCCCGACCTTCTGGCGCAAGGGCGGTGGAAAGCCCGGGGGGCGTTCCCGAGGGCCCAGGATTAAGAGGAGGCTCCAGATGCGCCTTGCCTCGCAGATGACGCTGCCGCTGCGAAACGGCGTGTTGCGAGGTGGGGCCTTTTCGTCGGCCTTTAGACCGATGAACCCCTGGAGGGGTTTGCTATGGCGGCTGAGGCCGGACCCGGTTGGAAACCGCTGGGCTGGAACGGGGTTCGTCTGAACGTACCCGCCCATTGGGAGGTGAGCCGCCTTGGAACCTTTCACCTCCAGCTTGATGATGGGAGTGGTCCGACCCTTGAGCTTAAGTGGCGGCGCCTCTCTCGCCAGTTTTTCCCTGAGCGTCACCTGAAGCGGCTCTCCCGCCAGTTTCGTCACGCGGGAGGGATTGAGTTTCGGGAACGAGCGGTGTCGGAGGAATGGCGCGCGGCTTTGTATCCTTTCACCGCCAAGGCTTTTGCATGGAGCGATGCCCATATCAGGGGCGAAGGCGTTTTTCTCTCTTGCCCCATCTGCGGAACGGCCACACTGCTCCAGTTCTCCTATCGCCTCGAATCACCTTCCCCTCGCCTCGCCACGGAGGTTCTCCGATCCTTCCGGGATCACAGCGACAACGGGATGGTAACCTGGAGGCTCTTCGGCTTGCACGCCGAGATCCCGGAGGACCTTCGGCTCGAGGGACACCGTTTCTCTCCCGGGCACTACGAGCTTCGCTTTGCGAAAGGCCGGGAAACGCTCAAGCTGAGCCGCTGGGGCCCAGCGGATGTCATACTCCGTGGGCGCGACTTGCGCTGTTGGTTGCTCGCCACCGGGGACGAAGGCCGGTCCAGTTTTCGGATCAACCCGAGGGAGGTGGAGTACCGAGGAGAGGTGGCCCTTGAAGTAGAGAGCCGACCTGGTTCGGGAGGACTGTCGAGGCTGAGGGCTCTCTTTTCCCGGAACGACTGCTATGGGCGTCTGAGGATCTGGCACGGCGGCCGCGACAATCAGATCATGGGCGTGGAGATGGGCGGGCCCCGATGGCCAGATGAGGTCCTGTTCGAGGAGATCTGTGGTCACTATGAGGTGGCTTCGGGGAGGGAGCTCCCGGGCGAAGAGCCGTGATAACGGGGGGCTTTCCCGCGCCGAGGCTCTTGCCTGCCGACCGGTAAGAAACCGTGAGGTTCGGGAGGAGAAGCTCGAGAGCGGGGATCTCCTCCTTACCTTTCCGCTCCTGGTCCGCCCTTGGCTCGCCGGCCTGGCCAGGGCCGTTGGACTTCAAGATCGGCAGGTGCTTACGAGGAAACTCCAGCTCGATGAGATGGGGAGCCTGACCTGGGCCCTCATGGACGGCGAACGGAGTCTGGCCGACCTGGTGGAGATTGTCAGCCGGAAATATCGCCTCCAGCGGCGAGAGACTGAGGTCGCCATAACGACGTTTCTACGAGAGCTCGGCCGCCGTGGGTTGATCGGTTTCCGCCTGCCCCGTGAGGCCTCGAAGGGAGAGGAACCGTCGCCGGATCGGGCGGCCCGGTAATGAGGTTTATGCTCCGAGCAGCTACAGGAGGTGTGGGATGCGCATCATCGTTGTCGGTCAGGCGGCATTCGGGGGAAAGGTGGTCGAGGCCCTCCTGGAGCGAGGGGAGAAGATAATAGCCGTCTACGGGCCACCCGAGCGGCCAGGCAGCAGGCCGGATCCCATCAAGGGGATCGCCCTTGGTCGGAACATTCCGGTCTTCCAGCCCACCACCTACAAGGACGACATGGTCTTCGCCCAGTACCGGGACCTCAACCCCGATCTCACTATCCTCGCCTTCGTGACCGCTATCATACCGCCCCGGTTTTTCGAGTTGCCCTCCAAAGGAGCCATCTGTTACCATCCCTCAACTCTGCCGCGACACCGTGGCGCGAGCGCCATCAACTGGGCGATTATCATGGGCGACACGAGGACCGGCCTCACCATCTTCTGGCCGGACGGCGGCATTGACACGGGCCCCATCCTGCTCCAGAAAGAGGTGGGGATCGGCCCTGAGGACACCACCGGCTCCCTCTATTTCGATCACCTCTTTCCCATGGGAGTCGAGGCCATCCTCGAGTCGGTTGATCTGATCAGGGCCGGTAAAGCCCCCAGGATCCCCCAGAGCCGGGAGGGTGCCACCTACGAGCCGCCCTGTGACGACCGGGTCGCCTCTGTCGACTGGAGTAAATCGGCGCGGGAGGTGCACAACCTCTTGCGGGGCTGCGATCCCCAGCCCGGTGCTTACGGGTACTGGCGGGGTGAGCAGGTCCGTTTTTACAGTGCCGCGCTCATCCAGGAACCGGCTCCTGAGGCACCGGGCACGGTGGTTGCAGTAGATTCCCGCGGGCTGCACCTCGCTCTCAGAGGAGCCCGCCTGATCGTGGCGAAGGTTCGCGCCGCAAAGGGCGGCAAGGTGGATGGAGCCGCATTTGCTGCAGAGCGGGATCTCAAGGTGGGAGAGCGTTTTCATGGAGAGGCTGAGCAGGGGGAGTGATGTGGAGGAGGAAGATCGCCGGGTTCGCATGCTGCGGCGCCTGGTGGATTTCTCCCTCGCCTACATCGCCCAGTCCAGCATCCCCCTGGACCAGGCCCACGCGGCCGTCGAAGGGGTGAAGCGGTATGCCCTTCGTCTCTTCCCGGACAAGGAGGCGACCTTCGATCTCATCTACCTCCCGAGATTCCGGCGGCTGTTGCAGGAGAAATATAGGCTCCATTAAGATGTTGAAAAATCTTATAAGCCGTCTCCTATTCGCACGCGGACTGCTACGAGGTGTGGCAAGGCAGGGTGATCTGCTTGGCAAATCTGCATAGTCGCGTCCTTGACAGTGTAGGGGGAGGCCCGGCCTTCAGGCGGAGGGGCGGTACAAAGTTCGGGAAGCTTTCCTGGGGGCGGGGGAGAAAGGGGAGGCTCCACATGCGCTTTGCCTCGCAGATGACCCTGCCCCCGCGGAGCGAGGTGTGGCAAGGCAGGGTGATCCACCCCCGAACGATTCCTGGTGCACCGCATCTTGACTCTGTCGGCGACAGGATAGACTCGGACGCGGGGTATCTCGCAATAAGGCCTCTCGGACGAGGCGCCTGCGGAAGGCCATGGAGGCAATCTACCTTCGATTGATGACCGAGTGCCGTCGGATTGCCGCACGACACAAGACGCCGGAGTTCTATCGGCTCTTCCAGCCCGCCCTCGCCACCTCCCGCCGCCTCTTCTTTCACCATCCCCTCGTGGCTCACTGCCGCGAACTGGTGCGCCCCTACCTCCTGGACGACTTCGGCCACGGCCTGCACCATGCGAGCAAGGTGAGTCTGGACGCCGGAGCCATCGTGTTGGTGGAAGGGGAGAAGTACGTCCCCGGGCCCGGCGAGCTGGAGCGGGCGGCCGTTCTCGTCCAACTGGCCGGACTGCTCCACGATATCAAGCGGGCGGAGGCAAACCACGCCGTCGCCGGGGCCGAGGCGGCCCGAAGGTTCCTGCGGGACTTCCCCTTGACCGCGACGGAGGTGGCCGCTATCTTCGACGCCATCGCCAGCCACGAGGCCTTCGGCGAGGCTCCCCTATGCGAGATGGTGACCGCGCAGCTCGTGGTGAACGCCCTCTATGACGCCGACAAATTTCGCTGGGGCCCGGATAACTTCACCCACACGGTCTGGTTCATGGTGAGCTACCGGAAGTTGGCGATAGATGAGGTGATCGGTAACTTCCCTTGGGGCGTGAGCGGTATTCAGAGGATCAAGGAAACCTTCCGCACCACCCTGGGCCGCCAATACGGACCTGAGTTCATTGATCTCGGTGTCCAGATCGGCAAGGAGATCTTTCAATACCTGCAGCGCCACTTCAACGATCTGAAGGGCGAAGCGGAGGGCTCGCGGGTCGAGGTCCTTTCGCCTGAGGTGGGACGCGAGGAGGAGTGAGGGCACGGAAGAGGGGTGTGACATGGAGGGAGGGGCGTCGAGAGACATCCCGGAGATCCGGATCGGGCAGGCGACGGCCAGCGAGCACCACACCGGCTGCACGGTGATCGTAGCCGAGGAGGGTGTGGTGGCGGGTGTGGATGTGCGCGGTGGGGCGCCGGGCACCCATGGCACCGAGGCCTTGCGGCCGGAGAATCTCGTGGATCGACTTCACGCCGTGGTGCTCACCGGCGGCAGCGCCTTCGGCTTGGCTGCAGTTCACGGCGCCCTGCGATATCTCCGGGAGAGGAATCGCGGGTTCGCCACCGGCTACGGCGTGGTTCCCATCGTGAGCGGTGCCGTGGTCTTCGACCTCGGCCTCAATCGGAGCGAGTATCTTCCGGACGCCGACATGGGCTATCAGGCGTGCATCCAGGCCGCACCGGGCGGTGCCGCCCAGGGGTGTGTCGGGGCGGGCGCAGGGGCCACGGTGGGGAAGCTCTTCGGGCTCTCCCTGGCGATGAAGTCCGGCCAGGGGTTTGCCTCCCTGGAGACGCGCCACGGGCTTCGCCTCTGGGCCTTGGCTGTGGTGAACGCCTTCGGCGATGTCCGCGAACCGGACACCGGTCGGCTGCTCGCGGGAGTCCGCACCGAGGACGGACGGCGCCTGGCCGATGCATCTGCGTGTCTAGCCGAGCTCCAGACCCTGGGCGGGTTCACTCGCCAGAATACCGTGCTCGGGGTGGTGGCGACGAATGCCCGGCTCGACAGGGCCCAGGCCACTCGGGTGGCGCAGATGGCCCACGACGGGATCGCCCGCGCCGTGGTACCGGCGCATACCCTCTACGACGGTGATACCATCTTCGCGCTGAGCACCGGGACTCTCACCGGGGGGGAGGTGACGGTGGTGGGCGCACTGGCGGCCCAGCTCATTGCGGAGGCCATCGTGAACGCGGTCCGCCATGCCGTGAGTGTAGGCGGTCTTCCCGCCCACCGGGACCTGTGAGGAGGCCTGAGCCCGCGAGACAGGCCAACGCGGCCTTGACAAATGTACCGATGGTGCTAAGATTCGGGCCTCAAGCCCGCTGTTGCACGGAGGATGTGGATGTCGAGAATTCCCATGCTTGATGAGAGACTGCGCCAGGTTCGCTCTCTCATCTCTCGCCGGGCGACGGAACAGGGCCGGATCTTCCACCTCACCCTCCGCAGCGTCTACCGCCCCGAAGGACTCGGTATCCTCGGATGCTCCGACCTTGCTGCCGGCTCCATCGATGAGCAGCAACTGGCCCATGTGGAGCCCTACCGCGACTCCGGCGCCGAGACCTACTGGGATCTAGTGAACGGGGAGTACCTTCTCCAGTTCAACGAGACGCTCGTTCTTGCCGAGAACGAGCTCGCCCTCATCCGGCCGCTCGATGATCTTATGGCAAGCGGCGGGACCCATCCCATCGTTTGTCTCGGCGAGCTCTCCGAAGCCATGCTCATGCCCATGCTGGTCTCCCAGTCGGGGATTCGGATCCATCAGAACGCCAGGATCTCCCTCGTCACCATCGTTCGCATCTAGCAGGTGCAGAGCCGCCCCGCAGCCCTTCCGGAAACCGATGCCGGTCGCTATGGTGAGGTCTCTGGGCGGTGCTTCACCCGTCATCATCACAGGAGAAAGGGAGTGGCCTCGAAGGACATTGTCAACTTTTTCTTTGAGCTCGGAATGCTGAAGAAGACGCCCAGGAGCGGCTTCCAGTTTCTCGGCTCAGGGCGCGAGTCGGTGGCCGAACACGCCTTTCGCGTGGCCGTGATCGGATTCACTCTGGCACGATTGGACGGGAACGTGGACGAGTGTCGGGTGGTACGCATGTGTCTCTTCCACGATCTCCCGGAATCGCGAACGGGCGATCTCAACTACGTGAACAAGCAGTACGTGCAGGTGAGAGAAGACCAGGTCGTTCGCGATCTCGCCAGGACCCTTCCTTTCGGTGGCGAGCTCGAGGAGCTGCTCGCTGAATTCCGCGGGGGAGAGAGCAGGGAGTCATTGCTGGCCCACGACGCGGATCAACTGGATCTCATCCTGGAGCTGAAGGAACACCTCGACCTGGGGAACCGGTATGCCACCCAGTGGATCCATTTTGCCCGCCAACGGCTGAAGACCGACCTGGGCCGTGAGCTTGCGTCAGAGATCACCGAGACCGATTCTACCGCCTGGTGGTTTGAGGGAAGAGATCACTGGTGGACGATCGAGTAGGGGCGGGACTTCGGCAGACAGGGCGTATCGGTCCACATCACGCTAGGATTTCACGCAAGCGTGATGGCATTCTTCCCAATCTCCTTGCTGCGATACATGGAATTGTCGGCGATGCGGAGCAGTTCCCTCTTGCTTGCCGCATCGTGGGGGTAGCCGGCGACGCCGAAGCTTGCCGTGAGCTTCACATCGAACCCTTCCTCGCGCAGAAAGACGTTATCGGCGAGTGTCTGCCGAATAGCGACCACCTTGTCCAGAGCCGCCTTCTTGCCCTGACCGGGAAGGATGACGACGAATTCGTCACCGCCGTACCGGACCAGGCAATCTTCACGGTTAAGATTTCCCGCTATGGCTCGGGCCACTTCTTTGAGCACTTTGCTCCCTATCAGGTGCCCATGCGCGTCAACTACCTGCTTGAAATTGTCCAGATCGAGGAAGACCAGCGAGACCTCCTGAGGTTTGGTGGCCGCAGGATCCAGAAGCCGCTCCAGGTGCTGATGGAGAAACCGGGTGTTATAGAAGCCCGTCACGTCGTCGGTGATGGAAAGGGACTCGATCTTCCGATAGTTGCGCGAGTTGGTGATGGCGATGGCCACGTAGTCGGCGAGGATGGAGAGCACCGGCATGAACTCGGGTTGGAACAGGGAGAAATCCTCGGGGTTCACCACTTCGATCACCCCAATCACCGAGCCCTGCATTTTGAGGGGGAGGCAGATGAGGGAGTGGGTCACGAACCCGGTGAGGTCGTCCACTCGTTTGCTAAATCGCCGATCCCGGTTTACATCCGGCACTAGGATCGGTTCGCCAGTCGCGGTCACAGCACCGGCGATACCCTCACCCACCTTGATGCGGACGTCGCTGAGGGAGCTCTTGTCCAGGCCCACGACCAGTTCGAAGTGAAGCTCCTGCCGGTCCTGGTCCAGGAGAAAGAGGGTCCAGTTGCGGGCCTTGAAGAGCTCACTGAGCCGCTTGAGCACGATGACCAGAATTTGCTCCATGTTGAAGGTGGAGGTGAGAGCCTTGCCTATACGGAGGCAGGTCATGAGCTGCTGGGTGTACACGGAAGCGTCTCTGGAAGGCGTTAATGAAGAGGTTACGGGATCTGCTTTCACCACCTGACGGCCCACCGAGGTTGCCCCCAAAAGGTTTCCCTGTTCCCGGGTTCGTCACTGGAAAAAGCAATGTTCGTGCCAAGGCCAAATTCCAGGCGTGAGTCGGGGTTCACGAGGCGGCACCGGTGATGCGCTTAACGACGGCCCGGGCGGCGAGGATGCCGCTCGCGGAGGCCTGAAGTAGTCCCCTCGTGATCCCGGCGCCGTCGCCCGCCGCGAAGAGGTTCGGCATTTCCGTTTCCATCTCTCGCGATACCGTGATGCGGTTGGAGTAGAACTTCACCTCGACCCCGTAGAGGAGCGTGTGGCGTGAATAGACGCCCGGCGCCAGCCGGTCCAGGGCCTGAAGCATCTCGATCACGCTGAGCAGATGACGGTAGGGGAAAACGTAGCTCAGGTCGCCGGGTGTGGCCTGGGCCAGGGTGGGTCTCGTGAGACAGCGGTCGAGACGGCTCTGGGTGGAGCGGCGGCCCGCCACCAGGTCGCCCAGGCGCTGGACAATCGCGCCGCCGCCGAGGAGGTTCGCCAGCCGGGCGATATAGCGGCCGTAGCCGATGGGGTCGTTGAAGGGCTCGGTGAAGGTGCTGCTCACGAGGACGGCGAAGTTGGTATTCGCGCTCTTCTTTCGGGCGTAGCTGTGGCCGTTCACCGTGATAATATCTGCGTTCTCCTCGGCTACCACCTCGCCGTAGGGGTTCATACAAAAAGTGCGCACCTTGTCATCGAAGGTCTTGGAGTAATGGATGAGCTTGCATTCGTAGGTGATGTCGGTGATCTCTTTGAGCACCGTGGCAGGAAGCTCGACGCGAACGCCGATGTCCACGGGACTGGCCTTGGTGCTGAGGCCCAGGGATTCGGCAACCTGCTTCATCCAGCCGGCGCCGACCCTACCAGGCGCGGCAATGACATAGTCGCCGCGACGAACGGTGCCGTCGGCAATCTTGACTCCCCGGATGCGACCCCCCTCGGCGATGAGACTCTCCACCCGGCACCCGGTACACGTCTCCACTCGACCGGCGAGGGCCTCGCGCATGCGGGTCAAGACCTCGCGGCAGTTCTCCGTGCCGATGTGGCGGATCCGAGTGGGGACGAGCTCGAGATCGGCCAGCCGAGCTCTGTCCGCGAGTTCCTCCACCGCGGGTGAAAGCTCGCCGAAGAGGCGGTCGGGCGCGCCAAACCGGACATAGATCTGGTCCGCTGTCTGGAGGAGTCCCATGAGGGAGTCGCGGTCCAGGTACTCGGCCAGGTAGCCGCCCACCTCGGAGGAAAAGGTGAGCTTCCCGTCGCTATAGGCCCCCGCCCCGCCCCAGCCGCAGAGCATGTCCTCGGAGCACTGGCGCTGCCGGGCATCGAGATCTTTCCCCTGCTCTAGGAGCAAGACCCGGCCGATTCCGAGATCCGCCAAGGTCAGGGCGGCAAAGATGCCGGCAGGACCGGCGCCGACGATAATTACCGGGTAATCCATGGAACCCCCTCCACGTGGTCGGGAGACAAGGAATCTTGGCCGTTTTTCCACCTGTAATCCTACGGAAGTCGCACCGGAAAAACCAGCACAATGTGACCCGAGGAAACTCCGAGACCTCACCCATGAGCCCAACATGCAGAGAGAGTGCCAGGCGCGAGGACGGCACCGTTGAACCACTGGAGAGTCCTATGTTGATGAAAGATCCCTTGAATCCTGCCGGGATCCTGTGCTACTAGCAGGTTGCTGAAAAACCGTGTCATACCCACCGAGGGTGGGAACGTCGGAGACCGGGTGATCTCCGAGGCAAGGCGCATCTGGAGCCACCTCTTGATTCTCAGTTCTCCGAAAACCTTCCCGTATACTGTGTCTTCCCTCTGCTGTGGGCCGGAACACCACGACCTTATTCATGATGCGACTATGCGGCCTTGCCGAGGAGATCGCCCGATCTCGTGCTATCGCGAGAGTTGAGGCAGAGTTTTTCAGCATCCTGCTAGAACCGGAACAACCGCACTGGAGATCCTCCTGAGGTGCAACACGAAGTTGAGAGCACGTCGAGGGCCCTGCTCGAGGCGATCCAGCGGGAGCACGACGCGGAGATCGTCCCCTTCACCATTCGTGGTCACCGCCTTTTTTGCTCTCCTCACCGAACGGTTCCAGTACAAGCGGCGCGACCGAGTGATGAGGTTGGGCGGTGAGGAGTACTCCTCCTTCAGCCTCCATGCCATCAAGCGGAAGGGGGAGGCGTAGCCAGATGGGAGGGGGCAACTGGCAGAGAGAGGCTGCCAGTTGCCTCCTGCCTGCTGAAGAAGAGGGGTTTCCATGAGACTGACCTTTCTCGGTACCGGCTCAGCCTGGAAGGTGCCGGAAATCGGTTGTGACTGTGTCATCTGCGAGGAGATGAGGCGGCGGGGAGAAACCAGGAGCCGAACCTCCCTTTACCTGGAGACCGGGGAAAGAATCCTTGTCGACTGCGGGCCCGACATAACCCGGCAGTGGGAGGCCAACAGCCTGGCGGCCGTGGACGCCGTGCTCATCACCCACGAGCACGGAGACCACTACCTCGGTCTCGACGAACTGGAGGCGCTTCGCCGGTCATCGGAACCGGCGAGGTGGCGTCCGATTCCGGTCTACGCCACCGAGGCGGCATGGGATACGATCGAACAGCGGTTCGCGTACCTCGTGGGGAAGGCGCTGGAGAGGAGACTGGCGCGACCCGGGAAACCTCTCGGCGGGCTCAAGACCCGGATTGTGCCCTTCAAGACCTTCCACGGCCCCGTCGCCAGGGGCGCCGTAGGCTATGTGGTGACGGCGGGAAAGAAGAAACTGGTCTATACCTCCGATCTCCTCCACGTGGAGGAGGAGGGGAAGCTCCTGCGGCAGCCTGAGGTGCTCGTCATCCAGACCAACTGGGTGAACGAACCCCAGGTGAATCGCCCCTCACACCTCAGCCTGCAACGAGCCCTCCCCATGATCCGCGACTGGAAGCCGCAGGGCCGTGTCTTCCTGGTTCACATCTCCGACGCCGATCCCGTCCCCGGGGACCCTGCCAACGTGTATTTGAAAAAGGTGCCCCCTGCGGATCCGCTCCGGGATGCGAGAACCGGGGAACCCTATCCCATCCCCACCTGCCAGCAGGAATGGCAGGAGCTCGCGATCCAGGTGTTCGCGGATTGGGGGATCGAGGTTCCCGTTCATGTGGCATGGGACGGGCTTGCAGTGGAAATCTGAAAAGAAGACCGTCGCAGAAGTGTAAGAGCGGCCCCCGGGTTGCGATTGCTGCGACGAGGACGTGACCCATGGAACAAAAACCTCTCCAGGTCCTCTCAGACGGTCTGACCATCAGCGGGATTCTCCAGACGCCGGACGAGGAGTCGTGGCCTGTCGTTGTGCTTTGCCACGGTCTTCTCAGCTACAAAAACAGCTCCAAGTATATCGAGATCGGCCGGGTGTTCGCCGAAACCGGCATCGCTACCATCCGCTTCGATTTCCGGGGGTGCGGCGATAGCGAAGGCTCTGCAGCGGCGAGCACGGTCTCGGGGCGGTGGCGAGATCTCCAGCAGGTCACTGCCCACGCCGGCGGGCTCGTCGGCTTCAACGGCAGGCTGGCGCTCCTGGGGAGCAGCCTGGGCGGCTACCTGGCGCTTCTGGAGGCTAGCCGAAACTCACTGATTCGGTGCGTGAGCGTCTGGTCCACGCCTTCTCACCTCCGGGACCTCGAGCGGAGGCTTCTCGCTGCCGGGTCCATGTCGTCCCTTTTCTTTGAGGATCTCCGCCGTCAGGAGCTTCTCTCTCACATCGGTGAGGTGGAGCGAGTCCTCATCCTTCACGGTGAGGAAGATGAGCTCGTCGCCCCTGCCCACGCGGCGGCCATATTCGCCGCGGTAAAGGACCCTAAGTCCATCCACATCTTCTCCCATACCGACCACCGCTTCAGCCAGGTGGAATCCCGTCGACGGGCCGTCGCGCTAAGTCTTGAGTGGTTCCAGCGATTTCTATGAAAAAACTAGCCCGCATCATGCGCGCGACGCCGTAGCGAGATCGTGGAGATGACCGTGCCACCGGGCAACCACAGGGGCACGGACCTGAGGCGTTCTTTTCAGTACATCGCAAGGTTCGAGACCAGAGGACGCCCGGAAGGACGGCCATATTCGCGGTCGTAGCAGGTGGCTCGTGCATAATGCGGGCTGGAGCCCTCGCGCTGGCCTGTAACAGACCGAACTCCTCGGGCGTGGCAGCCGCGCCTCGGCGGGCGAGACTCTAGCCGGCCTAGAGTCTCACACCACAAAGGTGCAGCGATGGCAGGTTTCGGTAGAGTTGCTGGTGGTCCATGCCGTAACCGACCACATAGATGTCGGGAATATCGAAACCCTTGTAGGTGATGGGGAGTGGGACGATCCTCCGGATGGAACGGTCGAGGAGCGTGCATATCTTGATGCTCTCGGGGCTCCTCGCATCCAGATGGCGAATCAGGTAGCCCAGGGTGAGCCCCGTATCGATAATATCCTCCACAATGAGGATGTGCTTCCCGGTGACAGGCTCGTCGAGATCCTTCAAAATTCTTACCGCTCCCGATACTCCCCCTTCACCCTCGTAACTCGAGACGGCCATGAAGTCTACCGAAAGTGGAATGTCAATGTGGCGAACCAGATCGGCCATGAACACGAAGGAGGCTCTCAGGATACCGACGAGCATCAGTTTTTGGCCGTAGTAGTCGGCGGCGATGTTCTGGCCGAGTTCCTTCACGCGGGCCTGGATCACCTCAGCACTCAGGTACACTTCACCCACCGGCTCCTTCACCATGATCGCACCTCACATCTGTTTGGGATGGCTGCAAATCACACATTGTTCTCAGGAGGCGGCGTGGTCTCCGATTCGTCTTTCTTGCTTTCCTCAGCGTCGCTGTGGGGTCGGAGGCCGTACTTGGCGAGCAAGGCCTTGTAGTCTTTACCGTAAAAGAGCTTGATCGGGATGTTCGGGTAATGCTCTTTGAACAGGCGGAGCTTGCGATTCTTCTTGGTGACAAGGGATTGCTTCATCGTGGTCAGCTCGATGAACAGGCCGTAGTCCGGAAGGTAGAAATCAGGGGTGAAGGACTCGCGCACGTAGTTGCTTTCGTCCCATGCAATCGGGAAGGTGGTCGGCTCGTACTCCCAGCGAATCCGATAGAAGTCGAGGAGGCGAGCGAACTCGCGTTCACTGTCGTTGGCGAAACTCAGGGGGCGGGTCTGCTGGTAGGCCTGGGCGCTCTCGTAGTCATCGAGCTCCCCCCGATCCGACAGAATCCTCTCTACCTCGGAGATGGCCCGTTTCAGTTCGGGGAGAAGAGCGGCGGGAATGACGATCTTGGCTTGGGCCGTGGGGGTCAAGCCCTTCTGTGTCTGGAGCACCAGAAAAAGGTGCTCTCTGCACTCCACCAATCGAACACTCGCTTCAGAGTCCGCTCCGGTAGAGAACCGTCTCTCAAAAAGCCGAGCACTCGTGAGCAATCGAATCTCCTGTTGGCTGCAACCAGGGTAGGATAGAGTGGTCACTGTGGCGAATTGCTCTTGTTCATAGATAAGGTCATACCGTTTTGTCAAGAAAAAGTTCAGACCCTCACGTTCGCACTCGGAGAGGGCAGGGGTGCCCGGTTTTCGGGTTGGCCCTCCGCCTTGATCGACCTATTCGCCCATGTTATATATCACTTACAGATGTCCGGCTATTCTCTGCCGGGAGGGGGAGGCTGCGGGAAGTTCTGACCAGGGCTCTCGTGGCGGGAAGACAACGCGTAGAGCGCCGTCGCGTTTTCTGCGAGCGGTGCGGTGCCCGCATGCCCGCAGGAGTCGCCAGCCGTTCGTCGTCGCTTCTTCGAGGAGGAGCGGATTCCGCTTCTCATATACGGCCACGCCGTCCAGCGGAGCAATCCATGACCCAAGAAGGTGATCTGGTCCTGGTCCACGTTGAAGGGAAACCGGCGTTTTTCGCCAGGATTGAGACCATGTGCCCGGACGTGAAACCTGGCTGGTACCAGGTGGGGTTCTTGATTCTGCAAGTCCCTCTGGTCCAGGTTACCTGGATCCTTCGCCGGGAGTATGTCGATGGCGCTTCCTTCACCATGGGAGGACGGAAAGTGATCCTGGAACGGGTAGTGGCACCAGCGGCACAGCCACCGCCTGACCTCGCGCCTAAACGGGAAAAACCGCCCGAGCGGCAACCTCCTGCCGGCGGAGAGAAGGGAAAGGTGATCTCCCTGTTCGCGAGGAGATAGGGCCTTGTGATGGGACAACCTTTTCCGCTATAGTGGCGGCGAGACGAGGTAGCTGCATGTTTCAGATGTTTGGATTAGAGAGCGGTCAAAGGGAACGGCGCATCAACGTTCGGGTGGCGCTCCGGGAGCAGGGCGGCCAGGTCGGGGTGTTCAAAGACGGCGAACTTTACGCAGTCTTTGCCGCCAACGATCGCGAGTTTCGGAAGGCTGTGATCATACAGCTTGCGCGTATCGGTGCGGCCAGCTTTCGAGAACTGTGTGCTGGATTCGAGATTGATCGTGAGACCCTCGAGCGTTATCTGATCAGGTCCCAACAACGGGGCCTGCGTTCAGTGGTGGACGATAAGCCCGGGCCCAGGGGACCCTGGAAGGCAGACGACATAACCCGTTTGGCAGTGATCAGAGAGTTCGTCAACGATCCCGCGATCTCGGACAGCGAGATTGCCCGCCGCGTTTCCGCGTATCGACCCATCCAGGTAGACGGGAGAATGGTGAAGCGCATCCTCAGACATGCAGGCCTGAGGGCCTCTGCCGATCCGGATGAGGAGCTCGATGAGATTCCCCCGAATCAGCTCGCCTTTCGATTCAGCAAGAGCGCTGGGTTCCAGTCTCAACCCGATTCTGCTTCTTAGTGTTCTTGCCGAAAGCTCTAGAAGTAGGCCTTCACAAACTGTTCCAGGAGTTCGCGGTACGAGGTATCGAGGTCAATGAACTCGATGGCCATCCCGTTCGGCTCGTTGCGCCGAACGATGCCTCGGGCAGCGATAGGGAGATATTTCAGTTCGAGGGGAATGCGGAAGCGGAGGTTCACCTCTGCGTCTACGGGAAGGGGAATTGCGGTCTCGATGAAGCAGCCGATGGGCGAGAGATCCCTGATCATCCAGTCCTTCTCTTCGAAGACCCGGATGCCGAATTCAAGTCGCGGATACCGCCGTCTGAACTTGTCGCTCATGATCCCTCTTCCTTGTCTCCGATCCCTCCGGCCGCTGGCTGCCCTCCGCTTGTTTCAGCGCGGACCGCGAACAGGCGCTGTGCACTCTAATAGGTTAGCTCGCGGTTGTAAAGCCGAAACTCCTGCGCCAATTCCATGGCGTCGCGGGCCGAAAGGGCTTCTTATGCAAGCTCGGTGCCTAAGGACGCTACGGCCAGCTCTTAGCAGGATGCTGAAAGACCCTCCGACCGGCCCCCTTCTGCTCACGGCTGCCAGGGAGACGCGAGCCCGGCTGGTCTGTGAGGCAGCGCGGCATAATGGTTCGACTCGCAACAAGGGCTACGTATCCGACCGGAGATTCACGACTTAATTGCTTGCTCACCACTATGTCCTGCAGGAATACGTTCCGGCGCGAACGTATGAATCGAAGGACATAGTCCCATCAGGAATAAGGTTTGATGGTCTCGTACGAACCACTTTCTCGCGAAATGGCACTTAAAAAGATCAATGGGTTAGAGGCTCCAAAACCGTCGTTTTGGGGGTTCTTACTAATCCATCAAGGTCATAGTGGTCCGGCCCGCCTGCAGAGCTGTGCTGCAAGGTTCGGCAGGCCTTCCGAAAGGCCAGAGAGTTGAGAGGAGGCTCCAGATGCGCCTTGCCTCACAGAACAGCATGGCTCAAGTGAGAGTGTCTTCCGGGATCATAATAATAAGAGTTTTTCAGCACGCCGCTAGACCTCCCCCAGCCCTGCCCGGTCCTCGGCGAAGTGGACGGGGATGAGCGGGTTGGCGAGGCTGATCGGTGAGAGGCCACTGGCACATTCGGACACCTTTCCGGCCGTGGGTTTCGCAGACGTACTCCCGAAAGGCACCCTTGATTGCTGCGGAGGACGCGCTCATGTAGACTTGCAGGGGTCGTGGCCACGCAGATGTTTGGAAATGTTCCCCATCGGTGGTACAGTAGGGCAACATCGGCATGACCCCCTTAAGGGTTTATGCTCGCGGGTGGGCATGCCTCTCATGGAGGGAAACCATGGAAACGAAGCTGTACGTTGGAAATCTTGCCTACACCTCTACCGAGGATGATCTGCGCACGCTGTTCACGCAGGCGGGCACGGTGAAGTCGGTCACCATCATCAAAGATCGGGACACGGGCCGGTCCAAGGGCTTCGCCTTTGTGGAAATGGGCACGCAGGCTGAGGCACAGAAGGCCATCAGCATGCTTAACGGTTCCCCATTTCAGGACCGCGCGCTCACGGTCAATCTGGCCCGGCCTCGGGAGGATCGGGGGCGAGGCGGCTTTGACAAGGGGCGGGGCGGACGCTCCGGGGGGCGCTCGGGGGGCGGAGGCAGGTTCCGCCAGTAGGATGATTACCTGGGCTCCCATGGAATGAGCTCCGATCGGAGGTCAACATCCGCAACCTTCGTTTATGCCTTTCCCGCCCAACGCAGGCTGCACCGGGATATGCGTGCGCCCGCAAACTCGGCCTTCCTGGAGGAGGGGGCCAGGTTTTGAATGGTGAAGGGATAGGGCTGCTGCTCCGCGCATCGTCCGATCCCTGACATGTGCTGCAAGGGGAGGGCGCCTCGCCCTCGCGTTGCTTGTCATTTTCGCCGGGCATGCCTGTGTGTAGACTGTCACGTCGCCCCCGCTTTCAGACGACGGCGAATTTCTTACCGCCTTTGTGGTCGACGACTACCTTGTTATAGGCAGGCGGGGCGATGATGGTCCCCCATATGTCGGCACCGCCGGAATCCAACGCGCCGGGACGGAGTTGGTCTTGTCCGGACGCTTCGACGGCCGCGGGGCCTTTGCGCGCGGGTGTTTTGACGTTGCCTCCCCCGGGGAGGGAAGGGTTTTGCGTTGGGGGTGGGAGGAGAATGGTCTCGAGGAGGTGACTTGCCAGGTCCATTCCGACGTGGACAAGCATGCACGGATTACTTGCGACGGGCACTCGGCTGGGGAGATAAGCACGGAGCCCGGACTGGAGGTGCTGCTCTCGACGGCATCGTGACCTCATGGTTCGCCCGGAGGGTCTTTCGAAACGACCGCTCCTCGAGGGGCGCGTTAACTTCGACGGCGATCGGCGTTCCTTGAAGGGAAGGGATCGAAGGCACTTCGCAGGGTGGACATGCTGAAGAGAACAAGAGGATTGACGCTGAACTCTTGGCGAAGATTGGGGCTGAAACTGCCGGGATGGAATAGTTTGAGAAGGAGAGTCGTCTATGCAGAACCAAGACGTCGAGCAGACACTTGTTCTCATTAAGCCGGACGCCCTCAAGAGTTCCGTGACCGGATATGTGCTTTCTCAACTTTCCGGATTCCATACCGGTTTACGCCTTGCGGGAGCAAAGATCGTTCATGTCAGTCGAATGCTCGCGGAAGAGCACTACATCGAGCATCACGGGAAAGTATTCTACGAGTCCTTGATCGATTATATCATGGGCCGTATTCATTATCCTGAAGAACCTTGGATGCGCAGGGTCATAGCGTTCGTGTATCAAGGCCCAGACGCAGCGAAGATAATCCGCGGAATCTGTGGGCCGACCAATCCGCATGTGGCTCGTGAAAAGATACCGGGTTGCATTCGGGCGTTGGGTACCGTAGTGCCTATCAAGGATGTTGAGGGGAATGTGCTGGGCGAGCGCATGGACAATCTCATCCATGCCTCCGCGACAGCGGCGGAGGCGGAGCGGGAAATCAAGCTCTGGTTCAAGCCTAATGATATGCCCCCATTTATGCGGGCGTATCCTACGGAAGTCAGCGACGAGCATTATTATTTCAAGGGCGGAAAGCTCTATACAACCCATGAGCCGAGGAGCGTTTGCTTGTTTGCTCCTGGTGATACGGCCTGGAAATCGGATTTGGAGATCCTCGGTTTACTGTGCCAAGGTTTGCCGGCCCCGAGTTCTATTAATACGGTAGCAGCTAAGTATCTCATCAACGAGAGGGTGGAGAATTATTAGGCGGCCATCCTATTGGACGGTTTGGTCTGACTCCGATTTTCGAGGCAGCTCGATACCGGAGAGGGCTGGACGAGCTACGCTCTTCACCCACATGCTGGGTCTAGCCCTCGCGGCACAACGAGGGCATGTACTCGCCCCACTTCTCGCCGCCGCTCGGGCGCTTGGATGATGCGGCCCCAACCCCCCCGCCCAAGAGCCTACCTCGCGGCCAGATCAACCCACAGCAGACAAGAGGATGACAGATGCCCGCCGTCTACCGGCACGACTTAGAAGTGACTGTGGCAGCAGTCGACGACAATGGACATGTGAACAACGTCCAGTACGTCCACTGGATGCAAGACATAGCGGTTCGGCACTCGGAGAAGGCGGGTTGCACTCGGGCCACGAGGGCTTGTGGCGCGACGTGGGTGGTCCGGACTCATCGGATCGAGTACCTTCGACCTGCCTTTGCTGGGGATCATATCGCCGTCCTCACGTGGGTAGCCAATTTCCGAAAGGTGCGATCACTGCGTAAGTACAGGTTCGTGCGGGTGGCGGACAAGACCCTCTTGGCCGAGGGCGAGACCGATTGGGTTTTTGTAGATGCCCATTCGGGCCGCCCACGGGTCATACCGGAGATTGTCTCCGGGGCCTTCGAGACACTTCCAGAGGACGAGGAACCGCTGGCACTCGAATCTTAGCCGCAGCCGGGACCAGCGGTTTGCTGAAAAACCGTTCTCCTGTTTACGAGTGAGGATGCCAAGCGAGGCGGGGCGATCTGCGAGGCAAGGCGCATCCGGAGCCACCTCCTCTTCGGACTCCTAGACCGCTTCCCAAACACGTCACCACCGCTCCGCCCGAGGGCCGGACCACCCCGAACTTATTCATGGCGCGACTATGCAGACTTGCCGAGTAGATCCCTCGGTCTCGCGCTCTTGTGGGCGGAATCAGTGAAAGCATGAGGCGTGCTCCTGGCTTTTTGGCAAAGCGCTTAGTGCTGCTGGCCTTCGAGTCTAACGTGAGCGGCCACGTCAGATGTTTTTCACTCCAAGGGCGAACAGGGTGCATCATGGGACATTCTGCGGGCGGATTTGCCACCTTCTGTGCCGTCAGCGCTGTCGTGAGTCTTGCGGTTCATCTCAGAACGCGGGAATTCCCGGTTGCCTGCCTACCCTCAGCAATCATCGCTCCCTTCTCTTTCAGCTTCTCGAGGTGCTGATGTCGGGATAATTGGATACATTTTTCGCCATCGCGTTGGTGAACAGTACATTTCTGGCACTGGGGACATCGGTGCTCGTCGCCAGGGTCCTTCTCATGATTCGTCGACGAAAAAGTAAAGATTCGGCTCACAGGTAAGGTGTGTGCCCACGCCATTTCTCGCGACACTATCGCTCGCCGCCGGGTACGACAGAGAATGAACAAAGCGCCGAGACAGGGTGCCTCGCCTCAAGAAGCGCCTCCTCGAGAACGGGAAGTCCAACATGTCGGGGGACGGACTGTCCTGGTGCCCTGGCTTTATGGCTGCACGATCTTTCTGAGCGCTTTTCTCCTCTTTCAGGTGCAGCCGATGATCGGCAAGATGGTCTTGCCCTGGTTCGGGGGAGTGGCGTCGGTCTGGACCATCTGCCTGCTATTCTTCCAGTCTCTGCTCCTCTTTGGGTATCTCTACGCGCACTGGACAATCCGATATCTGCGGCGCCGAACGGGCGCGCTCTCCCATATCGCGCTGCTCGGCGTAAGTCTGATGACACTGCCTGTCACCCTTAAGGACGCCTTGAAGCCGACCGGGGTCGAGGACCCGGCATTGCTTCTCCTCGCCCTTCTGGCCCTGAGCACCGGGCTGCCTTACCTGCTGCTCTCGACGACGGGGCCGCTCCTTCAGGCCTGGTTCGCCCGGGAGCATCCCGGCGCCGTTCCTTACCGTTTGTTTGCCCTGTCGAATCTCGGCTCACTCATTGCGCTCCTGAGCTATCCCTTGGCCATCGAACCCTTGTTCAAGCTTCGCACTCAATCGACAATATGGTCGGGACTCTACGGGGCCTTCGTGCTGCTTTGCGGGATCCTTGCCTACCGTGCAATTCGTCTGTCCCCGGGGATCGGGCCGGCCGAGGAGGGGGGCGTGCGCGCCGCGGTCGGTCGGTCCTCCTTTCTCCTCTGGCTCATCCTTGCCGCATGCCCCTCGCTTCTCCTCTTGGCGATGACCAGCCATTTGACCCAGAATGTGGCCCCGGTTCCGCTCTTGTGGGTGGTGCCGCTGAGTCTCTACCTGCTGAGCTTCATCCTGTGCTTTGAAAGGGATCGCTGGTACCGCCGCGCCTGGTACCTACCTTTGTTTCTCCTCGGACTCGCCGCAACCTGCTACCTCCTCGCGAACGACAGTGATGACCCGGGGATCCGGATGAGAACCGTGATCTACCTTGCGTCCCTCTTTGCGTCGTTCATGGTTTGCCACGGAGAACTCGCGCGACGCCGGCCTGATCCAGAGTACTTGACGACTTTCTATCTGATGGTCGCGATCGGCGGCGCCGCCGGCGGGTTGTTTACCGGCATCGTCGCTCCCCGATGGTTCAACGGGGACTACGAGCTGGCGATCGGACTGGTTCTGACCGAGGGCACGGTCTTATCCGTGGTCTTCGGCAATTTCGCCGGGCGCATGGGCCCTCTTCTGCGCAAGCTCGGGTGGCTTGCTATCGGGGCAGTGACGTTGACCGTGGCGGCCGTTTTGGCCGACGCCACCATCGCGGCCTTCCGAGATGCCCGGCTTCTCGCAAGGAACTTCTACGGCACCCTGAGAATCGCCGACCGAGGTGGAGGAGAAGACCACCAACGGAAGCTCTGGAACGGAACCGTCATTCACGGCGCGCAATTCCTCCCGCCGGAACGCTCCCTTTGGCCGACAACCTACTACGGCGAGAGGGCAGGCGTCGGACTGGCAATAATCGGAAGCAGAACCCACTCGCCGCAGCGAGTCGGCCTTATCGGTCTCGGAACGGGAACGTTGGCAGCTTATGGCAGGCCGGGCGACCGCTATCGCTTCTACGAGATCAATCCCCTGTGTGTCGAGATCGCACGAAAGGAGTTCACGTACCTTCGCGATTCCCAAGCCGAGATCGATGTGGGTCTAGGCGACGCGCGACTTTCCCTTGAGCGCGAACCTCCGCAGGATTTCGACGTGCTCGTCGTCGACGCCTTTTCGAGCGACTCCATCCCGGTTCACCTCCTTACGGCAGAGGCGCTCGCCCTGTATCTCCACCACCTGAAGCGGGACGGCGTGCTAGCATTCCACATTACCAACATATTTCTCGATTTGGGACCGGTGATCGCTCGTGCAGCGGAGCATTTCGGCAAGGAGGCTTATGTCGTCCACTCAGACGGCGAGGACGACAGGGGAACCGACGGGGCAACCTGGGTCTTGATCACCAGCGACGAGTCACGACTTGCGGTCGAGAAGTTGGGGCAGTCCCTTCAGAAGATCCACGCGCGGAAACGGGTGAATCTCTGGACGGATGACTACAGCAGTATCTTTTCGGTCTTGAAGTAATGCGTCTTGCGGCCAAGGTCGAACGGTGACCGGCCATGGACCGCGTGGAATGCAGCCATGGATGAGACCAGGAAAGTGAACGAATTCATGGAAATCCCGGGGCAGGCTCTCGAGGATCTCCGCTACGCCAAAGGCCTTCTCGAGAACCCGAGCCTTGCCGCGAAGATCGTCAATTTCTTCGGTGTGCCGGTTGAGAAGGCGTTCAAACTTCTACCCACCCGGTGGTCCGACGCAGTGACCCGGGCTGCGCAAACGGCGCTCTTGACCGCTCTCCATGTGGCGGTGGCCACGCTCGCCGATCGCGGGCCTGGTGCCGCTCTTTCCGACCTCTGCCCTCATTTCCCACTACATCGTGGGAAGTCAGCGGACGGTCCCAGAGCTCGAGGAGACCGTTGGCTTCAGCATGTTTTCCCTCATCCCGTACCTGGTGTATCTCGTCGCCGTGTACTATCTCGCCGACCGACTGAGACTGGAACGGTCTCTCTTGATGGGCACCCTTTTCTGGACTGCGGCTGCGGCGATCCTCGTGCTTGTGCGGAACAGGCTGTAGCCCTACGGCAGTGAGTTCCGGCGGGAGCTTCTTGTCGCGGCGGGCCCAGCGTCAAGAGGAAAGGATGTGTCCGGCGAAGACGATCGGGCTCATTGACCGAAATGAGGGCTAACCAGGCGGGTGTCGCGGCTAATTTCCTTTAGGTAAACCCCCGGCTTTGCCGGGGGACTCCCAGAGTTTGACCGTTCCGGGAGGTATAAGTTTTTTGTACAAGGCCTGTGACGGTTTTTGATGAAACAAGCAAGATTCCAAACTTTTGATCTTTGCGCAGAGCCCTCAAGCG
>Ga0209253_10000399_pt1 | contig 36824 bp, 27 predicted proteins | sample FrelakmetBRP12BR_FD_187145 | JGI IMG/M metagenome (GOLD analysis project Ga0209253, IMG submission 187145) | Freshwater lake sediment microbial communities from the University of Notre Dame, USA, for methane emissions studies - BRP12 BR (SPAdes)... | ecosystem: Environmental > Aquatic >... | reverse complement strand
ATGTCGCCCGTCGGCGATACCTCTGAGTTCTCGGCCGCCAAGGTGGTCGACAATTTGATCGGTGCCATCTAATAAGGTAACGAGAAAATAAAACACGATGATTTTACCCGCAGGAGCTTCATAAACGGTGATATGATAATTAGGTATTGAATCTTTTAACACCTCTGCATTCATCCGTAGAGTTTTATAAAGAAATTCATCATCTTTTGAACGATAAACAAGACTAACGGATTTAATTTCATCGGGAAGAAATGGACGGAGGAAGAATTTGATGTTATTGATGATTGGATTGTTTTGATATTGACAATAAACTGTTAGATGAAGATCTTCCATTAATTTACTATACCAAGGCATTACATAAATTTTTAATCATAAGTCAAACATTTGGATAGAATGAGAGATATCAATTTCCTCCTTTGCTTTATTGGAATAGTACTCAGATTCGAGCAATTTTTTATGAGATTCGATAAAGGATTCAACAAATGCGAACAGTCTACGTCGTAACTCAATATTATTATATGTAGCAACTAGTATACCGGTAATTTCCTCTCGTGGTTCAAACAGTATCGAATAATTGTCTTTTTGCAGCACTCGCATTTTTCCAACGGCGTGAATTACTTCATTTGTGATAGTGTTTATGGATGCTAAAGCCCCCCCATAAATCTCGATGAGATCATCGTTTATCTCCCTTTCTAGATTATCTTTGAACGTGTGTTTGGCGATTAGAATACTCGTATCATTATCTACTACTAAAAGTATTAATGGTTTCCCAGGACGGAAGAATTTGTTGTTCCAAAGCAATATATCTCGTGCGCTGATAATTCCCGTTGGTATCCCGTTTTTACCCAGAACTAGTCGCTTATACCCGTGCTCATTCATCAAACGAATTACCTTATCAACGGAGATATTTTGATCGATAATCTGCACTGGGGATTTCATAATATTTTTTAAAGGAACAGTATAGATATCTCCGGAGGGGATTCGAACCTTATGAAGAAATTCTATGACATCTGTATGAGAGATGATATAGTAATTCTGCGTTTCGGGATTATTGATAACAATGGCTGATACTCTATTTTTATACATTAATTCCACAAGATCTCCGAAAGCTGCAGAGGAAGGCAACATCAAAACATAACGGGTCATTAAGTCTCTTGCTGATGGGAATTCAACGGTGTTTGAGCTCATAGCCATTAGACTGTAAACCTAACCAAAATTCTTTGTCATTTTGCCATTAGCCGTTAATCCTAAAAATTCTAATTTTTGGTGATCCAAATGGAAAATTCCGATATGGTGAAAAGCGCATAACCCTATACACTAGATACTTTTGAAAGCCATTTTGGTTTATCTGGATCAATTCCTTTTTCCAATGCGATTTCTACCGTCAGCATTTGAGCGGGAACAATATTTACCAAAGGTTGGAATATCTCATTTGTATTAGGCACGTGAATTCCAAGTTCAATATCATCCATAAGATCAGTTGAATACAGGCCAGTTATGGTAGCTCCTCGCGTTTTCACCTTCTCAAGAAGTTTCAATATGGTACTGCGGCGATGTCCTTCACGGGGAATAATCGCTAAAATCCACGAAGATTCATCAGCAAGAGTGATAGGACCGTGAGGGAATTCTGCTGTGGAATAAGCTTGAGAGAATATTCTCGCACCTTCTATCAATTTCAGCGATATCTCCATTGCCGTCCCATAATCGGGACCAGATCCTAGCACAAAACAAAGTGGTGCAAATTTGAAATATTTGCATATTTGATATATTTGTTTCCGAAAATGTTGAAGAGAATTTTTAATGACTTGAGAAATACCTTTCAATTCTTGCATGGCGACCGAATAAGCCTCTTCACTTATTTTTTTTTTCATGTAGGCTAATTCAATCGAAAACTTACTCAGAACACCTAATGTATTAACGTAGGTTTTGGTTGCTAGAACACTTTTTTCCTCGGTGCTTTTTATTTCCATAACTGTATCTGCAAGTTTTGCTAAAGAACTCTCTTTACTGTTCGTAAGAGCGGCAGTGAGGGATTTCTGAGCTTTTGCTAACTCTAATGAGCGCAGAGTCATCTCACTCTCTCCACTTTGGCTAATACCAATAACTAAATCTTCTTCTGTTAATATGGAACCCGCCAAATGAGGGAATTCTGGAGATACTTCTGCAAAAGTCTTGATTTTAGATAGTTGATTCAATAAATAAGCCCCAACGTATCCACTATAGAGGCTTGAGCCATTACCTACAAGATGAATGATTTTAATATCCTTCTCTATGATTTTTTCTGTAAGATCAATTATTTCCTGTTTAGGGATTAATGCCCGATCAAGCATTTCGGGGATTTGCCATATTTCTTCCAGTGTAATAGCTCCCGCGTCTTTCTGCACCATATGGATCGAGTAAATGTTATTTCTTAGTAACTTAAGTTTTGACAAATTTGTTTAAAATGGGTGAAGAATAGTTTTTATTGCAACTAGTGTTTTTGCCACATGATTAGCGAAAAATGCCGAGCTCCAAAGATTATATTGAATTAGACCATGAATACGGTGCCCATAATTATCATCCTATTCCCGTAGTTATTTCTCGCGCAAGGGGGATTTGGGTATTTGATCCTGAGGGGAAAAAGTATCTCGACTGTTTAAGTGCGTATTCCAGTCAAAATATGGGTCATTTGCATCCAGAAATCGTTCAAGCAATGAGAAAGCAATTGAAGAAAGTTGCATTGACTTCAAGAGCGTTTCACAACGATATGATGGGTCTGTTCCTTAAACAAGTCTGTGAACTAGTAGGACCGCATCTCCAATTGAACAATGGCAAACCTATGGTGTTACCGATGAATACTGGTGCGGAAGCAGTAGAAACTGGATTAAAAGTAGCTCGTGCATGGGGATACATTAAAAAGAAAATCCCGAAAGGTAAAGCTCACATAATCGTGTGTTCTGATAATTTCCACGGGCGTACGATTACCATCTGCGGACTCAGTTCGGATCCGATTACGCGACATGAGGAGAATTTTGGACCCTTCACACCAGGATTTTCCGTCATCCCGTACGGAGACAGTGTAGCATTAGATTCTGAAATTAAAAAAATTGGCGCTAGCAATGTTGCAGCGTTTCTGGTTGAACCGATTCAAGGAGAAGCGGGTGTAAAAGTTCCTCCCAAAGGGTATTTAAAACAAGTTAGGGAAATTTGTTCAAAACACAATGTACTTATGATTGTGGATGAGATTCAAACGGGTTTGTGCAGAACTGGGGAACTTTTCGCTGTAGACCATGAAAGTGTAAAGCCTGATATGTTCTTATTGGGAAAAGCTTTAGGAGGGGGCGTATATCCTGTTTCTGCAGTGGTTACTCGAGAAGAAGTAATTGGTCCCGAAATTATTCCGCCTGGTACACATGGAAGTACTTTTGGAGGAAATCCTCTTGCAGCAGCAGTCGGAATGAAATCATTGGAAGTAATGATACGGGAGAAGCTGGATAAAAGAGCAAAAGAAATGGGTAAATATTTCATGGACGGTCTCAAAGCGATAGCAGAACATAAAACACGGTTACCAATTAAGGAAATTAGGGGAAAAGGATTACTTATTGCAGTTGAATTCGATGGAAATGCACGTTTCTTGGTGGAAGATCTAATGCGTAATGGAATTTTAGTGAAAGATACTCATTCCACAACCATTCGATTTGCGCCTCCTTTGATTATAACCGAGAAAGATGTCGATTGGGCTTTAAAGACCATTAAAGAAGTGCTTACATAGATCTTCTTTTTTTTTGAACATAGATCATAGGGAATTAATCATCCGTGATCATTTTATGTAAAACTCAGTTCCCGCTTTTCCGTTCAAGGCGTCTTCGATTTTTTCGATGGAGGTTATAATGGCTCTTTCACCCCCCTTTTCCAAAAAATTGATCACTGCTTGAACTTTAGGACCCATCGAACCTTCGGGGAAATGCCCTAGCTTCATATATTCCTTCGCTTTACTTATGGTTACCCTTTTCAGATAACGTTGATTGGGTTTTTTATAATTAATCGCCACCCGTTCTTCATCTGTTGCAATTAAAAGGATATGTGCACCCACTTGCTCCCCGAGTTTTGCACTAGCAAGATCTTTATCAATTACAGCTTCCACTCCTCTCAATCTCTTTCCTATCTGAAGTTCTTGCTCTGCATCAATTATATTTTCCTTTACGACAGGAATTCCACCTCCACCGCAAGCTATTACGATAAAATTCATCTCCATGAGTCTCTTAATTTCACGATATTGGAGAATTTTCAAAGGTTTAGGAGAAGCAACCACTCGTCTCCACCCTTTAGCTGTCTGTACATAACCTTCTCTGGGCTCCGGATACGAAGGACCGATAGGTTTGGTCGGATGTTTAAATGCCGGATCGTTCTGGTTGACTTTCACATAGGTTAACACCGTGAGAAATAGTTTTTGATCATCCAATCCCAAGCGCATAAGTTCATTATCCAAGGTGGATTCTATCATAAATCCAATTTCCCCTTGAGTTCTGGCTACAAGTACTTCTAATGGCATTCCAGCAACATCATCAGAAACACAGGTTTCTTGTTGGATCAATAAATTACCTACTTGGGGACCATTACCGTGTGTAATAATTATATTATACTGCGTGGACAATTTGGCAATCTGTCTTATGGGTACCTGTAAATTCCGGAATTGTTCTTCTGCAGTTCCTTTTTGTCCCATTTTTATCAGGGCGTTTCCACCAAGTGCGATAACGATCGTTTTCATTCTGAATCTCCTTATTGCTTCAGGTATTACTGTGGAGTGAAAATAATACTAAAAAATCCATGTTTTAAAACTTATTGTTCTCGCCTAAGAGAGAGGTATTTATCGCAACTTCTCGAAGGGGGTATTTTCTGACAATATCACTCGAACTGGGGAAGCTTCGGAGGCTACTCGCAATGGCAGCCCTAGAAAATAAAACCTCCCTGAGGAAACTGATTGTAAATTTAAAGTTTCATATATTAAAACTGCATTTCCCAGTAAAATCTCATGCACTTCCTTGGAACCAATGCTTAAATAATCAATTCCTACGGCTTTAATGTCCGATTCTACTAAGTATCTAGCTCCTTCCTCATTTAGACAAATGAATTGAGAATTAAATGCTTGAGTTAAGATTGAGGAGTTTTTTGTTTTCAATAAGATAATATCGTTCTTCTTAATTGTATACTGATCGAGATGCGATCTAGTAATTTTGTCCCCAAATGCGATGGATGTCAGATCCAAAACTTTACAATATCCCATACAACGTTCGAGTTGGATTCCCATAATGCCTATCCCATTTTTCAAAAGGTGTAATGGTGCATCAAGATGGGAACCGGAATGAGAACTCATGCATATTGTGGTTAAATTCCACTCCGATTCGGAACCGGCAATTTGGTGGATTTCCACATTAGGATCCCCCGGATATGCCAAGAGATTCCTATCTAGTACTAAGGAGAGATCGTATATCTTCATTATATTCAAATATTGTTTGGGAGGTAAAAAAAGAGTTAGAGTTTATCAAGCAAAAATAAGATTATGGCTTTTTGGGCATGTAGTCTATTTTCTGCTTGATCAAATACAATAGACTGAGGACCATCAATCACATCTGCAGTTTGTTCATATCCACGCATTGCAGGGAGACAGTTCATGAATATCGCATCGGGTTTTGCCGCAGATAGTACTTTTTGATTGATTTGAAATGGCATAAACACCTTTTTCCGTGATTCTTCTTTTTCAAACGGAATGCCGTATGACATCCAAGAATCCGTGTACAATACATCGGATTTTTTAGCGGCTTCTAAGGCATCATGGATCACTCGTATTTTTGCTCCTGATTTCTTAGATAATTGTTCTATTTCATCGAGTACACCTTTCTCGGGGGAATATTCTGCACCTTTTGGGCATGCTACATCCATTTCCAGCCCGTATAAAGCAGCCATCCGCATAAGATCATATGTTACATTATTGAAAGCATCTCCAAAATAAGACAGTTTTAAGCCTTCAATTTTTCCTTTCTTCTCCAAGATTGTTTGAAAGTCGCACAGAATTTGACAGGGATGACCATAATCATCCAACATATTAATCACAGGCACATCCGAGTATGTTGCGAGATCCCAAACATCTTGCCTTTTGAAAACCCGCGCTCCAATAATATCCACGTATCGGGAAGCGCATTTAGCAGTATCTTGGATGTTTTCTTTCTTACCAAGAGGAGAATCTGCTGTAGGATAATAGATCGCATGTCCCCCAAGCTGATTTAATCCGGTTTCAAAAGAAACGCGAGTTCGTAAAGAGGGTTTTTCAAAAATCATCAGCATTGTTTTATTTTGCATGGTGGAAGTGAACTTCTCAGGACACTTTTTCATCTCAATTGCCTTTTGAATGATCAAATCACATTCTGCTTTGGATAAATCTGAAATTTTCGTGAGATGTCGAACCATAAAAATCGCCTATAGTTTTCCTTCGATATCATGTAGGCTTCTATAAAAAATCAACGGTCAAAAAAGAGAAGTACAGAAAAATAAGGAAAAAGCAGAATTACTTTAATTTCTCGATACTACCAAAGTCCCGGTAAAGGGAAAACTCGTTTAATATTTCTCGGTCTTGGTTGGTGGATTTTTCTTGAATCAAACGAGATAAAACCTCACCCAATCCGGGACCTAACATAAAACCCTGACCGCACATACCAATAGCGTTAATATATCCATCCAATCCTTTTACCATGCCGACTATTGGATTTCCATCAGGAGTATTCGGATATAAACCTCTCCATTGTCGTCTCACTTTGATATTGGATAATCTAGGTAGTAAATCTACCATGCGTTTTGCTATTTGTGGGAGAAATACACTTGTTTCTTGTCGATCTTTCCCTATTATACTTGGATTAGGAGTGATGCAAAAGATAATTTTCCCCAATTTATTCTGATAGAAATAGTAGTTTTTGGAATTGCCAAAAATCGGATCTACTCCCGGTTGAATATCTACCACCATGGGTTTCAAAAAATACTTTACAGGTTCAGTAATACCCGCTTCATGAGAATCCGGCTCAACCGGAACATCAACACCAACCATTGCTGCAATTTCTTTAGCGTAACCCCCCGCTGCATTTATTATATGAGGAGCTAGATATTCGTCCTTATTTGTTTTTACACCCACTACACGATGGCAATCTGTGAGAATTTCCACTACTTCTTCTTTAAATTTGAATTCTGCTCCGTTCTGTACAGCTTCATCGAAAAACGCATGAACACTGTGTAAAGGAGAAGCATTTCCATCCTCAGGACTAAAGGTTCCCCCACATAAACCATTGGGATTTATACCAGGTATAAGATCTTGGATTTTTTCGCTAGTGAGAAAATTGATATGAAGTCCATATTTCCTTTGTAATTGTACAGTTTCTCGAAGGATTTTTTCATGTTCGGGCGTTCTGGCAACAAATGAATAACCTCCCGCAATCCACCAGATGTCTTCCCCATAATTCTCTTCCCATGTTGAAAAAATTTTAATGGATCGCTGGCAAACCCAGATTTTACTTTTTTGCGAATGAGTTGCCCGAATTCCCCCGATTGCATGCTTGTTATCTCCTTGCGCCACCGAAGGAAGTCTATCGATAACTAGTGTTTTCACGCTTGCATTAGCCAGAGCCATAGCTGTAGGGGTTCCGATACTTCCCGCTCCTATAATAATTACATCGTAAGAAGTCATTATTCACTCTCCTTCTTGACACCAGCAAATGTTCCAAGGGAAACTTCTACAAATAGGGGTCGAATCGTGTTTTTAGTGATATTCTCTTCTGGAACACCTTCTTCTCGGAAGATACGCATAATAATGGGAACACAGGTCTTTCCCCCGCAAGATCCCATACCACAATGCACGAGACCTTTTAGTTCGTTGAAATCGGTAACTCCTTTTCGAATCCAGTATTTAATAGTGGCAGCATTTACTCGTTCGCATCGGCATATAATAGTATCATCATCTATCGGCTTAGAAGTATATTGGTCAATCGGATCGATCACTGATTCTTTTTCTGGAATCGGTCTGACCGCTGTAGCAAGCTTTGCGATATCTGCAGGAAGTTTAACACTAATTAATTGTGTTTTGGGATAATCATGCAAAATTCGAGAGCGAAATATCCTAAATTTCCCAAGATTTCCATTTTCACTTGTTACCAGTATAGGGGTTTCAGGTTGCATTTTTTGGTCTGATAATTCCATGGGAAATGTAACAGTAGGATTCTGCGGATCCTTTCGATAATCTACCAATGTAATAGCAAGCCCCGGACATACAGCAACACAGGCACCACACCCGATGCATTCCTTCTCCCCATGGAAATAAGGTAACTGACTTATTAGGTCATCCACTGTATGAATCTGGTTTTGGGGACACACTGAAGTACAAGGATTACACGGGATTTCTTGAGTGCAGTGGAATATTGGGAAAATTCCTTCTTCTAAATCAGAACAAGCGAATTGCGTTGCTGCAGGGGGATGGGCTTTCATTATTGCTGCTTTTTGTTCTAGCACTGAAAGATCTTCGCAATTCGACGTATCCAATCCCATGTGATTCAGAATTTTGATAGCCTCGATTCGACCAGTGAAGATCGCTGCGGAAGCTTCTGCAATTTCTTGGGCGTCCCCACAAATCCATACATTGTAACTGTATTCTTTCGCTTTGTTGTAAAACTCATCTACGGGATTTAATCCTACTGCGATTAGTATTGTATCACATTTGAAAGAGCGTTCCGTTTTTGGAATCAATTTCCAATTTGAATCAATTTCTCCGATAGTAATAGATTCAACTGCATCTTTACCGTTTGCGGATACTATGGTATGCCTAGTGTAAATGGGAACTCCCAGTCTTCGCAATTTTTCTTCGTGGACTTTGTATCCACCACATTGCGGAAGGGCTTCTATTAACCCTACAACTTCAATACCCGCTTGAATTGCGTGATAACCCGCGATAAGCCCCACATTTCCTCCTCCCACAATGAATACACGGTCAGCCGGTTTTACTAGATCCCGATTTACAAGCGTTTGAAATGCACCTGCTCCATAAACCCCCGGTAGGGTATTTCCAGGGAAAACTAACATTTTTTCCCGCGCACCGGTTGCTATCAGCAAGTTCTGAGGTTTTACAAGTGTATATATGTCTTGATTCTTAAGAATACCCACATATCCGTCGCTAAAAACACCCACTGCGGTACTATTCAGCCAAAGTTTCACAGAAGGAAGTGCATTCACTTGCATGCTCAAGATTTCAGCGATCTGAATTCCTCGTTGCCCCGCGTACACATCTTTTTCGGATCCAAAGAATTTGTGGGTTTGTAAAATCAACTTTCCACCAACTCGGTCCTTATCATCAATCAGAAGAATATCTATATTTTTCTCCCCAAGAGTCCGGGCTGCGGACAATCCCGATGGACCAGCACCAATAATTAATGTATTAACTTTTAGGATCTCAATTTTACCGATTTCTTTTAAAGAATCGCTAGCGGGTAACTCCGGAAGACCCTCACAGCTTTCTATTTTCATTCCTTCTTTTAATGGGACCATGCAGGATTTCATGGGATATCCATTCACTAAAACCATACACTGACTGCATTGTCCCATACTGCAAAATATCCCTTGAGGGGAATTGTCTTTGTGGTGATGTCCAAATATCTTGATGTTATTAAGAAAAAGATTCGAAGAAATAACGACTCCTTCAAAGCCCTTTAGTTTCTTCCCATTAAATGTGAATGAGATCTCTGTTCTTTCCGGTATGGTGAGAATCGGATGCTTCTGGATATTGTTCATTCTCGAGAATGCTTTCCTATTATTGGTGAGGTTGTATTATCTTAAGGACATCTTTGAAATCAATTCCAAGGAGTTTAACTTTCTCGATTGTAGGACATCCCTGTTTACTCCATCCACGTTTCTGGTAGACGACTGCTTGCAGTTTCGCGTATTGTTCTTCTCGATATTTTCTGAGTATTTGCATTTTTTCCTCGGTAGATTTATTTTTAGGATCTATTCCGAGCATTTCTTTTAGTTGAGTATCGTATCTTTCTTGTCTACTTTCATATTCCAATTTCGTAACAGGACCCATTCCTCTATACGGGAAATTTTCATCATCCTTGCGTAAGCCATGACCTTGCCGAATATTAAAAATTCGCTGGAAATTGTACACGATTTCACTTTTTTTTACAATATCTTGGGGAGTCGTAGGTATTCCAGTAATCCCCGTAGCATAATCAGCATAAAATTGAACATGTTTTGGAATTCGTGCCCGATATAATTCCCCCTTTTCATCCTTGATCGGATTATCTTTATTATCAGGAGGTTGTACATCATTCCATGGGAGTTTACATAAACCATTTAATCCAAACCACGTTCTGAAGAAGGGAAACCAGCACAAAGCATTAGCTTTATCCTCGAAGGTTGGAATGGATTTTCTCACCATATCCTCAAAAATCAACCATGCTTCGTCATGTTGCGGACCTTTAAGGGCAAATCCGTATCCACCTTGTTGCGCAATAGATTCTTTTGTCATATATTCGGAAACTTCGAGTCCTTTATGTTCCATTCCTATGTCTTGGAGGAATTGAGGATCTGCCCCATAATTTTCTACAAAATATGTCTTCATTTGTCGTATACCTTTTCCTACAATGAGTCCGAAACCTGTACCACGTGCCATCTGGTGTATGAGTTGAAGTGCAGCTTCTGCATTTCCAAATGTAAGTTCTAATCCACCTGTAATATCTTTATTTAAAATTCCGGCTTCATAACATTCCATTACAAATGCGATTCCCGTTCCCACTGAAATGGTGTCCAATCCATAGGTATCACAGTAAAAATTCACTTCTAAGATCCATTTCGGATCCCAAACACCCCAGTTTGATCCACATCCCGCGATGGTTTCATATTCCGGACCATCTACTGATACGATTTGCCCTTTAAACGGTCCTGTTAGTACAGTGTGATTCGGGGAAAAATGAGAACAAGATATTGTACAACCCCTCCAACAACTTGAAAGCCCCTTTTCCTCGGTCATAATTTTCTTCCATACATCCCAACTATAGGGAAATTCTTTCTCATTCTCTACCAAATAAGTTTTATGTCTACCATAGCGGAAGTTTTCTGTTGGAAGAAGATCATACTCATTCATGATAACAGGAAGATGACCTGTTCCGATCTGACGCATCTGATTTTGTTTTGGATCATACGTAATGATTTCTTTGTTGTGTTCTCCTCCAGAATTTCTGGCAAAATCTTTATCTGCTGCACCCACATCATGCTGCGGTTTCTCTGGAGATAAACAAACTAAAGCCTGAATATTTTTGTCTTTGAACACTGTTCCTATACCACCACGTCCCGCTTGTTTGTATGAAGCCCATTTCCGATGAATAGGATACCAGCTGAAATTTAGCATCCCCCAATTAGTATGCTTTGCCCCTAATCCAGAAGAAACCACTGAAACTCGGTTTTTTTCAACGGGAGTACCATTCCCTGCATATTTTGTCGTCAATTCTTGGGTAAGCTCATGAGCATATTGCGAAGCACTTTCTGCTTTCTCAATTCGAACTTGATGATTCTCTCCATCCACCACCATTACAACTTCATCCTTGGCTTTTCCTTGGATTTCGATAGCATCAAAACCCGAATATTTCAGAAAAGGTCCAAAATAACTTCCAACATTGGAATCAATAATTGCTCCAGTTAAGGGAGAAACAGTTGTCACAATGGATTTACCAGATCCTGGAATGAAATTTGTCCCACTTAAGGGTCCTGAAGCTATACAAATTTCATTTTCTGGATCATTCCATTTTACAATTCTATCTTTCGGCAATGAATTCCACATTAGCCAAAGGTCAAATCCCTTTCCCCCAATAAACTTATCTTTCATCAATTGACTAACAGGTTTGATTTTTATTTCATTTCTGCTCAGATTCAGATACAATGTGCGATTATTATATCCATTTTCCAATGGTTTCTGTTCATAGCTTAGTTCCGATAAAATCACACGATCCACTCCAAAATAAAAGATAAACTAGGTTTTCCATGAGGAAATAAAAAACTTTTGGGAATGTTACTATAAGTGAATGGAATATTTGCATACCACTGGTAATCCAATCGATTTCCATCTGTAAAGAAGAGTTATAGCTTTCAAACTTTCCAATCGAACGAAAGTAGAAAATTTCAGAGAAAATAAAAGAAAGAGAATTATTGTAGATGTTTTTTGATGAAACCGTCCAGCGCATCTTCGATGCTAGGTGACTTTATGGATTTAATATCATAATATACACGATAGATTGGTTTGTTAATCTTAACTAATTTCGCAAGATCGATTGGACTTCCGTCGATAACGATATCTGCGTCTGCTTTATTTAAAGTTTCTTGCATATCCCGAATCTGTTCGTCATTGTATCCCATTGCAGGTACTATTTTCGTGATCTGAGGAAATTCTTCAAATACTTTCTTCATAGTTCCCACTACGTAAGGTCTTGGATCTACAATAGTTACTTTATTTTCTTTAGCCGCAACAAACCCTGCACCAGTCGCCATTTCACCGTGTGTTAAAGTCGGACCATCCTCCACCACAATTGCACGTTTTCCTCGAATCTCCTCGACTTTGTCCACAGTGACTACTGAATTTGTGTAAATTCTCATCGCTTTTGGATTTAATTCATCCAAGTTTTTATTAACAACCGCAACATCTTCAGGTCTCGCGCTGTTCATCTTGTTGATGACAAATGCATCGGCGATACGTGCATTTACCTCACCGGGATGATATTTCTTCTCGTGGCCTGGACGTAACGGATCCACGACCACAAACTGCAAATCAGGTACATAAAAGGAAATTTCGTTATTTCCTCCGTCGAATACGATCACATCAGCTTCCTTTTCAGCTTCTCTAACGATTTTTTCATAGTCTACTCCACTATAGATCACAAGTCCTTGTTCGATATATGGTTCATATTCTTCGCGTTCTTCAATTGTGCATTTGTATCTATCAAGATCTTCATGAGTTGCGAATCGCATTACCTCTTGTTCAACAAGATCTCCATACGGCATGGGTTCGCGAATAGCAACCACTCGAAATCCCTTGGATTTTAAATATCGGTAAGTTGCCCGGGATACTTGAGATTTCCCGCACCCTGTTCGGACAGCACAAATCGACACCACAGGCTTTTTAGCTTTAATCATCGTAAAGCGTTTAGAGATTAGCCGGTAATTTGCACCAGCAGCTAGAACGCGAGAACCTTTATGCATCACTTCTTCATGAGACACATCAGAATACGAGAAGACAACCTCGTCTATATTATATTTCTTAATCCACTCTACAAGCTGTGTTTCAGGAATCATGGGAATTCCTTTCTTATAGAGCTTTCCCGCAAGCTCAGGAGGGTATCTTCTTTCTGCGGTTTCAGTGGTTCCTACATTTTGCTCTCCTGCCATAGTAAAAGCGACTACGTTATATTCTTCATTGTTACGAAATACTGTATTGAATACATGAAAGTCCATGCCCAATGCGCCAATAATGATTACAGATTTCTTCTTCATATGAACTCACTTTGTGTAAAATTAGATTTTGATAAGGAAAAAGTAATGTAAGATAAAAAATTTTGGTTCATCGATAATTATTCTACAAAACAACCCAGATTTTTGGGCTAAGTGATATTTGGTTTAGTTGTATTCCTCGGTTTCTTGAATTTAAATTTTCAAGTGTTTCCTTCATTGGATGAATTAAGATTCAGTATTGAATCTAAAACACAAATTTGAAATAGGGATTACCATTCCAGAAAACGAAATTCAAATCCTCATAGACTTATCGGATTTAATTAAAAACCCATTAACCGCCTCAAAGTTAAAAAAATCCACGTTCGTTTGATAGATCTCCTTACAAGATTCGGTGGACGTATGAAAAAAAATCCTCATTTTTAGGAACTGGTAAAACTAATAGTTGCACTTTCCGAATATAAAAAGGATTACGAAAAAATCGCAGAAATAGATGCGAAATTATCGTAAGGACTAGAATATATACTCATACATGAAGATTTCAGGAAAAATCCAATATCGCACCTGGGGAGGAACCCATCATCCAGAATTTCTATCTGGATACTTATTAATCAAATATAATTGAAATTCTACGCTTACTTAAGGAAAATGAGAAACTGGATGATCCTCGCTGCAAAGGCGCTTTAGATGTACTTAGAAAATCCCGACGCCCAGATGGATTCTGGCAAGCAGACGTATCGTACATGAAAAGTGCGTGGGTTTAATTTGGCGAGCTTAAAAAACAAGGACACTGGATAAGTTATGAGATATGTAAATTAGTAAAAAAAAGAATAATGAGAGAAAAAGGGAATTTATTTTTGGTAACTTTGCCATTTCTCTACTAATTTCGGATCTTTAATTGTTTCCATTAAATATTTTGCATAATTTTCACCAGTCACTCCTGTATCGCGACCTGTTACTTTAAGCTTACGTTCATATACGGCACAAATATCCAATGCCATTTCCAACTTTCTTGATTTCTCCAAATAACCAATATGGCTTAACAGAAGTGCTGTTGCTTTAATAATACTGGATGGATCTGCATACTTACCTCGTCCTTCTGCGATCATCTTATCTGCAGTTCCGTGAATTGCCTCAAACATGGCGTATTTATTACCTATATTTGCACTACCAGCAGTGCCTACACTACCTTGTATTTGTGCGGCTTCATCAGTAATTATATCTCCGTATAAGTTGGGTGCAACAATTACCCGGAAATTTCTCTGCCGTTCGGGATCGATTAGTTTAGCCGTCATAATGTCAATATACCAATCATCCCATTGTATTTCTGGATATTCTTTGGCAATTTTTTCTGCAATGTTCAGAAACATACCATCGGTGGTTTTTACAACATTAGCTTTAGTTACTACGGAAACTTTATTTATTTTATTCCGTCTTGCGTAATCAAATGCCGCTCGAATAATACGTTCTGTTGCTTGTTTGGTTGTTATGGTGAAGTCAATTCCGAGATCCTCTGTAACTTTAATTCCACGACTGCCGTATATATACGCCCCTTCGCTATTCTCCCTGAAGAACATCCAGTCAATTCCCAGAGGAGGAACCTTCACAGGTCGTACATTTGCGTATAGATCCAGATATCGGCGCATGGCAACATTTGCACTCTCAATATTTGGCCATTTGGGATCATTTGCCCTTGGTGTCATAGTTGGACCCTTTAGCAGTACATGGCATTTTTTAATTTCTGACAACACCTCGTCAGGAATCGGTTTCATTACTTTTGCGCGATTTTCAATTGTCAAACCCTTAATTTCTCTGAGTTCTATGGCACCTGCCTTAATTTCTTTCTCTAGAAGATATTCCAAAATATTCTGAGCATGTTTGGTGATTTCTGGACCAATTCCATCACCACCTAGAATTCCGATCTTTATCGGTTTCAACTTTGAGAAATCCGTAATATCATGTTCCTTTTTCATACTCTCGATGCGTTCTAATTGCTCTTTTACCAATTCTGCAAATTTATCCTTAACTCGCTGGATAACATCATGCGTTATATTTGTTTTTTCCATATCAATTCCTCATTTGAGATATTTGTTGGTTGGTTTTAAAAATAATTCTTAGTTAGTTTTAAATTCAAACTTTTAGGGAAAACCTCAATTTTCATGTGTCTGAAAACAAGATTTCGTCCCATGGTTGTCGATATAGTCCTGCACGCTGTCGTTTTTGATCAAATATATGTCCCATCATTCCTATCGACCTTCCGAGCACAAACAGTCCATTTAGAGTTTCGCTTTCAATAACATCCTCAATCTCCTCAGGAGTAAAATCAAGGTTTTCCAACATATCGAGAAAAGTAATTCCGATGCACCCATCCACGTTAAGAATGAGAGTATTCTTTTTCGATGTAGTTAATTTCTCGACTTCCAGAGCATAATCCAGGTAGGGATGCTTCTTAAAATTCTGCAGGACAAACTCCTTCAAAAGTTTTACCCGGACGTCCGGATTCTCTACGGATTTAATTCTGTGACCAATTCCAGGAATATTTATTTGCACAACAACCTTCATATATTCCACAAATTGTTTGGGATCCATTTGTTTTTGCAGTGCTTCCCGGAAATATTTTGCTGCATCGGAAATTGCGCCTCCAAATCGGGGTCCAATGGTCAAAATCCCGCTACTCAATGATGACATTAAGTCTTTTCCCGCTCGAGCCGCTACGATCGCATTATGAGCGCCACTTACAGCTGGTCCGTGATCAGCGGTTAATTTAACCACAATTTCGATGAATTTCTGTGCAAATTCAGGCAGTTCTTTCTTAAACCACAGTAATCCTATGACATATCCGATGGATTTATTCTGTTCAATAATCGTATCTAAACCCACTTTACCAAAGGTAGGAACGTCTCCTCTGTCATCAGAAATTGTTACCACTACATCCGTAGAGCGCCGCACGATACCTCGTTTAATCGCTTCATTAAAATCCGTAGGGATCTTTGGAGGTTCAAATTCCGCTACTGGTTGTATTTTACCTTGTTTCTTAAGTTTTTCAAAAGTTTCTTTGATCTTATCATCAAAATCATCGTAAGATTCTGGAACAATCGCTCCTGCTTCTTTGAGCGCTTGGTTTTTAGCTTCAGCTGTTTCCTTTGAAGTACTTGCCATAGCTCCTGCATGCCCGAATTGTAATCCTTTGGGTAAAATTCTTGCGGCAGTACCAGTCACCCATATCACAAGAGGTTTGGTGATTTTTTTTGATTTTAGAGCATCCACAATGTTATACTCATCAGTTCCCCCAATTTCCCCCAAGCAAACCAGCATTTTGATATCGGGATTTCGTTCATACCGCATGAGATGATCCATTAGAGTTGACCCCGGAAATCTATCTCCCCCAATGGCCATCCCTTCGAAAATCCCGTCAGTATTTCGCGATACCATGAAATACATCTCATTGCTCATCCCGCCTGATTTGGACACAAATCCTACTGAACCGGGACGATATAATTTACTGAGTACAATATTTTCCAGTGTTCCGGCTGTATCTCCAATTTTAAACGCACCCGCAATTATTCCTCCAACTGTTGCAGGACCGATGATGATTTTCTTGTTTTGTTTTGCTCTATGTATCAAATCTCTTGAGAGCCTTTCCGGAATTCCCTCTGCAATGATAACTATCGTTCGAATTGATTTTGATTGCAAAGCTTCCAAGCTGGTTTCATACGCCGATCGAAATGATGCAAAATTTATCATCACGTCCACGGTAGGATGCTTTTTCATCGCATAATTGAGAGTTTTATAGATTGGAATAACAATTTCTGTAGAACCCCAAAAGACTTTGTGATACTCAAGTGCAGACGTTTGGGTTGGCTGGATGATAGCAGCCACGCTTGGTATTTTTCGTTTACACACATAATCAAAATCCAGCATTCTCTGAATAGCATTTGCTTGGAATCCATAGATGATCGCTTGAGTATTACGATCAAATAATTGATAATCATTCATTTTCGTCCTTCCTCCTCCTTTTTAATTAATGCAACTGGATGCGTCATATGGGTATATCTGTCAAATACTTCAATTGGTATTCCAGTTTGTTGCCCTACTTGACGCATCAACTCAAGTCCTGCTTGCTCATTCGGACCACCGCGTCGTACGTAAATATGTACTTGGGCTTTTTTTAGTTTCTCTGCAGATTTTTTGATTGCGTTAGTAATTCCAATAAAGGTAGCTCTAACATCAGTAAAATTCGCAATTCCACCACCTATTATAAGATATTTAGTCTTTCCTTTGGGTGTTGGATGCTTGCACATTAAATCTATTATAGTTTGAGCGTAAATCTCCGTGTGTTCTTGAGAGGGATTACCAGAATATTCTCCATAATTACCTAATTCATCCCCGAATCCGAGATCCGCAATCGTATCCGTATAGATTACGGAAGCACCTCCTCCTGCCACCATCGTCCAGACACGTCCTTTAGGATTCAATAACCGCAATTTCAAAGATGCTCCAGTTTTTCCGCCCAATTCCTTAATTTTAATCTCCTCGTCCGTGAATTCTTGACCAAATCCAGCAGGAAATTCAATAGTATTACCCCATGTATCTGCATGTAAGAATGCTGCAGTATCATCCAAGCGTGCTTTGACATCAAGAGGAACAATCTCATTATTTTTTGTTAGAGCGAATGGATTAAGTTCCAAGAATGTAAAATCCTGATTCACAAACACTTGATATAAACCCTTTATGAAAGGAATGATTATATTGCCTAAGCTACCGAGATCTGGGAGTTTTGATTTCAAATCGAACGATTTCAAATCTGTACCAATCGGAATGTTAATATGGGTGACCTTATCCCAATTCTCCTCAATAAAGATTCCCCCTTCTAATGAAAAATGAATTGTATCTCCTTCGCGATCCGTTGTAAATGACACATAATATTCCTTATCATGAGGAATGAAGGGTTCTACTAACAAGCGTTCGAGTTTTCCATTCAGATTGCCGATATTATAATAATTATTGAGTTTATCGATGCAGAATTGTCTCATTTCATCATATCCTGCATTAAGTAAAATAAGGTTTGCTTTACCACGTTTTCCAAATAGTTGATCGGGTTTTACTACAACTTTTTCTCTCTTTACCCACGGATTTTTTTCTAAAATTTTTTCAATGTCGGTAGAATAATCGACTACGAACAATTTATTATGATATTTCCATTCAGGATAATATTTCGGAAGTTCTGAAGCGATGAGTTGTTTTGCAGCAGCTTCATAAATACTTTTTTGAGCCATAATAGTGACCTTTTCTTATCTAGAGGAATTAGGAATAAGTTGTTCAAGGGATTCTCGAAATTAAATTTTCCCGCAACAATCCAAAAGGGAACCTCATCCTAATGAAATCCGTCTGCAATGTTTCAGATAAACTAATTAAAAAAAAAGTGAGTTAATAATTATTATAGTTCTTCGCGTATTGTTCGAATTAACTTCGAAACATCCCCCGACGTATCCTCAATTAAAGCACCTGCATGTTTCAAAGCTTTGATTTTTTCATTAGTTATTCCAAAGTCCCCTGATATGATAGTTACAGCATGACTTATTCCTTTTCCTTCGGATGCACTTTTACCCACAATATAACTAACTGTGGATTTTTTACTGTAACTCTTGAGAAACTAAGCCGGGGTTTCCTCCTCAATCAAAAGACTATCCATAAGTGGGAGATTGAATTTCCCAAAAATTTGTTTGCTTTCATACTCCAACGATGTGTTCATACCACAGGGATTTTCTTAAAAGTTCTAAAAATTTTCCTAACATCTTGTCTATTAGACCATATATTCCATTAGAAAATGGTTTTAATAATTCCTCATTATAGTGTTTTACAATTTTAATTTAAAGACAAAAAATACATTGCTCAAAAAGCCTACATGGAAAAGAAATCCATTCGAGAAGTGATTTTGGAAGAAAAAATAGAGTTTAAAGAAGATTTAGATATATTATTAGACCTAAAAACAAATGGTATGGGAAAAAAATGTCAAAACAGAATATATCTTTGGAGGATGTTCGTGCGAAAGCAAAAGAGAAATTAAAGGGTATTTGCGGGGTATATAAAATTTGTGATGGGGATCCCTCTCGCTTATGCCAGAATCAGTCGTATGGAGCACCGTTAGGAATAGGAGGAATAGGAAGCGGTGCAAGTTTCACAAATAATGTACTTGCTTTACAAAAACACCACTTGAAGATGCGCCTTATTGACGGAGCATTTGAACCGGATACATCTTATTTCTTTTTTGATAAACAACTCTCGATGCCAATAATGGGAGCTAGCACTGCAGGAGTAAATAGTTTCGGAGGAGAATCTGTAATAACTGAAAAAGAATTCTGCAGAAGTGTCGTGTTAGGTTGTAAAGCAGCAAATACAGTAGGATGGCGAGGACATTCTCACACTTATTCTTTGGACACTCCGTATGAAATCGATGCCATAACTGAGGCAAACGGGTGGGGAGTAAAAATCTGCAAACCAATTGCGCAAGACATGATTATTAAATACTTTAAGAAGGCAGAGGAAGCACATGCGATCGCTGTGGGTGTTGATATTGATGGAGTCGGGAGTGTCGCTATGAATAAGAACAATATATCTGTATTCAGAAAAAGACCTCAGGAAATTCGGGATTTAGTGCATGCAACTAAGCTCCCGGTTATAATAAAAGGAATTATGACTGTTGAAGATGCCCAAATTGCATTAAATGCGGGAGCTGCAGCAATTGTTGTTAGTAATCATGGAGGACGAGTTTTGGATCACACACCTGGCACCGCAGACGTTCTTCCAGAAATAGTTTCTGCAGTGCAAGGAAAAATCAAAGTTATTGTGGATGGAGGGATTAGAACGGGATATGATGTATTGAAAATGTTAGCATTGGGGGCAGAAAGCGTATTGATTGGAAGGGATTTGATACGAGCTGCTGTTGGAGCAGGTCTGGAAGGCGTAAAACTTCAGATGGAGTATTTAATGGCTACTTTGAAAAAAGCAATGTTGATGACGGGCTGCAAAAAATTAGCAGATATCTCATTCAATATCTTGCAATAATCATAATCTGTGATGTAGGATAATTCTTCATAAAAAACTTGTTTTTCCCCATTTACTCTTCTACTTGCAGTCGCATCCTCTGAAGGGGGGATTTTACACACTATAGAGTAGATACCAGATAGTAGTTGCATCCGATCTCGGTCACAGAATATTGTTGATTTAGACAAAACATATTTAAAAATTGGGGAGCTTTCATAAAGGATATGATAAACATGGACATCCGATTAAAAACCAAAGAGCGCTTGGGAAAGGTGTATATTTTCAATATTTTAAAATTAGAAGATCTAAAGCTTGGGAATGTTCGCAAGTTACCTTACTCCCATCGAGTTTTGTTAGAAAATATTCTGAGGAATATGGATGGGAAACTAGTTACAAAGGAACATTTGATGGCATTATGTAACTGGGACAGTTCGAAGGAAACTAATTCCGAAATCGCTTTTATTCCTTCACGGGTGTTACTTCAGGATTTCACAGGTGTTCCCGCTGTTGTTGATTTAGCCGCATTGCGTTCAGCAATGGAACGTGCAGGCAAAGATCCTTCCAAAATTAATCCTTTGAATCCTGTGGATCTCATAATTGACCACTCGATTCAGGTGGATTATTCCGGATCCCCAGATGCTCGGAAGAAGAATGAGGCTATAGAGATGGAGCGCAACAAAGAGAGGTATGTTCTCTTAAAATGGGCTCAAGAGCAACTAGAAAATTTCCGAGTAGTACCCACGAGCAGGGGTATTTGTCATCAAGTGAATCTTGAGTACTTGGGAGAGGTCGTGCAAAAACGGGAGATCAATGGTGAGTTGATAGCATTTCCTGACAGTTTAATTGGAACCGATTCTCACACTACAATGATAGACTGCTTGGGAATTGTAGGGTGGGGAGTAGGGGGAATTGAAGCCGAAGCAGTGATGTTGGGACAGCCCTATTATATGAATATTCCGAAAGTAGTTGGAGTAAAGATGGTGGGAAAAATAAGAGAGGGGGTAACTGCTACGGATGTAGTGCTAACGATAACTCAGATACTACGTAAACACGGAGTGGTAGATAAATTTGTGGAATTCTATGGACCCGGTATGCAATCTCTTTCGCTGCCGGATAGGGCAACAATTGCGAATATGGCACCCGAATGTGGATCTACAATGAATTTTTTCCCTGTGACACAGGAAACTTTGAATTATTTACGGTTAAGTGGTCGAGATCCAAAACACGTGGATTTCATTGGGCAATATCTCAAAAAAGTCGGTTTATTCTACACGGAAGAAGCTCCTATTCCCAATTATAATGAATCTTTTGAGTTCGATCTATCAAAAGTAGAACCATGTTTGGCAGGACCGGCACGATCCCAAGATCGAATAATTTTACGGGACATGAAAAGGAGTTTCCAAGAGACCATGAAAACTTATTTGAAAAAAGCCGATGAGATGGATAAAATTTCAAATGGAAGTACTTTAAACAATGGTTCAGTTGTTATCGCTGCAATCACATCATGCACAAACACTTCCAATCCTTCCGTGATGATAGGAGCGGGATTGTTAGCTAGAAATGCGGTTATGAAAGGATTGCATGTAAAATCCTTTGTGAAAACCTCTTTTGCCCCAGGATCACGAGTTGTGACCGATTATATGGAAAATTCCGGATTAATGTCCTATTTAGAGAAACTTGGTTTTCATTTAGTTGGTTTTGGATGCACAACTTGTATAGGAAATAGCGGTCCGTTGGATTCAAAAGTCTTAAAAGAAATTGAGCAAAAAAAACTTGCAGTCACCTCCGTACTCAGTGGGAATCGTAATTTCGAGGGAAGGATTAGCCCTCATGTTCGCGCAAACTATTTAGCTTCTCCTCCATTGGTAGTGGCATTTGCAATCGCTGGTACGGTAGCAATTGATATGGAACAAGAACCGTTGGGAAAAGGAAAGGATGGAAATCCAGTTTATTTAAGAGATATTTGGCCAGATTCACGCGAAATTGAGGAAATCACCATGAAATTTGTCACTGCGGAACTGTACAAAAAGGAATATGCCGAAATTTTCAAAGGTTGGGATTTATGGAACAATTTACAAGCACCCCGTGGGAAAGTCTTTCAATGGGATTCGAATTCAACCTATATCCGAGAACCCCCCTTTTTTGTAAACTTCCCCATAGAAATCCCCGAATTAGAAAATATCACAGGAGCTAGGGTATTAGCGTTTTTTGGTGATAGTATTACTACTGATCATATTTCTCCAGCGGGAGACATATCCAAAAATTCACCAGCAGGTAAATATCTCATTGAAAAAAGTGTGGATCCAATTGATTTCAATTCATTTGGGGCTCGGAGAGGAAATCATGAAGTTATGATGCGGGGTACATTCGGAAATATTCGAATCCGCAATTTGTTGGTAGGTAAAGAAGGAGAGTGGACCGTGTATTTTCCCACAAAAGAAGAGATGCCAATTTATAGTGCTGCAATGAAATACATTGAAAATGAGATCCCATTGATTGTTTTGGCAGGCAAAGATTATGGAATGGGCTCCTCAAGAGATTATGCTGCAAAAGGTCCGTGGTTATTAGGTATAAAAGTGGTCATTGCGACTTCATATGAACGAATTCACCGGAGTAATCTTGTGGGCATGGGTATTCTCCCACTGCAATTTAAAGAAGGAGAAACTGCAACCAGCCTTGGATTAACTGGCACGGAAACCTTTTCATTTTCAGGAATTAATACTATGAAATCCCGGTCGGAGATCGATGTAAAAGCGACTCGAGATGGAAAAACGATCACATTTAAAGCTCTTGTAAGGTTGGACAGTGAAGTTGATAGAGAGTATTACCAAAATGGTGGAATTTTAAATACGGTACTTCGGAATATTTTAAAAAAATAAATCGAGAGAAATTATTTTTTGAATTTTTTTCTTATTATCAAACCAATAGTAGTTACAGCAACGACACCCACAGCAATTAGGGAATAACCAGGAATTTGTAAATTTAGCAAATTGCATACCGTTGTCAATGTATCCTCTAAGTAATCAAAATTATAGTGATCCAAGGCATAATTGGTAAAATTTCCATCTGTATAAGTATATGTTGCATAAGCAATTAAATCCCAATTTTCTAACACTACAGGAGTTACATCGGTAATGGATTTATTGAAATTCCAGGTTAATGTATCACCGCTAATTACCATAACATTAGTAATTGGAATAGAAGTCTCATTTCCCAGAATTGTTCCATTTCCTTCACTTGTAATTGTAATGTGAGCCTCGGGAGTTTCTGAATCTAACTCATCAGGAAAAGATGAACCATTGATCAAGAAGAACATTCCAATTATAACATCTGAATCTTCTATTAAAGTTTGATTTACATTTCCATAAAACGTCATTGATACAGTATAGTTCAATCCCGCATCTAACCATTCGATGCTTTCAATATCTAACATAGATGTATTTTCGGGCGTCCAATCACAATCAATTTTTGGATTCCCGCCTTCGGTCCAGGTTTGAATCCCAATTACATCCCCTTCGGGATCGCTTACACTTGCAGCTTTTGCAGGAATAACTAGTAAACCAAAAAGTAGTAGCATTGTAATAGGAATAAGCAAATAGTATCGATTTTTCATTGAATTCTACCTTTTTATTTAGAGTAAAAAAAATTGCATGTTCAGTAAGGTGAGACGTTCTTTAATATGCTTGGCTTATTTTTTTTTTGACAGAGAATTTCGAATCCCTAAAAAAAAAGAACGGGAGGATTAAATTTTCCATTCACCAGCATGATAAATTACTTTACCGTCCGCAAGTACTTTTGAGTTCACTGATTCCATATTCTTTAAGATGTCCCAGTGAATTGCACTCATATTTTTCCCTCCAGCTTCAGGAAAAGAACGACCTAGTGCCATATGGATGCATCCACCGATTTTCTCATCGAAGAGAATTGCTTTCGTGAATTGCTTGATGCCTTTATTGGTTCCAATGGCAAATTCTCCGAATATGTTTGCATTTTCGTTTTTAAGAACCTCATCCAGTAAATCTTGTCCTTTTTGAGCGATAGCTTTTATTACTTTTCCGTCCTTAACGTCTAAATAGATGTTTTCCACTTCCTTTCCTGAAAAAATGCCAGGATATGTAAATCGAATATGTCCATTTACCGAATTCTCAACGGGACTGGTAAATACTTCTCCACCTGGTAGATTTCGGGATCCATCGCTATTGAGCCATTTTCTCTCTTTCACGGACATACTGATATCTGTATCTTCTCCTAAAATATGAATGGTCGAAGTTGTGTTTAAAATTTCGATTAATCTTTGTTGCTCATCATGCACACGTTGCCATTCTGCTGCAGGATCTTCTTTATCTAGATATAAAGCATTCGTAACAAAGTCACGGTAATTGTATAAATCCATATTTGCTTCTTGAGCTAGGGAATCACAAGGGTTAGGAAGGATAACCCACTTTAATTCTCCTTTTATTTCCCTTTCTTTATAGATTTCCATAAGTTCCATAAATTCTGGAGTCTTATTCACTCGCTGCATCTTCTCCGGGTTGATTAGAGCGAATTTTTTCCGATTATAATCATCCATTATATTGATGATGCAATTAACTGTCTCATATTGCTTTTTGATAACGGGATCTATATAGACTAATTGCTCATCATTAGCGTATTTATAAAAAAGTTCCTGGGTACCCGAAATCGTGACTTGAATTCGGGGATTTCCACCCGCTTTTAAGGATTCTACATAAATTTGTCGCATCAGATCGATGGAAACTTCATATCCGCGAATCAAAACATTATCCCCGGGTTTAACTTTTACTGAGTAATTAACTGCTAGCTTAGCTAACCTTTCATTGAAATTATTCATCGATTTCTCACACCTAGAAATCAGTTATCAATCCATTTAAGATTCATTACGATCCCCATTCCAAATTCGAATCTATAATGTTTCGGTTGTGGTATTTCAAGTTGATCCCAGTCAAAAAGGAATTTAACGGAAAACCATTTATTTCACAGATAATTCTATGAAACGATTTTGGGATTTAGATAATTACTAAATGTTGTGCCACAAAATGCTCCCCGACAAAGAACAGAAAAAAGTTTTCAAAAAAGTTGCGTCCAAACATCCAGAGCAATATTATCCAGTAGAAGTTTTGAAAGAAAAGGGATTTATTAGGAAGTTATGCAGTTGTGGCACTTATTTTTGGACCACAGTAAAGGAAAGAAAGACATGTGGAGATCCAGCATGCTCAGGAGGCTTTGATGTAGTCAACAACAATCCTTCCAAAAATAAACTGTCTTTCATCGGTGTATGGAATAAAATTGTAGAAGTTTTAGAACCGCGGGGTTATAAAACAATCAAAAGATATCCTGTTGTAGCGCGTTGGAATCCGACAGTGGAGTTTACAATCGCATCCATAGCAGCATTTCAGCCCTACGTAGTTAGTGGAGAAGCAGAACCACCAGCAAAAAAACTGCTCATTCCGCAAATGTGTTTAAGGTTTAATGATATCGAAAATGTGGGAATTACGGGCAGTCATCTAACATGCTTTGTGATGATCGGTCAGCATGTATTTGTAACACCAGAAGAATGGAACCAATCCGAATATTTTCGCGATATCTATGATTTTTTAGTAGATGGAGTGGGATTATCCAATAAAGAATTTGTGATTCATGAAGATGCGTGGTCAGGAGGGGGTAATTTTGGACCCTGTATGGAATTTTTCAGCCGTGGAGTAGAATTGTTTAACCAAGTATATATGTTGTTCCAACAAACTTCCGAAGGGGATAAAGAACTTCGACTTAAAGTATTAGATATGGGAGCTGGTCAAGAACGCATCGCATGGTTTTCACAAGGAGTTCCGAACATATATGAAGCCACTTTCCCAATTGTATTGAATAAATTGAGGAATATAACCAAAGTGGAAACGGATATGGAATTATTCAACCGTTTTTCCAAATATTCAGCATTTCTAAACATAGATGAAGTTGAGGATATTGAGGAAGCATGGAATGATGTTTCTAAAAAACTAAATATCTCAGTAGAAGATTTGCAAAAAACTATTCAGCCGATGACGGGGTTATACTCAATTGCGGAACACTCCCGTGCCCTTCTTTTTGCAATCTCGGATGGCAAGTTACCCTCGAATGTGGGAGGAGGATATAATTTACGGGTTATTTTCCGCAGAGCTGTATCATTCGCGGATAAATTCCATTGGAACATTAAATTACAGGATGTGTGCAGATGGCACGCCGAAGAATTATATGACATCTTTCCAGAAGTAAGTGAACGATTAAATGAAGTTGAGGAGGTTTTGAATGTAGAATATGAGAAATATCACGCGACCAAAAAGAAAGCGAAACAAATTGTAGAATCTCTTGTTGAAAAAGAAGACATCACCGATGAAATCCTCTTGAAGCTTTATGATTCTAATGGGATCGATCCAGATATAGTGGTTTCCACAGCAAAACGATTGGGTAAAAAGATAAAAAAACCCGACAATTTTTACCAACGGGTGGTAGAATTACACGAGCAGAAAGAACAAGTGGTGCAAACCCATAAAGATATTACTTTACATGTAGATCCCGCAATCCCCGACTCAAAAGCACTGTATTTTGATGATTATTTACTACTCGAGTATGAATCCCGAGTTCAGTTCATAGAAAACGCGGTAATTGAAGAAAATTCGTGCTGGGCTGTTATTTTAGACGAAACTGTTGCATATCCTACTTCAGGGGGGCAACTGCACGATATTGGAACGATTGATGGAATAAAATTCTCGAATGTTGTCAAATATGGAGGATATATTGTACATTGTTTGGATAACAAACCTCATTTCCAAGTCGGAGATAAAGTGACTACTAGGGTCGATGATGACTGGAGGATTCAACTCGCTGCAAATCATACTGCAACCCATGTGATCAACGGTGCAGCACGCCAAATATTGGGAGAACATGTGAATCAAGCAAGTGCAAAGAAAACATACGATAAAGCACACTTGGATATTACACATTATGAATCATTAACGGACGCACAAGCAAAAGAAATAGAGGATCGAGCGAACCAAATAATTCAGGAAGGGATTGAATTGCACTCCAGCTTAATGCCACGCACTCAAGCAGAGGAGAAATATGGAATGGGACTCTATCAAGGAGGAGCTGTTCCAGGAGCAATGGTTCGCGTGGTGGAGATACCCGGAGAGGACGTGGAAGCGTGTGGAGGAACACATATGCATAATACCTCCGAGATTGGAAAAATTAAAATCCTCAAAACCCAAAAAATTCAGGACGGGATTATACGAATCACTTTTACGGGAGGAAATGCGGTAGATCGTCTTGAAAAATTAAATGAAAGAATTATTGAACGAATTTTAACGCTTTTAAAGATACCACAGGAAAGTATATTGTCAAGAGTAGCAGAAATCCTTGACAAGAAAAAAATATTACAAAAAGCATTATCCAGTGGCGAGGAACCTCCAAAGTCTGCATTAACATTACGAAAACGCAAAACCCAACCGTTAAAAAATTTCGATTTGATTGAGGAACTCACAGAATTACTAAAGTGTTCGAATGATAGTTTAGAAGCTACAATCTTGAAAAATTTAAACGAGTTTTACCGTTTAGCGGAATTACATAAAATGAAAGCAGTAGAACAGGAACAACAGCTCTCAATTCAATTAACCGATGAGATTCATTTGCAAATAAAAGAATATCCGGATTTAAATCCCAAAGAAATTTTACACATTGCTCAAAACTTAATCAAAGATATTCCAGAATCAATTTTGATTACAATTGGTTTCAACACCCAAGGTTTTCTTATAAATGGATTCTTGGGCGAAGAGATCAAAAGATCAAAGTTAATTAATCTGGGTCTTCAAATGAGAGAGATCGTTTCGAATTTGGGGGGAAAAGGAGGGGGACGTGAGGATAATTTTCAAGGATTTCTCCCTTACACGGGTAAAATTGAAGAGAGGGGCGATTTTAAGCAGAATTTCACTGAGAAGCTTAAAAGCTATTTCCTTGATCTGATGAAAGGATGATTGGAAGCAAGCTAATTTTGTTATTTCAGTAGATTTTCGACTTCGGTGGTAATCTTTTCGAAATTCTCGTTACCTAAGATTTCCTTGTCGGAATTCAGCGATATAATGAAATGTTTCAACAAGATTTGGTAAAATACGTGTTTCATATCTTGCGGTGATGATTTTATGAAAGATTCAAAGGGAATCCGCATTTCTTGCTGAAATCCATGCAATGCATGATCAAGATTTGAATTGATAATGGTTTTTGAGATTTGGAATGGATATAGACATTTCCAGAACACTTCCAGTAAATCCTTTTTGCTTGAAGATTCGATAAACTTATTAGTCATTTTTCTGCCCCTCTTATTTGAAATGCCGGTACAATTAGCTTAATTCGCTTATACGTGAGATCTATTGTCTCAATGACCGTTATAGTCGCTTTTGATAGAAGATTAGCGAAAATTATTGTAATTCGACTGAGTCCAAGTATGATATGACAAACTCACCCATATAAAAATTACTCATAACCACAAAATAACACATCTTCTTTACTTCATAATCTTAAGAATTTTCAATACCAAACACTTGGAATATATATAAGTTACCCATACTCTCAGAACTTAATCTCTCTCAGATGAAGAATCTTATGCCACTATCCAAAAATCATAGAATTCTACTCAATTCGAGAATCGAGAATATGCCTGATAGACCAGGTGTATATTTCTTCAAAAATCAGGGAGGGACGATCATCTACGTTGGGAAATCGAAATTCTTGAAAAGACGTGTGAAGTCTTACTTTCGTTCTCGGCAATTTGGGGGAACCCGCGATGAAATCTTGTATGGACAAAAACTACAGGATCTCATAACAGATATTGCAGATATAGAAATCATTGAGACCGAGAGTGAAAAGGAAGCATTACTTCTCGAGAATGATATGATAAAAAAATATCAGCCTGTGTATAATGTAATGCTGAAAGATGACAAGAACTTTCCTTGGGTGGTTATCAGCTATGGAGAAAATTATCCAAGGATACGCATTATTCGCGCTCCGAGAAATCAGCCCAATTATGATGAGAAAAACAAGCTTATCGGCCCGTATATTGATGTTAAACCTATGAAAGACACCTTAAAACTGCTCCGTAAATATTTTCCATATTGTTCATGCTCGGGTCCTTGCAAAGAAAAAGATAGGCCTTGTGTAAATTACCAGTTGGGATTATGTCCCGCTCCATGCACCCAAAAGATCAGTAAAGAAGCGTATTTAGAGAATATTTACAACTTGGATAAGATTCTCAGTGGAGATTTGGATGAAATTATGGGAAAACTACGGGATAAAATGAGAGATTCATCAACCGAGTTAAATTTTGAGGAAGCAGCAAAAAATCGGGATGCTATTCGTGCATTACAAGGGATGATAGAACGTCAAACCATTATCAATTATGATTATAATGCCAATCTGGATGTAGTGGGATTCTTTAATACAGGTAAGAAGATGGGAATTTTGGTATTACACATCCGAAACGGTCGTTTATCTGGAAAAACACCGTCTCTGATTGAAATGGAAAATAAAATGGATAAGGACGATGAGATTTTGATTACCTTTCTAGAACAATTCTATTTAAATGAAAATCGACCTTTGCCGGATGAAATTATTCTCCCAGAAAACGGGATCACCCATTCTCAAATTGAAGAGCATCTAGTATCTTTGGTGGGATTAATTCATGATAAGCATGGAAAAAAAATTCTGTTTAGAACTAGTCTTGAAGATTCCTATATGAAAGGATTGATGAGAATAGCTCAAAAAAATGCTAAACTCATGGTAGTTCTCGAAGATGAATATGATAAACTCTCCTTTGAATCTGATGTTTTATCAGATTTAGGAATGGATGAAGATTCGATTTTGAAAATGAATCCTTTTGATCGCAAAGCCTTGGTAGGTTTGAAAGGAATCGCAGAAATCATGGAACTTCAAGAATTACCAAAAATTATTGAAGGATTCGATGTATCCACCTGGAAACAGGGAGAAGCAGTTGCAGCGATGGTACAATTCGTGAATGGTAGGCCTTTCAAAAAGAACTATCGGAGTTATATTATAAAAAATCAATCCCAGTTAGGGGATTCAAATATGATTTTTGAAGTGGTTTCACGCCGTTACAAGCGCCAAAAAGATGAAAAAGAAGTCCTTCCGGATTTAATTCTTGTGGATGGAGGGAGAGCACAAGTAAATGCTGCTTTTGAGGCATTGAACGACCTGGATTTATCCCAAATTCCTGTGGTAGGACTGAAGAAAAAATCCATTCATACACAAATCGAGGAAATAGTATTTCCTAATGAGCGGAATTCCTTACGTCTTAAAGATTTTACACCCGGATATAATCTTCTGCAAGACATATCTCAGGAATATCATCGTAGAGCCATTACTCATCATCAGAAACGGGTACAGAAGAAGATCATGACACCCAAGTTGGATAAGATCCCAGGAATTGGAAAAAAATTGCGGATCATCTTGTTAGATCATTTTAAAACAACGGATGCAGTGCTTGGATCGACTTTGAAAGAATTACAGGATTTATTGGGAGAAAAACGAGGACAAAACATCTACACAAGTATCCATAAAACATTCAAAACCAAAAAGATAATCAAGTTGAGAGACTGAATTGGAGGAGTTTCTTTTCGTCAATGAATATGAACAGATAGATGATTTCAATGGCAACACCAACTATTCCTACAATCAGAGGACCAATAAATCCAAATGTTCTAAGATTCCAGCCATTAAGATAACCAGCCCCCAACCAAAGAATATTTCTACTGAAATTCATAAATCCATAAATCTCTGCGGTTCTTTCGGGGTATACACGAGTAATGATTCTGTTTTGAGCAGGAATCCATGGAGCAATACTAAAAGCCCAGAAAATCTGACTGATAATTAGTATCTTAAAAAGATAAATTCTTGGGAGAAAGAATGCAACCAAATTCATGATCAAAAAGCCCAATCCAAATGCTTCAGAGAGAATAAAAGATATTTTTGTGCCAATTTTATCTACTATCCATCCTGCAGGAATCTGTAAAATCAAATTTCCAAGATTCACAACAAAAACAACATATAGAGCAAGTTCTCCTTCAGTGATTCCAAGACCATTTTCAACAGATCTTAATGCTGTATAATATAACTGTATTGCATTGCCCCATACAAATGCATCTAAAATGAAAAATAATAACAATAATAGTAAGGCTTTGTCCTGGAGGTATACGAACCAAATTTGTTTCCTCTTTTTAGGAGTTTCGTTATTTTTGTGATTCCAAAGTGCAACTTTATCTTTTAAAAATAATCCTTGGATTAAACCTTCCATAAACATCAAACCTATAGATACAAGAAAATAAAAGCTTGCGGCAGATCCTAGTCCGATAGCAAGAATAATGGAAGAATTCTCTAATACACTAACAATCCAAGCACCAGCAATCGATCCTCCGAAGAAAAAGAAGAAAATCAGTCCATAGACTAATCCTCTATTTTTTTGATTGGTATTTTCTGAAATAACGGTAACCCATGAGGGATCCAGCATGCCCACTCCAGTAAAAACAAACATAGATCCCAAAATTAGTAACAAGATTGTTTTTCCAAAATAGAGGATTCCAAATCCCACCATAAAAAATCCAGTTCCTATTAGAATTAGAATTTTTTTACCAATCTTATCTGCAAGTAATCCGGAAAATAGTATCGCAACAATCATCATCAGGAATCCGGTACTTTGGATAACTCCTACTAAAAATTCATCCAAAGTCAAATTATACAAATGGGATTGATACACGGAATTAAAAAAACCCATTATAACCCCATGTATTGCATTAATGATGTATAATACCACTAAATTACGTCTTTTGCCAGTTCTAATTTGGATTTCAGAAATGGGGTCTTGCATAGGTTTGAAATGATGTACCAAAGAAAAAGAAAAAACTTTTGCTATCTTTGGATTAAAAAAAATTACAATCGAAATTAGATTTAATCTCTCAAACAACTAGGTTTGAGTAGGATATTTTCAATACGATGAGCTCAGAGAAGAAATTGTGTAATCTCGAACAAATAAAAAAAGAGGATTAAGGTAGGTTATAATTGATAGCGTAAACATCGAATAGTGAAATTGTGCTCACATAAAGTTTGAGCAGGGATCTCTAATTTCACGGGACCTTCTTCGAAAAGTCCAATATCTTCTCGATTTACAATTATTATATCACTCACTTTGCAAATTGGACACTTAATCCTTATTTTAAGGCTTTGGGGTATTAATGAAACCTGATTTTCGTGCTGAATTTCCTGCATGTTTATCTCCAACCCTTCTTTTGTTTGTTTCTAAAAGGAGTAAGATCATTAGTAAATGATAGAATGATATAATCACTGTGTTGGAATTTTTCTAAGAAAAATCGGAAAAAGTGACCTAAGATTGGATCTGGCAGAGTAAAAAAGTGATGGAAATTTTGTCGGTTTGATAAGTTGGTCTTCCAGTCAAGTGGTATACTGGGTATTTTTGTCGGTAAACATTCGTCTGGATCTAATCATTCATAATTTTAATTCTTCTATGTTTTTCGAATAAAATCTTGTAATGGCTCAAAATATTCGTTCTGATACATAAGAATATCGTTATGTGTTGCGTATTTTATGCGAACAAACCGTTTAGGAACGTTTGAGGGAATGCAATCATAAATTTGCTGCCCCTGCTCAATGGGAATGATGCTATCTCGTTCTCCATGAATTATTAAAGTGGGTTTTTGGATCAGTTTTTGGAAAGTATGATTTGAAAATGGTGCAATGGTTTCGGGGGTGATATTTGGATGCTGGATCATAAAAAGTCGGGTCATAAGGTCATAAGTATTTGAATAACCGCTTTCAAACACCAGTTTAGTTATACAAGGAGCATTTTTATAAGCACCTAACGCAGAAGCACAAGCTGAACCCAACGATCTTCCCATTAAAATAAACTCCGTAGCACTTTTACCCGGATATTCGCTCTTCATCCATTCTTGAAATTTGTGATATAATGGAATAGGATCTTCTAAGAGTGCGGTATAGGACAATTTTCCTGATGAAAATCCATATGCACGAAAATCAAATACTGCAAGATTTACACCTACTTGATGGAACATTGAGCAAATTCCTTCATAATCCAACGCAACCTCCCCATTTCCGTGGAAATAGATCATTGTAGGGACTTTTGTGGGAGAATCATGTAGGTATAGTATGCCTCCCAATTCCACTCCTTCTTCCACTTCAATTCTTAATACTCGTAGGTTCTCAGATTCTTGAGGAATATGAAATCTTCTTGGATAAAACACTCTTGAAACCACTCGAGGGTCATTTAAGAATTTTCGTATAGGTTCCGACATTATTGACTCCATTTCTCCTTTAGTTCTGCGATTTTTGTTCTTGTAATTGACTCCGGATTTAGACAAACTTGCGTGAATTCTTTCTCCATATGAATCCGCTTCAATACTTCTTTACGCTCAATGTTGTAGCACACTTTTGTTATTCGTTGCACGCTTGGATTCTGTGATATAATTGATCGAATGTATTTTTTCTCCGATTTATCAAATTCTTCAGAGGAAAACACGGAATGAACGAAACCAATGTTTATAGCTCGTGATAGGGATAATTGAGTACCTTTAAATATCAGATCTACTGCTATAGAAGGGGGAAGGTAATAAAAACTCAAAGTTAATACTGCATACGGAAATATACCTACGGTGATTTCAGGAAGAGCAAAATAGATGTCCGTATTGTGTTCCGCAATTCGAAAATCCGAGAATAGGCAAAATGCGAATCCCGCTGCAACTGCAAATCCCCGTATAACTGACATATATAATTTTTCACTCGTTAATACAATTTCGGAGATTTCATCATTCATCTTAAAAAAAGCATTTTTTTGGTCGACTGGCAATGTTAAAATCTGCTGGATATCAAATCCAGTGGAAAATGCTCTACATCGCGCGCTTTTAAAAACAATAAGTTGAATGGTTTCATCCTCTTCCGCCTCGGTGAGACCTTTTTTGATTTGGCGCATCATGTCAAAATTAAGTGCATTGAGTTTATCTGGGCGGTTCAAGGTAATGGAGAAGACCTTTTTTGAAGATTCAATGAGAATTTCATCAACCATACTAATCGATTAATCATTTTATTCTGCCTATAAAATCGTTTGTCTATCGAGAAATTTCCATTCTAGTCAGTCTCTCATAAAGAAATCCACACATTTTTTATTATTTTACTCTACAGAGTTTTTTTATACACAATCGATCCAGTAGTGTTATATGACACAGATCCATCTAGAAACTTCAATTCAAAACAAGCATCGATTTTACAACGTAATTGTTGCTGGAGCGGGTAACGGAGGATTGGTCGCCGCCGCAATATTAGCAAAAAAAGGCGTAAAAGTCCTTCTTTTAGAACAACATAATCTACCGGGCGGATTTGCTTCCAGTTTTGTTCGGGGCAGATTTGAATTTGAAACGAGTTTGCATGAATTATGTTCCATGGGAGAACCTGATGATAAGGAAGGGATTCGTAGAATTTTCGAGGACCAACTTGGTATTGAAGAATCCTTTATTAAAGTCCCAGAAGCGTACCGTATAATCATCCCTGAAGAAGGGATTAATACCTCAATTCCTTTTGGCGTTGAATATTTTATTGAAGCGATAGAAAAAGTCGTACCAGGATCAAAGAAATCCGTAAAACATTTCTGGCAACTCGTGGAAGATATCCATAATGCAATTATATATGTTGGAAGAAGCCAAGGTAAAGTGGATAAAATGGAAATGTTGCGAAATCATTCTAATTTTATCAAAACAGGAGGATATACTGTTGATGAGGTTTTAAATGCTCTCAAAATGCCTTTAAAAGCGCAGCGAATTGTGACAGCTTATTGGTGTTATCTCGGGGTGCCTACTTCTCGATTATCTTTTACAATTTTTGCGAGTATGTTGCGTACATATATACGGGGGGGAGGTTGGATACCACGGTATCGTTCCCATGGATTTACAACGGCATTAGATAAGAAAATACATGAACTTGGGGGGGAAGTGGAATACAATACACGAATTAAGAAAATTCTCGTAAAAGATGGAAAAATCTCGGGAGTAGAAACCTCAAAAGGGGAGTTTATACGCACGAATCATGTTATCGCGAATATTTCTCCCACTGCAGTATATAATAAGCTCATTTATCCTCAAAATCAGGTACCAGAAATTGCGTATAAATACGTGAATGCAAGAACTCATGGAGTTACTTTACTTGTGGTTTATCTAGGATTGGATAAAAGTGCGGAGGAACTCGGAATTACGGATTATAGCTATTTTATTTATGATAAAGGTTCAACGGATGCCTTATATCATGAATCAACCAAAAATCTTGAGATTGCTCACCCTGCTCAGGCAACTGTTTGCTTAAATAAAGCAATTCCGGACTGCTCCCCTCCGGGTACTTCCATCGTCTATATTACAACCTTGTTCCGTCCAGAATCATGGAAGAATGTGAAAGAAGAGAATTATTTTGATTTAAAAACCAAATTTGCGAACCAGCTTATTAATGATTTTGAAAAAGCAACAGGAACAAAAATCCATGATTCTATTGAAGAATGCGAAGTCGCAACGCCTATAACATTTTCCCATTATACTAAAGTATATAATGGTGTGATCTACGGATATGAAAACGATATCTGGGACTCGGTGGTTGCACGACTTCAATCTATGAATTATGAAAAATATATAGATGGTCTAGAATTTTGCGGGGGCTTTTCAATGCAAGGACATGGGTACAGTAGTTCACTTGATTCTGGACGTTTGGCAGCACTTATTACACTTCAGAAGCTAATCGAAAGTGAAGAAATCGGGGAAGTGAGAAAATGAGGATTAACATAAAAGGGAATGTCCGGGATATTGTAAAATTCACCAAAATAATTCCTGAGCGCATCGAACGCATCAAGAATGCATCGGCAGACAGAATTACCGCAGATCCCATCAATGACCTTGCATATAAGCTACATCCCGAAATCCAGCATTTGATGATAAGTGAGATTATAGACGAGACAAAAAGTACTAAAACAATTAAGCTTATTTCTGATCTGGATTCGGATACACGACAAGTGGCTTATTTTCGGGCGGGACAATATCTAAGTCTAAAAGTCGACGTGAACGGATATAAGATCACTCGACCGTATTCAATCTCATCTGCTCCCTACGAAGCGTTAGAGGGATTCTATGAAATTACGGTTAAGAAAACCGAAGGAGGATTTCTCA